>Ga0315294_10006368_pt1 | contig 12948 bp, 16 predicted proteins | sample YL17G13_40_MG_FD_203626 | JGI IMG/M metagenome (GOLD analysis project Ga0315294, IMG submission 203626) | Sediment microbial communities from Yellowstone Lake, YNP, Wyoming, USA - YL17G13_40 | ecosystem: Environmental > Aquatic > Freshwater > Lake > Sediment | place: USA: Wyoming | collected... | reverse complement strand
GGAAAAGAAAGTAAACCTGAAACGTATACCATACGAGATATGCAAGAGATAGCCCTATCTAGAGGAGGACGATGTCTGTCAACAGAGTACGTTGATATTAAGACGAAGCTCAGATGGAAATGCTCTTTCGGGCACGAGTGGGAGGCTTCCGCCAGACTTCTGAAGGCAGGACACTGGTGCCCGGAATGTGCTCCACCACCGTGGGACTATGACACTCAAGCCAGGGTTGACCCTGCCCTTGCTGCCATATACTACAACAATCACCATAGAAACGAGTGTCAAAGGGTTGATTGGCTATATTGTCCCAACCAATAATCATGTATCTGCGCTGCTCGTTGTGGTGGCTGGTGGCAGATGACCCAGCCGGAGCGACACCAGAACATCGTCCTGTGAACTAATAGTCAGCCATATTATTACCTCATAGTTCTGCGTGACAAGCCACCCCTATCTACCTCTCCGGCTCGATAATCATTCTCGGAATCAGGAGTCAGCTCGCAATTGTTATCCCGCCAGCTCTTCTCGTCTCTTGCGGCAGTAGACGGTCGGCAGTCCCCACTCCCCAATCCCTAGTCTCTCCGATGTATTTCCAGCGTATCTAAAGGAATCTCTATGAATCTCTATCGTATCTCTAACTGTCTCAGTCTTTATCAACTCAACGAACTCTATAAACTCTATGAACTCAATGAACTCCACCTATCTCCACCAATCTCTATCAGTCTCTATCGTGTCTCTATGAACTCTATAAACTCTATAAGCTCTATGAACTCAGTTCGCTTGTTTGCTAATGCGGATGTCGGAGTGCTAGCATAAGAGACCGCCCGGCTATTTCGTATACGTCGGGATGTTCAAGCGAAGAGGTGCGTCATGCAACAACAGTCAATAGAGCAAAACAGATGTTTTCTAAAGGATAACCTGCGAAAGACGTTCGATTTCTCAACGACCGATCAGAGTGCCGGACTCCCTCCACCGCCTATCGAGAAGGAGTGTTCCGCCGGTGCAGAGAGAATTGACCTGATTCGTCCGAATAAATTTCGGGCATTGCCCAGGGTGGATTTGCTATCCGCCATGGCGAATCGCCAGAGCCGCCGGAAATTCAGTAAGACCCCGCTGACTCTGGAGGAATTGTCGTTCCTCCTGTGGGCAACTCAAGGGGTACGAAAACAATCAGGCACCGGCCCTGTTCGTAGGACTGTTCCATCGGCCGGAAACCGCCATGCCCTCGAGACTTACCTGTGTGTTCTTAGCGTGGAAGGCCTGGCCAAAGGTCTGTATCGATATCTTCCACTTGAACACCAGCTTGTGGCCGAATACAAGGACGAGGGCGCAGCAAAGAAGATAGGCCCGGCAACTTTGGGGCAGAACTGGATATCAAGCGCTGCCGCGGTTTTTATCTGGGCAGCAATACCTTACAGGATGGAATGGCGCTATGGTCCGGCTGCTCACAGAGTCATTCTCATCGATGCCGGGCACGTGTGCCAAAACCTATACCTCGCCTGCGAAGCGATAGGCGCCGGAACATGCGCCGTCGCTGCTTATGACCAAGAACTGATGGACCAGTTGTTGGGAGTCGACGGCAAGGATGAGTTTGTCATATATCTGGCACCGGTGGGGAAGATGGGCTGAAGCGCCAAAGCGATGGCCGCACATCAGGAAGTGGCAATTGCCTGTAGCTCCTCGCAATGACAAACCACCAATTCTCCTCCCTTAGGATAAGGGAGGACTAAGGTGGGTTACGAACGGGTATCAGTCAGGCGCCAGAAGCGTCGCCAGCTTCTCCAGCACCTCCGAGATAGTCCGGGCTGGCAGGGCGCACATCAGTTCGGCTTTTCGAGCGCGCCAATCTAAACTCTTGACCTGGTCGGACAGGATTGCTCCCGTTACCGGCAGCCCCGTGGGAATCAGAACCTCGAATGGATAGCCCTTGATTTGGCCGGTGACGGGACAAAAGATAGCCAGCCCCACCTTGCCGTTGTAGCTTTGTGGTGAGACTACGACGGCTGGACGGCGCCCCGCTTCTTCACGGCCCGCCTGCGGATTTAGAGTTATCCACACCACGTCCCCGCACTCAGGAACATAGGCGCGGGGCTTCACCATACTTCATTCCCTACCGCGTGACCGGTATCAACCTCGTGATGCAGATTTTCCTTCGTGACCCCTGCCAGCAGTTGTCTCAGGGTGAGCTTCGCCTCGGCTAGAGGTCTGATAACGAGGCCCCCATCCGCCAGCGATATGTCAACAGGTCCCTCTTTATGCAGTCCAGCTTCAGCAGCGAAAGACTTAGGGATGCGGAGGGCCAGGCTATTACCCCATTTCTGTACACGCGTCTTCATGTCAAACCTCCATTCACAGTATCTACATTGAAGATACCGCATCCGCGGGCATTTGTCAAGTTCACCTGGAAGATGGACGTCAGTAGTCAGTAGACAGTCGCTACCCGTCAATCGACGGCAGACAGCTGGCAGCCCGTCAACGAAATTGCCCGGGACGCTGTGCGCGCTGAGATTGACATGCGTCTGGCCACGGAAGTGTTGGGATTCCCGCCGGAGGTGGTGGCACCGGACGGGCCGCTCGCGCTACCGCAGCAGAAACTGGCGCTAGAACCATCCATCACGGGAAGCAAATCGGTTTCCAGCACTGGCGAAATCAAACGCCATCCTGAAGTCGAGCGCCCCCTGGTAACCAGAGACGTCCACACCGAGGTACTGAAGAAAGTCTTAACCTGGCTAACAGAAGGGCCGACCTGGCCTCCCGAGCCCTGCCCCTGAACAAAACGCTACTTTGTTGCGCCCTGCCTGACAGCCATAAGAGCGGAGCGGAAGTGCGGAGCGAAAGAGCGGATTGGAGAGCGGCGAGAGCGTAGAACGGAGAGAACAGGAAGTGGGATTGCGGGGACACAATAACATAGAGCTTTTGCCGTTCAAGCTGCGGGTTTGAGGCAACAAGATGCTATAGAGTGCACCCACTTAACAAAACAGGTAACTGTGTTATGAACCGAGCAAAACGCTCTCTTGGATCCGAGAAAGGCAGCTACTGCAAATTGCAGGGCTCCTCGGTTCACATTTCGGGCGGCCTCCTGAATGTTATCCCCGTACCCTCTTAGCCAGGATTCTCCATTCATGTACCACACGAAATCCCAGGTTCGTTGTGAGTCTCACGGCTGGCTGATTCCGCTCCCAGGTGTGCAGGCAGACTGTGCGCGTACCTCGCTCACGAAGGAAATTCATCGCCTGGGCAGTGAGGGCCTGGCTCAGGCCTTTCCCTCGGTAGCTTGGGAGGGTAGCCGCCGGGCCAAGATAACCCCGGTTGGCGTGAAAATACTCGTTATACTCCCGGTCGAAGCGGGCTACGACAGTAGCCACAAGCTGCCCGTCGCATCGGACAACCTGGACCCAATCCGTGCCAAAACTCGGGTTCTGTGCCCGCCACTGGGCCAGAGTCCCGGGCCGGAGCCGCTCTCCGGCATAGGCAGTGTTTGCCAGTTGTATGAGTGCCTCTTCCTCATCTGTCTTCAAAGTGCCAATGACACAGCCTGTCGGCAGATGCCGCAGACGTCGCCGACGGTCAAGCTCGGCAGTCATCTGGTAAAGGGTGCTATCAGCGCGATACCCTCTCTCCAGCAGAAAGGCAAGCCGCTCACGGTCGAACGTATCCACCGATGTACTCAACTCCTCGGTTTGAGTCCGTGGTTCAAGAGCAGAGAGCAGCAGGTCCCCGACCTCCCACTGGCCAGTCCGGATATACAGGGTAATGGTTTCACCATACCACTGTCGGCCCAGATATGCGAGCCCGGTGATGCCATCCTGGTCGTCGGTGGCCAGCAGTACCGAGCTTGCCTCTTTCAGCTCTGCCTGGAGGCCCTCCTCACCATAGGGGACGAATTCGTATGATCCCGCCTCAACTTCATTCAAAAGGCTCACCACCTTCGGTAGGATATTTTTGTGATACGGTTGAAGTCTCATGTTTTCCTGGTGTCCCTCTGCGTCTCTACCTGCAGACCCGTTTCGCACACCGGGTTCTACCGGATGTCGGGAAATTCTCTGCGCGGTCTATAGGAGACATGAGGGCACCCCATAGGCCCATTCTATTACTGGCGTGACCTTTGGTCAACGGGTCGTTACAGCTGCTTGCCGAAAGCAAAAGATTGGCATGAATCCCTTGGCATGGAAGGCAACTCTAAATACCGGGCGGAAGTCCCATCGCCTTAGCGACACCTGTTCGCCACGCCATGATTTTACGCGTACTATTACGAGAGTTGTTCAGAAAGCACGACCTGGCTCGGTGCCCGACGAGGTAACAGAACGCTATTTTGTTACGCCAAAGGTAACAATCCAAGCAGAAGTGACCACCAATTACATTTGTGCCCCATTGACATCATAGAAAGCAATGCTATATTGTTCATACCAGAAGGGAGGGACTAGAAAGGAGGAGCTGTTCCGTACCACTCAGAGAAAGGGGCGAAAGCCAAAGGTCGTCGTTTCAGTGTGAGGTGTTACCCGCTTTGAGTTGTCTCAGAGCATTTACCAGGCCAGAGTTGGGAACAGGGGTTTCGCATGATAACGATAATAGCATTCAAGATTCAACTGCCAGCTAACTTACAATTCCTCGCCAGTGGCTATGTGTCGTTCGCGGCAACTGCTTTTGCTTGGTTAATCATCGGGATAGCACTTTACTTCATTATCAAAGTAGTGGCTCCACTGCTTTGTCATTGGATACCGGGAGAGATTGATGACGTAATCATACGAATATTCAGGAGACCAGTCCTATGGCTTACTTTCGTATTTGGTTCATTGAATTCTGTTAGTCTCCTGAATGTATCCGCGGAAGTATCCGAATTGAGCCGAAGAATTTTCAACACTATACTTGTCTTGATTATTGCCTATCTGATGTGGAAGTTGTTGCACGATGTTGTGTTTTACTACGGTAAAGAGTGGGTGAAAAAGACTGAAAGCCGCATTGATGATACTATCCTGCCGCTTGCGAGGCTCTTTGGTAGTATAGTCTTAATTTTGGTCGCCCTAAGCGTGATTTTCACAATCTGGGGTGTCAATATAATTTCAATCCTCATAGGTGCGGGTATATTGTCCGTTGTCTTGGGTATTGCTTTACAAGAGCCGTTAAGGAACATGCTTGCATCGCTCGCCTTGTTGGTTGATGCTCCTTTTGCAATAGGGGATTCAATAATGCTTGGTGACGACAGAGTGTTCAGAGTAGAAACAATCGGTCTCAGAACAACCCAGCTTTATGACCTTTTCGGATACTCAACAGTCTATATGCCAAACGCTGAGCTGACAAAAAGTGTTATCACCAACATAAGTAGACCTACAATCGAGTTTAAAACAACAATCACGGTGAAGGTACGGGGTGACGGCGACCTGTCTCAAGTCAGAAGGACTCTAGAGAGCACCGCTCTGGGCTTTCCTGGTGTCGTGGGCAGCATCCCTGAAAAAATAATAAGAATGACGGAGCTAATGGATGACGAGGTTGACGAAGATACGAAGAAAAAATACTGCAAAATGATAGAGAAATTGAGAGACGAGCACCAACTCAATAATGAATGTCTTGCCCTAGCGCAAACTCTGACAGACATGGCTAATGAAGCCTCCCAATTAGAGGAACATGGTTATATATCTTCTGAGGTCAAGGAGCTTCAAGACCAATACTTTCAGCCTGTAGAAGAGATGGTCGGCAGAATCGTACGATATGCCGAGAATTGGACGGGGAAGCCTGATCCCTACCTAGGGGGAGATTTTCCAGAAGAGATACAGCAGTGTCAGATTAGATATCAATCTAAGAGCAGGCAGATTAGAACGAAATGGACGGAGTTAAAGACCAGTATCTTGCAGCATGAGCTCGCCAAAGAAATGCGCTTCGATGACCAAGCTAGGGATATTGCGAGGTGGATTCGGCAGGAGTACAAGTCCTTTCCCGAACCGTGGAAAAACCCTGGCGTACAGGTGGGAAGACTTGAGCGGGATGCAGTTCTCATGACATTGAAATTTGTTGTCGATGATATTCGGCTAGAACATAACGAACGAAAGAACCGAGTGGTCACCGATTTAGCCATTGCCATTCATAAGAAACTCCAAAAAGAAGGCGTTAGGCTCGCTTAGAAATAGACGAGCGCAAAGGCCCTCTTGAGGATCTCACCTTTTGTCCGGTTGTCTCTATGCAGATGTGCCGTGAACAATACGTCATTTCGTGCAGTCCTCGGCTGAACTGCTCTTAGTACCCAAGTTAAGATTAGGGCACTAATAAGGCTGTGACTCGGAGAGGTTGACGTCCCTGTCTATTGATGTTACTATGCTATTGTCAAAGGTAACTTCAAGGACCATCCGCTCAGACAGCCGCGGCGGTCAGTGGGCAGCGTGTATGTCACCGACGAGGCATCGTCATGGACGGAGAAAGTCAGGCACGACCAAGGAGGTAGAAATGGCAAGGATTCTAGAGTTACACCTTACGCCAAAAGGGAGAGTTCAAAAGCCGGCGACAGCAGAGCAGCTGAAGCAGTTTAAGGAAGCTTTCGAGAAGACGCTCAAACAGAACCCTCAAGTCAAGTACAAGGGCACATTTGTAGACAAGGACGGTGTCGGGGTATGTGATTGGGAGGCTCCCAATGCCCAAGCAGTAGAGAAGATTTGCAAAGGACTGAATCTTCCCTACGACACGATAGTTCAGGTAGAAGAACTCAAAATGTGAAAGAACAATGGCTGGACGACTTTGTGTGGAGGAAGTCTACGTCCAGAACCAGATAGCCTCTCTACAAGAGTCACATCCTTCCTCAAAAATTGCGTCTCTTGTACCGAATCGCCCAAGTAAGGCAGTCTGACAACTATATTGGAAAAACAAAAAGAGCCTGCTCTGGGCGGGCTCTATGTACCTCAGTTGGCCGTCATCTGTCTCCAACAGCTGCGACAAGGATGAAGGGAATGCTGCGGTTACTGATTATCGCAGGTTGATGCCTAGGACTGAACAAAAAGCCATTTTGTTACTGGTCACACAAGGTATTACCTCGCAATCAGGGATGAATCACGCGCTGCTACCAGAGCCGGAAGAATGGATATGAAAGAGATTGCGTCGGGGATTACCTGCACAAAATGGACCTTGCCACCTGGTCTTAAGCGAAGTGAGTTGCCAGACCTATATATCCTTCACATACTTGCATCGTGGATAATTACTGCAACCCAGAAAAGCGATACCCTTTCTGTCACCTCTTGTTGAAACCCTCTTCACCAAATCACCACCGCATTTGGGGCATGTCGTAGCGCTCTTGTATCTGAGCTTCACCTCATCAGCATGTCGTAAACCGCTGAAGAAGCCGGAATCTTCCTTCGCAGTCTTCAATCTTGAGCAGATGGAATCTATTATTTCAGAGGATAATAACACTTGCCTTTTCCCTCGTATGTAGTCCCTGAATTCACTGCTAAAGATACCACCCTTGCAGACATTGCTTGGCATAGGTGTCTTGAATTCACAATTGCCCCAGAATATGACCAAAGAGTGTATCCTTTGGTGTTCTATGCCGAGGTATTCGGCTAGACTCATCGTATGAGCGTAGTTTTGGTGCAATGGGTTCTGGAAGCGGTATTTTCTGTTGTATATGACTTCTGTCCATTGCCTCTGTCTTTCGTCTCCGTATATCCATCCGGTCTTGTCCTTGGTTTCTACGGCAAATACCCCATAAGGAGACACTATCACATGATCGATCTGCGTTGAACCTCGTTTGGTGCGGATGATTACGTTGTTGAAAACCTTGTATTCGGCACTCAAGAAAAGGCTATTGACGAATCTTGTCTTCAACTCGCCTGTCCAGCCCTTGAGTCTAGCCTCTAGTCCAGTTGCCTATAATACATCTTCCAACATCATAGGCTTTAATCATATGGTAAGTATTGAGCATTGTCTATAGCCCATTTGTAAGGCTAGTTCTATCGTCGGGAACCCAGGTTGAACAGCAGCTAGCAGCTGGAGTTAGCGCTGGCTAATGCCGCGCCGCTTGGCCGCTCGGCGATGCCCCTTGACCTTAGACCACGGTCGAAGGATTGGCTACATTTCGTCTGGCGCTAGCTGACTCAAGTGATTGCACAAAGCATCGTTTTGTGATCTGATGGTCAGCCAGGCTGTCTCTATAGGGTCGGCCTCTAGGTTCCGCTTGATTCCACCCTAGTGTCTTCTTTGTTCTCGTCTCTACCAGTCCACGCCCCCAAAGGGCATGCTCTTCGCCGCTCCGCACTTCCGCTCCGCACTGTATTCGCTCTTCTGCTCCCGCTCTACTGCTCCGCACTGCATCGCTCTTCCGCTCCCGCTCTGCCACTCCATGCTGCATGCTCCTCCTGCTGCCTCTTTTGCTGCGCGCTGGACCCGCTTCCCTGCTCCATGATGCACTCCGCTTCCACACTTCGGGGTCCTCTGTATTTCCTACTTCACCCCACTTGTCTGATGCCTTAAACCATATACAGTCGCCACTTCTTCAGTACGGAATGCAAGACGATATCAATATTTTGGGCACATTTGCCAGGCAACAAAACGCTATTCTGTGCAGCCCGATTCCGCAAGTCAAGATTTGCTTCGATCAGGAGAGAAGTCTCTATATGGTTCCGGCGAACACAACTTAGCATCTACACGACGTCTAATCTTGTAGCGAGTGTTTACATTAGTCAATATAAGTTGTATTATATAGTTTTTATTGACATTTTATTTTAAGGGCCTCAGAGATGGACAAGAAGGAGAATATTAGGAGCATAATCGGGTTGATGAATAACCTGATGCTCTCGGCCAAAGCCCATGAGCCTCATCCCTGGTTGCACCTTGAGCTGACTAGAGAACAGTTGCGCATCATGTTTCTGCTCTCCTTCAAAGGCCGAAGCTCGCCTGGTGAGGTGGCCGCATCTTTCGGCGTACCCAGGGCCAATGTTACCAGCATCATTGATCGGCTGGTAGAGAGGGGGCTGATCAGTCGCCAGGAGAACCCGGATGACCGCCGTAGCCATATCCTTTCTCTTACTGAAGAAGGCAAAAGCCAGGTGGAGGGACTACGGGAGATAGGCGCTGCCAAGATCAAAGGCGTGCTGGAAAGAATGCCGGACAATGCCCTGGTTTCTCTCCAGATGGGGCTAGAGGCACTTATAAAGTCTCTCGAACAAGAAGGAGAAGCTAATGGATGTAATTGAAGCCAGTAATATAGTTAAGAGGTTCGGTGAGCTGGAAGCGGTCAAGGGAGTATCCTTCAGTGTCAAGGCAGGAGAGATATTCGGTCTCCTGGGTCCTAACGGCGCCGGCAAGACAACCACCATAAATATACTCTGCACCCTGCTAAAGCCTACAGATGGGCAGGCCAGGGTCAACGGTCATGATGTCATTAAAGAGCGCAGCCAGGTGCGTCAGTCAATCGGGTTGGTCTTCCAGGAACCGGCTTTGGATGATTACCTGACGGCAGAACAGAACCTCCGTTTCCACGGCTATGCTTATGGCGTCCCAAGAAATGTTCTGGAGCCGCGCTTGAAAGAGCTGTTGGAGATGATGGAGTTGTGGGATAGGCGCAAAGGCAAGATTAACACCTACTCCGGTGGTATGAAGCGCCGTTTGGAAATTGCCCGGGGCCTTTTGCATCACCCGAGAGTGCTTTTTTTGGACGAGCCCACTCTGGGCCTGGATCCGCAGACGCGCCGCCGCATCTGGGACTACATCCATGACTTACGGAGAAGAGAGAATCTGGCCATATTTATGACCACCCACTACATGGACGAGGCGGAGAACTGTGATCGCATCGCCATTATGGACTATGGCCGGACTGTGGCTCTGGACACGGTGGAGAAACTGAAGGATGGTGTCGGTGGCGACGTCATCTCAATCAAGACGCAGGACAACGAAGAAGCGGTGCGACTGCTGGAGGGGCAGTACAAGTTCAAGCCTACCATCGAAAATGGCATCATCAGCTTCACCGTTTCCCACGGCGAGGAATTCCTGCCCGAGTTTGTCTCCGGCTTCCCCCTGCGACTAATCTCCATCGGCTTGAGGCGTCCTACGCTGGAGGACGTATTCCTGAAGCTCACCGGACGCAATATCAGGGAACAGGAGGTTGACTCAATGCAGAAGCTGAAGAATATGGCTAAAATGAGGAGGCACTGAAGAGAATGGCTATCGTATTTCGTACTATCTGGGTGATAGCTTACCGCGAGCTCGTCCGTTTTGTCGCAGACAGACCGCGGATGTTCTCCTCCTTTTCTATGCCTCTTATATTCCTGTTAATCTTTGGTGCCGGCTTCGGTAGGCTTATCGGCCAAATGATGCCCGGCGTAGACTATATACAGTTTATGTATCCCGGTATTCTAGCCATGACAGTATTGATGACGTCTATCATGTCCGGTATCTCCATCGTCTGGGATAGAGAATTCGGTTTCCTGAAAGAGGTACTGGTTTCTCCCTTGAGCCGTAGCGGAGTGCTAGCCGGCAAGGCCGTCGGCGCTGCCATCATCGCCATCGTCCAGGGGGCCATAATGCTGGTGCTGGCACCCATTGTTAATGTTCCGATCACCTTGGGCAAGGCACTGGCTCTTTTGCCGCTCCTTTTAATACTCTCGCTCTCTCTTTCCGGGTTGGGGCTGCTAATCGGTGCCCGCATGCGCTCGCAGCAGGGATTTCAGATAGTGATGCAATTGGTGATTTTCCCCATGATGTTTCTCTCTGGCATCTTTTTCCCCGTCTCCGGCGTAGCCACCTGGCTGGAGGTACTCTCCAAATTGAACCCGGTAACCTATGGAATAGATGCTATACGCCAGGTCTTCTTGGGCACCGAGGTGGCCGGCGTTACCGTCTTTGGCCACACCATGGGCATCGTGGATTCGGCTATTGTGGTGGCGATGGTGGGGGCAGTGCTCCTGGCTGCCGCTATCTGGGTCTTCAACAGGCAGGAGTGACTCGGAGCACTCGGAGCAATTCGTACTATCAAACCTTGGTTCTAAAGGCCGTCATTCTATTTGCTGAGCTATAGGCCATCACAAATTTCCGCTATCACGCGAATTCGGTGAGTTACACGAAATGAGTTCTGGTTGGGTGCCACCGGACTGAACAATCCCGAGCATTGTTGCGTAACTAAGCAAGTTTTCATCGTGACATGCGGGACTCTCGACCCGAAGATTCCTACAAGGGATATAGCATATCCAATCTTGCCAACCTATCAGTTTGAGGTCTTCGCGAAGGAATAGTAGAATAGTTGGATAAACTGGTTCTTTTATTTGGAGAGTAACGGTTGAAAATGCCCCGGCATGAGACGTTGTTGAGAGAGGTGGTGAGCACGCAATACTTCGCCGTGCTCAACACGCTTGGTCAGGGCTTGCCATATAGTAATCTGGTGTCTTTCGCCGCAACTGATGATTTGAAATCACTCGTCTTTGTTACTGGGCGGAATACGCGAAAATATAGAAACATACAAGATAATCATAATATTGCATTACTAATTGACAATAGGACTAACAAGCCTTCTGATACTTCCCAAGCCATTGCCATAACAGTAGTCGGCACCGCCCGCGAAGAGATAGACAATAAGAGCCTCTTTCAGGCTATTCTCCTTGCCAGACATCCGGAACTGAGGCATTTTGTAGAGGCTCCCGATAATGCCATTATGCTGGTGACCGTACGGGAATATATCGTAGCAGCCTTCGACAAGACACAGACTGTGACTATATCACAGTAAGTCTCACTGGTATGGGAGCATGGTGCCCCAATTCTCTACCTTTCTGGAACTAATGAGTCATAAAACATCATATTGTTACCTGGTATTCTCTCCCGTCCGAAAGCCGACCGTTATCTGCCTCTGCGCCTCGATAAGCACGCTGCCGGCAGTAGTCGCTGATCGCCAGTCTCTAGTCTCTAGCCCCTAGCCCCTAGCCCCTAGCCCCTAGCCCTGCCGTATGTCCCTTGAACTTTGACATTTGGACTTTGTTTGAACTTTGGGCTTTGGCATTTGGATTTCGTTTGTCATCTCCTCTCGCGGAAGAAGTGACAAATTCCCCTTGCTGGAATGAAGAATTCATGCTAATTTCTGCTTAGAACCCGTGTGCTACGTTAACAAATCAAACCCCGCGGGTGAGGTTTCTCAAAACATGACCGCAAACCAAACACAGATCAAAAGGAAGCGCGGTGGCCAGAAAGGCAACCGGAATGCCCGTAAACATGGCTTCTATTCCGGTACCCTTAGCCCTGCCGAAACATCCCAACTGTGGGACATTACGAATCTGGAAGGCGTTGACCCCGAAATAGCGTTCATTCGCGTCAAGCTGCAGTCTTCTCTTCAAGACGACCCTGGCAATCGCCGGGTAATCACTGAAGCCTCCAGATTACTTGTGAAATGGTATTCCGAAAACTACGGGTTGGACGCAACCGACAGCAAATACCTGAAGGCCGTTGTCGAGAGCCTCTTAGAGACTGCCTCAATGCGTCAGTCTGCCGGACTGCAGGGTTCGCAGAAACAAATGGCAGACCGACGAAACGAATCGTATGTACTTTAGCAATCTAATCGGCCGCCCCACGTATGAAAAGGAGCTTTTGAACTTCAGAAAAAACAGTCACTTCTGCAAAACGAATCATCCCGGCTTCGCCGCGTCAGCCGCCCGGCTCCCACCGCTCGTAGAAACAAATGGCAAACCGACGAAACGAATCGTGTGTAGCTTGGGGTTAAACGTACCGGAGCCAGTCTCCTTACGTACGAAAGAGAGCTGCTCAATTCCAGGGAAAACAACCCTTTTCCCAAAACGAATCAGCCCGCTTCCCCCACGCTCCTCCCCTCTTGCCATTCTGAGCCCTTCTCCTCTTGTCATTCTGAGCGTAGGGAAGAATCTGCCCGTCGCGCAGGGTGAACTCCCCCTGGCAATCCCAGGGCCAGTTAAACCAACGAATAGCTACGTAGTGGCGGGGTTTATCCCCGCCTTTGCGATGACACGTCCCCACTATGTCTTC
>Ga0315294_10006367_pt1 | contig 12949 bp, 8 predicted proteins | sample YL17G13_40_MG_FD_203626 | JGI IMG/M metagenome (GOLD analysis project Ga0315294, IMG submission 203626) | Sediment microbial communities from Yellowstone Lake, YNP, Wyoming, USA - YL17G13_40 | ecosystem: Environmental > Aquatic > Freshwater > Lake > Sediment | place: USA: Wyoming | collected... | reverse complement strand
ATCTTATCATGTGTACTCGCATGCTCTTTTTTATTCGCAAGCGATATTATTAAAGGTCCGACCGACCAGATATCTGTCCCGCAGCTAATAAACTATCAGGGCAAACTGACCAATACCAGTGGTAATCCAGTTTCTGATTCAATTTATTCTATAACTTTTCGATTCTTTTCTGCTGCCAGTGGTGGCACTGCATTATGGACCGAAACTCAGTCGGTTCAGACGCGCAATGGTCTATATAATTGTTTATTAGGCAGCACAACACCAATAACCAGTATTCCAATTGATGGTAACCTGTATTTAGAAATGCAGGTTAACCCCAATTCCGCAATGACGCCAAGAATGAGAATTGTGAGTTCTGCTTATGCGTTTTTAGCTAAAAAAGCTGACACCGCATATTATGCAACAAGTGCACCGCTGACTCGACCGATTACACCTCCAATCGCAACTACGGAAATTACGGATGGCGCGGTTACGAATATTAAACTTGGCGCAGATGCAATAACAACCGATAAAATACTCAATGGAACGATAATCAGAGCGGATGTGGTAACCAACTTCAAAGCTCCATACTCAGATACCGCAGATTATGTCAGAAATATTAACGTGCCGTATGTCGACAGCGCAAGAGTCGCAGTCAATGCTTATAACGCAAATCAATTACAAGGCAAGGACACTACCGCATTAAGTACCAAGTTTGTTGATGAAGGACAGGCCAACGCAATATCAACCGCAATGATTATTGATTCAGCCGTAACGACCGCCAAGATAAAAACCGGAGCGGTAACGAATATTAAACTTGGTGCAGATGCGGTAACAACCGATAAAATACTCAATGGAACGATACTCCGAGCTGACGTTGCAACTGGTTTCATAGCGCCTTATTCAGATACCGCAGATTATGTGAGAAATATTAACGTGCCGTATGTTGACAGCGCAAGAGTCGCAGTCAATGCATATAACGCAAATCAATTACAAGGCAAGGATACTACCGCGCTAAGTGCAAAGTTTGTTGATGAAGGTCAAGTAAATTCAATTACTTCTGCAATGATTACTGATAATACCATTGTGAGAAGTGACGTCGCAACTAATTTTACAGCTCCTTATTCCGATACCGCAGAATATGCGCGTTCAACACCACCAGTAGGAGTGATTGATAGTGCGCGGATTGCGATTAACGCTTATAATGCATATAAATTACAAGGTAAAGATACTACCGCATTGGATAATCGATATGTGAATGAAACACAAGCAAATTCTATTACAAGTAGTATGATTACGGATAATACGATAGTAAGAAATGACGTTGCGACTAATTTCAAGTCGCCAGATGCCGATTCAGCAGATTATGTGAGAAATATTAATGTGCCTTATGTTGACAGCGCAAGAGTCGCAGTCAATGCTTATAACGCAAAGCAATTACAAGGCAAGGATACAATCGCGCTAAGTGCAAAGTTTGTTGACGAAGGTCAAGCAAACTCTATTACTTCAGGAATGATTACTGATAATACTATTGTGAGAAATGACGTTGCCACTAATTTCAAAGCGCCTTATTCAGATACTTCAGATTATGTGAGAAATATTAATCTGCCGTATGTTGACAGCGCAAGAGTCGCAGTCAATGCTTATAACGCAAATCAATTACAGGGCAAGGATACAATCGCGCTAAGTGCAAAGTTTATTGATGAGGGACAAACCGCTGGTGGTGATTTGACTGGTACTTATCCTAATCCAACTATCACTAATAATGCAGTGAATACCGTAAAAATTGCTGATACGAATGTTACGATGGCAAAAATTCAACGAGCAGGTGCAGCTACTGGTCAAGTATTGAAATGGACTGGTTCAGCATGGGCGCCGAGTGCGGATGTCGGTAGTAGCGGAGAATTTTTACCACTTGCCGGTGGCATAATGACTGGCGCAATTACTAATATAGGTAATCCGGCAATAACAATGGGTAAAGGTAATTTTGGAACAGGCAACTCTAATACCGGAACCGATGCATTTGTTGCAGGAAAGAATAACAATGCACGCGGATCATATTCGGTTGTCAGCGGGGGTGGCGGTTTCAACCCAGTTGATTCCAATTCTGCCAAGGGCGCTTATTCTGTTATTAGCGGTGGTACGCGAAACGCTGCAAGTGGTTATTCTGCTACGGTTGGCGGTGGTACTTATGTCAGAGCAAGAGGTGATTATTCAGTTGTCAGCGGTGGTGGTGGTCCAGGTGAATATGATTCTTGTTCGGCAATCGGACAAAATTCTACAGTTGGTGGCGGCAGATCAAACATTAGTAATAATTTTTGTGCGACTGTTGGTGGCGGCTGTTGGAATGCTGCGACAGGAGATTATGCGACAGTTGCTGGCGGTAAATTTAATTATGCAAGAGGGTTAAGTTCTGTTATCGCTGGTGGTGGTGGTGTAGCTAGTTTAGCTGATTCTAATTCAGCAACGGGTGATTACTCGATGATTCTAGGGGGACAACGCAATATTGCTTCAGGTTCTTTATCTTTTGCTTCAGGACGACGGGCAAAAGCAAACCACGCTGGTGCTTTTGTCTGGGCAGACAATACTGATGCTGATTTTACTTCAACTGGCACAAACCAATTTCTGATTCGCGCTAATGGTAATGTTGGTATTAATACAAATTCACCAGGTTCACCGCTCACAGTAAATGGTATTATTCAATCAACCACTGGTGGTATTAAATTTCCTGATAACTCAGTTCAGACAACAGCTGGTGTCAGTGGCTCTTATCTTCCGATTGCTGGCGGCACAATGACTGGTGCAATAACAAGCACTGGCGACCCGGCAATTACAATGGGAAAAGGTAATTTTGGTACTGGAAACATCAATCCCGGAACACAGGCATTTGTTGCAGGAAGGAATAACAATGCACGCGGTAATTATTCAGTTGTCAGTGGTGGCGGTGGAGCAAATGTAGCTGATTCCAATTCTGCAATTGGTAATTATTCTGTTATCGGTGGAGGAACACACAACACTGCTAGCGGTTATGAAGCGACCGTAGGTGGAGGAATAAACAATACTGCCAGCGGTGATGGAGTAGTTATAGGTGGAGGATTTATCAACACTGCCAGCCAACAGTATGCGACCGTAGGTGGAGGACAACAAAACACTGCCAGCGGTGCGCAAGCGACCATAGGTGGAGGAGGAAGTAACACTGCCAGCAGTTCGCATGCAACCGTAGGTGGAGGATATGCTGACACCGCCAGCGGACAGTATGCGACTATAGGTGGAGGATATAACAACACTGCCAGCTATTTTTATGCGACCGTAGGTGGAGGACGAAACAACGCTGCCAGCAATTATAGTGCGACCGTAGGTGGAGGATTTCTCAATTCGGCACGAGGTCAATATTCGGTTGTAAGTGGTGGTGGTGGTTCGACTGCTGCTGATTCTAATTCTGCAATGGGAGACTGGTCGGCAATAGCTGGCGGTCGTGGTAATATCGCATCAGGTGATTATTCATTTGCTGCGGGACGCAAAGCAAAAGCCAATCACGCGGGTGCATTTGTCTGGGCAGATGGTACTGATGCTGATTTTACTTCAACTGGCACAAACCAATTTCTGATTCGCGCTAATGGTAATGTTGGTATTAATACTAATTCGCCGAGCTCTCCGCTCACTGTTGCAGGTATGATTCAATCAACTACTGATGGTTATAAATTTCCAGATAATTCAGTTCAAACAACTGCTGCAACTGGTGGTGGAACTGTCACATCAGTCGGGACTGGCGACGGATTAACTGGCGGTCCGATTACTACGTCTGGAACTATCAGTATCGCAGACAATGGCGTGACAACCGCGAAAATTATCGACAGCGCAGTAACATCAGCTAAGATTCTTAACGGCACGATTACCGGTAATGACATTGCTATACCATTATCGCTTACCGGGTCAGCATCTTTTCCTAATGCAATACTTAAGGTCAGAAACAATAATACTGGTCCTGGTATATCAGTTGACAGTGCAGGCTTTGGCGGGTTGAGTGTTAATTATTCATTTACTGATGGTGTTATTATCGAACGTGCTGATGGAACCGCTTTCTGGGTTGATACGGCCGGTGGACAAGCGATGCGAATCATTTACGCTGCTTCTGACGGAATCGGTATTGATGATGTGGGCTGGAACGGGCTTTGGGCAATGCATGTCGGTGACAACGGTGTCAGTATTGACAGCGCGGAAACCAATGGTATTTTAGCGCATGGCAATTTTGCCGGCGGTGATTTTTATGCTGGCAATGCTGGTGCGGTCGGTCTATCTGCCCATTCCTATAATAACAGTTCTTCAGATACCGCAATCCAGGTATTTGGCAAAGGTTTTGCAACTGGCGGTTGGTCAACTGGCGGTCTTTTAGATAATAAATCTGCTCCATGCTTAATCAGTCCGGAACTGGGCATTGTCACAGCTGGTAGCGGAACTCTTTCTAATGGTAAAGCAGACATTAATTTTGAACCACTCTTTGCAGAAAATACCCGCACTGATATCCCAATCCGCATCACTGTCACTCCCAAAGGAAAACCAGCCGGTCTTGTATATGTGACTGAATCAAAATCAACCGGTTTCAAGGTTGAAATCGAACCAATCCCGGGTTTGGAAAAGAACTCAACTGACATTACATTTGACTGGATCGCTTTTGGCACGCTAAAAGATTATCAGACAACACCTGCGGCTCAAGCTCAATGGCAGCAGATGGTACAGGAACGTTTGCATCAAGATGATGTACGTCGGGCACAGAAACAGGAAAGGAATGAATTATTAAATAAGGCAAAAGAATTAAGGTAAATATGACCATAAGCCGAATATTTTTTGTAGTTATTACGCTTATTTTAATTCTTGGTTCTTCAGCTATCGCCCAATATCAGGTTGGCTGGTACACATTCACGAATGGTGGCGGGGTTTTATCATCAACTAATTATTACGCTGCTGCTTCAGTCAGTCAGACGGCAATCGGTTCTTTGACCGGTTCAAATTTCCTGGCTTATATCGGCTTCTGGTATCCAGGAATACTTACAGGTTTAACCGAAGATAAAAACGATGAGACAGTTGACCCGAACACTCTTGTTACCAGACTTTATAGTGCCAAGCCTAATCCATTCGTCAATCAGACCGCGATTCGCTATTCGCTTTCCGCTAAATCAAAAGCTTCGTTATTTATATATGATATTACCGGACGATTGGTAAAAACACTGGTAAATGCCAGTATTGAACCAGGTGTCTATTCGATAAACTGGAATGGAAAGAACGAACGCGACCAGCAGGTTGCCTCTGGCGTATATTTTTATCAGCTTAAAACCGACAACTACCTAAAAACAAACAAACTCTTATTAACTAAATAACAAAGTAAAATAAAACTCAGGGGCTTGTTCATCAAGCCCCTTTTTTATTGACAGCCACAGATAAGCACAGATATATAATAATTAAACACCGAATATCACTGAATAACACCGAGGTTGGAATTAATACCGCCCTCACCGTCAAGGTGGAGGGATTTTTTTGTATTTATCAGTGATAATCTGTGGCTAGTTTTTCGGTGGTTTCAGTGTTTAATTCTTCTCTGGTTTCTCTGCTGTCTCTGCGGTAATATTATTTTTATGGTTTCTTTGCCCAGAGCACCCATGTCACTGGTGTGAATTGTTCTGAATTCAGTTTCATCCCCATTTTCTTAAATACTTTTTGCAGTTCGTCAATTCGCTCAAAGTATTCGTCTTTATCCAGCCAGTCATATTTTTGCAACGCTTTTAATTCTTTTGCCTTATCCTCAAACACCAAATCACCCAATGCCCAGACACCACCTGGCTTGATAACCCTTATCATCTCTTTTACACATCTTGGTTTTAATCTATGCGGAACATGATGAAAAGCATAAGTGCTGACCACCGCATCAAAATAATTATCCGGATAGGGATTTACGAGAAACGGGTCATCGACCTGCTGAAATTCTATCCGTGATTTCCGTTTCGCTTTTTTTCTCGCTTTGGCGAGCATTGGTTCAGACGGGTCAATGCCGATAACATCCGCGCCATGACTTAAACATCGAAAAGCAAGATTACCCGTGCCAGTTCCGATATCAAGAACTCTTTTGCCATGTGATAATTTACAGACCTTAACAACTCGGTCTAAAACTTCATCATAACGGGCAAAGGTGTCTTTATCCTCAGTAATTATCTTATCATATCTTCCCGCCCATTCATCAAAACTCCAGGTATTATCTCTCATACAGAATTCTTATATATGAATTTGAACACGAATCTCACTAATAAACGAATTCCACGAATTGAAGGAAAAGGCAAAAGTCTTTTATTCGTGCTATTAGCAAAATTCGTGTTATTCGTGGTAAAGAAATCTGTTTAATCCGTGTAATCCGTGGTTTCATTTTATTCGTAATCTGCGTAATCTCCTTTATAATCTGTGTAATCACTTTAATTTCTTCTCATATCTTGTCCAGATTGGTTTATAGCCTAATTTGTCCTGCAGTTTCTGCGATGGGATATTGAGAATTCCAGTTCCTGACCGTATAAACTTCACCCCGCACCTATGCATATTGGTACGACGTTTATTAATCGATGTATTAGCGAAAACTCCACAACCTTTGAGCATAGGTGCGGGGTTTCGAACTTCGTTCTCAATATATTTTATCATTTTAGTCGCAATACCCCTACGCTGATATTCTGGTAATACAGCAAGTTCAGAAATCTCAGCATAAGTTTCATTATAACCAATAATATCAAAGAATTGCACCCACATATATCCTACAACTTCTCTGTGTAATCCGACGCAGTCGTTGCGCGGTTGCTGAAAGCAACCCCGTGGCAATCTCCGGAGATTCCTCGTTTCACTCGGAACAGTGTCTGTGTAATCATTATGGTCTTCCTCAACCATCACCGCGATAGTCCGTTTTTCTTTCATACTCTTTCTAAGCCGCGAAAGGAACTCTTTGGGTTGTCCGCTTGACAACCACTTTTTACGATATTTCTCGAAGGATTTATCCTGAAAATAAGGCGACTCGCACTCATAATTAATTCGGCATTGCAATTCCAAAATAATTTCCTTATCCCTTTTAATATCAATCGGTCGATAATGTAACATTTGATGTAGATTATAATGATTTCATTAAAACATTCAAGATTAGTTATTGACACTATGTAAGATAAGACTTGACAAACATAAGGTTTAATATAATATAAGGTTAAATAACAATGATCCATATCGAACGCCAAACAAGAAAAAATTTATTTAAAGTTTCGCATTTACATAATACAATAATAAACATTTTTATTATTTAATAAATATATTATGCAACAAACAATATATAGACTGTATTCGGGAACGCCACTAGATGTACTAAAAGACATCTGTCGTAGAAACAAAATTAAATTTAGCGGGAAAAATAAACTTGAATTAGCTAATGCGATAGTAGAAAATATGAATAATCCAGCAGTTGTTCAGGAGGTAGATGAAATAATATATGCTGGCAGAAGAGCAGTTTCATGGTTTGTCATTGATGATACAAAAAATAGACAAAAAACTACAGCGAATATAGTTAAGAAAACTTTGGAACGTAAGCTAAATCCTTCTTTGTTTAAAACTGTACTAAATCCGACATTAACAGAAAAACCACAGATTATTTTATCAAAGGTATATTCAAAAAATAAAATAATGTGCTTATTTGCGCATAGCGAAATAAGACCAGCATATATTGACTATGAGGTCAAAGAATTAAAGTACACTATGTATACAAGCTCTTTCATTCGGATATCATCCATGTGCTTCGAGATACGCACAAATCCATTTGAAGCAATGAGCATTGCTGAACATTTATGTATGTTATTAGACAGTGGACCTGCGGAATGTATAACACTAACAGAAAATGATCTCGACCAATTTATAAACAAGATAAATGGTCACTTACATGCTGTAAAAAAGAAACATACTTCAGGTGATTACGATACTACAGAAATTGTAGCCGCTCCTACTACCCCGGATCTGAGAAATTCACAACAATTTCTAAAAAATGGTTTATCAAAATTACCAACACGTAATGAGGTAATCTCGTTTCCGTTTCGGTACAATGATTCTGATGAGGTACTAATTACAATTTCAGTTAATCCCGTCACCGGATCATTTTGGTTCAGATCGTATGTCCGCGAACAGGTTATTGATTATATCTTTAATAGCCTTAAACAAATCAAGGGATTTTAATAAAAAGCCTACCTAAATGATAAATAAGTTCTTAGAGTATGCTCAAGCAAACACATTAAACCGATTTTCTCCAGTTCTGTTTCAACAGCAAAGTAAAAAAAATCTCGCATGGTGCTTGGAATCTCTCCTTAAAAAAGTTCACGAAGGTGTTCTCAAGGTAAACTATGAAATTGAATGTCCAAAGTGCGGCAATAGCACTTTAGTAGTTCATAAGTTAAAAGATATCCCTTCAGTAGTTATTGACTGTAGGTATTGTGATGAACAATACATACCTAATCCAAAACGCGTTTGGATCACTTTTGACTTTTATAAAAAATTAGGCGTAAAAAAAAAGACCTCTAAAGATACCAGTTTCAAATTAGCCGCCACGCAAACAAATCTTGTTGAGCTTGGACAGAATAATTACTTCCAAAACAAATTCGTTCCGGAGGAATGTTTTCATTCGGATATCAAAATATGTCAGAAACATCTGCTTCGTATTAAAAAAGCCATAACAAATGATGAAAAGAAAAAATCACTTGAGGAGTTCGCCGATTATTTGTTTGATGATTGTTGTACAGTTATTAAGATTTGCGACAAAAATAAACGAACAAGTACTGCTGAGATTGATCGAATAGCATCTGTTAAAGCTATTCCATGTACTTTCCTTCAAAATTGGGGAGATTATATACTTGTTGAATGTAAAAATTGGGGTACTCCTGCAAATAGTGAGGTAATAATGAAGATTGGAAGTAATATGGAGAAGGCAAAATGTACAGTGGCTATGTTGTTTTCAAAAAATGGTGTAACAGGTAGAAATGGGACAAAGGATGCCGCCGGAGAAATTACTAGTCAATTTGACAGAGGAAGAACAATTATCGTAATAACGCTCACTGATATTGAACGGCTTACAAAGGGAGAAAATTTATTGTCAATAATGGAACAAAAATCGAGAGAAATCAGATTCACAAGGTAGTTGTAAGAATGCAAAGACTTCTCGTTAGTGTTCGAGGAAAACAGGAAGCGTTAGCTAGTGTAAAAGGCGGTGCACATATTGCAGATGTTGAATTCCCTGGTTCCGCTTTAGGTACTCCTTATCCATTAAATGTTATGGCAGTCCGTAAAGTAGTACCAAGTTCAGTTTTAGTTTCTACAAATATTGGCGAAAAACAACTATGCCGAGCTACCGCATGTCAAGCAGCTTTGGGAATTGCTGCTGCGGGCGCAGACTTAATTAAATGTGGAATGGCTGAACTTAATCCAAAGGTCGCTGAATATCTTGGAAACATTCTTATTCGTACTGTAAAGTTATTCTTTCCGAAAAAGAAAATTTATCCAGCAGTTTTTCCAGAGGAAGAAATGGTCAGATTTTTAGACCCATTGAAAGATGGACCTTCATTAGCAGCAAAAATTAAGGCAGACGGAATACTTATTGACACTTTTAGAAAAGACATTGGACGAGGTTTGCTTGATTACTATTCTATAAAAGAACTCAGAAAGTTTGTCTTAGATTGTCACAAGAAAGATATTGAAGCTTGGTTAGCTGGTTCCATCAATATAGATGATCTTCCAGACCTTTGGAATACTGGAGTTGATGTAGTATGTGTTAGAGGTGCTGCATGCAAAAAGGGAAAAGGAACAGAACGGTTTGGGGTAGTCGATGCAAAGATTGTTGCACAACTCGTAGCTACAATTCCTCAAGATAAACGATAAGCTATAAAATTATAATTAGTTAAGCAAAGTTAGTTGTTAATATATTTACAAAGTAGTATATTTGTTTATTTTTCATCATAATCCTTAATACCCTTATAGGTTACCTAATAGAAATAGGAAATTCATAGAGGTTTGTTGAAATACAATTAAAATTTATAGAATTTTATAGAACAATCTTGAAAAAATGGCGGTTTTAGTCATTATTGAAATGTATACTTAAAAGTTTCCTTAAAAATGACTGGTTTTTTGGTCTAACTTACTTAAATTCATAAAAAAATATGGAACGGTTCTCTTTATTTTACCAAAATTTCTTAGTCATAGGCTAGATTGGTCGAGTAGGTTACCTACTCGGCAATGGAGAGAGCAATCTAGTAGATAATCCACAAGACAATCTAGTCGATAACCTACGCAACAACCTACTGGACAATAGATTAGACAGTATAGAAGGCAGTCGATTGGGCTGGGTAGGGGGCTGTGGGGTAGACTGCCTGCTAGACTGTCGAGAGAATTGTTTATTCTACTGCTAAATGGACTGCCTAATGGACAACCGAGTGGGGCAAATATGCCCCAGATTATTCTAAGATTGGAAGATTAGATGCCACGAATAAACACGCTGCCTTGTACTTGCGACAGCAAGCATTAACACTATTTTTCTCTTGCGTATTTCCATTTCTTATTCGTGTCTATTAGTGTGTATTCGTGGTAAAGTTTTTCTGTGTTTGAGATTGCCACGCTATCGCTCGCAATGACAAAAGTTGAGATGCTGAATCAAGTTGACTTCGCTTTGCTACGTTTTCGCTTCGCGACCAAACATGACAAGAAGAAAATATCACCCTCACCTTATCCTTTCCCCTCAAGGGCGAGGTTTTTTTCAGTGTTAATCAGTGTTCACCCCGCACCATTTTACGAATTGTTTAAGTTTCTCATAAATATTATATTGAACATAGTATTTTCTTGGAAAAAGGTGCGGGGCAAGTCCGTGGGTAAGTCTTTCTTTCAGTATCTTCGGTGTGTTTCAGTGTTTAATTATTCTCTGATTTCCCCCGCCCATGCACGCATAGCGGGGCACGTCTGCGGTCTCTGTGGTTAAACTTTTCTGTTCACTTCTTCCCTATTGTATTTGACTTTCAGGTAATTTTTTAGTATAATAGAACTCCATGTATTCTACCAATATTTAATACTAAATTGGTATTTGATACGCTAAGATTACAAATAAAAGAAATAAGAAAAGGATTCATAAAATGAAAGAAAAAATTATTGAGATAAGGTGGCATGGTCGCGGTGGTCAGGGTGTCGTGACCTGTGCCGAGCTTTTGGCAAAAGCCGCAATTGCTGAAGGCAAGTATGCACAGTCGGCACCGTCATTCGGACCCGAACGCCGTGGCGCGCCAGTCGCCGCATTTTTAAGGATTTCAGATAAACCGATTTATCTTCGCTCGCAAATCACGCATCCGGATATTGTCGTGGTCTTGGACCCGACGATTCTGGCTCTGCCCGATGTTACGGCTGGTATTAAAAAGAATGCAATCTTTATTGCCAATACCAATAAACTTCTGGAAGATGTGAAATATCTTCTGGGCGTGAATGTTAATCTGGGTGTGATTGATGCGACCAAGATTGCCTTGGAAATTATCCGCCGACCGATTACCAATACCACAATGATCGGCTCATTTATCCGCGCCACCAATATCGTGAAAATCGAATCAGTCAAACAAGAGATTATGACACGTTTTCCGACTAATTATGAAACCAATATCAAAGCAATGGTACGCGGATATGAAGAACTGGAAATGGAAACCGATGCTAACCGGACAATTATCAAGGAAAAGAAAGACGGAAAAAAAGCGATGCCCAAATTACCCAAATGGCGCGAACTAACGATCGGTCTTACAACCAAAGCCGGTTCTGCCAAAGCTTATAAAACCGGTAGTTGGCGCAGCATGGTGCCGATTACGGATGCGACCAAATGTATTAAATGCGGAATCTGCTGGGTTTATTGTCCTGATTCTGCCCGTTACCAGACCGAAGATGGAACTTATGAAACAAATTTTGATTATTGCAAGGGTTGCGGAATATGTGCCAGAGAATGCCCGACCCATTGCATTACAATGCAGGAAGAGAAGGAATAAATGGCAAAACGAGAAGGATTAGAAATTTCATTAGCCGTTGCCGAAGCGGTAAAGCTGGCAGACGTTGATATGATAGCCGCTTATCCGATTACACCCCAGACCCACATCGTGGAAAAACTGGCAGAGATGGTTGCTGACGGCGAACTCAAAGCTGCATATATCAATGCTGAGTCTGAACATTCGGCAATCAGTTTGTGCCTTGGCTCTTCGATTGCTGGTGCCCGTACTTATACTGCAACCAGTTCCCAGGGCCTGGCTTTAATGCACGAGATTTTGTACATCGCATCTGCTTTACGGCTGCCGATTGTGATGACGGTGGTTAACCGAGCTCTGTCCGGACCCTTAAATATCTGGGGTGACCACTCAGATGTGATGGGTGAACGCGATACCGGCTGGATTCAGTTTTTTGCCCAGAACGGTCAGGAAGCATTTGATATGACATTGCAGGCATTCCGGGTTGCTGAAGACCATCGGGTGATGCTGCCGGTGATTGTCAATATTGACGGTTTTACTTTAAGCCACGTGATTGAACCGATAAATATCTTAGAGCCAAACGAAGTGAAAAAGTTTATGAAAGAGTTCAAACCTTTGAACCCGCTTGACCCCAGAACACCGATGACCTTTGGTGCTTTTGCCACACCGGAATATTATATCGAAGCGAAAAAACAGCTGGAACAGGCTTTGTTTTCATCCAGGAAAGTAATCACTGAAGTATGGAACGAATTCGGAAAATTGTACGGTCGCAAGTATACACCGATTGAAGGTTATAAGTCAAATGATGCGAACATATTACTGCTCACGCTGGGCGGAATTGGTGAGACTGCACAAACTGCGGTTGACGAAATGCGCGATGATGGTATCAAAGTCGGTTTGTTGAAACTGAAACTGTTTCGACCATTCCCGATTCAGGA
>Ga0315294_10006366_pt1 | contig 12950 bp, 12 predicted proteins | sample YL17G13_40_MG_FD_203626 | JGI IMG/M metagenome (GOLD analysis project Ga0315294, IMG submission 203626) | Sediment microbial communities from Yellowstone Lake, YNP, Wyoming, USA - YL17G13_40 | ecosystem: Environmental > Aquatic > Freshwater > Lake > Sediment | place: USA: Wyoming | collected... | reverse complement strand
TGACCTTTGCCCCGCGAGTCACCCCTCCGGAAGAAATCCGAAAGGCCCGTACTGGGACCAAGTTGGCACCAAGCCGGGACCAAGTGGGAGACGAACCCGGCACCAAGTTGGCACTAAGTCGGCACCAAGTTGAAATTCTCCTAAGCTCCCGGGAAGACAAAGGATTGGTGGAGCTGATGGCCATCACCGGCCGAACTGACCGCACCAAGTTCCGGCATCAAGTATTAAATCCGTTATTAGAAGAAGGACTGGTTGAGATGACGATCCCCGGCAAACCTCGAAGCAGCAAGCAGAAATATCGCCTGACTGAGAAGGGCCGCCGATATATCGCAGATGTTGGCAGACAGGGAAAGGAATAATAAGAGTATAAAAGAGTGGTGATTTAGCCCTCATGGTTATAGAAAAGGATAACGTAACGGGGGAGAGTTAAAAACACGGTCCGACGATCAGGACGAAGCGGCCATCGACAAACGCCATGCGATTTACTATGACAAAGGAAACGGCACCATGGCTGCAATTGACTATTTCAAGGATAAAGCTAAGAAAAGCGGGCCGGCCTTAAAAATCATCGAACTCGACGGCCGCCCAGGAGTTAAAGAGGTTTCTAAAGATCTTTTCCAAAGGCTTGGAATTTAAAATTATTTAAATAGCAAGATTTTCTCGGCGTACTCCGCACTGCCGCCGTCCAGATGCGCTGAATATGATCAAGAAAATCATTTTCGCTCTAATTTGTCCGTCTCACCCTCGTTCCAGAAGACAGCACGGAGGGAATCTTTTTGGAAATCGGAAAAATCCTGAATGAAGCAGGAGTGACAAAGGTGGACGCTATGAGGGCTCCGGACCGGGTTAGGAGGTTCGTCAACTTGCAGGAACGGCGGAACCCGCAATCCAGCAGGAATGTGCTACAATTATCCCAAAGAAATCTATGAGAAATGGGGGTTCTTATGGACGGAGAAATAACCGAGCTAATTAAAAGAGCCGCGCAGGTATTGAAGGGGGCCGGGGCGCGGGAGGTATACCTCTTTGGCTCGGCGGCCAAAGGAATCTTGCGGGAAGACTCCGACATTGATTTTGCGGTTGCCGGTCTTCCCCCTGAGAGGTTCTTTAGAGCCCTAGGGGAGGCCGGCGATATCGTGCAGCGGAATATTGATCTGGTAGATCTGGATGAAGTAAATCCCTTTACCCAATATCTCAAAGAAGAAGGGGAGTTGCATCGTGTGGCCTAAGATAAGGAAACAGGTGGCCGTGGAAATGGAGCAAATCAGGCAACTCCTGGAAACGCATCGCCCCTTATTGGAAAAGTGCGCAAGCGTTAAGCCAGACGCGATCGAAAGGTCAGCCCTTGCAGCGATGCTTCACTCCTTTTACAACGGGGTTGAGAATACCTTCCACCGGGTGGCCATAGAAATCGATGGGCAGTCGCTCAAAGGGGAATTATGGCACCGCCAACTCTTAGAACGTATGGCCAAACCTGGAGTGGATCGCCCTGCTGTCGTTTCCGAGACTTTGAGAGATAAACTGCGCGCTTATTTGGAATTTCGTCATGTATTTCGCCATGCCTATACTTTCGAGCTTCGTTGGGAAAAAATGGCAGAACTTGTTTTGGGTTGTGAGGAAACATTCGCCCAGCTTGAATCTGAAATAGTCCGTTTCTTTGAAAACCAATTGCCTGAAACATAGCTGCCGGGGGTCATGCCTTACTCCGAACTCGACGGCCGCCCAGGAGTTAAAGAGGTTTCTAAAGAACTTTTCCAAAAGATCATAATATAAAATGATTTAATTAATAATTTTTCTCCGCGTACTCTGCGATCTCTGTGGTGAAATATAACTGCGAATCAAAAAACTTGACTTCTTAAGGTCATTTGTATAGTGTATTTTCCAAGCCAACACTCCTTTTACCTCTAACTTTGGCCACCTGTCTTGAATCCTTGTGGGAGACCCAAAAAGCATGGGAAGCCCGCTCCGCGATTTTAAATTCGCTCGATTCCAATTCATCCTCAAGGCGTCAGATTGCTTTAAACTTCCGAAACACCGCAAGGCCTTAGAACAAACCGGGCTTGTTTTCCACTCCGTCCCGTTGGAGGGAACATAATTTGGGGAAGAAACTTGCTTACGAGAGGTATTACTGGTTTCACGGGCAGATAAAGGCAAGCCGACACCCAAATGCCCGAAAACTTTCCGAGAAGTTTGAAATATCTGAGAAGCAGGCCCAAAGGGATATAGAATTCATTCGGGACAGGCTGAGTGCCCCCCTTATTTACGACCCTACCAAGAAAGGATATGAATTTGAGGATGACAGTTATGAACTGCCCCCCGTATGGTTTAATGAGGAAGAGCTCTTAGGGTTGTGTCTTGCGTTGAGGCTGGCGTCAACCTTGCCGGATCAGACCCTTAAGAAATCACTCCATGCGATTTTGGAAAAGTTTCTGACCTTCCGCTTCCTCGATTCCCCTCCAAGCCTTGCGGAAATAGAAGAAAAGATATCGGTAAAGAATGTCGAATACTACAAGGTAGATGAGTCTGTTTTTCATGAAGTAATGGATTCGCTCTTTCGCCGTTCCCCTGTCAGGATTTCCTATTATTCACCCCATAAACATGAGGAGACCGAGAGGATTGTCCTTCCCCTTCATCTTCTATGCTATATGGGAAGCTGGCACATAATAGCCTTTTGTACAATGAAAAATGAACTCAGGGATTTTGCCCTTTCCCGAATCCGGGCCATTGATTCTTCTCCCAAACCTATCCCATTGCCCGGCGCCCTGCCATCCATAAAGGAATACATCAGGAAGAATTTTGGAATCATGAGCGGTAGCGAGTCCGTTGAAGTTTGCCTCCGTTTTTCTCCTGAGGTTGCTGATTGGATTTCCGAACAGGTGTGGCATAGCGGTCAAGAAATATACCCCAACGAAGATGGAAGTATCTGCTTGAAGTTTCCTGTAGCGGATTTCAGGGAGATTCGCAGAGAAATCATGAAGTATGGGGGCGATGTGGAAGTATTATCGCCTCCGCAATTAAGGGAAGAGATAAGAAGTGAAATAGAAAAAATGAGAAAGATTTATTGGTAGGACATCTTTTGGGGGAGTGGGTGTAATAAACTTATCCATATGCAATGTTCCAGAGCTTCAAAAGTGAAAGGGTATGAGCGATATTTACGCGACAAAACGAAGCCTTATATTGCGTTCGACACCGAACCGACAGGACTTTATCCCTGGAGAGGAAGCAGGATCATCGAGGTCGGTGCCGTTGCCATAGAAGGGGGACTCATCGGTGAAGAATTTCATCAACTAATCGATATTGGGAGGCCTATCCCTAAGGCGGCATCGAGAATACACGGGATCACGGCTGAAATGCTCACGGGCCAGCCAAGAGCAGACGAGGTTTTGAAGGCATTCTGCCAATTTATCGGCGGGGGCATACTGGTGGCACGCAATGCCGATTTTGATATAGGATTTCTCAGGTATAAGAATATCCGAATTGGGCAAGGCCTCCCTAATCGTCACATTTGTACCTTAAAGGTAAGTCGGAAACTCGATCCCGGGCTGCCGGATTACAGGCTGGAAACCGTAGGGAAACACATTCTCGGAATAGAGATCGACAAACTCGTGCGTCATCGCGCGCTGGACGACGGCCGCCTGACCGGCAGAATATGGGTGAATATGAGGGAGACGGGATGAGCAAACCGGAAGGCTATTTCCGCTACTGGGGCAAAGCCGGGAAGGAGGGGGAAGGCTATCACCTTCTGGTTTATCATTGCCTCGATGTGGCGGCAGTTGGGTGGCTTTTGTTCGATCCTGCGAAGCCTCTCTGTCAACGTTTAGCAAAGCAGTTGAAAGTGACTCCCGCCTTGCTGCAACGCTGGGTCGTTTTTTGTCTCAGCCTTCACGATATTGGCAAGTTCGCCACGGCTTTTCAAGGTGTAGTTCCTGATCTCTCACCAGTGCTCGTGCCTTCAAACCCAAGAATGCCCTATACCGAACGCCATGACACTCTTGGATTTCTTCTCTGGCAAGATGTTTTATCCGGTCAGTGGCTGAAAAATGGCGGATTTGACTTGGACGCCCATCTTTCCGACCCGGAAAAGATGCTCCGCAATATTGGCCCTTGGATGGAAATCGTCACGGGCCACCATGGGGAACCACCCAAACGAATGCCGATTCGCCGCCAGAACTTCTTTACTGTTATGGATGAAAAAGCAGCGTGCCATTTTCGAGAGGTTGTTACCGCTCTGTTTTTGAGGGATTTTGATTATTCAGTTTTTACAGACAAGGCTTTTAAGAACCGTTTGAAGCTCAGTTCATGGATGTTGGCAGGAGTCGTCGTACTTGCGGATTGGCTCGGCTCGGGGCGCACCCCCGAATCCTATTGTCAGAACGAAATATCGCTGAATGAGTATTGGCAAAACCATGCGCTGCCCCATGCCGAACAGGTTATTGCCAAAGCCGATCTTCCTCATTCAAAAGTAGCGCCGTTTATCGGGACCGGTTGTCTGTTCCCCTTTATTAAGGCACTCACTCCACTTCAGGAGTGGGCGGAAAAACGGCAACTCGGAAAGAGCAATCAGCTCTTCATCCTCGAAGATGTTACAGGAGCGGGAAAAACCGAGGCCGCGCTGGTGCTTGCGCATCGCCTGATGGCAAATGGCCTGGCGGAGGGCATTTATGTGGCCCTCCCGACGATGGCAACGGCGAATGCCATGTATACACGGCTCGGCAAGGCCTATCGGCAACTTTTCGGTATCGATGCGCGCCCGTCTTTGGTTTTGGCGCATGGTGCGCGGCATCTTTCGGAGGAATTTCGCAGTTCCGTCGGACTGCCAGAGTCAGCCCCCGCCACTCAGAGCTATTCAGAAGATGAGGAGCCCATAGAAGCGTATTGCAGTGCATGGCTTGCCGACAGCCGCAAGAAGGCCTTATTAGCGGAGGTTGGAGTCGGAACGCTGGACCAGGGTTTGCTGGCCGTTCTGCCGGCAAGACATCAATCTCTTCGACTTTTAGGGTTAGCCCAAAAGGTTCTTATCGTTGACGAGGTCCATTCTTACGATCCCTATATGAACCAATTGCTGCAAACGCTCATCGAAGCCCACGCCAGGCAAGGCGGAAGCGCCATTCTTCTTTCCGCGACCTTGCCAAGCCAGATGCGTGAGAAGTACGTCCATGCCTTCTGCGAAGGGGCTGACATCGCTATGCCGACGCTTGAAGACACGCCGTCTTACCCCCTCGCAACACATGTTCCGGCCATTGGCCAGCCGGAAACTCCTTTAGCGACACGTGCGGATGTTGAGCGAGCAGTAACTGTAGCCATGATTGACGAGGTAAATTATGTGTTGAGTGTCGTCAAAGAGGCCGTTGGAAAAGAACAGTGCGTCTGTTGGGTGCGGAATACCGTCAAGGATGCCCGCACTGCATACCGCTTGCTCGCGAACCAGGAATGGCTGGATAAAAGCAAATTCACGCTCTTTCACAGCCGATTCGCAATGGTGGACCGCCAGCGCATCGAAAAGGCAACGCTTAACCTGTTCGACAAAAAGTCCACAGCGGAAAAACGTCGGGGCCAAGTGCTTATTGCAACTCAGGTGGTGGAGCAGTCTCTTGATCTGGATTTCGATGTCATGATTTCCGACCTTGCACCCATTGACCTCCTTATTCAACGGGCAGGACGTCTGCATCGGCATGTACGGGATGCCGCCGGTAATCCTCGGAGAGTGGAAGGAGCTATCGACCGGCGCAAAAAACCATGTTTGTATGTATTCGGGCCAACGCCAACGAAAACGCCGACGGAGGATTGGCTGAAGTCAAAGCTGCCGGGGACTCAAGCCGTATATCAGCATGTAGGGCAGTTATGGCTGACCCAGTGGCTCTGTTCTCGCGGAAAAATCAGCATGCCTGGTGATGCTCGTTTGCTGATCGAGGGGGTCTACGGTGAAAAAGCACAGGAGGAGATTCCCGAGGTGTTGCTTGGCCTTTGCTGGAATGCCGAGGGAGATGCCGGAAGCAAGCGGGGAATGGCACGCCTGAATGCCCTCAAGCTGGAGAAGGGTTATACGCGGGCGAGCGCGGAAGATAGTGGCGGTTGGGATAAGGAGACGCGAATCCCGACCCGCCTTGGCGACGACAGTATAACGGTCGCCCTGGTTCGACTCGAAGACGGGAGTTTGAAGCCTTACGCCGAGGCATCGGAATTCGCCTGGGAACTAAGCATGATCAACCTGCCCAAACGGGCATGGAGAAAAGCACAAGAGAAAATTCCCATCAGCCTGCACGGAGCTATTAATAAATTGAAGGAAGAAGTAAAGATGTTGAAATGGGTAGAAGTGTTGCCGCTGACGGAGGAACTCTCAGGATATTACGATCCACAGATGGGATGGGGACTAAGCGAGGAGGAAAGCAATGAATCTAATAGGTGATGCCTGGCTGCCGGTGATCCGGGCCAGCGGCAAGAAGGACAAGATCGCACCCTGGCAGGTTGCTGAGAGAAACGATCCGGTCATCGAACTGAATGCGCCGCGCCCGGACTTTCAGGGTGCCTTATATCAATTTCTGATCGGGTTGCTTCAAACATGTTATGCCCCGACTGATCACGATGAATGGCTGAAGTTTTGGGAGGAACCGCCTCATGGAGAGGTGTTGCAAATCAGACTCATGGCTATAGCATCAGCCTTTTGTCTTGAACGTGGGAATGAGTTTCCTGCGCTACCCGCGTTCATGCAAGATTCCAATCTTGCCGTGGAAGAAAAGAAAGCGGTTGCGGCACTACTCATCGAAGCCCCCGGCGACAAAACGATACGGGATAATCTTGATCATTTCATCAAGCGTGATAGCGTTGTGAATATATGTCAACCCTGTGCGGCCATGGCGCTATTCACTCTTCAAATCAACGCTCCTTCGGGCGGGGTTGGGCATAGAGTAGGCCTACGTGGCGGTGGGCCGCTGACGACGCTGGTACTACCACCCGAGGAAACGACTCTTTGGCGCAAGCTCTGGCTGAATGTTCTGGATGCCGAGAATTTTGTCGACAGTATCGGTCAACCGACAGCCGATATATTCCCTTGGATGGGGCAGGCTCGTATATCGGATAAGGACGGAGTGGATACCCGTCCTGAGGATACTCATCAATTGCAGATGTACTGGGGGATGCCTCGGCGAATCAGGCTCATTTCATCAGAAGACACCTGTGGGATGTGTGATCTTTGCGGCGTACAGGATAGTAAGCTTATCAAAGAGTACGTAACCCTCAATTATGGTGTCAACTATATGGGCGAGTGGGTACATCCGCTGACTCCATATCGATTTGATCCGAAGAAGGAAAAGCCGCCTCTATCCCTTAAGGGGCAAAAGAGTGGCTTGGGATATCGCCACTGGATCAGCCTGGTTCTTGCTCATTCCAACGATGCTTACTGCGCGGCAAAGGTGGCTAGGACTTACATGGACCAGCGTGCGCGAGACATCGGATCTCAGCGGATTGCTCGGCTTTGGTGTTTCGGATACGACATGGACAACATGAAGGCCCGGTGCTGGTACGACCACACCCTGCCGCTCTTCTGTCTCGAGCCGGCCCAACGGGAAAACGTACTTTCCTGGGGTGGCGATTTAATAAACGCTGCATGGGACGTTGCCAACAACCTGCGCATGCAGGTCAAGGCATCCTGGTTCAGCCGTCCTGGCGACGTGAAAGGCGATATGAGTACCGTTGTCCAGGAATTCTGGGAACAAAGCGAATCCGATTTTTATAAATTGTTGGAACGTCTCATTGCTCTCCCAGGGGATCAACCACTAGCCCCACCGGGAATTTACGGCGCATGGGTGAATAGGCTACAGTCGCTTGCTTATAAGTTGTTTGATGAATGGGCACTGGAAGCTCCCGCTGAAGACTTAAACATGAGGCGTATTATAGCTGCCCGTCAGAACTTAACGAAAAAGCTTTACAGCAGCAAGCCGATGAAAGAGTTAATTGCAAGAGCCGAATGAAGGAAAGGGGGCAAAAAATGCAGCAAACACATAAGTATCGGTTCCTTGAAGAAGCACAGACCCGCGAGAGGTTGCGCTCATGGTGGGAGTCTCTCGACAAGAATCGAGGCGACCGCGCTCGGTTGCGACATGCGGAAAGGCCGGATGACGTTCTGCTGACCGAACCTTTCTTCCAGTTCCTTCAGCACATGCCGGAAGAATGGGCCAAGCCGGAGGCCCTTCTCTCGTCGGCCATAGTAGCGGCAGCGCTATCACATGTGAAGGAGCCGCGAGACGGCGAGACGTTCGCAACCCAGCTCGCCCTGCCCAAGCAGGGCGGAAAAAAGGCTCGTATGAGTGAGCTACGATTTCAACAACTTCAGAAGAGTCGTGATCCGGAGGAGTTCTTCAGGCGTCTGTTGCGGGCTATCCGTCTGGCGGAGAGCAAAGTCAATATTCTTTCGTTAGCTGAAAGCATACTGCACTGGATGAATGAATACCGTTACGGCGTTAATCGGGAACCCCAAAAGCGGCTCGCCGTCCGATGGGCTACCGATTATTATACGGCTTTGCCAAAATAAGACAAGAAAGGGAGGAAAAGACTATGAATCGCTTCGTACAACTTCACTTACTGACCTCATATCCGCCTGCAAACCTCAACCGCGATGACCTTGGCCGGCCCAAGACCGCAAAGATGGGTGGCTTCGACCGCCTTCGGGTATCATCCCAAAGTCTTAAACGGGCATGGAGAACTTCGGAAATATTTGAAAAAGAAGTGTCAAACAATGAAAAACTCAAAGAAGGGTTTGAAGAAGAGCATCCTAAACATATAGGATTCCGATCAAAGATTTTTGCTGATAAGTGGGTCTCCAATTTCTTGAAGGACCAGCGAGTTGACGACGAAGTGGCAGACCTATGGTCCGAAGATTTTTCCAGGGCATTCGGTCAAGTAGAGAGCGAAGAAAACAAGCTCAGTCAGCTCGCTCATATCTCTGATCTGGAAGCTCAAGGGCTTTATTACTCCTCTGTCGAACTTGTAGATTTCCTAAACGGGAAAAAAGGAAATGAGACTTTTGCGAAGGTACGTGATATACAAGAGAACAGAAAAACCAAGAAAAAAGCCGATGAAATAAATAAGCTGAACGACAAAATTGCAGACCTCCTCAGTAACGTATTCCTAAGCAAAGGAAAAACTTCAGTTGATATCGCCCTTTTTGGCCGAATGCTCGCGTCTACTCCAGCTTACAATGTTGAAGCCGCCTGTCAGGTAGCCCATGCTATCAGTGTTCATCCTGTGGTAATCGAGGACGACTATTTCACTGCTGTGGACGACCTCAACGACGGCAGCGAAGATGCTGGAGCCGCCCACATCGGAGAAACTGGATTTGCTGCGGGACTATTCTATTCATATATCTGCCTGAACCGCGAATTGCTGGAAAAGAACCTCGGCGACGACAAGGCTTTGGCGCAAAGAGCTATCAGAGCATTGACTGAGGCAGCTGTAAAGGTGCCGCCTGAGGGAAAGCAAAACAGCTTCGGCAGCCGTGCCTATGCCAGCTACGTTCTTGCCGAAAAGGGTGACCAGCAACCTCGTTCTCTATCCGTCGCCTTTCTGAAACCGATCACCAGCAGTGATTATGGCGCCGATGCAGTTGAAGGTTTGACGACTCAACTAAGCAACATGGATGCGGTGTATGGGAAGTGCGCTGATTCTCGTTTCTTTCTTGACGCACTGAAAGGTGACGGCGGCATTTATCCTGTTCAAAACGATGAAGCGACAAAGGCGGCTCAAAAAGGTGAAAAGAACTCGTTCGAACAGTTGCTTGATTTCGTGTCCGCGTAAGGAGGCGATGATGGAATATCTACTCTTTCGTCTCTATGGCCCTCTGGCCAGTTGGGGAGAGATTGCTGTAGGAGAATCGCGGCACACCGCCGCTTATCCCGGCAAGACTGCTCTTATTGGGTTGCTGGCAGCAGCTCTCGGCATCCGCCGCGATGAGGAGGAGCGCCAACTGGCTTTGGCTTCGGGGTATCACCTTGCCGTCAAGGTGCTAAGCACCGGAAGTCTCCTGCGCGATTACCACACGACACAGGTGCCTCCCAAAGTCGCTGTCGAGAGATATCCTGCGCCAACACGCAAGAATGAGTTGGCAGCTCTGAAGAAATATCAGGCAGAAGCAGCCAATTACTCTGGCACGATCCTGTCCAGCCGTGAATATCGGTGTGATGCCTTATCCCTGGTTGCCGTCCGCGCTTTGGACGGAGCGCAATTTTCTCTCGATGAACTCCGAGACGGCTTGCTCAGGCCCAAGTTTCACCTGTATCTTGGCCGCAAATCATGCCCCCTGTCAGTGCCGCTCAAGCCCCTCATTCGCTCTGCCAACGGTTTCGGCCAGGTGCTTGATGAATATCCACTCGGCCCATTGTATGTTTCTCAAAAATTGATTCGCACCGCTCAGAAAGAAACTGGAGCCGGGTCCCTGGCTGATGCGTCCTCGCTTGCAACCTTATCACCGGACGACCGTTATGCCTTATCCATCGCCAGACAACCAGTCCGCTATTACTGGGAAGGAGAGGCCGGGGACCTTAAGGCACAGCAGGTCCTCGTACGGCACGATCACCCGCTTTCTCGAAGCCGCTGGCAGTTTACCCAGAGGGCGGAGCACTTTCTTATGATGAAGGAGGGGGACTAATGTATTTCTCCAGAGTCAGAGTAAATCCAGATATTCGGGAGTTGTCGCATCTGCACCACGTCCTTCGCGGTAATGGCTATAGTGTCCATCAAATGTTTTGGGACCTCTTTCCCGGAGGAAAGGAACGCACATTTCTCTTCCGTGAAGAGATTGCCGGGGAACAGATTCCTCATTATAAAGGAGCTAGGGGCGAACCTATCTACTACATTGTCTCGCAAAATGAGCCGACGAAGGGGAATCCGCTCTTTGTTGTTGAAGGCAAGCCATATAAGCCCCGGCTTGCGGTTGGCGACCGGTTGTCTTTCAAGCTACGCGCAAACCCGACCATTGCCCGTAAAGAAGCCGGAAAGAAGAATTCGGTGCGACACGATGTGGTTATGGATGCCCAGTATCATCATTTGCGTGAACTGGCGCGAGGTATTGGGGCGGACGATGCCGGAGGAAAATCCGATTTGAAGGAACGGATACTTGCGTCGTTGCTTACGTCAAAGAATCCGGACCTTGGTGTAAACCTTAAGCGAATCATAGAACGTAATGAGAGATACCGGGAACTCAAGGGACAAGAATTCGCCCCCTCAAAGTTGTTTAGTCTGGCGCTGAAAGCTGCTGCAGATTCGGCCCTCGAAACATGGCTGACGGAGAGGGGCAAAACCCACGGCTTCGCAGTTGTGCGAGACGATAAGCGGAAACTGCTCAGATTTCAAGCCGAGGGATATCGTTGGCATGCGCTTTCGAAAAAGGGACGCTCCGCTGGATTCAGTTCGGTTGATTTTGAAGGGGAAATCGACGTTTCCGATTCGGCTCTGTTCGTTGAAGCCCTTTTTACCGGGATCGGCCCCGCTAAAGCCTTCGGCTGCGGATTAATGCTTGTCAGGCGGATATAAAGGGAAAAGCATGGGTGACCTGATGCAGGAAGGAGTTTCTGGCGTTTATTGTCAAATTAGGGAAATCCTAACCCAGGCCCGCCTGAGGGCGTTGCAAGCGGTCAATTCCGGAATGGTCGCTTGATAGTTGAGGAAGAACAGCGGGAAATAGCAACGGCAGGATGTGGAGAGTTCTTGATAAAAGGATTAGCAGAGAGATTGATGAAGGACTTTGGCACGGGTTTTAACGTATCAAACCTCAAGTATTTCAGGCAATTTTATCTGCCGTTCTCAATTGGCAGGCAGTGCATGGCCAATTTGCAGATTCTGGGCCGATTGATCATCCGAAGTCTACATGCCGACTAAGGAAGATCTGGCGGCCGAACTGCCCAAGGAACGTCGAATGCTGGAAATGAAGGCGCGGCTTTCGGGAAAGGAGCCATCGGAATGAGCGAACCTATTCTGCCTGCCCTCAAACCCATTCCCATTAAAGACCGGATTTCGGTGCTCTTTGTGGAAAAGGGAAACCTGGATGTTCTTGACGGTGCCTTTGTCGTGATCGATAAGAACGGCGTGCGCACCCATATTCCGGTAGGAAGCGTGGCATGCTTGATGTTGGAGCCTGGATCTCGGGTCTCCCACGCCGCGGTTACCCTTGCGTCACGAGTCGGGTGCCTATTGGTCTGGATCGGGGATGCAGGGGTTCGGCTTTATGCCTCCGGCCAACCTGGGGGAGCTCGGGCCGACCGGCTCCTTTACCAGGCAAAACTGGCATTGGACGATGACGCGCGCTTGAAGGTTGTTCGCAAGATGTATTCGCTTCGCTTTAAAGAGGAAGCACCGGAAAAGCGCAGTGTGCAGCAATTGCGGGGCATAGAGGGAGTGCGGGTACGCAAAATGTACGAACTCCTGGCGAGGCAATATAATGTGACCTGGAGGCACCGCGACTATGACTATAATGAATGGGAAAGTGGAGATATTCCCAATCGGTGCCTCAGTTCAGCAACCGCCTGTCTATATGGGATTTGCGAGGCAGCGATCCTAGCGGCTGGCTATGCTCCGGCCGTGGGCTTCATCCATACGGGGAAACCTCAATCATTTGTCTACGACATCGCGGATATCTTTAAATTTGAAACCGTCGTCCCGGTCGCTTTCCGTATTGCCTCTAAGAAACCTTCCAACCCTGAACGGGATGTGCGGCTGGCCTGCCGGGAGGTTTTTCGCCAGACTAAGTTGCTTGAACGGATCATTCCAAAAATTGAAGAAGTGTTGGCCGCTGGGGGTTTGAAAATACCGGAGACACCGGAAGAGTCAGTACCTCCCGAAATCCCGAACAAGGAAGGAATAGGAGATGCTGGTCATCGTGGTTGAAAACGCGCCGCCTAGATTGCGTGGCCGCCTTGCGGTTTGGTTACTGGAGATTAGGGCGGGGGTTTACGTTGGTAAAACCT
>Ga0315294_10006365_pt1 | contig 12951 bp, 15 predicted proteins | sample YL17G13_40_MG_FD_203626 | JGI IMG/M metagenome (GOLD analysis project Ga0315294, IMG submission 203626) | Sediment microbial communities from Yellowstone Lake, YNP, Wyoming, USA - YL17G13_40 | ecosystem: Environmental > Aquatic > Freshwater > Lake > Sediment | place: USA: Wyoming | collected... | reverse complement strand
TGTTGTCAGTCAGGAAAAATATCTTTGAAGAGTATCATAAATTTTTCTTGCTGGCAACAACTATTAAACATAGTGGACACAGGGAAGAATTTGAAAGGGGATTGAAATTCTCATACATTGAAAAAGTTGAAAACAACTTTTTCAGCATTTGAGACAGAGCAACCACAGATTGAAATTCTCAAATACAATGAAAAAGTCTTTTATTCCTTCGTGTTCTATAAAAGTTCTTATGCTTAAAAATCCACAACCAGGGATTCATCTTCCTGTTGCGCAGGGAGTCTCAAGGCCAGTTGGAGGGGTGGCGCCAGTATCCAACAAAACAAATGACGTTGCTGGGATTGTCATGGGCAGGATTCTTCAAATCGCAACACAATCTTATTTTAATTTAAGTCCTGAGGGGGCAATAGCGAAAGCAGCTGCTGATTTGAAATGGGGAATATCGAATAATGAACTATTGGAGAGGCAAGGTGCTCGGAGCATCAGGATGGAAATTGGGGGACTCAGAGAAATTCTTAACAGGCGTTTAAGTGGAGCGATGATGGTTCCGCTTGGGGCGATAATGGGCTTTGCTGGATATGTACTCACTCTTGTGGAAAGAGGTTTAAGCATAGGGGGGATAGGATATCCAGTTCTTGGACATATTGGAATGGCCTTTGGGGCTTTGACTATAATAGTCGGCATTGCAAGTCAGATAAAGGCAGGGAAATTGCTAAAGGAAAAAATGAAAGCCGCTCAAAATCTGTTGACAGACCAGCAATTCCTTCAGGAAGCACAGAACCGTTTATGGAAATGAGATTTGACTAGAAATGCAGAGAGTTAGACTTATTAATTTTCTTCTCTTTAATATATTCATGAAAAAAGTGCAATCCAGGACCCCAAGCTCAATGGCTGGAATACTCACATTCAGTGATACGAAGACTGGCGGCCCTAGTTTGAATCCGAAGCTAGTTTTGGGGGTTGTTGTTGCATTCATCATTGTTGTGATCATCCTCAGGATGGCGACTCAGTGAAAAACTCAGCGGCAACCCCTGCTGACTTTTTCAGCATTTGAGGCAGAGCAACCATAGATTGAAATTCTCAAATACAATGGAAATAACGCCTAACTTTGCCAATTTCCGCAGCGCACTTTCGTGCGCCTAATGCGCAAACGTAAAAAATGCGCACGCATTGTTCCGACGCGTGCAAACGAAAAGCGGCAAGTTTAGTTGCTATTTCTTCAATCCTTTGTAAAACTCCAATGCGCACCCCCCAATCTTATCGTGGTAGCCTCCTTCGAGGACTGCAAAGCTTTTTGGCGCAATGTTCTGGAGAATCTCCCCTGCTTTTCCATAAGTGGAAACATTCTTTATGGAGAATCCCAGCACCCCATCTTCGGAAAAAGTGTCGAAACCAATTGAAATCCCCAGAATGTCCGCATTGAATTTTTTCACTTCTTCTGCAAGCTCTTTCACATGCTTAATGTAATTATTGTCATCTTCAAGATTTGGATTCACGTTTATTAGTTTTGAGTTTTTTGAAGAGATTTGAGTGAAAGGATAGTAAGATGAAGTGTCAGCATGGATTGATGCATAAAAGCAATTCCCGTATTCTGAGAGGATGTCGTGCGTGCCGTCTCCGTAATGCGCATCCAAATCAATGACTGCAACTTTTCTTTTGTTCTCAATGAAAGGCATTAACGCGATTGCAATGTTGTTGAAATAGCAGAATCCTGCGAATTTTTCCCTGTGCGCGTGGTGCCCGGGGGGGCGCACTATTGCGAATCCCTGTTTTTCAGCTGCTTTGAGCGTTGTGCTTATCGCATTGAAAGCAACGTCTGGAAGGCTTTTCTCGAAATTGTTGTCTCCCAGCATCGTTTCTTCTTCAGATAGACTGAGCACTTTATTTAAGAATGAATTTGAATGCACTTTGAGCAACCCATTCTTTGCTTCCTCCCGGTCCAGCTTTACGAATTCAATCTTTTCTTCATTTTTAGTGAATTCCTCTGCTATCAAATCCACTCTTTTGGGAATCTCAACTGGGATTATTCCCTTGTATTCCTTATTCAGGGAATTGAAGAATGTTCTTCCCTCCATGAAAAGAAAGGGGAATTGAAGTATAAATACCTGAATCCGCCTTTTTGCGCCTGCGCACATTTGCGTTTGCGCATACAAAGCGCGTCTTCGCAAATCGAAAATGAAGAAGTTGAGCATATATTCGAGCGGAAAGAATTCGACCGGAAAACCACTCCCTATCCCTAGCTTTATAAATAACCCTTTTAATATTTGTTTACAAGATTAAATTGTGTGGTGAGAAAATGGCAAAGAAGAAAGAGATTGAGAGTGTTGAGGACCTGCCGGGAGTGGGCGCAACAACTGCGGAGAAATTAAGAAGCGCGGGTTATGATTTTCTGGAAAAAATCGCAACAGCATCCCCATTGGAATTGTGCGAGATTGCTGAAATGGGAGAAGAGACTGCAAGGAAGATTGTGGGTGCCGCAAGGGAAGCCCTTGAGATGGGCTATGAGAGGGGGGATGCTATTGCAGAGAGAAGAAAGTGCATTGGAAGAATAACCACTGGCTCAAAATCCCTTGATGATTTGTTGGGAGGGGGAGTTGAAACCCAATCCATCACCGAGGCGTTTGGGAGATTCAGCTCGGGGAAAAGTCAACTAGGTTTTCAATTGGCAGTGAACGTTCAGCTTCCAAAAGAGAAGGGAGGATTGGATGGAAGCGCGCTCGTGATAGACACTGAAGCCACATTCAGGACTGACAGGGTGAGCCAGATGGCTGAGGCAATGGGGCTTAATCCAGAAGAAGCGCTTAAGAAGATTTTTGTCGCGCGCGCATTCAATTCAGATCACCAGATGCTCCTTATTGAGAAAGCAGATAAAGTAATCAGGGAGAACAATGTAAAATTGATTGTGGTTGATTCAGTCACTTCCCAATTCAGGGCCGAGTATATAGGAAGAGGGGCTTTGGGGGAGAGGCAGCAGAAGCTCAATAGGCATGTGCACAAGCTCCAGCAGGTTGCGGATACGTACAATATTGCAATTTATGTGACCAACCAGGTGATGGACAATCCGGCAATACTTTTTGGAGACCCAACAACTCCAATAGGAGGGAACGTGCTTGCGCACTCAAGCACATACAGGATGTATTTGAGGAAGAGCAAGGAGGAGAAGAGGATTGCGCGGCTCGTTGATTCGCCCCATCTCCCAGAAGGGGAGGCAGTATTCAGAGTCACCAGAGAGGGGATTAAGGACTAGGCGGAAACAGCGTTGAAGAGCGGGGTATTTATTTTTTATTAGGTGTGGAGGAGGACTTATAACAAGAAGGGCATTTGCCCTTCTCTGTTTTTTATATAATGAACAAAATGAAAAACATTTTGTTCAGCCTTACATAAAAGGCATGGATTTATAGTTTTTATGTAAGCAATCAAAAAAACAAAATAAATTTATACTAAAGAGTTGATATTACTAATGGGAATAGCGAGTGGTTTTTATGGAGCGTTTTTTTAAGCATGGAGTTAGGAAAGAGGAGAGAAGCGTTGCCTATTTCTCAATGGAGATTGGATTGGAAGAGGGCATGCGCACTTACAGCGGAGGCTTGGGAGTACTTGCAGGGGACAATGTGAAGAGTTCTGCTGATTTGCATGTGCCAATGGTTGCCGTAACATTGCTTCATGAAAAGGGATATTTCAGGCAGAAACTCAATGAAAAAGGGGAGCAGGAGGAGCTTCCAGAGCAGTGGGACAAGACGGATAAATTGAAGCACATGAAAGTGAATGTGAAGATTGGAATGGAGGGAAGGAAAGTAAAAGTCACTGCATGGGAGCATAATGTGGTTGGGGCAAGGGGGTATGAAGTTCCTGTGCTGTTCCTAGATACAAACGTTGAAGGTAATGCTGCTTATGACAAAACCCTCACATCCCATCTTTATGGCGGGGATGAGAAGTACAGGCTATGCCAGGAGGCAGTGCTGGGAATTGGAGGAGTCAGGGCATTGAATGCGCTTGGATTCAGAGGAATAAAGAAATACCACATGAATGAAGGCCACGCGTCCCTGCTTACATTGGAGTTGTTTAGGGAATTGAATTACACGGAGAATCCAAAAGAAGAAGTGCACAGAAGATGCGTTTTCACCACCCACACCCCGGTTGCTGCGGGCCATGATGAATTCAGCCTGGATTTGGTGAAGGAAGTGCTTACGGAGCATCCGCTTGAAAAGGAGATTCTGGGAGATGCAATAAAAGATGGGAAATTGAACATGACGAGGCTGGGGCTCCATTTCTCGGAATTCATAAACGGGGTCGCAAAGAAGCACGGTGAAGTCTCAAGGGAGTTGTTCCCGGGCTATGTAATTGAATACATAACCAATGGGGTGCATTCTGGCACATGGGTTTCAGAGCCATTCAAAAAACTGTTTGACAGGAACATAAGCGGATGGCTTCAGGATCCTTTCTCCCTGAGATACGCAATGGGAATACCAAATGAGGAGATTTGGGAAGCGCATGTCTTGGCAAAAAAAGACCTTATCAATTATGTTAACAAGGAAGCAAACGGGGAGATGGATGAGGAATCCTTTACGATTGGATTTGCAAGAAGAGCAACTGCGTACAAGAGAGCCCAGCTTCTTTTCCAGGATGTGGAAAGACTGAATGGGATTGCTGAGAAACAAGGGAACATCCAGATAATTTACAGCGGAAAATCCCACCCCAAAGACGTGCACGGGAAAGAGATCATAAAAAAGATTTTTGAATTGAAGAAGAACCTAGGCAAGAAGGTGAGGTTCTGCTACTTGGAGAATTACGACATGTCTGTTGCCAAAAAAATGGTTGCGGGCTGCGATTTGTGGCTCAACACTCCCGTGCGCCCGATGGAAGCCTCAGGAACGAGTGGAATGAAAGCCGCGCACAATGGAGTGCCCAGCCTGAGCGTGTTGGATGGATGGTGGATTGAAGGGTGCATAGAGAACGTCACGGGATGGTCCATTGGCCCGAAAGGAACGATTCCGAAGGATCAGGACGAGGAGGACGCGCGGGACCTCTATAACAAATTGGAATACGTCATAATGCCATTGTTCTATAATGAGAGAAACAGGTGGACTGAAATAATGAAGCACACGATTGCGATAAACGCCTCCTTCTTCAACACTCACAGGATGGTCTCGCAATACGTGCTTAATGCTTATTTTGCCTGAAAGAATATTTCTTTTCATTGGACTGCCAAAACTGCACGCACCGCACCTGCCGCTTTTCCAAAAAATCTTGACCTGCTTCGCGAATCTTCATCAGCTCTCAACGCAGAAGCCTCCAGAATGCTTACTAGAGCGCGTTGTGCTTCAACACGTGTAAAATAGTCCGTATCTACGCCTGCTGTTCTTCTTAGAGCATCAACGGCTCTCTCATCCCCTAATTTTCCGAGTGAAGATGCAACCAAGGATCTCACTCTTCCGTTCGGTTCTTTTTTTGGATCCAGCATTCGCATAAGGTGTTTCACGGGTTTGGCATCGCCAATATTCCCAAGCGAAAGTGCTGCGTATTCCCGCACGCCAGCATCTTCATCTCTGAGGGCTCCTGTCAATGCCCTTACTGCAATCCATTTCCAAAAGCCGGGCTTTATTTCAACCTTTCCAAGCGCAAGGGCAGAACTTGAGCGAACGCTTGCCCTGTGTTCCCTTCTCCAATTTACCCTACTGATCAAAGCTGGCGCTGCAAGAGGATGCCTAATGTTTCCCAGAGAATCAGCTGCATCGGCAGAAAGAGGTGCCTCTTTTTCTCTTGCCAACGTCCTCAAGAGGGATTTCACAACTCTTATGGCTTGCAGCCATGAAGAATAATTGAACCAGCCGAGGGCATCTGCTGCCATGCTGCGCACCGACCATTCTGGTTCATATTTTGGATTGAGGCTTCTTAGCAAAGGCTCAATAGATCGCGTGTCTCCTATTTCCTTAAGGGCATTGATTACTTGGCAACGGGTGAATATTTCCGTTTCTATTGCTGGGTCAAGCCTTGCAATCAATGCATTCAATGCCTCATCCCCCCCAACGTTTGCAGTTTCGATTCCAAGAAAACTTTTTATCCATGGATCCGTTGTGCACATGTGGGTGAGTTCCCAAATGGCTTTACTTCTTACCCAAAAATCCGGATCGCTTAATTCTTCAATCCTTCTATCCCTAATTTGCACAAGCGCATGCGATGCCTCATCGTGCACTTCTATTTTCGCATCTTTGAGAGCCTCCCTTACTCCCCAAAAAATAGAAGGCCTTCCATCTCTTCCAAGCAATTGCAAAGCGGCTATGCGCGTCTCTGGATCATCGCTTTTCAAATCCCTTTGCGCCCGATACACTTCTTCATCGGTTGCCATGAAACCACCCCAAAAATACTTACGTTCAAAATATTTTTTGTGAAAAATATATAAAATTATCTATTGCGAACTGCTTGGCCATTTTTATTTATTGCAAATATTCTGTTTAAAGAATGTCATCTCACGCGCATCGATCCGCCAAAACGCTCCCCTCTTTCCACAACCCTGAGCATTCTTCTTGGAGGAGTTAGCTTCACTGCTTGCGCTGGAAATAGGTTGGATGGCACTGGCATGAATCCCCTGGCTGCACCATGGCCGCGATTCTTCCGCTGGGCGAGTTCCTGTTCACAGCCCCTTTTCCCCTGGATTCTGGCTTCGCTGCATGCCCTTGCAAAACATCTTGCGCTTCTTTTTCCATCTTCTTTTCCAAGCGCATCCAGTATTGTTCTTGATGCCTTTTGCGCTTCAACAACTACTTCCTTGGAATAAGCAGGAACACGGTTCCCCTCCTCATCTATTCTCCCCAAAGAACCTGAGTTTATTATGCTTTGAAGCATGGGGATGGATTCACTGCATGAGGTATTGTGAAGGATTCTTATGCAGGAAAGAAGCTGTTCATTGGTCATGCCAATGACTCCATTGGATTGAGCATATTCGCCCATCAGCTTCATGACTTCCGCAACTGCCCTCTCCTGGTCTTCCATCTTGGAAAGAACCGCGCCGGCATTGGTATGATAAAGGGCAGCATTTTGGTGTTTCTTTTCCATTGTAAATGCTTCGATAAGCAAAGCGAAATATTTCTCTCCATTGGGGCCGTTCAGAAGTTTGAGAACGATTCTCTGCGCATTTTGGCGCACTGCAGGATTTTGATGGGCAAAACAATCGTTAAAAAGAGCGCGTGCAGCAGCTTTAATCCCGAGCTCGGCAAGCTCGGCAAGCTCTTCAACAACCACTCCCACGAAGAACATGTTCGCTCTCCTGTCAGAGAGAAGGGAAGCTGCAACCCCCAAACTTTCTTCCCCATGGCGATGAAGCTGTCGTATGTATGGGACTGCATCTGGTCCTTTATGATGTTCAAGTTCTCTGTTAATCCTCTCCAAACTGCTCATAAACACACCCAATAGGAATTGTTCGATTAATGTTTATAAAGCTTTTGAGATTATCCAAGTATTTTCTCAACAAACTCCTTTGCGCTGAATTGCCTTAGGGCATCGTATTTTTCCCCGATTCCATAGAAATAGATTGGTTTTTTCAGTTCAGAGCATACTGAAAGAATCCCCCCTCCCTTCGCATCGCAGTCCATCTTCGTGATAATCAGGCCGTCAATGCCAACTGCCCTGTCGAATGACCTCACCTGCTCAACGAGCGCGTTTCCCGCCACTGCCTCCCCTATGAATATTTTCAAATCTGGTTTGGAGACGCGCGCTAATTTCTCCATCTCCCTCATGAGGTTTGCATTCGTGTCCTGCCTTCCCGCGCTGTCTATGAGAACAATGTCAAATCCCCTGCTCTCAGCTTTTTTTATTCCGTCAAAAGCCACTGCAGCCCCATCGCTTCCGTAGGACTGCTTCACGATTTCAAGATTCAGTTTTCCCGCATGCTTCTCCAGCTGCTCAATTGCAGCTGCCCTGAAAGTGTCTGAAGCAACAAGAAGCACTTTCTTTCCCTGTTCCTTGAAATGATGGGCAAGCTTTGCGATTGTAGTGGTCTTTCCCGCGCCGTTTGGCCCGAGAAAAAGGATTACGAATGGCTTCCTATTCACTTCTATTTTTCCTTCAATCAACAGCTCTGCAAGAGCTTCCTTCACTTTTTCCTTTATTTCATTCCTGAAATTATCTGATGAGAATTCAATTCCTCCTGTTTTCTCCTTTATTTTAGTTTTTATGAGATGGGCGCAGTCCATGGTGACGTCGCTCTGCAGGAGCTCAAGCTCCAAATCAGAAAGCATTTCCTCCAAGTCCTTCTCTTTTATTTTGACTTTTCCAGTAAGTTTTCCCTTGAGCTGTTCAGCTATCCCCACTGAAACCTTTTCTTCTGCTTTTTTTTCCTCTGCTTTCTTAAAAAAAGAATCGAACCTACCCTTTAGGAATTCCATCATAGCTAATCGCCGATTCGTTGCCTGCAGCCTGTGAGCTTTCCAATCTTTGAATCTCTTTTTCAAGATCCCTCTCAAGCGCAGAAATTGTCTGAATCACTTTATTCAGCTCCAATTCAATGGTATCCTTGATTTTCTCCATTTTCCCCTTCCTTTCGTTGAGCATCTGCTTTGTTCCTTCAATGGATTTTTCTATTACAACGTCGCTCCCTATTTCTGCAAGCACAGTATTCTTTTCTGTTTTTCCCCTTACCCATACTCCTGCGCCCAAGGGAAAGAGAGCGTTCTCTTCAATGGATTCCAGCGCATTCATTGAATTCCCCAGATCCATTATCGTCTCAACTGCAATCCTGAGCCTGTTGTTCAGATCATCAGCTGTTGCCTTGTACATGTTGAGGAAATATTCGAGCCTTGCAGCCTTGTTCTCTTCTTCCATCATAAATCACTTCTTAGTAGCCTCTTCAACCCGAAGTATTTTAATCCTATTTCTCTTCAGCCTGTGGGAGCTTCCCAGAAGCGCAAACGCTCTTTCCTTGGCTTCTTCCTTGCTCTTTGCCTCAACTTCCTTTTTGAATTTCCTTGTTTCCATTCCCAAATCCATTTCTCCTTCCACCAAAAACATATCAATCCCTCTTTTTATTTAAAGAATATTTAATTTGATATTTTTCATAATGAAAAGTTCATATTAACGGAGTTCCGGGCGATACTTCCCTTTCCACTGTTGCGATGGAGATTTTCCCATCTGGAGTGACTGCAGCCAGAAGCATTCCCTGGGAAAGCACTCCGCGCACTTTCCTTGGCTCGAGGTTCGTTATCACGATTATGCTTTTTCCATTTATTTCTTCGGGCTTGTATTGCTGCGCAACCCCGGCAACGAGAATCCTCTTCTCGCTCCCCAAATCAACTGTGAGCTTGTAGAGCTTGTCTGCTCCCTCGACTGGTTCGACAGTTTCGATTTTGCCCACCTTCATTTCGACTTTCTTGAAATCGTCAAAAGTTATCATCATCCCACTAGAATAGCTTTACCCCATAAACATTATTAAAAGTTTACATGCGGGAGCAATCAGTCTTTTGCGAGATTCCAGAGCAGTTTGAAGTGGGAATCGTAGGATTCCCTCATTTTCCTGCTTTTGATGAAAATCCCGATGAAATCGTTCTCAAAAGGAGCGTAGAAGATGAGCTTGTCTTCGCCATAGAGGATGGCTGAGACTGGAAGCGCATACTGCTCTGGAAGGAATTTCGTTCTCATGAGGGGCCTTTTTACGTCGAAATATCCCCTCTTGTCCGAAGTCGCGATTGCCTCGATCCTTATTCCTTCCTTTGCCCTCCTTTTCTGGAATTTCTCCCACCACTGGGGGGCAAGAACAGGCGCTTTCCCAGTCCATCCAATCGTTCTCTGCAGCCTTTGCTTCCTGGGAAATATTTCATTTTCCCGCAAAATATCTTCCATCATCGTCTTCATGCCTTCTATTCCCTTGTAAACTTCAACAATAAGTTCCTCCTCTTCCTTTTTCCTTATTTTTTTAAGTTCTGGAATGAGTTTTTCAATCCTTGCGCGCTCTTCCTGCAGCTTTCCTTCCTTTTCTTTCAAAACGTCTGAAAGTTTTTCCGGTTCTGCTGCCTTGAAAATACGCTTCTTCTCAAGGAAAAAGTAGCTCACGAGCCCTTTGTGAATGAGCTGGTTGAGTGCGTCATAAACGTGGGGCCTGCTGATTTTTGTCGCCTGCGCGAGCTTGCTTGCCGGAACTGCTCCGGATTCAAGAAGCGCCAAATAGACTTCTGCTTCGTGCTTTGAAAGCCCTGCAGCAATGAGGTTTTCAGGATACATGAAGAAATATGCGAGGAAGAGGCATATAAAACTATCGAAATGTTGTACTAAAAAGGTACAACAAAATTATTAATAGTTTAGATTCGCTTTTTATATTGAGGTGAAGTAGATGGGTTCTTCTAAACAGACGCAGAATACTTCGCATGTTGATGCTGAAACTATAGGAAATGCAATAGGGAGATTTAGGGCAAGGACGGACAACGTAAGCATGATGTCGTATTGTGTAGGCTCCAAAACGGCAACTATTGAGCATGCATTGGAATTAGTTGCTGATGCATTAACCCAGAAGCAAAAAGCAGAATTATATTTCCATATTCCAGTTTGTGAGAAGAAATGCGGTTTCTGCCACTATAATAGCGAGCCTCAAGGGAGGCATGCTGAAGAAACTAGTGCAGAATATGCTCAATTATTGATGGGGGAATCTGAAACATTTGCGCAGAGAGTTCCGCAAATCAAAGAAATTCCCCTAAATGCGTTATATTTTGGGGGAGGAACTCCAAACCTCATGCCAATTCCAACCATGGAAGAGCTTTTTGATCATATTAGGGCGAGATTTACCGTTACTGAAGAGACAGAAGTAACCATGGAGGGTAGACCTGAGACATGGACGAAGGAAAAAATTAATGCAGCAAGGAAAATGGGAGTAAACAGGGCAAGCATGGGAATTCAGTCATTGGATGAGGATATACTAAAAGCAATAAGAAGGCATCATACTGGCGCGGAAGCAAGGGAAGCAGTAAAGAGACTTGTGGGGGAGTTCCCAAATATCAATACCGACTTAATGTATGGGCTTCCGGGAACAACAACTCAAACGCGTCAGACGATTGATAAATTCGTGGGGGAAGTGGAAGAATTGATAGGCATGGGAGTGCCATCAATAACATTATACAGATTAAGAATAGATCCGAGGCAGACTGAAGGAAGCCCTCTTGCTTCCGTCAGAAGATTGTTTGAAAACTCTCCTGAACTCTATCCAGACATTGGAGAAACGTATGAAATGAACATGAACGCCCGCGCATTCCTTCTTAGCAGAGGTTTTGTTGAAAGTCCTATAGGATTGTTTGCAAAAAAAGGAAGCAGGCCGAAATTTTATTGGGGAAGATGGGTGGAAGGATTCCCTTTGATTGGTTTTGGGTTGGGTGCATATTCCTATACTGAAAAAGTGTTCATGAAAAATCTTGGGGAACACCATGATGAGATTGAACAATATATGGAAGCCATCAGGAGAGGTACGATTCCGTTTGGAACAATGAAAGAGTCCACTGATGAGGAATTTGCAGCCCGGCAGTTGGTTTTGGGCTTGAAAGGGGCTTTGGAATTCGATGTATCCCAAATGGATTTGGATAGAAGGGATTTCTTTGGGACACGCGTTGGAATCGCAGTAAAGAAATTGATTGATGAGGGATTTCTTGCATTTGATGGAAAAGCGATTACTTTCACAAGCATGGGATTGTTGTTCTCAGAAGAAATATTAGGGGAGATATGGAAAAGCGCACAAAATGCAAGATGAATTTTCATTTGAATCTCTTAAATGTAAAAGAACGGGTTGAGGTGAAAAAATGCAATTGTCTGAAAAAGAACAACTGTTGGCAGAATTTCGGGAAAGCTTAAATAAGGTGGTGGAGGGAAGATTCCGTTCTTTTTGGGAGATCGCTGAATTTGAAGAATTGCTGAAACGGCTTGGAACGAATAAACTTGGATTAACGGATATAATAAGGACTCTTAAGTCTGTTCTGACGAGAAAAAAAATAACCGTATTAACCGATAACTATGAGGGATACAAATCTCTTGTGGCAGCTTTGGGTTATTACGACTCTCCCCGTGCAATGGATATGCTGGAAAGGATCATTCTGAAGCACGGATTCATCGCATACCCCCAAAAATTGCAGAAATTCATTATAATGGGTGCAAAAAGAGGGCTCGCAAGAATGGGCGCAAAAGGACATGCACGTGCGATTGAGCTTCTTGCCATGAAGGGGGTATATACTTTCGAAAGAGATTTACTAGTTGAAGTTGGGGTTTCAGCGGCGCCAGTTGCCGCAAGAATACTTGCGAGCGAACTTTCCGGCTCAAGACTCTATGTCGCAATGGCCCTTCGCGTAATTGGGGATGAAAAGTCGCTTTCTCCTTTGGAAGAAGCCTTTCAGGAAGCAGAACGATCAGGAAAAAAAACGCACATGAGGGCGATTCAGGCAGCCGTCCGAGGAATCTGCCAAAGATTGGGATTTGATGTCCCGGAATACGCGAGAATTGAGGCGAGAAGGGCGATAAAACCGTCGGATACTCAAAGAAAAGGACGAGAAAATGAGCAGGTGCAAATTTGAATTATCTACTCTCCCTTATTTCCCGTATGTCTTTTACAATTTGCTTGATTCCGATCTTTTTGATTGCCCTGGAAGCTTTTTCTAAGAGCTTCATTCTTTTTTTCTTTTCGTGTTTGATTTTTTTTAACAAGGCTTTTTTTGCGAGTTCGCCAACATCGATTGAATAACGTTTTATTTCATTGAACAGTTCTTCTTCGATTTCGATTTTTATTTCATGAACTTTCATCTTTAAACCTCTAATTATATCGGGAGTTTAAATTGATGCTGCGAAAACCATTCATCAGAAATATAATAAGGTGATTAGTTAATTTTCGGAGCAAATTGGCGTATTATGGTCACCAAAAGAGGAAACACTGCTTCATTTCGGTGGTTGAACCGAAACTCCATTTCTTTGACGTAGGAAAGATAATTTTTTCGGTTG
>Ga0315294_10006364_pt1 | contig 12952 bp, 21 predicted proteins | sample YL17G13_40_MG_FD_203626 | JGI IMG/M metagenome (GOLD analysis project Ga0315294, IMG submission 203626) | Sediment microbial communities from Yellowstone Lake, YNP, Wyoming, USA - YL17G13_40 | ecosystem: Environmental > Aquatic > Freshwater > Lake > Sediment | place: USA: Wyoming | collected... | reverse complement strand
TCTTTTGCTTAACTTATCAGCTGCTTCAAATGCCTGTTGTTGTCCGGTAATGGTTTCGTCACCTTTTTGATAACTGCGAGGAATTATGTCAGCGGCTTCCCATTCTTTTAATTGACCAGGTGTCGCTGCCTTAAGCTCCGCCTTCCACGCTTCAAGTTTTTTCATCGGATCTGTTTCTCTAACGCCTGTTTTCAACATAAACTGCGCTTCTTTATACGCCGCCGCCGCTTGAGCGCTTATAGTAGAACCGCTAAAACGATTTATAAGACCAATACCGGCTATAATACCGGCAAGAGGTGGAGCGCTCGCTGCTAGAATCGCAGCGTTTTTTGATATAAATGAAGCTCCGGCGTTTGCTTCCGCCAACCTTTTCCGATCTTCAACATCGGTCCCGAAAAATTTTCTTATATCTCTTCTGGCATTTTTTTCAGCGGTTGCAAGATCGACTGATGCGATTCCGGTACTTACATCTATATTGCTTGTCTTTGCAATATCTTTCATGGCAACATCAGCTCTTCTTGCCGCCATTACATCCCTATTTCTTTGAGTCAAAGAATAACCACCCGTACCATTATCTTCATTTTTAATCATATTATCAATACGTTGGGTTTCTTTATAATTCATAAATTGCGCGTGCATTTGCGCTGAAGCCAATGCACCCTGTCTTCCAGAATTATCTTTTTGATACTGTTCCCACCCAGCAAGAGCATCATAAGCCTGTTTATTAACAGTCGGTATCCTCTTAGATAATTGTAAAAATAACTCAGTAGATACAACTGATTGATTATCTTTTATTCTATTCCACGACGATGAATGTTTTTTAAGTTCCGTAATATTAAGAAATCCAGGATCATTCATCACCCCACCAATTCTATTGTTAAATATTCCAGTTCTTAACGTTCCCATCAAATATGATAATTGTGTATTATCAGAGTTCTTTACTATTTCATTAACATCAATACCGTATTCATTTTTTAAATTAATATCGGGTGTTTTTCCAAGCGCCGCTCTTGCTTTTTTACTCATTTGAGAATAAAGTTCAAGATTTTGTTTGTCAATGTTCAAGTTTAACCCATACATATTCCTGTAACCTTCTTGAACATTACCAACGCCGCCCCTACCCCATATTCCACCAGGAGCTATTGGAGATAAAAGCCTTTCAACAGCTCCGGTAACACCCCACTTAACACCTCTTGATGCCGCACCAAATCCAGCTTGGACACCAGACATAGCCGCATTAACATCAGCATATGCACCACTACCAATCCGCATTAACCCGCCAAAATTTTTATATTCAAATTCTTTTAGTTTTGTTTGGAAAGCAGGGGCAAGCATCGGCATTCTTGCCGCAGCTTCAGCAGCTTTACGTTCTACAGCCATAGCACCAAAAGCTTTAGGTGTTCCAATCCAATCGGCGAGTAAATTTTCAGTTCGCTCATCTCCACCTGAATACATTTTAGCAAATGCTTGACGTTTAGCGGCCTCTGATGCATACATTCTGTTGGCGGACCATGATTCATATGTAGATTGCATTGCGCGAGCTAAAAATTCAGGATTACTATTGGCTAAAGTATTTAAAATCTCATTTTTCTTTCTTCCAAATAAAACACGATTACCACTTAGAGACAATGCGTATCCGGTATTAGCCGCACCCATATTGACTTCATATCCGGATACCCCGCCTTTCATAAACCGTTCCATTCTACCCGTATCAAGTTCACCTTTTCCATTCATCATGTATGCCACAACTCTTGATCCGATACCTGATTGCATTATATTCATTTGCGCTTGAGCAAGGGTTGCTCCCGCTTGAGCGACACCGCCGGCCATCTGAACGGTATTAGCCATAGCTGAACCACTCTTAGCCATCATACCCGTCATAAGCGCCCCAGCCTGATACATGGAAGCTCCGGCTGAAGCTTTCCATGGCGTACCTTGTGTAGCCGCTGCGCCGGCCGCTCCTAATTGGAGCATATTTTGAGCCCCAAGACCAGTTACGTTGCCATAAGCTTGAGCGGCAAACACACCGGATTGAATCTGACCCATTGTACCAAAGCCTTGTTGTTGCATCTCTTTGATAACAGCAAGGCCGCCCTCTTTGGTGGTCTTGAGGGTTTTTACAACCATCTCGGTAGTCGTTAAAAGTTCTTTAAAATTCTTTTCAAATGTTTTAATATCACCAACAGCTGATCCCTTACCCCTTGCGGTCAACATATCGTTTGCAAGTCCGGTTTTAAGAACATCCATCTGCTGTTGGGGGTTAAAAAAATTACCTCTGTTATAAGCGGATGACATTAAGTTTTGTCCAAGTTGAGACATGGTTCCATAACCGGCGCCTTGCAACCCAATATTATTACGATATTGTTCTACGTCGGCAGCCATCGTCTGCATTGTTCTCTGACGCTCAACACTGTTCATTATCCCTTTATTAATAAAATGCATCGGTATAGCTGAAATCGCCATCGGAGCCACTAATCCACCAAGAAATGCCCCACCGGCCATTTTAGCGCCGATACCCGCGGCTTCCAGACCCGCAGCTGTTAAACTGAACGCAGCCTGATTTAAAGAAACACCAGCGACGGCAGACGTAACAGCGCCTCTGTTTAAATCAGCCTGCCTTCTAAAAAAACGATTGTCCGGTTGACCGGCGTTAAGACCGTATTGAAACCTGCCGCCACCCATTACCTGAGCGGTCTGATATTGAGCCATTCGTGATTGAGGATTCGTCAAACTCTGCTGATACTGCGATATCATCTGATACCGCATCATGTCGGCATAACCTATTTCGTTTGGTCCCCTGCTCAATGGATCGGCGTTTGCATCACCCATCTGATAGGATTCATAACCTGCCGGCATTATTTACCTCTTGATTAAGGGGGCGAGATTTTTTGCCATATATAATTAATATAAAATAAAACAAGGGTGAAGGTTCAATTCCTTACACCCTTAATTATATGTTCTGAGCTTAAAAAAGCCAATTTAATTCATGCTATGCTTTATAGCCGGGTTACATTCGGCTTTAATCAAACATGATTCCGATGACATATCAATGGCTTTTCTCCACAAGGTAACCATTTCCTGGTAGGTCATTTTAACCACATAATCATCACCGGTCGTGGTAAATAAGAAGCATTCTTCATCGACCGGCCCTCGCATAATACACTGAATGCAATCGATGGCGAGAGTCATTTCGGTGTATGCGACATCTTCTTTATTCAGAAGTTCGTTACTTGTATTGGTCTTTATTAAAATCTCAATCAGCATTTTATTTTTCAATCTCTTTAGGGGTTACCGGTATCGACTTCATAGCCCTTACCCCAGGCATTAAAGGGTAGATGGCTTCACGAACACTTTTGGGTGTCGAGTCGTCTATCTTGACCATGCATTTACCAGCCGGGTCCCAAATATATGTTCCGGTCTTGATGCCGGAAGATTTTTTGCCGAAGATATTTTCAAAATTGCTACCGTATCTCGTCGTGTCGACATTCTGATTAATGTTCTTCGCGTTCATAGTGCATAAACCCCTATTTTTGCTGGAGAATTACCTTCTTCTTTTATTACAATTGTCACGATTTCATGAGTCACCGTACCAGCCATCTCGTCTACAAAGTTTGATATCCCGCGCAGTGTTTCATAATTAACATTCAACAAAGGGACGGTTATCCTTATACCGTCAACCTCTTGAATTACTCTATTTTTATCCATAAAATGCCCATGCCTACCAGGTATTAAATCAAACACCGGATCGTTTATTATATTCTTTTCAACGACATAAAATTTTGCACTATCAACATCATATCTATCCATAAACCCCTTCTTTTTGTTCATAAAACACGCTTGTTCATTATTTTTGAACAATTCATTTTCCATCATCCTCTTCAGGTTCATTTGAAAGTTTTTCAAGATACTCCATAGCTAATATTAATTCTTGTGTTGCCTTCGGCAATGGACACCATGATGGTTGATTTTCATTATCAATCAAACACTTCTCGTCTCCATAACATTCCCTATTATTCATTAAACCACAGCATGATACCGCTCTGAGACTAAGCCATATGTACTTACAATCCTCACAATTATCAATGGTGAGCATCTTCGATTCAAACGTAATTTTTTTAGTCTCAGGAGGTTCTGGAGACGGAGATGCGCTTTCTGAAGCACTTTCTGTTGGTTCAGCAATACCATAGTCGAATGAATATGTGGGAGGTGAACCTTCTGTTGGTCTCGCTTCATTTTTTTGTATTGAATGTTTAATAAAATTTAATATCAAATAGATAGCGATGAAAAACGCGAAGAAAAGAGAAAGTGCTGCAATAAAATGATTAAAACTCACCAGGTACCCCCGTATTTTTTGGCTTTTATAGGTTTCACCCTCAAGTCGACGTTCATAATCCTCTTCATATGCTCCTGCGCCTTCTTAATATAATCCAGATCGTTCCCCCGGTCTTCAGGGAAGATCAACCCTCTGAACTGATTTACCGCCTTCTGAGCGCTTGCAGGATCCACCACCGCAAAGATTGGTCCCAGGAACTCTATGCTTCTTTGCCGAGTGAAGGCGTTTATCGCTAAAGCCTCGTTGATAGACCCGAATACAAACCTTTTCCCTTCGTAGATAAATTGTGCTCGGGCTATACCGGTAGTGGTCCTTAAGATTTTGGGAGAATCTTCTTCTCGCTCATGATGTTTAACATTTTAACATCGAATTTGTATTTCTCATCGCTTAGAAAGTCGATAACGGGTGCCGGCAACCTCCGTATAAGGGTTGCTCGTTTCAAAAGCGCTTTTTTAACACTTGCTTTCAATTCATCAGCTTGTTTCATATCACCTGAACTATAAAGCGACCCAAGTTGCAGAATCGCCTTCTTTAGCGTGTTGACCTGTATAATGGGCTCAGAGGCTATATCCTTCCCATCCACCCCACGGTATGACAAGGCAACGAATAGAGAATTTCTAAGCGCTTTAATAGCACTGTCAGGCATATCTATGGTGCCATCAGCATTTTGTTTGACCGATTTCATTTTATCGAACGCCATTTCATCGATAAAAGTGAGTTCTTCACCATTCGTTGAACAGATAGCGAACTTTCTTCCCGGGAAGTTTGAAATCTCAACCTGTGTTTCAGCATAACCGTTGAAAATGAGCTGTTCGGCCAACTCGAGGTCTTCCTTGCTTATTTTCATGAAATCTTCATCTTCTTTAGCCATCTCAGCTTCCGCGGCAGCATTAATAGAATCAATATCTTTCTCTGATTGATCCTTTTCAGTTTTCGGTTTTGCAACGTTTCTCATCATCTCATCTTGAATCTTGAAAGGGTCAGGAAAATCTTCTTTGAGGGTTTTTGGTGGTAATGTCTTTTCTGGCGGAGTACCTGTAGACTTTGCCTTTTCTGAATCAGATTTAGGTGTTGGTGGCCGGCTGGACTTATCAAACAAACCCGGTGTCATTGGGGTAGCCCTTCTTTGATCTGTAGACTGTTCTGGCATTGATCCTCCTTTTGATTGAATATTCATAAATAATATAACATTAGTATGTAAAAAATGCAACATTAAAATATTATAAGGTGTTTTTTGAATTGCATGAAATTAAGTACCGAAAGTAAAAAATATATTTTTCACCGAGTGTGTGAAAAGGTATTTATATTTCCTGTTATGTAGGGTTTTAAAATTTAATATGTGTGTGTATAATTATTTTTTTTTTTTTTCTATCCTCGGTGAAAAAGTATATATTATCTATATACTTTACTTTATGAATATTATATATATTATTGATAGATAGATAGATAGATATATATTATATATATATATTTACATAGCAAAAATCGTGCCAATATAACCTATTGATTTTAAACAATTTAAAAATTTGATTTTGTTGACCAAATGTTACATTTCATGTTCGATTGGACTCAGTATTAGTACATAAACCATCGTTAAATTTTTCACAATGACCCAAAGTGTAACATCTGGCAAAATGGGAAGTGAAAAATCCCAACTTGACGACTTGCGCTATAGTTGAAGTCCTTTAAATTTCCTTAAACGATTAACTGATAAAGTGAATTTTCTAAACCGAACATGAAATGTAACATCGTGTCAAATAATTGATTCTGTAACTCATTGATTTTAAAGGTTAAGTTGTTAACTAAAAATTAAATAGGATACTCATTTTATCAATGAGTTATAATTTAAACGATTAAAAAAATATTTTATTAAAATAAAGTTTATATTTTTTGCATTTATTGGTAAAATATAGTATATTAATTTGTATGTTTAAACCAATCTATACCGGGAGAGTATTATGAAATTGCAAAAGAATAGCGTGTCGGTCATCAATATAAAGCTTGACAGGGCTACTAGGGATAAGTTCAAACAATTAACCAGCGATCTGTTACACCTTACAATGCAAGAATTTATCTACGCATTCATACACTCTTACGTTAATAACCCCAACAGTTTTTCAATAAATACAAATATTGAGCAGATAGAAATTGAACCGGATGCTGTAAAAGATATAAATAAAATTGAAGAGTTAAAACAAGATACTCCTAATTGTGATGAAGCAGATTTTGGAGATTTGAGAAAATACATCTAATATTAAAGGGGTAAATATGCTTCTACATGTATTACAACGTACGGAGTTTTGTGATAAGAAAGAGGATAATTTTTCAGTTCAATCTATAGCTTTGGAGATTTTTTTAACCATGGTTAAAATGCAAGGGTTGTCATACCCACATAAGACTATGCAGGATTCAATCGAGTTAGCCAAACAACTTATAAAAGAATGCAGGGAGGAGTGATGACAAACGAAGATTTTGATAAACTTTTAGAGGAATCCATCGATCTAATCAGAAACACCCTATCATCAAAAGGTAAGGAATATGGCCGTGGTGATAGGCTTCATAATTTCAAAGTTGCCGGTAGAAGGTTGAATTGCACTCCTGAACGTGCCCTTATAGGAATGAAAGAGAAGCATTGTGTATCCGTAATGGATATTGTCGACGATCTGGATAATGGTGTTTTACCAACAATGCAAATATTAAAAGAGAAAATCCTCGATGAAACAAATTATTTAATATTATTAAATGCTTTGATAAGAGAGAGGCTTTCCCAACAAAAAGCTTGATAATCAATATGGCAAATAATAGAATAAACTAAAGGCTAAAATCATGACCAATGATCCCCTTCAAGAAATAGCAGAATCAGTTATAAGATCTTATTCTTTTCAAGAAGGTACGACGATAAAGCCTAAAAAAATCTCATATGGTGATTATAATTTAAGAAATTTCTCATTTAGAGAAGTATATGTAGATGATTCCCTTTCCGGCGAATATCATATAAAACTTCATAATAATTCCTCAATATATGTGACAAAAGCCCTGATTTTTTTTAGCCAACACCTACCATCAACTTGCGAACTCGGGATGATTGATATTCAAAATCATTTACGTCTCGAGTTCCAAATTTATATCAAAACATCCGATCTACTTTTGATTCCTTCAATGATGGCAACTATGGAAACCTTAGATAAACCTTTCGGTGAGTGTTGTTAAATGGTAAAACCTGTAATAACAATTTTGAAGGGGTTCTTTTATGCACACTATAACCATTGAGGCGGCCAGTGTAGATAGGATAAAAAATAGAATTGAGTCGATGATTATAAATCAATTCATTATGGCGCCTGATGGTATCAAAAAAACCAAAAATGGTTTTGAAATAACAATAGAAATTTTAACTAGATCAGATATTTTGTCCTCACCATTATTGAAAAGGAAGAAACATGAAGAAAATCGTATTGCCTTCGGGCCGGCTAGTGATAACGGGAACGGGAAAAGTAGAGGCTGTGTCGAAATCGCAGCAGCGGAGGTTGGAGATACAAATGCAGGAGAAAGAACCACAGGAGCAAGTGAGTCTGCCGCCAATCCCGGAAAGCGCGGTAGAATTAGGAAAGCCATCGGTAAACTCCTCAGACCAAGATCAAGAAAAAAGAAACCTGGGTATGTTAGGAGAGGCAGAGGGCGCCCAAGAAATCCCCGCCCAGTCGGACGACCAAGGGCCAAACGACCAGTCGGAAGACCTAAAGGCTCTAAAAATCATGTTGGAAAATGCACATAGTTTTTACAATAAAGATTGGGATGAAGCTATAAATAAAGGGGTTGCGCAAATTGAACAAGAAGAAGATAAAAATTTTGCTGAGATGGTTAGCAAACCAATTCCGATCGATATGGATCGTGTTACTACTGATCCGAACCCAACGCCGGCTGATCCGGTTAAAGAGTTCTACGGTCAGATACAGAACGGACTCGTTGATCTCGAGAAGGAGGGTGGTGTGAGTAGTGTTGTATCTCCAAACGGTGATTCTCTTACCGAGAGTGTCGATGGGGCTAAATTTGTAAAAATTCCCGACACGGCGCTTGATGGGATAATTGATTTGGGCAAAGGTAAGAACGAATTCAGCCATGATTCTGTTCAGAACGCGCTCAAAGACGAGGCGATCGAGGGTGGTATCGTTCCATACAAGTCCGCGGCAGCGATGAGAAGCGACGATCCTGCGAAGGATGGGAGCCAGATAAAACAATCATCGATTAAAGAATCTGAAGGTTATAAATTGTACGGATTCACTATTCAATATACGGATGGGGGAAGGTCGGTCACGGTGGATGTGAACGATTTCTTTGACGAGCTGGAAATAGCCACCGTTAGTATAAATGGAAATAAATATCTGATGCCTATCCATGATGGGTTCAGATTGGTTAATATAGTCTCGGGTATTCCGATGATATCCCACCAAGATCAAGCGATCTACAAACACGTAAACAATGCGTGGAAGAAAATTTAGAGTAGTATATACTTCATACAATAATTGTTGTGCAAAAGTTTTAACGCTTGGAGATTATAGATGGCGGCATTAAAATACACATTTGAGCAGTGGTGGAGCATTAATGGTAGACCGGAATGGGATTCTACTATGGCAATGGCCGCGTGGAATGCCGCCATAGAAAGTGCGGAGGCGTTAAAACCTTCGCACAACAGCGAAAGTGCTCCATTATGTATCTGTGGTAATGATAGTCCGATTGAACAAGTCATGTTGCTTTGTTGTAAAAAGTGCGGTTTTCCAGTATAACGGCGCACGTTTCGCAACACGTTGTAAGAAATGTAAACGGTTTTGGAATTATAGGCCGCGCTAAGAAAGGAAATGAAAAATGGAAGCATATCAAGAGCGAGTAGTTTTAGAGAAAAAAGAGCTTGATGAAAAAATCAACAAACTTTCTGTTTTTGTAAGCTCTGATACTTTGAAAGAGGATGTTGCAAATGTTTTGAAAAAACAGCTTGCGATTATGATTGATTATTCAAATATTCTTAGCGAAAGAATCTCAAACTTTTAAACCGAAGAGGCGCGGCAGGAATAATATGGAAACCGTTTACACATCTTACAACAAATGCATGGCGGGGAGTACCCCCAAATGCGGAGTACCGCACTTCGCCATGCATCGGACGTTGTCGTACATTTTAACCATCTTTAAATTAGGAGAACAAATGAATATTTATGGAGCGGCAGATATTGTAAGGAAAGTTGTTGTTCGAGCGGGGGAGCCTATTGAAAAAGAGGCCTGGGATTTCATTTGTTCTTACATTAATGAAATGATTAAAACGTCCGACAACAAACAAAGTACGCCATGTCAAGATTTTTGGCACAGTGGTGGGATTCGTGCTGGTTTGTGTCCTTCGTGTCATGAAGTAGCATAGGTTACACGGCGTACATTTGTCATATGTTGGTTAAAACCTCAATTAACTTTTTTAAAATATGGAGGTACGGCTTGGATGAAAGACAGTTTGAATTACATATGGAGGCGCTTGACTGTATACGATGCGGTATTATCGATATCGAGATTGCTGTGCAAAGTATTGAGGGAGAATTTCATTCCGCATTAACCAACGCCGGCAACCAAAAATTGATCGACGATATCAATGAGGCCGTCGTTATGCTTGAGCACGGTGACTACAACGTAGCTCATGATTTTTTGCAAGCAATCATCGTCCAACGGCGGACGGGTTCCTGAAGCGTTGTAAGAAACAAATGGCCGACGTGGTATTGCGTTTACACTATAAGGTCGCCATACCTTAAATCTTACAAAAAAGAGACTGATTTTAATGTTTTTTTAAGACAAATGGTTGCCGCGAAAGGTTAGATAGAATGTTGTTTGCTAAGAATGTGCGTGAGTGGTTCGCGTTCTTTGGCGGCGAAGAACTTGGAATAAACCTTGAACACGCATCGATCGTTTGGGACGCCGCCATTAAATCCATCAAGCGGAAATCCTGTAGTTGGAAGCTTGATGTTGATGACTGCTATTATGAAACTTCTTGTGGGAAAACATGGTATTTCCCAGAGGGTGATATCAAAGATAATGATGTAAAATTCTGCCCGCATTGTGGTGGAAAGGTAAAATCATCAAAATGTTAAAGTATTACATGAGCGCTACTCCCTATTTTTCTTTTAATATCAATATATTAAATGGTATTAAATTAAGATAGCGCTACACCCCAACATATTGTGGTATTTAGAATAATGATATATTTAAAACAGGAGATCTATGATCTTCGATTTTATTCCATACAGCTTTTACGCGGTCTGTGATTGGTGTGTTACCAGTTACAGATTTGCTTTCGACGGATTCCCGATTGCCGTCGAATCAACCACTAACAGTTGGGTGTTATGTTCGCAACAGACATCCAATGAGCCATACCCGGCTCGTTATCCGGTGGGGTTTACTTAAAAGATATTTTCTTTAAAATATATGATTAATCGGAATAAATTTGAGGGGGATTTGCCTCGCGAGCTTATCCCCCATTTCATGAAAGGATGAATATGAAAATCGTCGAATCATCATTCAAAATTTCCGATCACAATTTGAGGGATACCGGTATGTATGTTCTCAAACATATCGAAATGATCGGGAGAAAAGCGTATAAGTCTGAGGACGCTGTCACGGATGAAAGCGCGATAAAATTCGTGAAATCAGTAATGGACAAGAAGCATTACGCGCTCCTGGAACACTATTCCGTTTCAGTTATGATTACATGTGATCGTGGTGTATCGCATGAAATTGTGCGTCATCGGATAGCTTCTATTGTTCAGGAAAGTACCAGGTATTGCAATTATGCAAAAGGAAAATTCGGATCGCAAATAGAAGTTGTCGATCCCATGAAAGCCATGGAACTTGAGATTGGTAAAAAATATCAAGAAATTGAAATCACACCATCAATCTTTGGTCAGTGGTATGATTTATGGATAGAAGCTATGGATAGAGCTGAACACTATTATATGGAGTTGACAAAGTTAGGTTGCCCAGCTCAACTCGCCCGCAACGTTCTCCCCAACTCTCTGAAAACCGAATTGTGGCTGACGATGAACCTGAGAAATTGGCGTCACTTCTTTCAGTTAAGGGCAGCCGGCACGACAGGTAAGCCCCATCCGCAAATGCAAGAGTTGGCCGTCAAGATGTTGAAAGCGTTTAAAGATTTTATACCAATAGTATTTGATGACATTATCGTGGGGGGATAACATGATTACATATTCTGTATTAAAAATAGATACTGATGTGTGTAGGCCGGATTTGGTTGGTTTTACTCTTGATGGTTTTTCTGAAAAGATTAAAGAGGAAATGAAAAATAAGCCTATTGACGGGGTTGAATTTTATGGAATTTATGATGAACCACCAATTTTTCCATCAATAGTTTCAGACTCATTACCTAACAAATACCTTATTAATGGGTCTTTAGAAATTCAATTTTCTAACCCGAATATTATAGAAAACTCTAGTTTTCCGCATTTACATTCAATTTCTGATATCAAAAAACTTGTAAGGAACGGAGGTGCAAAATACGTCTGCTTGCAAGGAAACAACTTAGGTATAATGCCAATCAGTTATGATTTAAAATGTGGTGAGCATCAATTAACATTAACCGATCAAAACATTTTCGAAATGAGGTTATGATGGATGATGTGATTGTAACGAATCCGTTTGTCGGAATAACGGGGATGCAAGTATGTGCAAAGAATGGATTAACGGATGAATTTATTCTATCCGAAGCTAATCGTCTTAATCCTTCAGGAACATCATTAGGATGGTGTGAAATAGTAAAAGAAGGGGATGCTAAACCAGTTCCTTGTGGAGAGATTAAGGGTCGTACCCATTATATTATAACATGTTAAAAGGAGGCTGATTTGCTCTATAATATCGTGTGTCATCATAGTGACACACAAGAAATTTTAATGATTCTTAAAGAAAACGATCGGGATTTAAAAGCGTCAAGATCGTATGAAATTGATAATTTGCATCGATTTACCATAAAGGTTGAAACGTATTTAATCCCAGATTCTGTTAAAAATTATTTTAATAGTAAGCGTAATAAAACGATTGCAATTACGAATGGTGAAATCGATGCACCCTCATTAAAAGATGTTGATAAGCATGGTAATATTTATGCCTAAATTTAAAATTAAAAATAAAGTATTTTTGTTACGATGGCTTCCCGAATGGGATTTGAAAGTTGTGGATGCGGCAAAAAGGTTTAGGAGAGGCGAGTTGATTGATTGGAAAATGGCTGAGGCGTGTGGAGCATTAAAAGGAATTCCGATAAATCTAACCCTTAGAATTTTGTCGCAACGATTAAGTTATTTGATGCGCTGTAAGTACAACGACGATTTTAAGAAAGTTCATAACATTCAATGCAAAGAGTATAATCGTACTCATGTTTTGAAGAGTATAATGAATAGAGAGGAAGTTTTCAGAAGCCTACCTTATGAGGTAAAGCTTAAGTATAACCATAAAACCAGGCACAATCAGGAATGGACTCCGGAGCGTGTCAAACTATTGGGGGTGTTAACCGAGAAGCACAGAAGGGGTAATTGTATTGATTGGGATGCACTACTAAGAGACAGGGCGTCCCGAAAGCTTCCG
>Ga0315294_10006363_pt1 | contig 12952 bp, 8 predicted proteins | sample YL17G13_40_MG_FD_203626 | JGI IMG/M metagenome (GOLD analysis project Ga0315294, IMG submission 203626) | Sediment microbial communities from Yellowstone Lake, YNP, Wyoming, USA - YL17G13_40 | ecosystem: Environmental > Aquatic > Freshwater > Lake > Sediment | place: USA: Wyoming | collected... | reverse complement strand
ACAAAGGTTATTTTCCATATCCTTTATGATGTCCTGTTGAGATGGTTCCGGATTTTTCAACAACAATCCTACAGCATTCATTATCATACCAGGTGTACAGTATCCGCATTGTAAGGCATCATGTTCTATAAAAGCCTTTTGAACCGGATGGAGATTACCGTTACGTGCTAATCCCTCGATGGTGAAAATTTTTTTGTTGGCCGCATCACTTACCCGCAGCATGCAGGATCTAACAGATTCCTGCTCTATAAGAACAGTACATGCTCCACAGAATCCCATCCCGCAACCATATTTAGTTCCGGTTAAGCCGAATTTGTTACGTAAAACCCATAACAGAGTCAGATTAGGATCAAGAATCATTTCTGCTTTTTTACCATTAAGTTCAAACCGTATTGTCTCTTCCATACTTATCGAATTTGATTTAGGTAATATATAATTGATTTTCCACTACAAGTTAAATAAAATCATGTGAATTGGTACGTAATATAAACAATATTAATCGACATTTAAAATCGGAAATGCCCTTAGCCCAGCGCATATCTGGCCGCAATAAATTGATCCCTAAAAGTTGGAGTTAAACCCTTGTTGTTTTGTCATGTATGTTTTCTGTTATAAGACCGGATTTTGAAGTGGTCAATTATGGAAGGATTTTAGAGTTTTGTGTTGGTTTCACCTTATGTAATGGTTGGTAGTATTTAACATTATTCTTTTCTTAACATACTCAATATATTTCTAAATCTGATAACCACTTGACTTTGGTTGCGGGATAGCGTAATTTTACATATATAAACTGGTATCATATTATAACTCTCATGGCAATCTGGTCAGCAGAAATAAAAGAGCTTGAGAAACTTTATGAATCCCTCAAGGGTCAGTTACCTAATCTGGAGAAAGAACTTGAACGGTTGGGTAAAGCGGATGATGAGAACATGATTCTCCTATATTCAAGGAGATGCCTGGAAGTTATAATAACTGACCTGTGTGATTGTGAGCTGAAAAGACCACGAAAGACCGAACCACTCAAGGGTATCATAGATAAGCTGCACAAGGAAGAGAAAGTCCCTTCCAATATTATCACCTCAATGGATCACTTGAATAGTCTGTCAGCTTATGGTGCCCATCCTAAAGACTTTGATCCTGAACAAGTGAAGCCAGTTCTTATTAATCTTGACATAATCATCAAGTGGTATTTGAAATATAAGGATTTCCAGATTGTTGTTAAGCCAAAGTCGGAAGGAGAAAAGTACGATAGTCAGCACCCAGTAATTTCGTCAGCAGAAAAATCAATTGCAGTACTACCATTTAGAGATATGAGTCCGGAGAAAGATCAGGACTATTTTTGTGAGGGCATAACAGAAGAAATCATTAATGTACTTGCTCATATTGAAAACCTTAAAGTTATCGCCCGTACTTCTGCTTTTGCATTTAAGGAGAAGCAGATTGATATTCGTGAGATAGGACGGATTCTTGATGTTGAGACACTGCTTGAAGGCAGTATCAGGAAGTCAGGTAACCAAATTCGCATAACGGCACAGCTTATTAAAGTTGCTGATGGTTCCCACATCTGGTCAGAACGTTACGATCGTGAAATAAAGGATGTGTTTGCCATACAAGATGAAATATCGCTGGCAATTGCAGATAACCTGAAAGTTAAGCTTTTAGGAGAAACAAAATCAATGATTGCTAAACGGCATTCCGAAAATCTTGAAGCTTATAATCTATATTTGAAAGGCACTTATTGTTATCAAACGTTAACCACGGAAGGATATAATAAAGCTTCAGAGTATTTTGAACAAGCACTCGAAAAGGATCCAAACTATGCACTTGCTTATCTCGGATTCGTTGCAGTCATGATAAATAGCACACTTTTTGGGAATGTTTCACCAGACGAAGTTTATCCTAAAATATTCAAATATGTAAATAAGGCTCTTGAAATAGACAGCACCCTCGCTGAAGCTTATTGGGCTCTTGGCTGTATAAATATATATTATTATTGGGACTGGAAGGAGGCAGAACGGAATTTTAAACATGCTCTTCAGATAAATCCTAATCCATCCATTATTCATATAGATTATTCTATTTTGCTGACAATTACAAGACGTCACGAGGAAGCTATCTCCGAAGCGAAACGAGCCCAGGAGCTTGATCCTCTTTCGGCCTATATTAATACACGGGTAGGTCAATCCTTTTATTATGCTGGTCAGCTTGACAGGGCAATGGAAGAATTACAGATGACACTGACAATGAATCCGAATTACTACTTTGCGCACTTTGAACTCGGAATAGTTTATTTATTAAAATCAATGTTAAATGAGTCCATTGCTGAATACCAGAAAGCAATTGATCTTTCATATGAAAATCCTTTTATAATTGCTTGTATCGTTTGTAATTATTATCGGCTTGGGGAAAAAAACCAGGCGGTTAAACTGCTTGAAAGTCTAAAGAAAAGGTCAGAAACTGAATATGTGCCTGCATCATGTTTTTTTCTTATTCATAGAGTCTGGGGAGAAGAGGATCAGGCATTGGAGTGGCTAAAAAAAGCCTGTAGTGAGCATGACACGTGGCTTCCTTGGCTCAGAGCACTTCCTTTTGTTGTTTCTGAAGGATCAAAGTATATGGCCCTGCTTAAGGAAATGGGAATGTTATACTAACAAGCAAAGAATAACCTATTGTTCGACAGCATCAGGAACGAACCAGAGTCACTGCAGATAGTCATAGATATGGTATTAAAATTCCAATCAGAATATGAGATAATAAATGGAAAACCTTTGATTCTGCCCATTGTTAACAGTCTCAAATAAACTACCCAACCCAAAGTTAAATCTTTGTTGTTTACTCATGTATGTTAAGTGTTATCAGACAAGATTTTGAAGTGGTCAATTTAGGACAGATTTTACATTTCGTATCAGATTAATATGAATTTAAAGAAGATCAAATTCTTTTTATGGTTAAAGATCAGGGAATAGGTATCAAAAAAGAAAATTATGAACTAATTTTTAAAAGCTTTCGTCAAGAAGGTACACAAAAAGTAAGAAAATATGGAGGTACTGGACTTGGATTAAGTATTGTCAAAGGTCTTTTTGAAAGGTTAAAAGGGGGAAATTTGGATTGAAAACGAGTTAGGCAAGGGTTCTGCATTTTACTTTAATTTACCTATTAAATAAACCGTCAAAAAGTCTAAATCCAAATAAATATTAATTATTTATGAGGATTACTATTGATTTTAATGAAAACTTTGCTTTTGCAAATAAGATCTGCTTTATTAATCTATTTTTAAGTCCTTAGAAGGCAAACATTTCGAAACTTTCTTTTTATGGACCTACTTTGGGGAAGCCAACACTCAGTATATCTGGTTTTTATAACTTTATAACAATGTATAACTAAATATAATGCTTATCGTAAAACTTAATTTATTAAAACACTAACAGATGAGAAATGTGGCAAATGAAATTAAAATAAATCGAGTAAATAGAAATAGGGCAGTCCTTGCTGGATTTGCCTCTCTTTGCATAATTGTAACTTCTTCAGGGCAGAATATAAACGATCTGAAGCTAATAAACTATCGTCCTGTATCAATTTACAATATCCCCGTGACAAATGTCACTAGGGCAAAATACCCGGCAATCGATATGCATACACATGTTTATGGCCAGACTGATCAGGATATTGCCCGATGGATTAGAGTCATGGATGTCTGTGGTATAGAAAAGGCAATCGTCTTTACCGGTGCTACAGGTGCCAGGTTCGATACCCTTGTGAAAATGTACTCCAAATACGGAAACCGTTTTGAATTATGGTGTGGATTTGATTACAGCGGATATGATAAACCCGGTTATGGACCTGAAGCTGTGAAGGAATTGGAAAGGTGCTTTAATAAAGGGGCAAAAGGAGTTGGGGAAGTTATGTTCAAGGGCAAAGGAATTACTCCTTCTTCAAAAGCTAAAATAATTATGTTACCTGATGACCCGCGCTTAGACCCTCTTTTTGAAAAATGTGCTGAACTTAAATTACCGGTAAACTTACATATATCAGAAGATAAATGGATGTATGAAAGAATGGATTCAACAAATGATGGTCTGATGAATGCTTCAAAGTGGGAAGTTAAAATTGAATACGGAGCTAAAACCCATGAGGATATGATAAACAGGCTTGAAAATACCTTAAAAAAACATCCGCGAACTACTTTTATTGCTGCTCACTTAGCTAATTGCTGTGCTGATCTTTCAGGATTGGGGAATTTTTTTGATAAATACCAGAATTTGTTTGCTGATATTTCAGCCCGTTATGGAGAAATTGCCCCTATTCCAAAATATGTACATGATTTCATTGAGAAATACCAGGACCGAATTGTATATGGCACAGATATGTCTTTTAATGAAAGGATATATAGAGTAACTTTCAGGATCCTGGAAACAGACGATGAACATTTTTATGAAACGGAGATGTTTAATTATCATTGGCCATTATATGGTCTTGCTCTCAGCGATAAAACGTTAAATAAATTGTACAAAGCCAATGCAGTAAAAATAATGAACCGGTAATTGATTTAATAAAAATGGCAAATAGCTTTGTCAGGTTACTTTCTTAATTATTTATCCCCCAAAATCCCTATAAATTGGATATATAGTTTTTTATAAGTAGAGATCGCCCTCGGAAATTGGTTCCGGGGGCTTATTTTTCGAGTGTTTTAAAGAATTATAATTCTTTTAAAATCAACTGAATAATGGCTAAGAGGAATATTTGCGTTTATTGAATTTTCTTAAATATTGATACCCTCAACATCCCCATTAAATAAGCATACTAATAATATTGTGCTTTTGATATTTCCTATTGACTTTCTGTATAATATGTAGTACGTTTGACTTTATATTGATATTGGTTGTAGAATATTTATTTTAGCCCAAGGACACACTATGGAAGCTTGCAAGTATGTGCTCGTGGGAGACGAAAACTACGACAACCTGCGTCTGTCCCAGATTTTGAAACAGGCTTATGGCAAAGAAAATATCGCCAGATTTTTCGAAATCCAATACGTAGAGCCGTATATTTTCAGCCATCAAGGGGCTCCGATTATCATTTGCCTGGACCTGTTCAGTTTCAACTTGAAAGAAGTAACGACCGCCATCGGTCATATTCGTGACACCTACCCTACAGTCGTTTTTAATCTCTATGTGGACAAAGATGAGTATCGCCGCAGAAGCAAAGAGCTTTCCATGGATTGGCAACACCGATTTAGGCATTACTTCAAGACATTTAAGGAAGGTCCTGACATTGAGTACGAACCTATCGTGAGGGGATCGCTTCAACCTTCACAGAATGAGGCGATATACAACATAACTCACGAACCGATCCGACTTACTCCAATGTTCAAGAAGGGCCTGGTCGAACCTGAGGCAAGTACAGAAAAGATACCGAATATGCCCACCGCGTTCATCAGCTACTCAAGAAATGATTGGCAAAGCTTTGTTGCTGGTTTGGTTTCCAGTCTGGCCAAAGGATCTCAAAAAGTGTGGATTGACCAGAACTACATTTTAGGTGGCAATGACTGGATGGACGCAATTGGAGAAGCGTTACAAGTTTGCGATGCGCTCTTACTCGTCCTGAGTCCAGATGCACTAAATTCGAGATGGGTGAAATTGGAGTATCGTTACTTTGTCCTCCAGGAGAAGCCAATCATTCCAATACTCTATCGTCAGATCGCTAAAATGCCATTTGAATTGGCCCCGCTTCACTACATCGATTTCACGCAGAGTGATCAGGCAAAGTTTTATTCTACGCTCATCGACATTCTTGCACAAAATCGGGGAACTAACCGCTCCAAGATGATCCAACCCGATAGAAAGGATATAATCTATCCAATTTAATTTAAATGTCCATAATGAGGAAGATAAGGCAAAACTTATAACAATTGATAAGCTGATTTCCGCATTGGACGATAAGTTGTACAAAATACGAAGAGCACAAGATGGTGACGAGGCATACCTTACAGAAATATTGTTTACATCAAAAAAGTATTGGGATTGTCCATCAGAAAATTTTACTATATGAGAATCTGAAGTTACTGTGACTAAGGTGTATCTGTCAGAAGATGAAGTCTTTGTGTGTGAAAAGGACAAAGAAATTATTGCGTACTATTCAATTGTTAATCTGCACGAACCAAAAATAATTGGCAAGGTCGAGACAGAAAAAGGTTTTTGGTTAGATCATATGTTTGTAAAGAGAGAAAATATTAGAGAAGCGATTGGGAAAAGATAATTTTCACATCTGATCGATTTTTGCAAAGGGAATTCAATCAAAGAAATAAAGATTTTGGCAGACCCAAATTCAAAGGAATTTTTTCAGAAGATGGGATGTGACTATATTAAAGAATATCCTTTTCCAAATAAGAATAGGACAACAACTATGATGATTTATCGATTTTAAAATTTAATAACTACTGGTGACAAACTGGAAAAGACAGTAAATTTTGAATCAACAAACTTGTTTGTCCTTGGGAAATGATTGTTAAGTATAATAGTGCAAATATTTACAGAATAGTCCAGCTACTATACAAATTTAACGGTTTGAAAAGACCCCTGGAACAAAATCCAGGACCAAAATAGCTGGAAAAGATTTATCTTAGAATTGAAAAGCAATAGAATATGAAATACAGATCGTGGTTTGAATTTAAAACTGAAAACAGTGATTTTTCTAAATCCGTATGCATAAGCAGGGCAACTTCATTCTTAAGTAAAGCCGCTGTAATAACAAAAAAAATATTTGGCAATACAAGCAAAGAATTAGCACGAATTATGAGTATAATTGGTCTTCTAAATAATACATCTCAGAATTTTTCCCGGGCAATTCCTTTTCATCATTTAAGCCTTGATATATACGAGGATTTAAAAAAGACAAACAAGAAGTTTTATACAGATTGCCTTATTAATTTAGGAATTGCATATAATAAGATCTTAGATTATAATAATGCAGCAAAGTATTTATATAAAGCTTTAGAATCAGAGCATTTGAGATCTGGCAATTTTTCAAAGAAATATGTGAGGTGTCTTAATTATTTAATAAATGTTTATTATGGTTTTAAAAATGAGAAAAATGAATTTTTTAAAATGCAATCATCCACAAATCCTGATTTTTCTGTTATTGATAAAGAACTAACTAAATTATGTATTGAAAATTGCGAAATATCAAAACACAAATATGGATTCCGTAATCCCAAAAAACTTAAAAAATACCTTGAGAGTATTATTGAACTTGAAATCGTAAGTTCTTTTAAGACAGCAGAACCTTATTATCGTGAAATTTATGAATTTTTACAGAATATTGACGATTCTAAATCTAAGAAATTTGACTTTGCAAATTGTTTGTTAAAAGACTTCTATGTAAATAAATTGGATCAACAACAATATAAACATAAGAAATATGATGTGGATATTATTGAACAGATGAATCGGAACCTATCAGCACTTAATAATGTTTATGGTGATATGCTAAAGGCTATGAGTCCTAAGGATACTACAGTATCACAATATAGTAAAGAAATTAAGAATAACCCATTAGCTAAATATGATGAACTACTCGAAACCGCACAAGAATCGGGATTAGAAAAACCTATATTAATCAATGGCTTAGCAAATAATCTATATGATAATGATTTAAAAAGCCAAATTAAATGTTCACTCTTTTCAGTTCATGAAGCATCACCTGGTGATGATATTTTAATTCAGGTTTTTACACATTATCTGGAAAAAACCCAAGAGGCATTTAAACTCGCAAAAGAATTTGATACGGACACTTCACTCAGGCAATCTAAAACCTTAGATGTTGATGTAAGAAAGGAGTCAATTCTAACTTTTGAACTTGAAATAAATGATATAGTCATTAAAGATCCTATCCAGCAATTAAAATGGAAAGGTGTCACCGATTCTGTTCAATTTATCGTAACAATTCCTGATAATTATTCCAAACAAAGCTTAATTGGGAAAGTTCGGGTTGCATTGGAAAATGTGCCTATAGGGCACTTTTGTTTCAAAATAGGCATTTCAGTGCTTTCAGTGCAAAAGAAAGATATAGGTCAAAGTAATTTTCCTCCTATGAAAAATTATCGTTATGCATTTATTTCCTATGCGTCAAAAGATCGGGCAGAAGTACTCAGGAGGGTGCAGATGTTAGACATAATGAAAATCAGGTATTTCCAGGATCTTTTAAGCCTTAATCCAGGGGACCAGTGGGGGAAAGAACTTTTTAGACAAATAGATAATGCAGATGTATTTTTCCTTTTTTGGTCATCTGCTGCACGTGATTCAGAATGGGTGTTGAAAGAAGTTGAATATGCAATTAGTAAAAAGAAAGGCAATGATGATAATCCCCCGGAAATTTATCCGGTAATTCTTGAAAGTACTTTTGTGGAGCCGCCGGACAGTTTGAAACATTTACATTTTAATGACAAAATCATATATTTTATTTAATGCAATACTTTTGGTAAAGCTTGAATTCTCATTCTTGGCAATCAAAAAGTAATAAATTCAACCCTCCTCACCTAAAGTGCCTTGCTGATTGATTATTCAACTTTATTATATAATTCACGGATTTCAGATATAATAATATAACTTGAATTCATAATTTCTGATTTTCATTATATGACCAGTTTAAGCAAAATAAAATTGATTTCAGCAAAAACAAGGTATAAATTTGTTACACTATTAAGATGGAACCAAATTTTTATGAAAACATTTATTAAACCATTTCATTTGTTTTTGATTTTGGCATTAATTCTTTCATGTGGAAATACCAGCAACAACAAGAAGAATATGACCAGTCAAAATAATGATAACATGCTGAAATTTAAAAAGTTCTCTTACATTGATACTCAGGGGACCGGTTTAGAAGCATTTAGTTTTCTAATGCCCTCTGACTGGAAGTTCGAAGGTGGCATAACATGGAATCCTGAGCAGGTAGCCATGCCAGCCTGTAATGCTTTCAGGGTATTTAATCCTGTCGGACAGGAAGAATTTGAGGGTTTTCCCAATCAGTGTTTTTTCTGGAGTACAAATTCGGGGTTGCTGACTATCAATCCTCCGGGAAGTAAATATTTTGGTAGTATCGTTGCCAGACCTGTGAATGCGGTTACCGCCCTCCAGGAGATCATTCAGAGAGTCAGGAGCCAGTTTTCAGGCTTGACAATCATCTCAAAAAGCGACTTGCCGGAGTTGGTTGAAGCTTTGGGAATCAGGAACCAGTCACAGGGACCGGTTATGACTGAAGCCACAGGTGCAAAAATCCGTTTCAGTTATGTGAAAAATAGTATTCCCATGGAAGAAGAGATATATGGTGTGGTAGAACAGGTGAAATTTCCGGCTCAGACCATGTTTGGCATTCAATACAATATCTGGTGGTATATCGACTACGTTTTTTCCTTCAAGGGAAAAGCAGGACAACTAGAAAAACAAACTAAAATATTTCAGACAATTACCTCATCATTCAGGATAAATCAACAGTGGCAGGCCAAATACAACAATGTGATTGAATATCTTGCCAAACAGCAAATCAATCGTATCCGCAGTATTGGTGAATTCAGCCGTACTTTAAGCCAGATGAGTGACCAGATGAGGAGTGATCAGTTACAGCAATATGAACAACGCAGCAGTGTCTATGATAAGGTAGCCCAGCAACACAGCGACAATATGCTGGGAATAGAACGCTACTATGATCCTTTTGAAGAACGGGAAGTACAGCTCCCCAGTGGTTATAACCATGTCTGGTGTAACAACCTGGGAGAATACATTATGACTGACAATCCCAATTATAATCCAAACGTGGAATCAAATTTAACCTGGAAACCTATTGAGCATAAGTAATCCGGTATTTTATCAAATAATTCATCCGCCGGTTAAGTACTTACTTTTCAACATTTTATTGAAGGACAACTTACTACATTTCTATGGCAAAAACAATGGCAATCTGGTCAGCCGAAATAAAAGAACTTGATAATCTTTATGAATCCTTTAAAGGTCAGTTACCTGTACTTGGGAAAGAGTTGGTGCAACTTATTCACACTTCAGATGCTAATGTTATCATGCTCTATTCAAGGAGATGCCTGGAAGTTATCATTACAGATCTTTGTGAATGTGAACTTAAAAGACCACGCAAGACCGAACCTCTGAAAGGGATCATAGACAAACTGCATAAGGAGGGGAAAGTACCTTCACACATAATAACTTCAATGCATGGTCTGAATGAATTGTCAACCTATGGTGCACATCCAAAAGACTTTGATCCCGAACAGGTCAAACCGGTACTTGTTAATCTTGATATAGTAATCAAGTGGTATCTGAAAAATGAGGAAAGAGCGACAGCTGTTAAAGAAAAGCCAGCTGAAGAGATCAGGCAGGAAATTAATAGCACTGAGGATGTAAAAAAGAGTATAACTATCTCCAGGAAAAGATTGGCTGGTATACTCTCTGTCTTAATATTGCTTATTGTCACTGTGTTTGCAGTTTTGTTCTTTTCTAAAATCATAGGTGATGGCAAACAAACAAAAGAAATTGAAAAATCCATTGCCGTGCTTCCTTTTAAGCTGCTAAGCGATGAACCGGATAAACAATATCTGGCTGATGGCATGATGGATGCAATAACCCTTCATCTTTCAAAGATCAAAGATTTACGGGTAATATCCAGAACATCGGTTGAACAATACAGGGGAACTACCAAAACAACTCCTACTATTGGACAGGAACTTAATGTGGAGTATCTTCTTGAAGGTAGTTTTCAAAAGTTTGGCGATGATACAAAACTGATTGTTCAGTTAATTAAAGCGAATGAAGAGAGTCATGTGTGGGCAAATGAATATAACAGTAAATGGAGTGATGTTTTTTCATTACAGAGTGAGGTGGCACAAAAAATTGCATCAGAATTAATGGTTGTTTTGACTCCCGAGGAAATAGAAAAAATGGCTGAAAAACCAACGGAAAATCTTGAGGCGTATCAGGCCTACTTACGGGGCCAATATTATGCAGGGCAACCGCACTTTTCAATTCAAGATTGGACCCTGGCCTTGCAAGGCTATCAGGATGCAGTTGAGATCGATACGACATTCGCACTGGCGTATGGGGAACTAGCCCGTGCCCATGCCAGGCTTATTTTCCTGAGGCAGGATATTTCTAAACTGCGCCTTGAAAAAGCTAATCAAGCGGCTGCGAAGGCATTAAGATTAGGATCTGATCAGCCAAGGGTACATCTTGCACTCGGGTATTATTATTTATACGCATACAGGGATGAGGCCCAGGCGCTTAAACATTTGGAGATTGCAGAGAAAAGCCTTCCCAACGATGTTGAAATTATAGTCGAGAAGGCTGCAATTATTGTGACTAAGGGGCAGTGGGAGGAATACATTCATTTGCTTGAAAAGGCAGACCAGCTGAGGCCACATGATGTTTCTATCCTTTCTGATCTGGCTGAGGTTTACTGGTTTATACGCCGCTACAGGGATGCTATTGATGCTAGCAATCAGGCAATTGCACTTTCCCCCAATGGCACATGGCCGTATCTTTTTAAAGCATTTGGGTACTGGAGTTGGAAAGGTCCCGGTAAAGAGTCGCGTGACGCTTTAAAATATGTTGGAAATAAACATGAATGGTATCTTTTTTCTTGGTACTTCCAGGAAGTTGGTGTGGGAAATTTTCAGAGGGCATTGCAACTTGTTTCTGACACTACAGGAGGTTGGGGCGTAAATAATAAGATGTGGACAATCCCGCGAGCCATGCTTAGTGCGTTTATTTATGATTATCTGGATGAACCTGAACTTGCCCATACCAGTTATAAAACGGCCATGGAAACTTTAGAAAAAAAAGTTGATGACATTCCAAATGATCCCCGATATCACAGTGCTCTGGGCATTGCGTATGCAGGACTTGGGAAAAAAGAAGAAGCCATAAAAGAAGGGCTTAAGGCCAGAGCCCTATTACCAATTTCAGAAGATGCAATTTATGGGTTAGGAATTTTACATGATCTTGCCATTATTTATACTATGGTTGGTGAATTTGACCTGGCTCTTGACCAGCTGGATCAGCTTCTTTCAATACCTTCCTGGATAACTCCTGTGTGGTTAGGTTGGGATATCCGTTTTGAGCCTTTAAAATCCCATCCTAGGTTTAAAAAGCTGGTGACAAATCACACGATTGATGAATAACCTGAAAAAGGCCGTGATCCCATATACAGAAATCGTTTCTCGCTCTTGGATGTTTGTTCGAGATGTGGATATTAAAAAACGCAATTAACTATACCGACTGTGTTTGCAGTTAACTATTTTTTGTAAAATATCCATGTACAAATCTTTCTGGTAGTGAAATTTTATCGTTCCCTTTTGTTTATATGCCAGTGGATTATATTCTTTCTCCTTAGAAATGAAAATGGTTTTTGGAAAGCCCCAATCCGTAGTATTGAACTCAGATTCTCCAATTATTCGGATACCTAATTCGCCTTCTTGTTTCATAACGCCAAATGAATTAATTTCTTCGATTTTAATTGACCTTGTTCCAAATATTGTTTTTCTTGTTATTAATGTGTCATCTACAACTACTTTACCGGTTAAAGTGTAAATCGGAAACAGTAAGGCACTCAGGATTGGAATTATTGCAAATTCGTTCAACCAAAAACTTTCTGATTTCAAAATAATCAGCATCAGTATAGCTGAAATTCCCAACAGTAATAAAAAGCCAATATATATAATTGGGCTTTTAAAATTAACAACAGGATATTTCTTCATATTTTATCATTTTGGGTTTATCTGGAAAATCCAGCTTGCATATAAATAAATTGTATTATATGCACAGTCTTTTTATATCCCATCCTTACTATAATAGACAATTACTTATGACTCATTTCGCCAAATCACAAAAACAATCTCAATTATCAATAATATACCCAAAAATAATTAATACAATGCCTATGGGGAATCCCA
>Ga0315294_10006362_pt1 | contig 12952 bp, 26 predicted proteins | sample YL17G13_40_MG_FD_203626 | JGI IMG/M metagenome (GOLD analysis project Ga0315294, IMG submission 203626) | Sediment microbial communities from Yellowstone Lake, YNP, Wyoming, USA - YL17G13_40 | ecosystem: Environmental > Aquatic > Freshwater > Lake > Sediment | place: USA: Wyoming | collected... | reverse complement strand
GCCGTCAAGTCGGTAGCTTGGGCAAGTGAAGACAATACTCCTGCATCAGGCAAGACATCAGTAACTGCCTTAACTGCCGTTAGGTCTGCTCCCTGGGCAATTGAGGTCAATGCTCCTGAATCGGGTATGACATCAGTTACAGCCTTGATGCCTGCAATGTCACCAAGTTCGGAGTTGGTAACCTCTCTTGTGGCAAATGCCCACACGTCTGCTGCGCTTGCTCCTCCCTGAGTTGGAAAATCTGGCATGTTTAACCTCCTTCTTATTGTTCCTTAAAAAATTGATAAGTTACATCTCGATCTGAACCAGCTGTCCTCTGGATTTTCATTCTCCAACCCTGACACATGACAGGAAGAACGTGAACCATAGGAGAAACTTGAACGCCAGCGTAGGTTTTCCTATCGTATTCTCGGTAGGCAGCATCGTCCTGATCCCTAAGTTCACAGGTAACAAGGAAAGTATCTCCTGCCTGCATGTTATGAAGAGAAATGAGAGCGGTGGCGTTAAACGGCTTCGTAGCATGCTCAATCGCTGCTCCCAGGACAGTAAGAACGTTAGTGGTAGCTTGAGTTCCTATCTGGTTTCGGGTGAAGGAAGGGCAATCGCTGGAATCATAAACAAGACCGCCTGCAGAGTTGTAAACTATCAAGCCTAGGTCAGCATCTGAACTGCACTTTACTACTTTGCCCTTCTCAACCGTTAATTCTGCCATGTCTGACTCTCCTTATTTCGTGATATCGACCTCAGCGGTCTTGCTGATTATCAAAATCAAAGTTCCTGCTCCGATGCCGTTGGTTATGAAAAACCGATAAAAGGGAATGCGTATCTTAGAAATCTTGGTTATATCGAAGGTTTCGGATTCTGCTTCGTTGAACCCGACATATACGGGAACTGAAGAGCCTGTGGGGTTTAATACGTATAAGCAGTACCCCTCAACAGGACACTCGATATTGCTTCTTGCTGCCGAAACATCAAGATCAACCGTGACAAGCAAAGTCGGTTTTTTGGCTCGCAGCTCGTTCATAACCTTATCACTCATGTCGCATACTTCCTAATCGCTACTAGAGAAGCAACTACAGCAACGCCAGCCAATGCAAAAGCAAAAACAAGACCAGCAATGCTAACCACAGCAGCAACTGGAGACATCTTGTAAAGCTTCCAGGCGAGCACGATCCCAACCAAAAGGATAACCGCAGCAACAGATAGAGCGATAATAAGCAAAGGAGCTATTCCTCGTTTGAAATGAACCCGAAGAAGGGATGGGTACACATCAAGCCTGTACCCTTCAAACTTGTTTAACAGGAAAGCATTTAGACCGTCAGCAGCCGACTTAATGAGAGAAGGTGGAGCAACCGCTAAATGCAGATCAAGGCAACCGTAGTCTCCCTCTCTAAACGAACTTTCGTAGTTACCGATAGAGCTAAGACTACTGGCATCGCCTTGTGCAACTAATATGCTGCCCACCATTCCTCATTTTCAGAGTGCTTCTCGTATTCGGATGGCTTCCAGATCGAAGTAGGATTCCACAGCTCCACCAGTGACATCAACGCCGTTAAGCGTCTTGGCTCTAACCACGATGTACTGTTCCTCAACGATCTTGAGAGGCTCTTTCAGGTTCAACCGAGCCTTGAGGTTGACATCCTGAAACTCCCTGAGAGTCTTATAGAGCGTCTCGGTGAGGATCGGTTTTTCTTCCTGACTTGCCGAATCCCTCATGACGATCTTGACGAGAGCGTTGCTTTCAACCTCAGCACCAGTTGTTAAGCTTTGCAGATAACAGCTGAAGGTGTGGGCAGGCATGAGGACGTGTCCGATGCCGACAGGAACTCGGTACGACCACAAATCACCCCAGGTCAACGCTGCGGTGTTCGCTCCCGTACAGTTAGCATCCCCTTGGGTAATGTCGATTGATTCTTCGACTACGTTGTTCATACTGTAATCCTCCTTTATTTACCCTAACGGTTCAGATACCCTGGTGCAGAGCATGTCGAAGTAGCTCTTGCTGGCAGTGACAACGGCATTGTCCTTGGCCATAAAAACGATCCACTGCCGAGCAACAACCTTGAACGCTTTGGGCGGATTAAACCTGAACATCTTGTCCTTGTCCTGGAACTCCCTGATCTTGGAGTAGTTAACGTCACCCATTACGGTTTCCCGATGTTGCTCTGAAGCGTCTCTGACTTCAATGCGGACGAGACACGAGCCATCCGTTCCAACCTCAGCTGCTGCATCACTTACATATGCCGAGAAAAGGTCACCAGGGGAGACTACTATCCCGACATTCTGAGGGACTCGGAACTTCCAGATATCCGACCACGTGTTAGCAACACCGTCCGCTGCGGTTATGGCTTTGTCGGAATCGGTTATGTGGTATGGTGCTGCTTTCACCCTACTCGGTGCTGGCATTGCTGTTTGTTTATCAGCCATGTTTTTCCTCCTTACTTGATTAGTGCTCCTCGTTCTCGTTCACAGGTCAGAACGAAGTAGCATTCCGAAGCGTCAACAGGCGCATCCGCCTTAACCAAGACGACCACCCACTGACCTTCATTTGCCACCACAATTTCCGAAAGATCCAACCTGTATCTCTTCTTCGGATCTTGGAAGTCCCCGACTTGCCGATATTGAATAGTCGGTATCAGCAGGTGTTTCTGCAGCTCCTCCGCATCTCGCACCTCAACCCTAAACTTGTCAGTGGCGTTGAGTGCAGTAGCGTAGTGAACCCAGGACTGAGTTCCTAACGGCTGGGTGGTAACAGCGGTATAGGCTGAAACCCTGGCTCTGATCCAGTAACCAGTAATACCGAGCACCTCGGTTTTAGCCCAATTGCTAGGTATCGTCCAGGTAACATCCTTGTTTCCCGTCCCTGCTGTGAAACCAGTAGTTCCGTCTGTAATGCCAGGAAGAGCAGCCCAAGCCGACCCGTTCCAGTATTCCCAGATTATCGTCCACGTCCCCACTCCATTTGTTCCAACGTTTATTCTCAGAGCGGTGAACAAGAACTCATACCCGAAATAGAAAGCGTCATTGACGGCTGGTACAGCTGGTGTGAGATGAATGTCGTTAGCAGTAGCGTTGTTAGCTGCCACCGTTTCATTAACCTGGACACCACCATCATCAGTAACTGCACCTAAAAGCCCTTCACTCAACTTCTGAGCCAGGATAGCGAAGGTATGGTTGGGGGTAAAGGTAAGCCTGTGGCTGATAGGCACTTGGTAGCGGAATAGATCCAGAAAAGCAGGAAACCTGGTGCTGATGTCTGGATAAACATCCTGGTTGACAATATCGGCGATGGCTTGGGTCAACTGTAACGACTCTTTCTTTGGTATCATGTTTTCCTCCTTATCCAGGGTAATGAGCGTCCATGAAGTCCCGAACGGGATCACCTGTCGTAACAATGGAAGTCAGGTTGGTTGTGCCAGAAGTAGTGGCTGGCTGTGAGAGTCCGAACATTTTCTCAATAAGGAGAGCCAGACCAATGCCTAAAATAAGGGAAACAAACAAAAGGTCTAGCTTCATGCAACCCCCCTGCTTCTCAGGTAATCCGCAATTAGGATAGCTAAGGCAATAAAAACAGCCCCTAGCGCAATTTGTTCAAACGTACTCATTTTAACTCCCCCAGGCGACGGTTACATCATCTTGGGTTTTATCCACTTGTCGTAGATAACCAGAGAACCGATAACGATGAGAACTGTGATTAGGATTCCTTGCCATGTTGGCATTTTTGCACCTCCTTCTTATTTGCTCTTGTACCTTTGAAAAAATTAAAGCACCTCAAGGCATGCCTCGTCAAGAATTATAAGTCATGGGAATTCAACAGGATCGTGAACCTCCACCTTATTACGGTGGTACACCCAAAAGCGAAAGTCCTCCAGCTCTCTAAGCTTTTTAACATCTTCTGGAATAAATTTGCCTAGATAGTCAAGATCGTTGGGAGAAAAATGCCTAAAAACAAAACACCACTCCGACAACCCAAACATTGTCTTGTTTAGTGAAGCTATTCGTCGAGTGTCAGCAATGATTCCAACGTTCCTGTGTCTCCCTCTAGCTACGATCTTGAATACGTTTGGTGGTAGGTTCATGTTCACAGGCATGTAAAGCTCTGCCTCAGATACCACCAACAAACAGTTCTGCCGATCATAGATCACTTTCGCTATTTTGTCAAGCTCCATTGGAGAATCGGTTTTAGGAACATAGTGGGGAAAATCTCTAAACTCGTCTAGAGGGTCAAACACAAACACTTGGTTGTACATGGCCAGCAACTTTCTCTCCAAATGTGACTTTCCTGTACCTTTCTGGCCGCAAACCGTCACTGCGTCATACGATCTGATCTCAATCTTCATTTTGGTTCTCTTTTCAAATCTTCATTAAACTCCTTTCGAGCATTACAATTAAAACAAAGTGTTTGATAACCTTCTGGAAAGCTTTCTTTAATTAGTTTAGAATACCAGGCATGACTAGGATATTTCCGTAACTCCTTTTTGCCACCACCGTCTATATGATCAAGACAAAGAACTATCAAGTCTTTTTCTCCACAACGAACACACTCAGGAAATCCATGTAAAGAGTAATGAGAAAGAACAGTGATTTTCATTTTCATGCGCCAAGTTCTACCATATTTTCTTCTGTCTTCTTTGTGTTCTTCAAGCCACTTCTTAGTTGGCATCCTCTGAGTTCCAGTTTTCCTTTATATGATTGAAAACTTTACAAAATACGTTCTGCAAGGACTCAGAAGAATCAACCGCCTTAACAAGACTGGAGAGAGCAGACATCAACACCGTTAGAGTCGGGTTCTTTATGCTGTCCTTAAACAGGCTTATGACCTCGGCGGTGAACTTGGCTTCCTTAGATTTGTATGTTATCTCCGTCATGTTTTCTCCTGTGGTATTTCTCTCGGCTCAGACGCAGACGGTGGTTTTTGACCAACGGTTACCTTTTTTACCTCCTTCCTCTTTATCATGTACATAGCAACTTTGCCACCAACGATCACAGCCGTACCGATCACAGCACCAGCAACTGGAGGTATGTTAGGAACGAACGGAGACCATAGGTTCTTTAGCTGCTCTACCTCAGCTTCATCAAAAGCGATTTCAGGAATATTGGTGACCGCAACTAAAATACGACTTATGGCTATACAAGCAGTCTCGATAATGGCTTTGTTTACCTCAAGCTGCTCAGTAGTAAGTTCTCCTATAGGAATCTCACCTCCAGGAACTTCACCACCAGGAACTTCGCCACTAGGAACATCATCCCCAGGCAACAATGGCTCGGCTGGTTTTTCTGAAACCTTTATATCACCTAGGCTTGCCGAACCACCACCCGTCTTTTCTGTCTTCTTTTTTGGCATGGTCACCTCCTCTTTGTCTGTTTATCAGTATTCGTTGCTCTCGACGAGTCTTGTCGGGTTTCGGATCCTCAGGTTTCTCCTCAGGTTTCTCCTCAGGCTTCTCCTCAGGTTTCTCCTCAGACTTCTCCTCAGGTTTCTCCTCAGGTTTCTCCTCAGGTTTCTCCTCAGGTTTCTCCTCAGACTTCTCCTCAGGCTTCTCCTCAGGCTTCTCCTCAGGCTTCTCCTCAGGCTTCTCCTCAGGTTTCTCCTTAGGTTGCTTTTTAGGCTTCTTCTCAATTTCCTTAGCAACCACTGAAGCTACAGCAACCGTTTCCTTTTGGTCAGGAAGAATAACCAGGGTGTCGCTGAACTTGGATTTTGATTTCTTTCGAGCCTTCAGATCCCCCCTAGCAATCATCCGATCTATCTCCTTTTTGGAGACTTTCAGGATTTCAGCAGCCTTAGTTTTTGTTACTTCCATATTCCTCCTTAATTATTCCAATTCATCAGCTTCGTTGGCTGATCTCAAGTCAAGGTAGTTGTGCCAGTCGACCAATGTATCAAGCCTGGTGGGATCGTAGATTCCTTGACCATTCTTTTTCATATTAGCGTCACGAACCTGTTTTAGAATCATTAGGATGTTAGCAATGTCCGACCCCTTGAAGTTAGAACAGCCAGCCACTTCGAGGATGTTAGCTATAGCTGCTACCTTCTTGAAAGATCCCAACACGTCCGTTTCGGAATTGTCATATTTAGCTCCCCTATCCCCCAAGGTTGAAAATCTACGTTCATCAACCTCCTTGACGAAGCCGTAAAATGCTATCTTTTTCATTCCTCACCCTCCTTATCAGGATCAGTCAAGCACTCAAGCATTAGAGTTTTCAGCTCGATCTTTCCCCACCCTGTTTTCTTATCAAGTTCCCTTAACAATCTTTGCCATGCTTTTTGGTAAACTCGTTCCTCCATTTCCTGCACCGCCTTTCTTCTTTTATTTTGTCAATAACTTCAAGAATAGCTGCTATAACCATACTCGATACCGAAGCAGCTAAAAACCAATCATACCAGTGAAGGTTTGGGATCAAATTCGTTCTCCGTAAGCAGCTTTCCTTGACAACTTACTTCTGACATAGAAGATAAAAACCTATCCCTCTCTTCAATGTCTCGCCAGGGAACAGTTGTACCGTCTGGAAGAAGCCTCCGCTTATAATCAAAACCAAGAGCCACCTTCATGTTATTTCGAAGCAACCGTGAGCCAAAAGGAAGCTTCATCTTCCAAGCCTCCTTTAGGTGTACTATCCGCTCATAACTGTATTTACTCTCTTCTTTATATAAGAAGTTCTCAAGTATTTTCTTTCCTGCTTCAAGACTATGAACAGCATGATGAGCGTATTTGTCTCCGATTCGATAGAACCGTGTACGATAAGCTACATACTTTCCTGAAGCTTTTAAGTTGTAAGTGATACCGCACTCGCTTAACGTCTCCCCAAGATACTTCTCAACAGCGAAAGAGTCTGAAGAAATGACGAGAGCGGTGTTCTCTCTGGCTATGTTTGAAATCGTTGTCCTAGCATATCCCAGAATCAACGAGTACCACTCAGGATAGAAACAAGAGCCGACACTCATCTCCTCCTGTCCAAAGTCTAAGCCGTCTATTCGGAGAACCTGCTCGTATGGAATCTTGTGTTCATCAGCGTACTTCTGTACCTTAGACAGGTCAACACCTGTTCGTTTCTGGAAGAGCTTTCCTATAATGGAATTAGACAGAAGCTTTAACAGCTGTTTGTAGGCAGCATCCTCAGAAGCATTCCTCTGATCTTGAAGTCCTTTAAGGTAATCAGCTAACACCGAAGTTCCAGTGTTGTAATAGTAAGTTTTTACAGGTATGAGCTTAGCTCCAAACAGAGCAGCAAGCTTAGCCTCAGTTACGGAACAACAACTGACTCCCTCTAAAGGAAAGATCAGCGTGTCATGATGGAACACTGGCAAACAAGGATAAAGCTCAGTGTCAGGAAATCTGAAGTGAACCATGCCGACACCCGACACCGCAGCTAACCACCGATGCAGGTCATTGGTTGTCCTCCAGTCTTTCTCTTCAGGAAGGATGCCCAGGGCAATAGCCGAATTAGGATGATGTCCTGTTGCGTCATACTCCCAAACTTGCTCCTTCGTTCCTCGATACAAACACTCCATCCGACCACCCCAGCAACATTGAAGAGCCAACTTTCTAAGGTGCGTATTGTGCTGATCAATAACCTGTGGTAACGTTGACCTAAACATGTATGCTGATGTTTGAGCAGGAGTTAAGGACAACAACATGTCCACGCCAAGATCCAGAAAATACTCTCTCATTTTGGTACAAATTCTTTGGCAGAGAACAGCATCGTTTTTGGCATATGTTAGAAACTCCTCATCTGCTAACAGCTCTTCAACGGTCAACTCACCAGCAGCAATGGCTTCAACCTTCTTGCCAATGGGATATTCCAGTTTCGTTAACCCCCAAAGAGCAGCTACCTTAGCTAAAGATTGCTTCGGATACCAATCATAAAGATCGATGATTATGAACGTCCTACCTTTGTACTCCTGCTTTAGCCGATACTTACCTTTGTACTCGGACAGCTGCCAATCCACCAGGTTAAAAAACTGAATCTCTGCTAATGAGAAAAATACGACAAAAACCATTGTCTTACTATATGGGCTAACGACACAAGATTCTCGGTATAGGTTATCAAGACTTAGATCTGTGGTGAACAGTGAAACCCCTTCATTCCAAGCCATCTGCCAGGATATCAACTCTGAAGGGAAACCAACTCTAGGCACATACTCGGAATCCAGCCCGAATATGGCCACGTCAGACATTTCCTTGAAGTTATACGGCTTTAACGATTGCACGTATGCCCTCTTACCCAGCCGATTCAGCATTGCGGAGTTCATGTTCCCCCATTGACGGCGTATTCGAAAACTCTAGTCCTCCAGTACGTAGCCGACTCCACCGACACCCCGCCACGAGCTTCAACCAACTCGTTCATTTTCTTCCATGCTTCACCGCTCAACACCATGTCCCGAAACTGCAAATATGTTCCAGTAACGATCTCAATGGTTATGTTCCTGATCTTAGTTCCTGAACCAGGCGGAGACTCGATCTCTTCCTTCATTAGCGCATCGGCATAAAAAGTATAATTGGTGTGCGCTTTAGCGGTGAACGGAGAAAATGAAAACTTCGTCACCCAATGCCCGATAAACTGGCGTGTCCTGCCCCCACGTTCTTTTGACCAAAATGTTCTACTAGCACGTGGGATTTCGAGACTTGAAGGGTAACTCATTCTTTACTTCCTAACAGCAGTCAACTAGAAACCGAAGAGCCATAGCAGCTACCTGAACAGCCTCCTCTTGCATTTGAGACCAGTTCCTAGCACTAGGACTTTTAAACACTTCTGATTTTAGCTCCTCAAACTCTTCTTCAATAACAGCTAATCCTTCGTGTGCCGAATGAAAAGGCTGAAAATCATGGCTAGCTCGTTTGTATTCCTGGGTTACTGCCTCAAAAGCACCTTCAAAAACCATTACTTTCTCTCCTTCTCCAAAATCTTCAAATACTTGTAAACCGTGTGAGTAGACACGTCAAGCTTTTCCGATATCTCAGAGATTGCCATGCTGGGACTTTTCTTAACCAAGATTCTAAGCTTGCTTACCCTCTCATTCATCTGCTGCTTTTGCACGTCAGACACTGGCTTGTACGTTTTTATGACCTTGCGAATAACAGACAAGTACCGAGAAGCAGTCCTCAGCGAAATATGAAGCTTTTTCGTTATTTCCTTCCGAGTAATGCCTGGATTGTTATGCACAAGTTCAGCAAGTTCCATGATGTTCTTCTTCTTAGTTTCAACAAGTACGTCATAACCAGTAGGTTCAGCAGCTAACTCTCGTTCGATTTGCTCGTAAAGCTTGCGTTCTCTCTCTTCCTTGTTCACCGTCAGCCCTCTTGATTTTGAAACTTCAAAAACTTGCCGATGCCGATACCTAAGTATTTAGTATGCGGAATAAGCGCACGAAAGTCAACAAGAAACGGCGGTAGAGTTTGTGGAGTCACAACGCCACTTGTAATGTTCAAAAGCTCAGGACAAGGGTAATCGCAAAACGTTAAGAAAACCTCATCTGGGTGACACTCACTGATAAACTTCTGAACTTTAAGAAACTCAAAATACCCAACCCTGCGCTCTCGACCCGTAACCGTTGTGTATTCGTTCGGTATGTGATCTCCAAAGCGATCCCGTAACAACGCCCATGTCGTTTCCCTGTCGAGTTCGCCTGAATTACCACCCACCCGAATAGGAAACGTCCGCAGAACACCGAACACCTTAACGCTATGAAGCCCGAAAGGAATTCCAGCATCCGCCAGGATAGAGTACGGAGTAATGTCCGCTGAAGTTACAAACGGGTAGTGATCACCAAACAAAGACAACCCCCATCCCTGGGTAGACTCGATTAAAATACGGCTAGACGGGTTAGCAACGATCTTGCTATAGTCCCGAACCCAAGGATGTAGGTACTCTGAAGCGCATACTGTAGGAGCTTCCCTAAAGATACGCCAAGCTCTGGCTGCCCCCACACCCTCTAAAGTGCTGCCTAGCTTTAAGCCAAGCTGTAACCTCTTCTCCGTTTCAACGTTGTCCTCAGTCAACAGCGTAGCTGAAGGGTGTATGAACAACGGCAAGTCCTTTGGCGAGATCCCCAGAACCTTTGATACTATTTCTATCTCAGCCATTAAGACACCTTCATTCACCACCGCCTGCCGAGACAACGCCAGCTGAGATTTGGTATGCCACGCACAGGGAATCATCCGCATCTTGTGTGTTTCACCCTTATAGCAAAACGTATGCCCTGCCTGAGAACCACCCGTCCTGATTACCAGATCATACTGGTTCTGTTCAACAAGCCAGGAAACAACTGAGCCTTTGCCTTCTGAACCATACTGTCCACCCATTACAATCTCAATCATTCTTTCCTCCTTACTCGGCTAAGCTGGGGAGGCTTCTCTCTGGAAAGCTTAATCCCCAGCTTAGCCTACTGCACGAAGGGAGGTTTACCGACTGGCTCATTTTCACCCGCTCCTCCTCCAGTTAACCCAAGCAAGTCGAGCTACCCTTCGGCACATACGTCCAACGCTCGTTATTGCTCCCTTCAATCTGCCAACACTGGCTGGACCAGACACTAGGTGGCTTAGCGGAGTAACCATGTCAGTACCTCCTTACCTGCTAGTCTGGCTCGACCTAATTCCGATGTACCACATATTCGCCAGATACCAGCAAGTCATACAGCCTTCTATTTCTTAGCCTTGGGTTTGGCGACAGGCGGAACAGGCTCTTCCGACTCTTCCCAGATCTCCACATGAAAGTTCTTGAGGTTTCGGTTGCTACCCGTCTTGGTCATGCCGAGATACCTGATCTTGACGAGAGAACCCTCTTCATGCCCGATTAGCCTGTCCAGGACGGTAGTACCTAGGAAGTTTATCAGCTCACCCTCCTCGGTAACCATCGTGTATGCGTTTACCGAAGTGCCACCTGGCATTGGCTGATCCTTGATATCGGTGATTTTGCCGATGATCTCCTGCCCTACCTCGTCAAAACTGATTTTACCTGCTACTTTTTCTTTCCAAGCCATGTTTTCGTTACACTCCTTTCGTTTATTTCTTCGACCCGCATTTCCAGATTCTCGACCTGGTAACGCCTCCTTCTTATCTTTTCCTTTTTCACGTTTCTTTGTCCTTACTATCTTCTCTGAAGTACCTGATATAAACCACCTTTTACAACCAGGACACTTCCAGTTATTAGTCCTTGCTTTGTAGTTTGGAAATAACTCCGACCCACAAACTGGACACTTCATTCCCCTGCAACACTAGTAACTTCTATCCTCCGTATAAATATTCGAGCAACTTCCTTCAACTCCTCGCTGAGAAAAAACAACTGATACCCGTGCCCTAAATCCCGACAAAAAACTTGAGCATCTTCAGAGACAAAGTTCAACTCTTCTTTTAAATCCTTAACCGTTAATGTTTTACTCAACAACCAATCCTTTCCAGATATCCAAATACTTCGACTCAGGAACTCCATCTAAGGAATCAAAGATGGGCATGCCCAGCTCCTTAGCTATTTTCAGCTCACCGTCCGTGCCTGGAGATGGGGTATGGTAAAACAAAGCGTCACACCGCATCAACCACAAAATACCAACAAGCAGCGCATCTTGCCTGGTTAGCCCAAGCTGATAACACCCGTGAAGAGCCATGTGTGGTATGAAGGGAACATACCCCTTCTTAACAAGCTCTATCCCTATCTTCAACGCTTCAACACAGTTTTTTTCATACACCACAGGATTAGGATCATCACACTTGCTAGCTACATAGACGTAGTGAATTGTGGAACTTGGTGCGACTTTAACCATCTTTCATGTCTCCCTCTCTAAACCTCTTTGCTCTGATGCCCCCATTAAAGCACCTTAAGCTAACCTCTGTCAAGCCCCCTCTGACAGGAGTGCTCATAAATCCTCGAATACCTGGGGAGCTAGCTCCTTAGCTATCCTGCGTATCTCCCCAGCAACAGCCCTCATTTCGGGGAGTGCTCGCTTAGACGTTCGCAACTTGATGATATGCCGAATCTCACGAAAGTTCCAAGTACAGACGATTTGAGTTTCACAAGCATTGGGAAGCACGTAACGAGCAATCTCTGGCGTGATGCCTTGTTTTAAAAGGGTACTATAAGTTACCCATGCTTGGCGCATAGCTAAATCAAAAAGAAAAGCAACTTTACTCCAAGTCCCCACATCTTCACTTTCTTTTTGAAGTTCTGGTGGAGTTATAAACCTCGGAAAGAGTTCCTTCACATACCGCTGGCTTCTCTGGCTATAACTCGCCAACCTATGCCTGACAAGCTCATGAGTCAAAACACGACTAGCCCTGATATAAAACGTAGCCGAAGCATGCTCAATCATGGATTCGTGCCCGACCTCTATCCACTTCTGGATTCGATGAGGTGCTGTACCCGCTCTGGCCTGTGTGTCCCAGCATAACCTCCCTGCTTGCTCAATCAGCTGCTCAGCTCCTGGAGTAGAAGCAAGTAGCGTAACCTCTATGTCATACCCTTCGACCATGTTCACCTCCTTCAAGCAACCGCAATGCGAGCTGCCTCTTTACCGCACCTGGCGCACCGAACCGTTAATATGCCATCGTGATACCAAACCCAACTCGATGCCTCAGGGTGACACGTGCCGTGAAGAACCATTTCATTATTTACAGCATCCTCGCCACAACACGCACAGCAAAGCTTGTTTAGATCCTCTTTCAGCAGTACGTTACTAACCATGTTCACCTCCTAAACATGCAGGAAGGAGCAAGCCTTGTTCGACTCGCTCCCCCTGCATTAGCTGGCTATTCCTTAGGTGGCTCTTCAGGCGAGTCCGCCTTGGGTTTTGCCACCGCCTTCTTCGGAGCAACCTTCTTAGGAGCATCCTTGGTGGCAACCTTCTTGCTGTCTGGCTTCCTGATCGCTGCCAGGACGTGCTCCACATGAGCCTTGACCGTCACCTTTTTACCCGAAGCTGGGTGCGTATAGGTGTACTCGTCATGCTTAACCACCCGAA
>Ga0315294_10006361_pt1 | contig 12953 bp, 21 predicted proteins | sample YL17G13_40_MG_FD_203626 | JGI IMG/M metagenome (GOLD analysis project Ga0315294, IMG submission 203626) | Sediment microbial communities from Yellowstone Lake, YNP, Wyoming, USA - YL17G13_40 | ecosystem: Environmental > Aquatic > Freshwater > Lake > Sediment | place: USA: Wyoming | collected... | reverse complement strand
CTTGAGATAATCTTTTGTTTGCTATTTTACAATATTCTAGACTTAATTCTATTCCTATAAACTTTCTATTAAGTTCTTTACAAGCTGATAATGTGCTCCCACTTCCTACAAATGGGTCTAAAACAATCATCCCTTCTTCTGTTGCTCTTTTTATAATCCATCTTGCCCATTGTTTTGGTTTAGGACAAGGATGCCCATTATTAAATGGTTCTGGTTGTGCTTTAAAATAATCGTGCATTCTTGTATGAATTTTTCCATAAACTAATAAAAGTTCATAATCATTAAATCCCAGAAATCCTGCTGTTCCTGTGCTTCCTTTATACCAACAGATTAACCAATCTGGAGGAAAATTATCATAAATCCATTTTAATCTTTTAATTTGACAAGAAGGCATTATAACCATTTTTGCACATCTCTTTGCTTCTGGGATAAATTTCTTCATTAATTCATACCAATTTTCTTCTGTATCTTCATAAACATCATAATCTAAATTAACACCATAAGGGGGGTCTGTTAAAATCAAATCTATACTTTTATCTGGTATCTCCTTCATCAATTCTAAGCAATCTCCTTGATATATTTTGTTTGTTTCCATAGTTCGTTAAGATACCCTACCCTTTAGGGTATGGGAGTATGTCATGTCAATCCCCTCAAATCAGCTTTTTCTTTTCAAGTGTATCAATCAGCCCTTTATAACAAAAAAAACATATAAGGCTGATTATAAAACTTAATATTGAAAGGATATATAAACTCAAATGCTCAATCAATTTCTGTCACCTGTAAAATTGAATCTGCTAAAATCACCAGCAGGATTACATGAACAGTATTTGTCTATAAATCCATTACACTGCCTATTGCATCCATACTCAATTTTGTGTGTAATACCGGTCATGTTTGTATAAAGTCCGGCTATAAATCCGGCAAAAGCAAATGAGCATCCTATAATTATTCCACATAATATAAGCACGCTTATTTTTATTGTCAGTTTATTGTCCTGTTTCATCTTTTCTTGAAAACATTCTTCCGAAGATTCCACCAATACCACCTTTTGCATTTAATTGATTTTCACGGCTTGCTGTTGCAATTCTTACCTTTTCTAATCTGCCAAGACCGTCACAGCTCACATTAAGCCTTTTACTCACTAAAGACAGCTTACAGTCCCTATCTATTATGCCAAGCTGTTGAAGTTCATCAAATATTAAATGATTTTTTATCCCAAATTCTGACAATCTTGTGTTTAAGTCAATAGCATTAAGCCTTGTCTTTGTATCTATTTGGCTCGAATCGAGATTATCAAATACTTCACCAAGTTCTGATTTTTCTGTTATATGCGTCCCTTCATCATTTGCCAAATCGTCAAGCGTTGCCATATCATACACCAAAATATGATTTAAATACAATATACAGCACAAATACAAATAAAGAGAATATTATGATGCTTCCCATTATTATGAACATTCCCCACCAATTAGTAAATAAGTCACCGATTCCTGTCATCCCCTCAAAAAACCATTCAAACATCAGCCGCCACCCACTGCCTTTACAAGATGGCTTAAGCTTCTTGATAGCAGGAAAACAACAAAGCACAGTATAAAACTCAGGATAAGATTAAAGCCGCTTAGCACTAAATTGACAATAAAATATTTACTTATCTCATTTGCACTGGCGACATTCCTCACATATTCCTGCTGAAATATTGGCTTTGCATTATCGCTTTTGACAGTGAGCCAAACCTCATTCCCTTCTTTAACAGTCGGTCTGACTTCTTTATGTAGGGGCATACATTCATTAAAATGATATTGTAGCCTGTATTGATTCTGTGTCAGGTCAAACAGGGCTTCTTTTGTGTCCATAAGAAATGTTCTGCCTAAAAGATTAAATGAAGGTCTTTTTCCGAGAACTATATATTCTTTATAAGTTCCGTTTGGAAATGTCATTCCAACAAAATAAGATATTTCAGGATGCCGCTTCAGGCTTCTCTTTTCAAAAAATCCCAATTTTTTTCTTTCATTCTTATTTATATTCCATTTTGGGCGGTCAATAAGCTTATAAGTATCGACAGTCTTTGACAGTTCCTGAATATTTTTGTCTTTTGCCTTTATAGCCGCATCCCGTTCATATAATATCTTGATAAGTTTGTTCTTATCTGCATCATGTTTTTTCTGTTTCAAGAGAAATTTATTTTCTGTCGTCCTAAAGAATTTCTTAAAGAGATTATATACAAAACTTCCTTTTTTGATTTCTTTTTTATTTTCTTTCTTTTTCACAATAATCCCTCCTCTTTCTTTACAAACTTCCTGCTTTCATAATATTTATAATAAGGATTTGCTTTAAATCTGTATCTTGGTCTATTCCATGACTTACAGCATTTCCTAAAAGCATCAAATAGTGTCGAGCAGTGAGTAAGACCTGTTGATTTGAAGGTAAGCAGATAAATAGTCACCCATTCTATGCCTTTCTTATCTTTTTTTGTTTTCTTATAACAGTATATTATTGTATCTGCAAGCCTTCTCCAAGCGACATCAAGCTGTTCAATATTTTGGCAGATAAGATATAAGTTAGAATCCCTACTGTCGCCCAAGACTTTCCTTATCTGTGCCACGAATTTTGTGCCTGCTATATTCCTTTTTCCCCTATGCTCTCTACTGTTCAGCATTTCAATCTGTGTGATTTCATCGATATATATATCGAATTTTTTGAATTTCTCATGGACTTTTTCCCATAAATCCCAATTCACAGCCCAATTTCCCTCTTTATCTTTTATAGTGATGTCATTCTCTTTCAGCCTGATATAATGTTTTAATCCTATCAGGTTAAAGTTTGTAAAGGCGAGCTTTTTTTTATTCATGCAGATATTTCTTACACATACAAGAGTCTTTCCTGAGCCTTTATCGCCGCATATCAAAGTCAGCATTTTTTCCCTCTTTTCATAAGCCACCTGAGAAGTGCATCGTATGTTTTGAAGCTGTTAAGAACCTTCAGAATAGTAAGTTCTTTATGTGTCTTTTCATTAAGCTGTATTGATTTCATCATATTATAGCTTTATATAAACCACAAATATATAAATCTTTCTAATAACGCTTATTTCCTGTGAGCTGATTGCCTGATATTATATACACAAAATCGCTTGCCATGAGAATAAGCCCTGTGACAGTCCCTATCAGCCCTATCCATGTATTGCAGGCATAAAAGCTGAGTGTTGCAAATATTAGCCCGATTCCTATGATACAGCCAAAAAATGGTATTCTGATAAGAAGAGTATTAATAAGCCACACCCCTATTAAGATAAAAAGCAAAATACCATAACCGATGACATAGGACAAAGACTTGTCAAGGAAACATACATCTTCAGGTAAGAATATATTAATAAAAGGCATAGGGGCTGGAGGCGGTGTTATTGTGGAATTAACCCAAAAATCATAAATGCCGCCACGCCCCCCAGTAGTTCCTGAAGCATCCCATATTCCACTTGAGTCATAAGTCGTTCCAGTCCATGATAAAGAACTTCCGGCAATAGGATAAGAGGTAGAAACCTCATAAGCTATATTACAAGTTCCAATCGGAATGACGCAAAGAGCATATTCATTCCCTTCAATAAGTTCATAATAAGGACTGCTGAAATAGCAATTATTACCGGATATTGTACATCTTGCAAGAACTGTATAATCGACAGGGTTTGTATCACCTGTGAAATTGAAAATTCTATATTCGTTACAGTCTGATGCTGTGCTTACATTAAAAGGGATAGTATGGCTCACATTCGGAATGAACATAAGGCAATTCAGATAATCAGCCGGAGAATTTACGAAACTCTGCCCTGTCGGATTTTTATATATAGGCATAGCAAATGCTGTGCTAATCAGCATAATAAATACTGTCATCCAAATATATGATTTATTTATCTGAAACAGCCCCCTTTTGTGCAACGGATAATGCATTTATTTGTGACATTCTTCCCGAATATATTGACTTTTTTCCAATTTGTTATATTTCCAGTAATAAGCATAGTTCCTGTGCCATTTATAGTTATGTTGTTGCCGAGCAGATTTGTATTTCTTGTCAGATTGCAGTTACAGTCTATATCCCAATTTCCCATGCCGCTTACATAAGTGCATGGCAGCGGCTCGCCTTCTATTTTAAAATTATCTACTGACCAACCTCTATCAACACCGTAAGTATCTGTCTGAAAAAAGAATCTTGTCTTTATAAAATCATTATTTGTGTAATTTGTTATATTGAACACTGCAAATTCCCATCCATCTCCTTGTAGCCCATACGATAACTGATTTAAAAGTCCGCTTGTTCCGACACATTTCCCAGTATATCCTCCGATGGGACTAATACGAGTCCATATTCCGCTTTTTGTGACATTTGTCGCATTTATGTCTAAAACACCGCAGTCATACTGGGCATTAATATCTTCAAATTTCCTGTAATGCCAAAATGATATATTTGCAGTTAGATAAAGGCTTAAATTTACAGGGACATTAAGGATTATGGAGGCATTAAGATTTGCTTCAAGATAATTTCCCGTGAGATTTGTTTTCCAGCAACCTGAGCCAGAATAACAGCCACCAGCTCCTGTTTGTGTAACATTTCCAAATTCCCATCTTGCCCTGTTTGGTGTGCTATTAATAAATCCTCCTGATGTAGTGAAATTATCCTGAAATATAACTATTGCAGAGATATATGAACTTATCAGTATTGCCGCTATTATCATTATTGCCGCTATAAATGATAAAAAGATTATTTTGCTCATTTCAGCACACCCACAGCTCCGATGTTGCTCCGTATATTATCATGCAATTTGTCGCATTTGTCCCTATCTTTGCTCCGTTTGTGTTTGTTGTTATATTTAAATTTGTAATATTCAGCACACTGTCTATTGATACTCTCAATTTGTCAATCGTAGTCCCACCTGTAAAAAATTGAATATTCTTATTTGGGCTTGCAGTAGCTATATCAAGACTTCCGTTCTGGACATACAAATAACCGTCATTTGCCACGCCCATATTGTAAAGAGGGTCACTGTAATTCTGGTTATTTATTCCCATGTCTATATAATTATTTGTTTCATCTCCGTTATTTGCTGTAATTATATAATCCCCTGAAGCTGAACTTCCATTATTTGTATTTTTAATATTCATCTGAAAATAACCATTTATATTCCCGTAGCTTGTTATTGTGTTGTAAGTCCCAACAGTGTTATTTAAGACAAGAGTATCAGTGCTGCCACTCCATGTAAAATGCCCGCCATCAATATTCACACCATTCTTAACTGTCAAGTCCGAAGTGCTTAAGAAATTTACATCAGTCAGATTAAAGTAATTTCTGAAATTCATGCTTGCCTGCGGGCTTACTGCTATAACTATCAGGCTGCATACAGCAAATGCCAACGCTATTATCAAGCCTTTTTTTATGCTTTTTATCTTGACCATATTGTAATCACCTCATCATCCCATAATTTATTTTTAAACTGTATTCCGCCGGATATCACTGTGAAATCTATTGTCGGATTAAGCATATAGTTATCCACTGCAACAAAACTTACATTAATGCTTAAAGTCAGATTTCTGTTTATGTCCCCATCTGAGCCTGTTGTGCCTGAGCCTAAGAAGTTTAAATACTTTACCTGATTGCCTGACCAATACAGAGTGATATATTCATCATTCCATATTGGATTATAAAATGTCATCAGACCGCCTGAAACATTATAGCTGACATTTGGATGCAGAATAAAATTGTCTACTGAAGCTATGTCTATCTGTGCGATTGTATAATTCCTGTAAACTGAGCCACTGCTTCCCGTCAGGCTTGAGCCATAAAATCCGACATAGTTCATTCCATTAAATACTCCTGAAGATATATTCTGACTCCAGTCTTTAATAAGTCCGCTTTCATTTATCTGAGCCATAGAAAGATTTGGCATAGATGAGAAGTTTCTGATGACAACAGAGATATTATTGTTTATTGAATTATCCAGCTCTGATTTTATGTCTTTTATCTTATCCATTATTGAATCATTCATATATGATTCAGAAATATTTTGCAATGAATCAAATATATTATTTATCGCTTCAATATTGTAATAATCCAAAAATCTGTAATTCACAGTAATATTATTATTATAAATTTTATCTATGATTGATTCATTTATCAAAGATTCATTATACAAAACTCCTAAAGGTGATGACAGATAAGGAGCATCTGCTGAAGTCCCATTCCATACAAGGACATAATAAAGCCTGCCTGCATAATTTCCGGCATCTGTATAGACATACCAAATAAGCCTATAATCATAGTCATCATAATAGCTTGCTGAATGAAATGTTGTATTTGCAAGAGTGTCATTCAGATAAAGCGTATAATTCGCAGTATTATTATCATATATCTCAACCCTTAATGTAAAGATTGTCATATTATCGACGCTTCCATAAGTGTATAATTTAAATCTGTCATCTGATACTTCAATATAGTCCTGTGTATTATGGACAAGTCCAGCCAAAAATCTGTAAGGCAAAGTATCATTTATATGCAAGATGTCAGTCAAGCCAATATTTACAGAACTTATTGAATTACTGCCTGAGAATTTTATTTCCATTGTCTTATTTGAATTATTGAATAATGGAGCAGATTTCATAAATTGCTGCTCATTTCCCTCTGTCGCTTTCAGGGACATATAGCCGTTTTTTTCCCTGACACCTTTATCATTTTTTCCCCAAAGTGCATTATTTACAGATGAATCTTCAAAGTCATCGCAAAATGTATAATTGGTATTACATGAAAATGGGCTTGCTGAGAATACTGTTGATTCGGCTTTTACATCACAGATAAAGCTGCAAAAAAGCAGTATTCCTGCAAAATATATTATGCCTTTCATAGCATCACCTTTGCAGTATATTTATCCCTGAAATAATCATTCACTGTCATCCTTACATTCTGATTCACATAGCAGTTTATACAAAGTTTTTCTATACTGCAATTCACGCAGCACATCTTTTCGCATTTTGAACATGGCATGACTATCTTAAACATACTTTCACAGTTCGGGCATTGCTTAAGCTTCTGCCTTTTGATTCTCATGAGCTGACACCCCTTATAAACTTTGCGATTATGAGTATAAAAAACACTCTTGGAATCATCATAAGTAAATCTATTATAAACGGCAAAGAGCCAAATGACCAAAAAAACATAGTCGCCATGCTTCCGATGACACTTAAAAAATTTATCAGTATATTGCCTGAGTAATCTATCTTAAAAGCATAACTGCTGTTTGTCTGATAAAATTCAGCATTAAGGAACGGCAACAGTCCGCCAAGTAAAAGAAAAAATGTAAAGAATCCGAGCAGGATTGCCGTGTCTGTCGCACTTACAGACATTTAACTCGCCCCACTGCCACCAGATTTACCGCCTGTAAAAAAATGTCGAATCTGCATAGATATTATAGCAAGGCATACGATTATGACTGTGATTAAAACACCCCATCCAATCATAGTCAGGAAAAATCCTAGCAACAGCATGATTATTTCTATAAATCCAACAACAGTAAATGCGATTCCTGAAGATACATTCTCACTGAGGCATGCGATAAAGACACCTATTCCAAGAATAAGCATGAATAACAGCCACATCGCAGTCTTGCCAATATTCAGACCAAGACCGATATCGAGCTGTTGTGTCCCTGTCAATATTGTATTATTATTTGCAACGCACACATTACCAAAACAAGTCTGATTTAATGATGGTGTTGTTATATTCACACCTATTGTTTCAGTCCCTTCCCCATAACTTAACCCTTCAAGCCCGACACTGAATGATTTTGTATAAGTGGCATTTGAATCATTATGCTTGTTATCATTCACATAAAATATAAGCTTCCCGTTATTTATTGTTTCATTTGCAGTAAACATAAAACTAAATGTAGTTCCTGAAGCACTATAAACTGACCAGCCGGAATCCTGCTGATTTGCATCCCCGAAGTATAAAATAGCTTTTGCCCTCACAGAATCGGAATCTGTATCTGTCACTTCCACAGTAACACCGACAGAAGTATTTATTTTCCATGTGCTTGCTGTTGTCGGATTTATAGTAATAGTTCCGAATCCAGCCTGACTGTTTGAATATCTATCATCAATATACCATATATTAGTGAGTGTCATAGCGAGCATATCATCCCTGCCGCTTTTTTCAACATCAGACATTAAAACAGACGCATTTTGACGGGGATTTTGAAACCCGACTATTAATTTTCCCGGCGTTCCTGTGATTTGGTCAATTAAAGACTGGTATTCATTTATTTCAATAATCCCATAAGAAGATGAAAATTCAGAAGGATTCATAACAGGGGAAGCAGTCACAGAGCCGGGTGTAACAGGCAAAGTATCAGAAATCGCCTGTATTGAATGAATCATATTACGGTATATCATATAATTAGCTGTAAGATTGTAAGGAGGAATCATAGAAAATTCCCTGCTGTCATACCATTCCCCTGTTGTTTGCGTTCCGCATAATAAATCAAGAGTATTTGATGTCGTTGAATGTCCCAAAACACAGAAATCGTTGCAATTAGTGTCTGAAAAAATACATGCTTTGGCGATATTGCTTACAATTTGCCCGTCTGCTGTGTAAACTGATGGATGTGAGTCTAAAGTAGTTCCGCCTGAATAAAATGTACTTATTTTAAAAGTGCTTGAAGATGTCATATATCCGATTGCGGTTTCCAATCCGTTGCTCGTGCTTCCGTCCCAATTATCAACGAGAGGATTTGTGAATAAAGAGCCTATATTGTAGCTTAAGCAATTTGAATAGGATGACGGCAGATATACTCCTGAAGTTATTGAAATCATTTTTTCAGTGTTTACACCAGTCCCGTTATTATCCACATAAAAGATATGGACACCTCCTGTGCTTCCTCTTGTTAAAAATGTTGAAAAGATATATTCATTATTCCCGTCATTATCATAATCCTTAACATCTATTGATTTTACAGCAGGAAAGCATAAATCAGAATTATCCGTAGAGCCAAGCGACCATGAGTATAAAGTGCTTATAACTGAAGTCACACTTGTCGAATTAAATCCGTAGATATAAGTCTTGTCGTATGTATTGCTTGATGTTTTAGGCAAACCTGCAACAAGTATGCAGTTATTTTTGGATTTGCATTGTATCATGGTTTTAGTAGGGGAATAACCCTGTGTCCCGTTAAATGTCGCTTTTTCAAAAAAAGAAGTCCCATTATAATTTAATATATGAATCTGTGCATTTGTGCTTGATGCAGAGGTGATTATTTCTAAGATGCCATCCCCGTCTATATCATAAATAATCATGTCATCATAAGATGTTGCCGGCAGGCTGTAAGAGTCTAAAATTGATAATGTCTTATTCCGATATAGCCTGACTGTCGAGAAATCCATGACTATTATCTCATTTAAAGAGTCATTATTTAAATCTGCAACATACGGCATATTGACAGATGAGATGGATTTTGTATAAGAATCATAAGCCACCCCAGTAAAATGATTGAGATTTGTTTCAGACAGCATAAAATTATTTTGACCGGTAGAAGTATAATTTGTATCTGTGCTTGTTGCACATACACACATAATAAGAATTAAAAAGATTATTGCCGATAACCCGTACCGGCTCATATTATTGATTTTGCTTTTTAGCATGTTTATCTTCCTTTCTTTCCTACCATGCTTACGACATAAGTCACTCCTACGATGACAACAGCGAACATCAGCAGGAACATAGCGACTGAGAGCAACAGTGGGAACAGACCATTCACAGCGAAAAGGCTTGCGAATGTAAAGTTACCCAATGCACTTAAGGTCACGATTCCAGCGATTGCTGTCGGGAAAAGTGCTATTATGACAGGAGGCAGAACTACGAAAGAGATAAGCAGACCGACAATCACCATTATTCCGGCTATTGTCATGTTCATCATCTTACTCATTACCATTTGTTTGTTTTCACCCTATAAATACCATATATTTCGCAATATTTAAATACTATTACATCTTTATAGTCAATTATGGGACACAATTTTGTCAGAGCCAGCATATATCCTGATGATTTACTTAGATTAAGGAAAGAATGCACTAAGCTTTTTCTTGACGAACATCCTGAAATGCAGGGGATGAAATTATCAACACATTTTATGCTGAGAAAAATAATTGATTTCTATTTAAAATAAAAAATAGTGCCGTATGCAGAAAGAACGCAGAACTGCACACGGCACTCTTGTATTGCACAAGTATAAAAAATTTATTTTTTGACCTCGACTTTGAAGTCTTTATATAATCTTCCGTCTTTGCTTTTCTTTTCGCCCAAAGATGTTATTCTCACTATTGAGCCGACATTCACTAACAACATCTTTGTCTGTATCACTGTGGATGTGAATAAAAGCTTCTCCTCACCATCCACTTCCAGTATGTAATTGTCGCCATACTGTCCTGCCTGCGTGCGTATGTATCTGCCTTCCACAGATTCGCCTACTGTCCTTATGTCTATCACAGGCATGCCTGTGATTTCCTTAAACCCGTTGTTTTCTGGCATGTGTTTCATTCTCCGTCATTTGTTTTATGACCGTTACTGATATTTTTTTCTTTGTGTCCGTTCATGGACATGCTGAACTTTACATCTTTCTTTGCCCACATGCTTGTACAGACTTCTCTTGCTTATTTTGACTTTACATTTTGGACATATCATTTCCTTTTTCTCATTATGACAGATTCCACAGCTTCAATATCTTTCAGGGACAGATGCCTTTTCCTTCTTGATTTCCTTTTCAGCCTATAAAATATATCCTCAATTATTTCATCGACATCTTTCTCAGTATAGGTAAAATGTTTTTCTTCAACCTTATGTTTTATATTTTTGTGATGCTGTTCTGCAAGCCTGTCATAAGCTTTGCTGAACTGTGTATTAAATTCATCTGAAATAGAGATACCTTGTTCTTTCATATCTTCAAAGAAAGCAGGAAGATTCACCATGTTGATGTCCTTTACATTCCTGAATCTTGAGTAAGTCATCAGTGTCCTAAAGACACTTTCATATTCAGCTTGTGTCCTATGTGCCATAATTACCCAATCCTTTCTCTTTTCTCCAGCATGATATTGTCCTTTGATGATTCAATATCAGGCAATTTAAATATTTTTCGCAATTTGCACATGTCTTTGGCTCATCTTTTTTATTACTTTTCGGTGGCTTTTTCTTTGGAATCTTTATTTTGAAGCCAAAATCATTTAACATTTTCTTAGTCCTCCTTTGTCGGAAACTTCTTGTCAGCATTAGCTTTATTTCGCATTTTTTGTGTTTGTTTCATAATGAAAAGTCCCACACTTCCAACACTTCAAGGTTTCACCTCTTTGGCATCTAAAATCTGTATAGTATAGATTGTTGCTTTTCCAAGTCCTTTTCTGTATTTCTGGAAGTCAAGCCAATAGGCATAACCTTCATCGTTAGCGTCTTGCTCTTCAAAGTATCTACTGCAAGTATAGCCTACTTCTTCTTTTTTCATAAGTCTAAATGTTGAGTTTGAATAATAGTCTGTTAGTTCTGGAAGAATAAATTTATCCCACCACTCCTTTGGATGATTCCAACCTTTCACGTTTAAATCTATAATATCTGCATCTCTGAACTCTTCCAGAGAACTAAGTTCTTGCAATAATTCAAATTTCATCAGTATCCCTCCAGTTTTGTTTGTGTGAAGTCACCTATCCGGGAAACTACGCAATTTATTGCGTTAGCGGACGTCATTTTCTCAACTCTTTAAACTTTATATTTTGCAAGCACGACATCAGTGCTGTCATCGAACATCACACCAAGCTCAAGCGTCAGCATACTGATACCGAAAAACTTTTTCAGCAGTTCAGCATGAGCTTTGCTTCTCATCCTTTTCGGCTTATGATTAAGTATGCAATACAATCTTATCTTATATTCACCCTTATCAGATAACCTTAATGTCCATATCTTATCACCATATCGCCTGCCTATCGAATAGTATGCAGAATCCACGCTTGAATCATGCATGACATCAATCAGCTCTTTGTATGTCAGCTTATCAAGGCAGACAGCATGATAATTATTAGGACTGCTTTTGAATACGAAAAATGTTGAAAGCCTGAAATCGAACTGCAACCGCCCAAGTTCTTTGATTATGAAATCAAGAGGGACACCGTCATAATCCAAGAACGGAAGATAATAAGCATCCTCTGTCCTGTTCGTATAGCCATAGATGTCCTGTGTCTTTTGCTTTGATGTCAGAATGACACATCTTACAGACCTTCCGAATAGATTTATTTTAAGTTCAGCCATGTGAATCAGGAATATCTATATATTTATAAATCTATGGTTTTCTCAATCTCCTTTTCCCTATTCTCTGTATATGGAAGTTCCTGTTTTACTGCCTTTGATTTAAGCATGAGCCGTCTGCTCTCAAGCCCCTGTATGATTGAATCTTTATTTAACAACATCATCGCCTGCATATCAGCTTTCATCAGCTTCTTATTTTTTGGAGAACATAAAGCATACATTTTTTTAGCCATGCTTCGAATCTCATCCACTTTTCCCATATTGATATTCCTTCGCAGGCAGTAATCAGCATGGCAAATGTCCCAAATCCTGACCATAGCATTTTTTATAGTATATAATTCATGCATCCTATATTTTTGCTCACGGCTTAATGTTTTTTTCCTATACATATTCTCACACCTTTTCATATTTTTGTCAAGTTTTATCTTAACATTTTCTCTTGTGATGTATTCCATAACAACATTCACGACCAAATCTGATAATGTTGTCCTATAATGCTTTGCCAATTCCTTTAATCTATATTTTTGATGTTCAGGAATCCTAAAAGCTATGCGTGTGTCAGTCATAAGACTCCCTCACAGCTATAACTTTTTTGTTTATGCTGACTTCTTTATCGTTTATATCAAGAATAGTGAGAA
>Ga0315294_10006360_pt1 | contig 12953 bp, 13 predicted proteins | sample YL17G13_40_MG_FD_203626 | JGI IMG/M metagenome (GOLD analysis project Ga0315294, IMG submission 203626) | Sediment microbial communities from Yellowstone Lake, YNP, Wyoming, USA - YL17G13_40 | ecosystem: Environmental > Aquatic > Freshwater > Lake > Sediment | place: USA: Wyoming | collected... | reverse complement strand
TACGCTTGGTTCTGGGCTTGGTTGTACAGGCCAGCGCCAGTAGCGGATTGGCCGAAGTTCTGGCCTTGCGCGGTGTTGTAGAAGCCGCCAGCGCCAAGCGCCTGATTGAAGCCTTGCTGATTGGCCACTGTATCAAGGCCGATGCCCTGAAGCGCGGCTTGGGTGTACAGGTCGTTTTGTTGTTCGCCCTGCGTCCGCATCGAATTGTTGTAAGCCTCAGACCCCGGCGTGATGCCTTGGTTAGCTAAACGCTGCTCGTTAGCCGCCCTTGATTGTTCGATCTGCGGGGCGAGGCGCGACATGATGGCTTGTTGCCCAGTCATTCCAGCGTTGACCGGCATCTGGGCAACGCCAGACAGGTCAAGCCCACTCTGAGCGCCGTACAGGCCCGCTTGCGGGCCGTAGTTTAGTTGCCCCGGTTGCCCAAGCGACGTTTGCAAATTAGGCAAATTGGCGCTGAACGGCGTGTTGAGGATGTCCTGCGCGTTGCCAATGCCCTGCTGGGCCACATCGGCAAGGCCACGCTGCACTTCCTGCTGCGACTCAAGGGTAGCTTGCGCGGCGGGCGTGAGCGTCTGGGTGACGGTGCCTTGCGGAGCGCCGTTAATGCCGGTGTTGGCCCAAGTTACGTTCTGATTGCCATAAGGGCTGATGATATTGGGATTCGACAGCGACGATCCTTGAGCCGCAGAGGCTTGGTTCGCAACGCCTTGCGCCGTAGCCGCGCCCACATAGTCAGGCGGCGTCGGCGCTCTTGGTGTACTTTTTCCCATATCGGTTCCCTAAGAAACGGCAGTCGGTTTTCTTCAATGTATACAAGATCATATCGCCGTCAGGAGTGGCATCCTTTATACGCCCCTCCTCAGTAAAGCCCATCTTCTCAACCATCCTAATGCTCTTGGCATTAGCACTGCTGACCGGGGCAATGGCTTTCTCGATGTTGCATACGTTGTATGCGTAATCGAATATCGCCCCGATGAAAGCTGGAGTAATGCGGTCTTTGATGACGATGTGAACCACCATCGAACGCCTGTTCCAGTTTTCGTAGATGATGCCCGCTATGATCTCTCCGTCTTTTAACAGTCCGATAGCTTGAGAACGGTCTGCGAAATATCCCGCATCAAGTTCTCCAGCCACCCAATACCCGATTTCCGGGCCATTTTCTATACGCCAGCCCATCCCGCCTGATACACTACGTCTGTGGATGCCCATTCGATCTGCAAGCCTTGGCTGGCGCTCTGAAGTTGTGTGCCGCCGCAGTAGCCAATGCCGGTAATCCCGATCCATGTATTTTGAATCGTATTGTTGTCGCCCCACAGCCCGCTGTCCCACAGGGCCGTGTCCCAAGCCCCGGAAACCGATGGCGTAAAGGTCAGGGGCGCGGTGGTGTTGGAGGTGTCAAAGTCCACATTCATGCCAACAAAGAGGGCCGGTGAACCGTTCGAGAAGATGGATGGCCGAGCGCGGGTGAAGTACTTCTTAACGCCCCTCGTGCCAAAATAGTTGAACGCCTGAAGCGCCACCGCAGTAATGTTCGCGCCATCGTCCGCGTAGGTATCGTCCCACGCAACGTAGACAATGCCGGTGCCGCCGAAATACGGATCGTCGTCAAATATTTCCCAGCAAGTCGCGGGCCAGCCGGTAAATTGTGCCCACGACTTTGTGATTGTGTTCATGACATATTGCTGCTGTTGGCCGGTTGCCACAGGCACGTTGATCCAGACGGCATTGCGCTTGGCGTTGTAGACAATCTGCCAGCCAACAGCCGCATGGTCGCCGCCATAGCTAGTGGTCGCCGCCGTAATGGCTCCTTGAATCTTGTTAGACAGGGCTACGCGCGGGTCTAGGCGTGACGACTGTAGCGACCCCGCCATAGGCATCAGGCCGTCATAGGTAAGGATCAGGAGGTCGCCGCCCCACTTAAGCATACAGCGGGTGCCTATGGGAGAGCCGAGCTTCCAGACGCCGATCAGCGCCCACGTGGCCGAGCTAGCTGGGTCGGTGCCGCTGTAGACGATGACCTCGCCCGTGCTGGTGATGAAGGCCAAGTTGTCGTCAACACCATAACCGGCGTCAAGCGTCCATGTGTCCAGATCGACAAGGTGCCCACCGAACCGCGCCACCGCGCTCAGGTCCACCTTCTGCGCCGCGCCGCCGACCGCGTTGGTCGGCAGATACCACGCCACCAGCGTGTTTTTCTGAAAGAACCAAACGCGGTTTTTGAACAAGCAGATGTTGGCGAGTGTCGTTGTGGTCACGCCTGTAATGGCGACGGTCGAAACCGCGTCCACACGCAACCAAGTCGTGCCGTCCCACAGGATCGGCTTGTCCACGCCGTTGACGGCATACAGGTAGGATGTGCCAGCGGTGTTGGTGACGTTGATATATTCCCAGATGCCATTGGTCAGGCCGCTAACCGCAGCAGCGCCAACCGCGCCCGCCGTTGTGACATCGTAGAGTTTACCCGCTGATGTGATGGCGTAGAGCTTGGTGGACCCGCCATACGAATAGGCCATCAGCGTCTGAACTTCGCCGTCTAGGCCCGTGGCGTGTTCCGAGTAGCCGCCACGCAAGACGACGTTGCTGACGGTCGGGAACATATTGGTGAGCGTTACCGCGTCAGTCGCTTCCATGTTCGCAAAGCTGTCGCGGGCGTTCCAGCCGCCCACGGGGGCCGGCAGGGACTGTACTTGGGCCGCAGCGCCCTGAACGAGGCTTCTAACCGCCATTATTGACAGTTCCCCATATGTGCGGTATGGGCTTTAATATGGAAAACTGGCTTCCCGTACTTGGTTTCGAAGACCTCTACGAGGTTTCCGATTGTGGGCGTGTTCGCACCATTAAGACGGGGAGGGTCAAGCTTCCCACCGCGCACAAAAATGATGGGCGCCCATTTTTGGGCCTTTGGCGCAGCAACAAGCTCAAAATTATGAAGCCTCACACCTTGGTGCTGGAAGCCTTTGCCGGGCGTCGCCCAAGCGGACTTGAGTGCTGTCACAATGATGGAAACCCTTGGAATAACCATGTCAGCAATCTTCGCTGGGATACGGCAAAGAGCAACCAGGCCGACCGAATCAAACACGGGACGAGCAATCGTGGAGAGCGATGCGCGGCGGCCAAGCTGACCAGCGAACAGGTTCTGGCTATCCGCGCCGACACGCGCCTTCAACGCATCATCGCTGTCGAATACGGCGTCCGTGAGAGCCAAATCAGCCGGATTAAAAATGGTGTGCGCTGGGGCCATCTTTAGAAGCTGTACCCGCTGTCGGGAATGTTATCGTAGCCAATCAGGACGTTGCCGGGGCGGGGAGCAAATGACAGGTTCGCCGCCGATGTGTCCTGAGCCACCGATGTGTCAAACTCAGTGAGGTAATCGCGGTAGAGCGCGGTGGTGTCAAATCCCTTGGCTTGGAAGTACTTTAGCTTGGTCGAGAGGACCATAACGCGGTCGGGGTAGATACAGGTATCGGTGTCTACCGTGAAACTGTTCTTGATAGCGCCAGCCGCGCTCCTAGCCCAACCCTTGCTGCGGTACTCAAAGCCCAGATACTCAGCCGTGGAGTTACCGGGCCAGATTTGGAAATAGCCGCCGTAAAGCCGCCAGCGGATGCGCGGGCCGGTGCTGATATAGCCCGACAGCAGCCATTCCCATTGCTGGGCGCTTTCGGGGCCGAGCATTTCCCAGTGCTTTGATTTGTCCCATTGGGTGCGCGGGACGATGGCGTCATAGTCGTCCGGTAGGTCGTATTTGACCTTCTGGAAATAGATTGTGCCAGCAGTCTCAGCCTCAGTGGAGTACTGAGACACCGTGACTTGCGTAGACGAATCCACGCTGGTGATGAAGGTGGCGTTAGGAAAGCCGGTCCCCACGACCATGTAGGTCGTATCCAAACTAGCGGTCGAGGGGATGCCGGTTATGACGAGTGATGTCGTGCTGTAAGTGCCCGTGGTCGTCGTGTACTCAGTGAAGAATGAATGAGGCTGAGTCAGTTCGCGCCAATCTGCCTTACGCAGCAGTTCGTAACCGCTGGCGTTCATTAGCGCCAGAATTTGAATTACGTCCTGATTGGTGTTGCCAGCTACGCTGACTGGGGTAGGTACGCCCAGTTCATTCGTAACTTGCTGCACCAGTTGAAGCATCGTGCTCGACATCAGTCACTTCTTTCCTTGGACGCCCACGGAGCGGCTTGCGCTCCTCCATGAGGATGCTGAGTTGTTCTTTCAGCGCGTCGAGCTCCAGCCGCGTTTTGGAAAGTTCGTCAGTGTGCTGAGACAGGCCCTTGGCTGACAAGAACGCCTTAGCGCGTTCTCTCATTGCCACGGCACCCATGCCAACACGCTGCATTTGCGCGTCTGTAGCCGTCGCCACCTGGTCAACGGTCTGGAACTTGAGAATCTGCAATTCGGCCAGTTGAACCTCGCTGATGTCTTCAGGACGCTCTTTGTGCCACTCAACGAGCGGCATACCGATTACAACATTCTGGTTGTTCTGCATCTGATAGTAAAGCCACTGGCGCGGGAACCGTTCTTTATGGTGTTCCCGCACCGGAGTCTCAACGATGTTAGTTTTGTCACCCGGAACCAAAATCCGAATGAAGCTCTCGCCCTTGTGGGGCGCTTTGTCGAACTCAAAGAACTCAACGTGTAGGTGCGAATCGGCGTTGGCGATGTCCGAATCCATAGGGGTGTCCCTTATGCGGTGGTGATTGACGCCCAAGTGGTAGCGCTGGGCGCAAAAAGAAGCACAGTCTTGGCGGTGGCGATCGTAAGGCTGGTTGCGCCCGCGTTAATGGTCGAGGAGGTGTCGAACGGGTAAACCGTGACGGTCTGACCGCTATCGTTGCGGATGCCGACAACCGCGCCAGCTTCCGTGGGTTGGAGCTTTACGCCGGTCGAAGCCGCCGAGGTGGTGATGGTGTTCCATACCGCCGAAAGCTGCAAAGCGGTAGCCGCCGTGGAGCCGACAGCAACAAGGCCAACAGCCCCGTCGCCGTTGATCGAAATAGAGGCGAGCGGGGAATTGCCCGAAGCCAGAACGCGAGAGGGGATTGCCATGTTAGTGTCCTTTTGTCCTAACAAACCATGTGAAGTTGTCACCGAGGTCTAGTTGTAGCCCATTTGCCGCAACATACTCGTCCACGGCACGTTTCACGCCCCATTGGGGATAGTCAACATTATCATAATCGTGGCCGCATAGTAAGCCACCAGCGCGGACCTTGCCAGACCACGCTTGAATGTCAGAATAGCAGCCTTCGTAGCTGTGGTCTGCATCAATGAATACGAAGTCTAGGCCATCCTCAACGTCTGCCGCTGCGGCCACAGACTTCTTGCGGTGAATGATGGCGCGGTTTGCAAATGGCGCTACCGCGCTCTGCGTCATGCGGAAATAACTTTCTTGCGACTCGTCGCTCAAGGTCGCATGGTAATCGCCCGATTCCTCAAGGCTTGGCTCATAGTCGCCCCATGAGTCGATCATGTGCAGCGTCATATCCGGCCTTGATGCCAGCAGGCGTTCAGACAGCGATCCGGCAAATACGCCAATTTCCGCGCCGGTAATGTTGCCTTCTGGTAGCCGAGAGAGTATCGCGCGCGCCCTTTCGTCCACGGCTTCCATTGGCAAGCCCTCGCGAGCTATGTGCGCCAGCAGGCCATCACCAGCCACCGTGATGATGCCGGTGTACCGCTGGGCATATTCAATGAAGTCCTGCGCCTGCCCCGCCATCCACGGGGCGCATTTGAACGTGCGCTCTCCGTAGAGTACGTCCATCACAGGCTCGCCATTGTTCCACGACTGCTGGTAGGCATGGTGGTCGTCGCCAGTGTAGCAGCTATCAACGCCGAACAGGTGCAGGGTGCGGCAACCACCAAGCTCCGCGAGTAGCATGGCCTTCAGGGCCACCGTGGTTCCTGCGCCCAGAAGATGCACGGGGCGCTCGACTTCATCCCTTAGAAGCCCCTCAACGCCCTCAGACTGACAATGAAACAGCGTAACCTGTTGGCCGTCCAGCAAGTCAAATATCGCCGGGTCGCATTGTGAGCCGATATAATAGCGGATATGCGGCTGCGGCTTTGAAACGAACGCTGCGTTTTCGGGGCGGGCGTCTAGGATAACGTGCGCGTCTGGAGTGATGCCTTGGCTCATAAGGTAGTTCGCCGCGCCATTCAGCGCCCATACTTCCTGCCCTATGCTTTGCCGGCGCCTCAAGACGTTCAACTCGCCCTTTAGGGACGGCCCGCCCCCGACGATGCAAACCTGACGGTCGTGGTGCTTCCAGTCAAAATCAAACCACGGAAGGTCGCGCTCGCAAGCGCCCACGATGTTGTCGTGGATTTGCTGCTTGTCGGTATTGCACACCGCATCAAGCTCGACGCGGGTGATGCCGCCCTCCCTCCACACCGCAGGAACCCAGCCGGTAGGAACCTCGTGCGGGCGCGGATTGCCGTGGAACACCACAACCGACGCCTTGTCGGGCGCAGCGCCGCCAGAAACTTTGTAGCTAACAAAGGAGTCGGGCAGAATGGTTTGCCAGATGTCGGGTTTGCCGGTGTAAGCGGTTTCAATCCACGCCTGGTCGCCGCCTATGATTTGAGGCATCTGAGAGCGCACCCAGTACATCCAGATGTCTTGCGTCTTGGGCGTCACACGCCACGCCATAACAGACGACTGGAGGCCGTGGGCGCGGTAGAAGTCCCGCAGGATGGCGAAGTCCCCGGAATAGTTAGCAACCGCGTCCAGACGCCCCGTGATGACCGTATCGAGGTCCAGATACAGCACACGCTCACCGTCCGCAAAAACGCCAGCCTTGAACAGCGCAAGTTTGTTCCACCAGCCTCGTATGCCGGGAACGGGCAGGGGGCGCACCTCTACGTTGGGGCCGTAATCTCCGTCTTCGTCGGTGAAGACAATGAACTTGCCGGGGTAGCCCTCAAGCAAGTTGCGGCGCACCATATCGTTCAGGATGCGGACGTACTCGACACCGCGCCCAAGATAGTTCCCTGCGTTAACGCAGACGACATTTAGCATGATTCCTCGCAATGGAAGTCTACGCCCCCCCGAAGGGGGGCGCAGGGCATACTAGGTGATCGGGCCTTGCAGATGCGGACGGTTCATGGAGCAAACCACGGTGGAGGTCGTGGAAGTCACGGTCGTCAGGTTAGCAGAAGCCAAACCAAGGACGTTCTTACCAGCAGCCGAGGTTTGCATCAGGCGACCAGTCGTGGCCGATTGATACATACGACGGGTGCCAGCCGGGTCCACCTTTACGGCGGTTTTCTTCACAACGGCGAGGCCGCTGATCTGATACCAACCGAAGGACGCCGCCAGATTGGCGGACATCGCGACGGCGACAGGCTGCGACAGGTTAGCCGTATTGGGGCTAAGAGCCGTCTGGTAGGTGGTCGGGCTGTAGGTGACAACCGAGCCAACAACCGTGGACGCCACGCCAACGAGAAGAATGAACTCCCCTTCGCCGTAGGTCGGGTCGAAAGCGCGGGCAACCATACCCAACATCGTCGGCGGGGTGGGAACGGCAGAGGTGCCATTCGCCATCGTTACGCCAGCGTCGGTGACCGCGATCTGAAGCAGGCCGACTTTGGGTTCGTCAAAAGTATAAGCCATGTGCTTATCTCCTCCTTACGCTTATTAGGCGATCAGGACTCCTTGGAATTGCGACCCTGAGCAAGTCAGGTTACCGGCCCATCCGATGAGTTTGACGACGGCATCTTGGTTGACCGATTGACGTTCGCCACCAATGGGGACGAAGTTGCGATCCACATGGGGCCGGAACATCAAGTATTTGGTGTTCAGGAAGAACATATGGTTAGCGGTAGCGGCAGCGCCGATACCACCGTCAAGCACAACGTCAGAAGCCATACCAGCGCCGTAGTACTTCAGCGAGGCAAAGCCAGCGCCAGCCATCGACGAACCGGAGTCCGAGATACGCTGGATGGATTGCAGGGACTGAAGGTACAGGCGGTAGTAGTTGTTATCCGCCACGATCAGGTCAGGTTTGTCGGTGCCACGGATAAGCTGGACGGCCAGAGCATCCATGTATTGCTGGATGTTCGAAGCGGTCGTAGCAGAGCCGCCGTTCGTCACAGCCGAATAGGCGATGGATTGCCAGAACGAGAAGGACGCACGGTTGATGCCGCCGTAGGTGCCGGTGGTCGGAGCATCGGGAACAGCAGCGCCCAGTCCGGTAAGGTTTTTACCGCTGTTGCCAGTGCCGTCCAGATACAAGTCACCGCTGATACGGTTAGACAGTTGGGCTTCGGAAACATTCATACGACCGTCAAGCAAGTCGATGATGGCTTCCTTACCGCTGTTCTGGATCATTTCCAGACCAGAGATGGTCACCGCCGAAGCGTACTGGGTGATGGAGAACTGAGCCGCTGAGATCGGCGAGTTCTGGGACACGTTCAGCACTTCGTAACCGGAGTAGCTGTTCGTGTTGTTGGTGGTGCTGTCGTTGTACATGATTTCTTGCAAAATCACGTTACCGCCAGAGAACGTCTTGACGTTCCCGCGATCCTTCAAACGGCGAAGGAGCGCGTTGTTGTTCGTCACGTTGTCGGCCAGCTCACCAGAGCGAGATTGGATATTTGTCGCAATGATGTCGCTGATCGAGCTATTGGCGAAAGCCATGTTAAAGCCCTTTCATTGAATCAGAAACGCTCACTCATGCTGTTGAATTGTTCCAAGAGCAGTGCGCGTCTATCTTGCGCTTTGGTTGAAGTCGTGGCTCCGGGTGTGGAGCTTCTAACGGAAACCGCTGCTGCCTTAGCGGCTTTCGCCGCCCTATTGGCCGCTGACTTTCTTTCGGTTTCAGCTTCGGCTTGTCGGCTCTGCTGCGACCTCTGAAACAAGTCATCGTCAAGGCGTATTGCCTTTTCATAGGCGTCTTCCAGCGTAGTCGCCACGCCGCTCTGTAGGAGCGTTATCATGGTCGGCCTTGCGTCCTCAAAATATTTAACTTTATCAGCGAAACTGTTGATCTCGCTGAGAAGCGTTTGATTCTGAGCTTCTTCCTGCTGTTGTTTATACCCTACAATCTCGCCACGTACACTATTTAGTTCGTTTTGCAAATTGTAGATCATTGGATCAACCGGACCCCCAGCAGGAGGGTAGTACTCCGATCCATCCAAAGTGATGCCGTACTGTTGCGCCAACTGGGCGAGATACGCTCGTTTTTGTTCTGGCGCGCTGGTCCGCAGAACGTGGTCTGCTTGCATCAGGGCCTGTACGGCTTGCGCGGGCTGGATGCCCAAGCCACGAATGGTGTTTTCGTAGGGCTGAATGGCCTGCTGCATCTGTTCAGCAAACTGGGCCTTGGCTTTCAGTGGCTCGACGCCGTTGCGGGTTTCCTCGTCGCGCTGCCAGATATATTCACGCAGCTTGGGGTCAATGGCTTGCCACGGTTCGTGGTACTCCCGCTTCCAGCTTAACGGCGGCGTGGCCCAGACAGGCTCTTCAGCAGCTTCTTCGGTCTCTTCAGCCTCAGCCGGTTGGGCTTCCTGTGTCGGGGTTTCGACTTCATCGAACTGCTGCATGAGCAGTTCCTTGCGGTCAACTGTGTCTTCGGTGGGTTCGACTTGATCTTGGGTGTCCACGATCATTTCCTTTTAAGCTGCTTCAGAATCTTGTTGGCCTGTCTGTCGCTCATGTCGGATAGTTGCCTGTGCAATCCCTCGCGTCGGTCGGCCTTGGGCGGCGCTGCAACCTTTGTCTCCATCTTCTCGTTGCCGACCTCAAAACAGTTGTGGCGCTTGAGAAGTTCGCGGTGTTCGGTACGCGACGTAATCATTTTGCCGTCGATCATGTTCTTGTACGGATCAATGTCGCGAATAAGCATGGGGGCGCTGATGGTTTCAGACCGCTTGGACCCGTGGTCGTAGTCATCACGCAGGTACGTACATTCCCCACCCTCGAACGTGGCGAGAAGGCCCTTGCTGTCGTAGGTGGCGCGGTAACGGCTCATAGCAGCATCAGCACTTCTTCGTCGTCCAGATCAAGGTACGCTTGCCAAAGCTGTTCGGCGCGCTCTACATCCGCAAGCAGCTTGTCGTAATTGATGAATGGGTCATGGCGTTTGTTGTTTGGCGGCTTAATGTACGGCGCGGCGATTTGTTCCGCAACATCAGGCTTTCCCTCAACCAGGCGCTCGTAGGCATGAATGATTTCCGACCTCTTGCGCTTTGACCGGGCCTTGTCTTCCTCAAACTTCTTTTTGAGGTAGTCGCCGTCATGCGTGTCGATGACGATGATTGGCGTCGCATTGACCTGGAAGGCGTTGTTCTGAAAGGCGTCGGACTGGAAGGCCACATTAGCCGCCAAGCTGCGCGCGGATAGTATCGGCCACGCTTTTGTCTATCCCGCCCGCCGCCTCAAGCATCGCGACCAAATCCAGCGCGGCTTGCGCCTTCGCGTAATCGGGCTCCGGTTGTTTTGCTTGCGGCGGAAGGAATGTGTTGCCGGATTTGACCGCGCCCGCGCTGGTCGGCGTCGTTTCCAGTTCCGCCGAATAGCCCGCAGGCGGAGCCCATCCCGGCTTGCCGTCCCATAGCGCCACGGTTTCCACAACTCTGGTTGCATCGTTGATGATGAGGTATCTGGCCATCAGTAGAACGTCCAAACGTAAATTGTGCCCGCCCCGCCCGCGCCACCAGCTCCCCCGGTAGCCCGCGCACCGCCGCCGCCTGCGCCGCCGCCACCGCCAAGGCCACCAGCACCACCAGCGCCGCCCGTTCCCGACGTTGCGCTCGCGCCGCCAGCACCGCCCGTCGCCGGTCCTGCCGGGACATTGGTGTTGACCGCGCTGCCGCCCGCCTGCCCGTTGGTAGTGCCCGCCGCCGGGGCCGCGCCGACTGTACGCCCCGGAGCGCCGCCTTCCGTGACCGCCCCGCCCGATGTAATGCCGCCGCCACCGCCACCGCCGCCACAGCCCCAAATTACCTTACCCGGCGCTCCGGCATTCGACCCGTCTATCGTGCCCGCGCCACCACCAGAGCCGCCGCCGTAATAGCCGTTATTCGACCCAGAAGCAGCGCCCGTCGAACCGCCACTGGCCCCAAACTCTGTCCCCGCCCCGCCCGTTGCGCCCGATGCGTTACCGGCGTCGTTGCGCGACCATGCGCCCGCGCCACCGCCCGCGCCCGTCGCCGAGCCGCCCGCGCCGTAGCCGCCGCCGTAGGCTTGGCAGGGTGGCGTGGCGTCAAACTTCGTAATCCCGGTCGCCGTGCCCGCCGCCGTGCTGGCCCCGCCAGAACCGCCCGCCGCAACGGTGATTGTGACCGTAGCGCCAAGATCGGCCGCAAGATACCAGCGCAGATCAACACCGCCGCCACCACCGCCGCCACCGCCGGAGATAACGCCCGCCGCCGCAACGCCACCACCGCCACCGCCGCCGCCGGAGCCGAAGCACAGGACGTAAACCGCTTTCGGCGTTCCGGCGGGCTTGGTCCATGTGCCTGATGACGTGAATATTTGTAGGTCGGTAGCCAAAGCCATCCCACCAGATGACCCAGGCGCGATGCCTAGCGCCGTAAGAACGCCAGCGCCAGTTGTTACCGTCGCCGGAGCCGCGCCCGCACCGCCGCCGGTAACAAGGGCATTGGCGGCAAGGGCAGCTGACGAGGCCCATGTAGTCGCGCCGGAGAAGTAGGGGATGCCGCCAGAGGTTCCGGCAATGGTAAAGGCTGGTGTCGTGGTTGCTGTGGCAACAGAAACGATGCCCCCGGTCCATCCAACGCTTGTGACCGTGCCGGAGTCGGAGCCACCGCCAGACGCAGAACTCCAAGAGGCGGCGGTGGTTCCGCTGGCGAGGATGACCGTGAAGGTGGCGTAGGTCGATGCGGCCATCGCAAGGATGCTGTTGAGGCCCGACGATTGAACCGTCACAACGCCGCTGCTGTTGTTCACAACGCGGAACGTAAAGCCGAGGCCCAGCGTGGACGTGACCGGCAGAACAACGGTTTGGGTCGTCGCTCCGGTAAAGAATTGCTGCTTCGGGCTGGTGACGGTCAGGGTCGTAGTAGCCGCCGCCGTCGCTGTCGTGGCGTAGCTCTCAACCATGTTGTTAGCGAGAAGGTTGGCGCTGGCGTCACGAGCGGCAAGGGTCGAGGCCGTCGCCGCAGCGCCGACGCCCGTACCCGTTGGAAGCCCGGTCAGGACGGGCGTGGTCAGGGTGGGCGTGCCTGATCGAACGGGTGCGCCCGTGCCTGACGCCGTTGTCCAGACGGGCAGGGCCGACGCCCCGCCGCCGACGAGGATTTCCGTTGTCGCCCCATTGGCAAGGGTCTGTTGTGCACCCGTCGCCGTCGTGCCTGTGGCAACGAGGGAATAGGCCGTTGTGCCTGTGGAGCGCCCGGTTCCGCCATCGGTGACAGGAACATCGGTCCCGCCAGCCCGATAGACGATATTGGTCTCAATGGTAATATCCCCCGCGCCGGAGCGGGCAATCGTCGTATCGGCCGCGTTGCCTAACTCAATCGAGCCGAAGCCCACCGCCTGAGTGGTGGACGCTACAAGCCCGGCGGCGGGCAGTCCCGTTGCACTGGTCAGCGTCAGGGATGAGGGCGTACCCCCCGCCCCGTTGAACAGGACCGGAGCCCCGGCCGAGCCCGTGTTGACCGCAAGGGCTGTGGCAATCCCTGTCCCGAGCCCTGAGACGCCCGTCGATATGGGTAGCCCCGTCGCGCTGGTTAGCGTCCCGGAGCTTGGCGTCCCGAGAGCGCCGTTGAACAGGACCGGAGCGCCTGCCGATCCGACAGCAACACCAAGCGCGGTCTGTACGCCCGTGCCAAACGTGATCGTGGCTTGCTTGCCGTTAAAGGTTGACCAATCAATTGAGGATAGCGCCCCGCGATTGGTGGCCGATGCGGTGGGAACTTGTAGCGTGATGACGGGCGTGGTCGTTCCGGTCGCCACGGTGGACGAAAGGTCGGTCCCCGTGGTT
>Ga0315294_10006359_pt1 | contig 12954 bp, 9 predicted proteins | sample YL17G13_40_MG_FD_203626 | JGI IMG/M metagenome (GOLD analysis project Ga0315294, IMG submission 203626) | Sediment microbial communities from Yellowstone Lake, YNP, Wyoming, USA - YL17G13_40 | ecosystem: Environmental > Aquatic > Freshwater > Lake > Sediment | place: USA: Wyoming | collected... | reverse complement strand
CGCGGTAGAACATGAGCACGCCCCACCAGCACAGAACCCCGCATGCGAGGAACGAGCCGTAGGCGATCCATCGCTCGAGCGTGTAGGCCTCCTTGGATCCGGTCGGCCCGCCACCGTGCACGATCGTGTAGACCGAATAGACGATCGCCCCCACCGGCCCGACGAAAAGGAAAGGCCACTGGGTGTTGACGCCGAAAACGCGCGAGAGCCGCAGCGCGATGAGCCCCAGGAGTATGAAAGCAAGGAGAAAGAGCACCCCGCTGAAGATGGTGAGATAGTTCGTGACCACCACGTAGATCAGGTACTCCCGGTCCGTGAACTGCATGGTTCTAGTCTCTCTCAAACGGACGTTGGTTGCATCACGCCGCGCCCCCGCATCAGAATCCCACGTCCAGCATGCCGTCCAGCACGCGGCGCAACTCGCCCCCCAGACGCCGGGCCGCGGCGGGACCGCGCAGGATCGTGAGCGACCGCTCCACATCCACGGCGAGCGCGAGGAACTGCCCCTTGCTGGCCCGGGCCTCGTCGCTCACCTCCTGCCTCGCCATCCCCCGGGCGTAGAGCACGAGGCCGAGCTCCTTGAGTTCCACCTCGAGGACGCCCCGGATCCGGGCCGCAACCTGCACCTTGTCGAGTGCGAGGTTGATGGCCGCGAAGGTGTCCGCGTTCTCGAGAACGAACGCCCGCACCGTCAGCGACTTGACCGTCGGCGCGGTCGCTCCCGACTCGAGCTCGACGCCCTGCGCGTCGTACCAGCCCATCGGTACGCCGCCGTATATCAAACCCACCGTCTCGGGCACCTGTTCACCAACCACGATGGCTCCGACGAACTCGGCCTTCTTGAAGTCCGTCAGCCGCTCCTCCAGGCTCTTTGCCGCGGCCTCGATCGGCATCTGCACTCCATGGAGGAGGGGCAGGACCGCCACGAGGATCTCGTGTTCGATCTTGAAGACGTCCACATAGGCGCGGTTCGCCTTCGCCAGGACCAGGGCGTGCGACAGCGCCGGAAGGCCCGTCTTCTTCCCCTCGTCGCCGAAAGCATAGGCTGTGATGATCGTTCCCTCGCGAAAGACGATGAGCGCTTCTGTGCCCTCCTCGAACACCATGACCACGGTCCCCCCGAAGCCCTCGTGGGCCAGCGAGCTGAACAGGGCTTCCAGATCGACGTAGTGCGTATCCAGGTTCTTCTGGATCGGCTTGCCCTTCGGGAATGACGTGGGGGGGAACTTGAGCACGTCCACGGCGGCCGAAAAGATGGAAGGATTCGCCATCAGGTCCACAGCGGCGTTATTCTAGCACTCCCCGCGGGCGCGCTCCCTCAGCGCGACGCGGGTGAATGCTCCGGGACGGCCACGAGGGGCTCGGGCTTGGGCACGATCGCGAGGAACCTGGAATCCCGGCCCACCTTGCCCGCCCGATCTTCGACGACCAGCTCCAGCCGGTACCCGCCCGGAGCGAACTCCGCGGTCCTGATCGTCCCCAGCTCCCCCAGCCAGACCGGGCCCGTAGACTCCACGACCACGGACGACGTGCCTCCGCCCGTCAGCGTCAGCCGGTACTTCGCGAAGTGGGCATCCACGGCACGTCCGCGGATGGTCAACACGGTGCCCCGCTCCACACTCGATGGCGGTTGGCTCAGCTCGGCCCGTGGCGGGATGAGGTCGGGCGCTGCGGATAGCCGCAACGGCCACGCCTGCCCCCTGTCGTTGAGCGTGTCCGCTACGTAGAGGACGGAGGTCTGGGTGTCCAGCGCCAGACCTCCGGGCTGGCGGAGTTCACCGGCAGCCATTCCAGACGACCCGAATGACCACATGAACGCCCCGGCATCCGCGCTGAAGACGCCGATACGGTCGTGGCCCGTGTCCGCGATGAAGACTCGCCGCCCGGTTGCATCCACGGCCACGCCGCCGGGTTGCGCCAGGCCACCCTCGATCGATCGCAGCCCGTGGCCGTCCTGGTCGAACGCGCAGACACGGTCATGGCCGCCGTCCGCCACCCACACCGTCCCGGACGCTTCCACCCAGACGTGACGCGGCCCCTTGAGCGTGTACGCCCCCGTCGTGTGAGCCTCGCCCGCCAGCTCCCCTGCCTGCGTGAACCGCTGAAGCCTGCCCGTGATCCGGTCCGACACCCAGACTCCGCCCCTCGCGTCGAGCGCGATGCCGGAAGGTTCCTGGAACCGCCCCGGTACCGCACCTGCACCCCCGAATCCATACAGGAATCCGCCGTCTTCGTCGTACACGACCACCTGTTTGCGGAGCTTGTCCGCAACAAAGATCCTCCCGTCGGGGGCCACGGCCGCCGCCGCGGGTGCCTGGAGGCCCGCCGTATCGCCGCCCCCAGCCCCGATCTCCCAGAGCAACCGTCCCTCGGCGTCGTACCGCTCCACCCGCCGCCGCAGGCTGTCAACCACGTAGACAAAGTCGGAGCGGTCGGCGGCGATCCCCTCGGGATGCCGGTGCTCGGAGAACGTGAACACGGCACCCCTGCCGGTGCATCCCGGGCAACTCGGCCCGGGGTTGGCCGCCACCACCGACGATGCGCTGGCCGTCGCCCCGCCGGTCTCGTGGACGACGAGCGTGACGGCGTGACACCCGGTCGGCGGCACCGGAACCGTCCCGAGGCTGACGGCCCCCGAGTACGGATTGCCACGCGGAACGTAGGAGGTGTACCGGATGACGCCGTCCACGAGGATCGTGTACCGGCTGAACTGGTTCGGATAGCCCCAGTAGAAGGCCTTGCCGACGACGGTCACGAATCCCCCCGCCACGTCGCAGTTTCCTGGATATGCGATCTGGGCCACCGGGCCCCCAGGAATCACGGCCTGCTCGGCGGAGAACCAGCTCGTGGGCGGACGGCCCGATTGGGTCACTGCCCGCACGGCGTACCAGTAGAGCTGGCCAGGAGTAAGGCCGGTGTCGTTGAACGACAGCCACTCCGTGCTTGTCACCAATACCGGCGCCGGCGTGACCGCGGGGTTCTGGAAGGCCGACGCCCAGATCTGGCCCTTGACCGATTCGGCACGGTAGAGCTCGTAGCCGGCGACATCATTCGCTCCCAGCACCGGAGCCGACCAGGTGAGGTCGGCCCCGTAACGCGCGCTCTGCCCCACCAAGTCGGAAGGCGGGTCGATCGTCCGCGGGCCGAAGACGTGGCCGCCGTCCATGAAAACCAGCCCGCGGGCGATTGCAGGGGCCATCGCGTCGGGCAATACCGGATCCCAAGCCGCCGTGGGACTCCACACGATCGAGTTGTCCGCAAGGTTGACCGCGTGCATGATCGGCCGCACCGAGCCCGAGCCTGCGAGCGCGGCGTTGTGCCCGAGATGGTACACGTAGCCGTTGGCCGCCGCATTGCGTCCCGACAGCCTGCCGGAGCCGCTCCACCAGAGCGGCTCGTCAGTCGTGAAGGGCGTGTAGCCCGAACCCAGGGGCGAGAGCCGGACCGAGGACGACATCGCGTACCCCACGCCGAGAGCATCGCTCCAGCCCACTCCCCTGCGGACCACGAGATCCCCGTTCGGCGCAAGGACGGGGCCGTAGAACTCGTTGCCGTTCGCCCACGTGAACGACCGGGCCGCCACCCCGTTCGCGGGGTTGTACGCCTTCACGACCGCGTCGCCGCCCGTGTGCCCCGCCACGGTGATGAAGGTGCCGTCGTACATGAGGAAGTGCGAGTTGGGCGTGGGGAACCAGGGCACGACGTCGATCGGCTGGTTGAACGGGGAAGACGACGTGCCAGTCCGGATCAGCCGCGGAAGCTGGTTCCCGCTGCCCACGCCGATCACGACCATGTCCCCGGCCACGACCAGGGGCGGCGCCACCAGGAAACTGGTCACACCCGGGAAATCGCTCGCCGCCCTCGTGAACGTGGAAGAGCCGCCGTAGATCGAGAGCCCCGTGGCGGAGACCGCGTACAGCTTCCCGCTCTCGACCGTGAAGCTGTCGACGCCGTATGGAGGATGGAAGGTGGAGACCGGCGCCGATGACCCCACGCCGTAGCTTTCCACGTGCCGGCCGCCGTCGTTGTTCATCACGTAGACGAGCCCGTTGTCGCACGCGAGGCCCGGCGAGAAGGTTCCCGCCACGTGCCACACTTCCGCACCATCGATCACGCGGCGGGCGACGAGCCGGTCGTATGACCCGATGCTCCCTTCGAGCCAGAAGCTCAGGTCGCCGGCCACGACCGGGCAGGTGCCGCGCGGCACGCTCCAGACCTCTTCCAGCGGCGGCTCCAGCGGCGTGAGCCCGGCCTGCCGGAACGTGTGCTGGGCGTCGTGTCCCCACACCGGCCAATCCCCCTCGCCGTTGAACGACGTGACCGCCAGATCGCCCGGCCCTTGCGCACCCGGCATTCCGCACGCGGCAGCCGCGACCGAGGGGTTGAACACGACCACTCCCATCCCGTTCGTCACGTACGTCCACGTGAAAGAACCCGATCCGCCCGGAGTCAGCGTGAGGGCGAAAGGAGGCACGGGGCCGGATTGGGACGAGAGGAGCGAGGCTCCCGAAGGGATGTACATCGGGTTGGGGCTCACTACCGCCGGGGACGGGGTAGGATTCGTGACGTTGAGGACCAGGTCGAACGGCACCCCGCGGGTGACGGGGTTCGGGTAAGAGGCGGTCACGTAGAGCTGCCTGCTGACGACCACGGGATCGCTCAGGACCGGGTCGATGCTCACGGCCTTCCCCGAGACCGGATCGGTGCCCGACGCCCCGATCAGGAACCGCAGCGTTCCCGTCCCCGGCCCGGCTTCGTATCCCCAGGTGAACGATGCCGACGCCCCGGGAGCCAGCAACGGCAGGGGCAACGGCGAGGTCACGTGAGTGGCCTCCGCGGCTCCGTTGACCACCTCCACCACCGGCGTCCCCGGCATGACACCCGCCACAGCGGCGTCCCCGGTGTTGCGCACGCCCAGCACGACCTCGAAGATCTGCCCGGGGCACGGGGAACCCGGAATCACGGTCACCCCGGTCCCGGCGAGGAGGGCCTTCCCCACGAGCACGCGTCCCGTCCCCGTGAACGTGAGCGAAGCGCTACAGATGGTCGCGGTGGCCGAAGCCCCCAGCGTCAAGACCCCCCAGGAATCCACCCGGCACTTCCAGGTGAAGGTCCGTGATGCCCCGTCGCCGAGCATGGTCACCGACGCTGGCGACGGAGTCGATAGCATTACCGCCGGAGGGCCCACAGTCGTGAGCGTCGGCCGGACCCAGTAGGCGTTGACACCGCTCGTGTTCGTGACCGTTTCCACCACGAACACGGTTGCCCCCACGGATACCGGCCCCGAGCCCACAACAGCCACGGTCATCGTGTTGTCCGAGACCCGGACCGTGTTCGAGGTCCTCCTCGGGGATGTCACAAACACGCCCGTGTTCGCGTCGATCCCCATCGCCGAGACGGTGAAGGCCAACCGGCCCGGCGAAGTCCCCGTGTACGTGAGCGTGAATGTCCACGTCCGTCCGGACGGCAGGCTGGCGCAAGTAGCAGACAAGGCACCCGAGAGTGCAACTCCCCCGGTGCCCGTAACCGTGGGCAGCCCGATCCGCACGTCCTTGGCGTACCCGTCCCCCGTGTTCGAGACCGTAAAGACCGCGTGGATCGACTCACCCGGACAGACTCCGCCCGGGGATCCTCTCGCCTCGACCACAGTCAGCCGGGCTTGGCCGATGAAGACCGTGACGGTGGGAGCGGAAAACGGCATCGCGTAGTGACAGGCAGTGCCAATAACCCGGCTGTTGAGAAGCAGCCTGCCCGGTTGCATGGCCGTGCAGACCGCGGCAAAGTAAGCAGTCGCCCCGGGATCGAGTCGCCCGATGCGAGGAGGCCTGAATGGAGCGATCAAGACCCAAGGCTCGGCGTATGCCGAGAACGCGAACGGCGCCACGGTCATAGCTGGTTCGGTGCCTGCATTGAAAGCCGTGATCGTGACCGTGAACGTCATCCCCGGATGCACGAACGCGGGCGCCGCCGCGCTGACGTGAATGTCGGCACACCGGATGTAGAGCGGGCCGAACTGCGTCGCGGTCGAAGCCACCGGCGCACCCGAGCAAGTGTCGATCCCTCTCGCCGACCCGTCCAGGAGCAGTGTCCCACCATCCTGCACCTTCACCATCCACGTGATCGTTCCCGTGCCGCCGGGAGTCAGAGTGAGCGGCTGGAACAGAGGATAGGACATCGTTGTTGCGCCGCCTTCTACCACCCTCAGGGAAGCCGTCATCTGCGAGGCCGAGAAGAGCCCCACGTTGCGAACAGTCAGCCGCACCGGCCGTGTCTGTCCCGCACACTCCAAGGGTTGCGGTCCACAGTCTGCCGCTGGAGCCACACGCCGTCGTGCCGTCGGGTGGCCAGCCGGCGATCGTGGTGGGGGGGTTGCCGCAAGGTGAGACCGTAGAGTTCGTGGTCTGCACCGTGGATGTCTTTGGCCAGAAGTCCCCCTATTCCAGCACGGTGCAGATCGCTCCGGCGGTCCAGGCGCCCGTGATAGTCCAGCCGGGGAGCGGAGCCATCCAGAACTCATATCAGGTCCGTGTGATCGTGAACAGCGAGGAGGGGGCTGAGCTGGTGATCAGCCGCGACGGCCAGTTGGGGAAAGGTCCGTTCACGGTCGGGCCGAGCGGGGCTCTTGACCAGACGCTGGATCTCACCGACTGGGGAGAGGGTACGTTTGTCCTGCGCGTTGTCGCGACCAAGAACGGCCAGTCAGCTTCGACGAGCCAAGGGTTGATCATTGATGTCCCGCCGCCTGCCCCCCAGCCTCTCTTCGCCGAAGCTCACGACACGCGCGTCGTTGTGAAGTGGACGCGCAATCCGCAGGCGGACGTTGTGTCCTATGAAGTGATGCGAGATCACGTCATGCCGCCTTTCCGGACCGTCACTCAGCCGGAAGTGGCCGACGAGGTCGCCATGCCCGACTTGGCGCTGACGAACGGACGTACTTATGTCTATCAGATCAGGGCGATGGATGGCCGCGGGAACCGGAGTTCGTGGTCCGCGGAAATGCAAGCCACGCCGACGGGAGGTGCGGGATGGTAGCGATGATCGCGGGATTGTTGATGGCGCACGGGGCGTGGGCGGCAGCGGCTTCGGTGCCCGGGCTTGATCGCGCCTATCTCGTAAGGCCGGCCATGAGCTTCGAGAACGTGGATGCGACTCAGGTTACGGTCGCGAGCATCAGGACTATTGCAGCTGGCATGAAGTTCCACAAGTTAGTGTGGTCTCCCGACGGTAGGCTCATGGCGGCGGTGGGCCAACGCCACATGGGACTTTGGGTGGCTGATGTCAAGACGGGGATGGTCAAGAAACTGACAGATGAGAAGGTGTTCTTGGCGCGACTCGCGTGGTGCCCAGTCGGACAGAAGCTGGCGTTCCTGAACGGTGAGCACAAGCTCTGCATTGCTGATCTGGCGAAGTGGGGGGAAGGAAGGGCCAAATGGCGCCGGGAGGGCCGTTTTGACGACCAGCTCTTCTATGTGTTCTGGGACTTCAATGGCAGGAAGGTGTACGTGCGGCATGGCAAGAGTCGGCGGGAAGCGAAGTGGGGCGAAGTGGCGGACGGGGATGCCGTGGCTGAGACTGGCGGAGAGCCTTCATGCGAGATGCGCGGACGGGTGCATGGCGCGATCAATGCCATAACAAAGGAATCCCTGACAACTGGAGCCGAGGTGTGGGTGAAATGGCGTGGGCGGGAGTGGAGGTTGGCGCGATTCGGGGCAAACCCGAAGGTGGAGCATAGTCCACGGCCGCACTCGGGCCGGCGTCCGCGACTCCGTCCACCTCGACGGCAGACCTGATGACCGTCTCGATACTGGCTCCATTCAGGATCGTGTACGCGCCGATCGGCGCGAAGGGGAAGAACATCCTCTCCTGCAGTCCGAGGGACGCGGCTATCCGGAGCCTGCCAGCCTCGCCGACGTCCGGTCTGAAGCGAATCAGGACTTCACCCGCGATCGCGCGCACAGAGCGGCCGCCATGGTTGACGATCACGACTTCCGGGGCGCCCGACGCGGCGGAAAGGATAGGAGCAGTCAAAAAGAGGACGGTCAGTACGGCCGCCACCCAGTCGGCCAGGAAAAGGAGCTGCTGCCGGCGGTGGACCATCTGTGCCTCGAGCGGATTGAACACCCGGCTACAATGCCGTGTCAAGAGGGTGCGCGGTGCAGGCGAGGTGGAGCGCGTAAAATGGAGCCATGAAGGGCTATGGGCTCGGAAGCGCTGTGGTTGCAGGGGTTCTGGGCATCGCCGCCCAATCATGGAGCGTTGACCCCGTCTGGTTCACCGTCGCCCCTATGCCTACGGCAAGGCGGGACTTCGCGGCGGTGGCACTCGGCGGCACGATCTACGCCATCGGCGGGTACAACGGGCCGTCATACGCCACGACTCTTGACACCGTGGAAGCCTACGACACCGCCACGAATACCTGGACCACCAAGGCGAGCCTGCCGGTGCCGACGTGGGCGCTCGCCGGAGCGGCTGTCGGAGGCACCGTCTACGTCGTGGGCGGTATCCCTGCCTTCTATGGCTGTTGTTCAGCGACAATGTGGGCGTACGATCCGGCAACGGATTCGTGGACCGCGAAGGCACCGATCCCGACGCCGCGGGATTTTCTTGCAGTGGTGGCTGCAGAGGGGCTGGTCTACGTTGTTGGCGGGTACAACGGATTCCCCCTCTCCACGGTCGAGATCTACAGCCCCGCAACCGACACGTGGGCCAAAGGTACACCGATGCCAATGGGTCGGGGAGCACTGACTGTAACCCTCACCTGTGGACAGATATATGCGATCGGAGGGGCGAACACGATCATCCTGCCCACCGTGGAGGCGTACAGCCCGCTTGCGGGAACCTGGACGGCAAAGGCCATTCTTCCTATCCCGCTGGCGGACGCCGGCGGTACGGCGGCTGGCGGGCTCATCTACATCGCTGGCGGTGAAGGACCGGACAACGTCTACAACGACACTGTCTATGCCTACAATCCCTTCACCGACACGTGGTCAACAAAGGCGTCGATGCCCAGGGCACGGGACGAACTGGGGGTGGTGGCCATCGGCGCCACGATCTATGTCATCGGAGGCGGGCTGGGGTGCGACGGGTGTACGGCATACAACGAGACGGACGCCGGATGCCTGCCGCCGGGTGCGATCTCGTGCACGCTCACCGTTTCCCCGGCCTCCCAGCACGTGGGGAGATGGTTCACGGCAACGCTCACGGTAGGCAACCCGGGTGAGTTCGTGCTAGCGGGGCTCGTCCCGTCCATTTGGACCGACTCCGGTGGCGGGCTGGTAAGCATGATCTCGGGCCCGATCCCGTCGGCGACGCCGTATCTGCCTCCCGGATGGACACAGACGTTCACGTGGACGTTCAGCGCATCTGGTGTCGGAACGGCCGGGTTCACGGCCACGGTAACCGGATACGATCTGTCCTCTTGTGCCACGATGCTCGTCGCCTCCTCTGCCGCCGTTACGCTCGAGCCTCGGATCGAGGAGCCGCCTCCGCCGCTGAATCCGCTCCTCCTCGGCTCCCCCGGCGCTGCGCTGGACCGCAACGCGATATCACTGACGCATGGCGAGGTCGTGCTCGCCCGCATCTCGCCGCGGGACGGCACGTCCGTCACCGTCCGGGTCTACACCGCCTCAGGCAGGCTGGTACGGACAATCACCGAACTGACGCCAATGGAATCCGGTCAGTGGCTCGTGTCGTGGGACGGAAAGACGGATGACGAGAAGCCCGTATCCCGTGGCGTCTACGTCGTCCGCGTCACCGGCGGAGGGCTGGACGAGCGGCTGAAGGTGGTGGTGAGGTAGGAAGAACAGGAGACGCGACAGCAGCGCGATAGCCTCATCGCGCCAACGTCAGGCGAAGGCACGGCCAACCTTCCGAGGTCCGTCCGTCGTCGAGGATACAGCCGAGCCTCGCCGAAAGCGCCCGGACCTGACCAAGCAGGGGGCCGGCCCCGGATCCGGTCCGGATCCGCGGCGCGTAGTCGGTGGCCTCGTTGCTGGTCTCGAGAGCCATCAGCTCCACGTGCTCGAGACCGCGCGCACTGACCGATGCGCGCAGGACGAGGCTGTCCTCCGCTCTGCGCCGCGATCCCCCGAAAACCGCGTCCCCGATCGAATGCGCGACCACGGACCGGTCGACCCTCTCGATGCCCTGGGCCACGTGTGGATGCGTTCCGATGACCAGGCTGGCGCCCGCCGCAACGGCCCCCCGCGAGAACTCGCGCTGGTACTCGCGAAGCTCGTGGCTCTTCTCCTGACCCCAGTGGAACAGGACGATCACGACCGCGTGGTCGGCACGGGCCCGCCGAACGTCTTCGGCGACCCACGCGGGATGGGCCGCGGCGGTGCCGGGATGCTTCGCCGTCGCCTGGTAGCTCGAAGGCAGGGTCCAGTTGTAGGCGAGCACCGCGATCCGGATGCCCTTCGCCTCGAGGACGGCCGGCCGCCGCGCCGCGGCCTCCGTTTCCCCCGCGCCGCAGTACGCCACGCCCGCGCCGCGCAGGGCCGCAACCGTGTCGGCGAGTCCCACGGGGCCGAAGTCCATGATGTGGTTGTTGGCCAGCCCCGCCACCCTGATCCCCGCCTGCGCCAGCCAGCGCGCGCGTTCCACCGGCACCCGGAAAGTGAACCGCTTTCCCCTGACGGCCCTCCCCCGTCCGGTCAGGGGCGCCTCGAGGTTGGCGATCGCGATGTCAGCCCCCCGGAGGACCGGGGCGAGGTTCCGGAACGGGTCCCGCCCCGCCTGGTAGGCCGGGTCATAGTGCCACCCCAGCATGACGTCGCCGACCGCGACGATGGTGACCGTCGGGGCCGCCGGGACGGCTTCGGCCCGGGCCGCGTCGAATCCCCAGGCCGCGAGAACGACGAAGACGAGTCCGAACATCTCGCTTCACAGGATAGCAGGCCGAATGCTACAATTCGCACACGCATGCGCCGCATCCTGCACACGTTGCGCACCGTGACCGTGCGTCCGGTCACCCTCCTCGTACTCCCGGCTGACAGTGCCCGGACGTTCCGTCTTCGCCTGCCGGCCGCGATCCTCGTCCTCCTCGCCGTGGTCTGGGTGGCGTCCGTGACCGCGGCAGCCCTCCTGGCGGGCCGGCACCTGCACTACGAAGCCATGCGCCTCCTGAACGCCCACCTCGCCGAGCAGACCCAGCGCTACGCCGACGAGGTCGCCAAGGCCGAAGCGCTGGCCGGTCGTCTCAAGCCGCTCGAGGAAGAACTGCGTCGCCGCCTGGCGCGAACCCGGCGGGAAGCAGTACAGGGAGCCGGCGAGGGCGGACCCGCACCCAGCTTTCTTTCGGAGGAGATCCCGGGCCGGGTGGCAAGCCTCGAACGCGTCGGCGAGGAGCTCTTCCGGAACTACCAGGGCCTGACGTCGATGATCGCATCGACCCCCTCGGGCTGGCCGGTCCGGGGCTGGATCACCTCCGAGTACGGGGAACGGATCTCGCCTTACACGGGCGAGGTCGGCAGTGTCCATCAGGGCGTGGACATCGCGAACAAGCTGGGTTCGCCCATCGTCGCCGCGGCGGACGGAATGGTCCTCTACGCAGCCTGGACGCCCGGTGGCTACGGGAAGATGGTCGAGATCGCCCACGGGTACGGGTACTCGACGCGGTACGGTCACTGCTCGCGTCTGCGGGTGACGGCGGGCCAGCGCGTGCGCCGGGGCGAGGTGATCGCCTACCTGGGTGCCACCGGCAATGCCACGGGACCTCACGTTCACTACGAGATCCGCCTCTACGGGGTGCCCGTGGCCCCTCGCCCGTTCATGAGATGAAGGCTCCGCTCACGTCCCGGGTGATCGCGGTAGCCAACCAGAAGGGCGGGGTCGGCAAGACCACGAGCGCCGTCAACCTCGCCGCCTCTCTCGCCGTCCTCGAGCACTCGGTCCTGCTCGTCGACTGCGACCCGCAGGGCAACGCCACAAGCGGGCTCGGCGTGGACCGGGATGCCTCCCCCTGCACGCTGGACCAGGTACTGCTTCGGGAGGCGCCGCTCCTGGATGCCGTCCGGCCCACGGCGCTCCCCGCTCTCAAGGTTGTGCCCTCGAGCCCCAATCTCAACGGCATAGAGGTCGAGCTCCTGCCTGCCGAGGACCGGGCCTTCCGCCTGCGCGAGGCGCTCGCCCCGCTGCGCGGCGGCTATGAATACGTTTTCCTGGACTGCCCGCCGTCGCTCGGAGTCCTTACGGTCAACGCGCTGACCGCCGCGGACACGGTTCTGGTGCCGGTCCAGTGCGAGTACTTCGCGCTCGAGGGGCTCGGCCAGCTCCTGCGCACCATCGAGCTGGTGCGGATCGAGCTGAACCCGTCGCTCGCGCTCGAGGGAGCCATCCTCACCATGTATGACGGCCGCACCAGGCTGGCTCAGGAGGTGATCCGGCAGGTGCGCGGGCACTTCCGGGAGCGCGTCTTCCGTACCGTGGTCCCGCGGAACGTGCGCCTGTCGGAAGCCCCGTCGTTCGGGAAACCGGCCATCCTGCATGACATCCGGTCGCCGGGCGCGTGTGCCTATCTTGCGCTCGCCCGGGAGCTCGTGCGCCGCTCCCCACGGCCGCCGGACGTGCTGACCGCGGCGGCAGCCGTCTCCGGCGGGGGGGCCGACTGATGCCGCGCCCCGCCCTCGGCCGGGGGCTGTCGACGTTGCTGGCTGCCGGCAAGGGACCGGCAGCAGTGCACGAACTGGCCGTCGACCTGATCACGCCCAACCGCGCCCAGCCCCGCAAGCGGTTCAACCCTTCCACGCTCGGGGAGCTCGCGGCCACGATCAAGGCCAAGGGGGTGGCTCAACCCGTTCTCGTCCGGCGAGTCGGCGACCGCTACGAGCTCATCGCCGGGGAGCGGCGCTGGCGGGCCGCCCGGCTGGCGGGACTCCGAACGGTTCCGGCCATCATCCGGGAAGCCACCGACCGGGAATCACTCGAACTGGCACTCGTCGAGAACCTCCAGCG
>Ga0315294_10006357_pt1 | contig 12956 bp, 11 predicted proteins | sample YL17G13_40_MG_FD_203626 | JGI IMG/M metagenome (GOLD analysis project Ga0315294, IMG submission 203626) | Sediment microbial communities from Yellowstone Lake, YNP, Wyoming, USA - YL17G13_40 | ecosystem: Environmental > Aquatic > Freshwater > Lake > Sediment | place: USA: Wyoming | collected... | reverse complement strand
GCTGCCGCGGAGGCCGATATAATCCAGATATTGACGCAGGACCATGTGCAGGCGCAGGTCTATAAGGAGAGCGTCGAGCCGAATCTCCGGGAAGGCAAGGTACTCGCCTTTTCCCACGGCTTCAACATCCACTTCAAACAGATCGTGCCGCCGAAAGAGGTCGATGTCTTTATGGTCGCGCCCAAAGGTCCCGGCGCTCTCGTGCGCAAGATGTTCGAGGAGGGCAAGGGCGTCCCGTGCCTGGTGGCGGTCCATCAGGACGCGTCGGGGAAAGCGCTGGAGATAGCGCTCGCCTACGCGAAGGGGATCGGCGGGACCAGGGCAGGCGTTATCCAGACCACTTTCAAGGAAGAGACCGAGACGGACCTTTTCGGCGAACAGGCAGTTTTGTGCGGCGGTGCGACGGAATTGATCAAGGCGGGATTCGATACGCTGGTCGAGGCCGGGTACCAGCCCGAGATAGCCTATTTTGAGGTCCTGCACGAACTAAAGCTCATCACCGACCTCATCCAGACAAAAGGGATCTCGGGTATGCGCAGGTGCGTTTCAAATACCGCCTGTTATGGTGATATAACCCGGGGAAAAAAGGTGATCACCGAGCAGACCAGAAAAGCGATGAAGCAGATGCTCAAAGAAGTCCAATCCGGCGCTTTCGCGAAGGAATGGATCGACGAGAACAAGAAGGGCCGCCCTACTTTTAACTCGATCCTCGAAAAGGAAGATAAACACCCGATAGAAAAAGTTGGAGCAGAATTACGCATGATGATGCCCTGGATGAAAGGCCTTTAGAGGAGGCCCGCCTTAGAAAGCGCACTCGGCTGACGGTCATGACAGGAAATATTTCATGGAAAAGGTAATCATTTTTGACACCACATTGCGGGATGGCGAGCAGTCTCCGGGCGCGAGCCTTAATCTTCAGGAGAAGGTGGAGATCGCCAAACAGCTCGCGGTATTGAAAGTCGATGTCATCGAGGCGGGATTCCCCGTCTCCAGTCCCGGCGATTTTGCCGCGGTCAAGGCGGTAGCGCAGGCAGTAAAAGGTCCCTCGACCTGCGGTCTGGCAAGGGCCGTGAAACGCGATATCGATGAAGCGTATCAGGCGGTCAAGCATTCAAACCGTCCGCGCATCCACGTTTTCCTGGCGACCTCGAAGATCCACATGCAGTATAAATTGAAGAAGGCCGAAAAGGAGATCCTCGAGCTCGCCCAGTGGGCGGTAAAATACGCGCGGGGCAAGCTCGCCGATATCGAGTTTTCCCCCGAAGACGCGTCAAGGACCGAACGGGAGTTCCTCTATAAGGTAGTGCGCGCGGTGATCGACTGCGGCGCGTCGACCGTCAACATACCCGATACGGTGGGATATGCGACACCCATAGAGTTCGGCGCGCTGATACACGGCATACGGGAGAACGTGCCCAATATCGACAAGGCCATCATCAGCGTCCATTGCCACAACGACCTCGGGCTCGGGGTTGCCAATTCATTGTCCGCCGTTCTGCACGGCGCCCGTCAGGTCGAATGCACGATAAACGGGCTCGGGGAACGCGCGGGGAACGCTTCGCTCGAGGAGATCGTCATGGCGATAAAGACGCGCAGAGACATCTTCGCCGGTATCGGCACGTCTGTTCATTCGAAGGAGCTTTACAGGACCAGCAAGCTCGTGAGCAAATTGACCGGCATGCCTGTCCAGCCGAACAAGGCGATCGTCGGAGCCAACGCCTTTTCCCACGAATCAGGCATCCATCAGGACGGGATCCTCAAGCGGCGGAGCACCTACGAGATCATGAGACCGTCCGATGTCGGGTTAGGGAAATCGAGGCTCGTCCTGGGCAAACATTCGGGCCGGCACGCTTTTCAAGAACGGCTCAAAAAACTGGGATTTTACCTCAAGCAGTCCGATATCGACGGGACGTTCAGGCGGTTCAAGGAGCTGGCTGATAAGAAAAAGGCGATCTTTGACGACGACCTTGTCTCGCTGGTCGAGGAAAAGATCAGCGCTGTCCCCGAGGCATACCATTCGCTGCATTTCAGCGTTTCGAGCGGAGACCGGGAGAAGCCCCGTGCCGAGATAGAGCTCTCTTGGCAGGGAAAGGTCCTCCGGGCGACCTCGGGAGGTGACGGTCCCGTCGACGCCTGTTATAAGGCGATCGACGCGGTAACGGGGATACGGGGCCGGCTCCTCGATTATCAGCTGCGCGCGGTCACCAGCGGCAAGGACGCTCTCGGCGAGGTGACGGTCAAGATAGCCTCGAAAGGGAAGGTTGTCAGCGGACGCGGTTCAAGCACGGATATCATCGAGGCGAGCCTCAAGGCATATCTCAATGCGGTGAACAAGCTCGTCTTTTTGTCCGGGAAGAAAAGACCCTGACCTCCCCGGTTCTCTAGAATCGATTGCGTAGGCGAAGTCCGTTGCGCTTACCATCGGAGCGCAACGGACTTTCCACAAAGACGGATCAATCCCTATGTCAAAGATTTACGGGCTTGTCGGGCATCCGGTCGGGCACTCCTTCTCTCCGGCGATGCACAATGCGGCGTTCCAATCTCTCGGGATGGAGGCGGAATACCGCCTCTATGACATCGCGCCGGACGGTCTGGAGCAGTTCATCAGGACAGCGAAGGCTCGGGGGATATACGGTTTCAACGTGACTATCCCCCATAAAGTCGCCGTGTGGAGATTTCTGAAGGAGCATGGCGGGCTCGATGGCGAGGCCGAACGACTGGGCGCGGTCAATACCGTGTCCGCCGACGGGGATCGGCCGCGGGGATTCAATACCGACGGCGCCGGTTTCATCCGTTCGCTGGAAGAGGATCTCGGTTTCGATCCGACCGCAAAGCATATCATGTTCATCGGCGCCGGCGGGGCGGCCCGCGCTCTCATCATGTCCCTGGGGAATAGACCACACGGGATTTATGTGACCGACATCGATGCCAAAAAGAGCGAGGAGATCAGGACACAGTATGCGGGCTCTTTTGACGCGCGGCGTTTTCGTGTCTTCCCGTCGTCTGATCTGAAAAGGATCGTGACAGTGTGCGAGCTCCTGGTCAACGCGACGCCTGTCGGGATGAAGGCGGACGATCCTTCTCCGGTTGACAACGGGTACTTTCACCGGAACCTGATCGTCTATGACCTTGTGTATAACCGGCCCGAGACCCGTCTGGTAAGGGAGGCGGGCGAAAAGGGCATTCGAGCTGTCACCGGTCTCGGGATGCTGCTCTTTCAGGGCGCCGCCACTTTTGAGATATGGACCGGCATGAGACCTCCGATCGATATCATGAGAGAGGCTTTGAACAGGGAAATCAAGCGATGCTGATGAGCGTATTCATGTTCGTCCTGGGATCGATCGTCGGCAGCTTTCTGAACGTCTGCGTCTGGCGGCTGCCGCGCAGAGAGTCGATCGTCGTTCCGTCATCTCACTGTATCCGCTGCAATCGGCCGATACCGTGGTACGATAACATACCGATCATCAGCTTTCTGGCGCTGCTCGGACGATGCCGGTTCTGCAGGAGCGCCATTTCGGTCAGATATTTCATCGTCGAGCTTCTGACCGCGGGTCTTTTTGCGGCCGCCTATAACGCGTTCGGCATGACGCCGCGTCTCGCCGAGATGCTGATCATGATGTCGCTTCTGGTCGTGGCGACGTTTGTTGATTTGGAGCATCAGGAGATCCCCGACGAAGTAACGCTCGGAGGCCTGGCGGTCGGACTGACGCTCAGCCTTCTGATTCCCGGAGCGGCAGGCTCATCGCCGTGGTCGTCGTTCGGTCGATCGCTCTGGGGCGCTCTCATCGGCGGCGGGCTTCTGTATATTGTAGGATTTTTCGGCGAGATCATCTTTAAGAAAGAAGCCATGGGCGGCGGCGATGTCAAATTGCTGGCGATGGTCGGTTCGTTCCTCGGGTGGAAGCTGACGGTCCTGGCCTTCTTTATCGCGCCTGTCTTTGGCTCTATCGTGGGGATCTTTTTAAAATTCAAGAAAGGCAGCGACATCATCCCCTACGGGCCGCATCTTTCGCTCGGGACGCTCGTCTCGTGCTTTTTTGGAAATCAGATACTCGCGTATCTCTTTCACGGATTTTAGCTTCTCTTTTCTTCGATAACAGCGGGAGGCACTATGTTACGCTATCTGACAAGCGGCGAATCTCATGGAGAATGTATGGTCGCGATCCTGGAAGGGATGCCGTCCGGATTACGCGTCAATCAGGGCCTCATCGACCGCGACTGCGCCCGGAGACGGTTCGGGTTCGGCCGGGGCAAGAGGATGCGGATCGAGCCCGATAAGGTCAGGATAGTGTCAGGAGTCCGGAACAGGACTACGCTGGGCAGCCCCATCACGCTGATCATCGACAACGCGGATTTCAGCATCGATCGCCTTTCGTCTATCGCCAATCCACGGCCGGGACACGCCGATCTGGCAGGCGCGCTCAAATACGATCACCGTGATATCAGGAACGTCCTGGAGCGCTCAAGCGCGCGGGATACCGTCTCGCGGGTCGCTGTCGGGGCATTCGCCAAGATGCTTCTCGGGGAATTCGGCATCGATATCCTTTCCCATGTTAAAGGGATCGGCAGCGTCAGGGCTGACACCCGGGGTCTGTCGTTCAACGAGATACGCTCCCGGGCCGAACGGTCGCCCGTCAGGTGCGCCGAGAAGCGCGCGTCCGGCGAGATGTGTGACGAGATCGACGAGGCGGCGCGCTCAGGCGATTCTCTCGGGGGTTCCTTCGAGATCGTCGCGCGGAATGTCCCTCCCGGATTAGGCAGTCATGTCCAATGGGACCGGAAGATCGACGGTATCATCGCCCAGGCGCTCATGTCGATCCAGGCGATCAAGGCGGTGGCCTTCGGTTCATATACCGACGACACCTTCGACCTGAAAGGCTCGGACCTTCATGACGAGATACGCTATTTGGCACAAAAGGGTTTTCACAGGAAGTCGAACCATGCGGGCGGCGTCGAGGGTGGCATGACCAACGGCGAGGAGATCATCATTCGCGTGGTCATGAAACCGATCGCCACGCTCGGCAGGCCTCTTGAGAGCGTCAATATCAGGACCAAGCGGCCGGTCAGGGCAGCGGTCGAGCGTTCCGATATCTGCGCGGTTCCCTCGGCGGGTATCGTTGGAGAAGCGGTAGTCGGTTTTGCGCTGGCAGGCGCGCTCCTTGAGAAGTTCGGCGGCGATTCGATCAAAGAGCTGCGGCGCAATTTCGAAGGGTACCGCAAGCAGGTGCGGGAGTTCTGATACGAGATCCGTATGAAAAATATCATCCTTGCGGGATTTATGGGCACCGGGAAGACCTCTATCTCCAAGAAGCTCGCCCAGCGCCTGAAGATGAAATACGTCTCTACGGATCGCATGATCGAGGAACGCGAGCACAGGACGATCGCCGATATCTTTGCGAAAGACGGCGAGGAATACTTTCGAAGCATCGAGACTTCTGTGGTGCGGGACGTCTCGCGGATGAAGGGCGTCGTCGTCGACACCGGCGGCGGCGTTATCCTGAGAGACGAGAATATCAGGGCGCTCAGCGCCTCGGGGACGCTCATCTGTCTCAGGGCGAACGTCGACGTTATTATAGAGAGGACGCGGCATTATCGCCACAGGCCGCTCCTGAACGTCGAAGATCCGAAAGAAAAGATCCGGGAGCTCCTGACGGTCAGGGCCCCGCAGTATGAAAAGGCGGATATCCATATCGATACGACCGACCGTTCGATCCAGGAAGTGGTCGATCATATCGCCGGTCTGATGACGAACGTATAAACGAGGTGGGAAGACCATGATAAAGATGAGAATGGTGATCGCGTTGTGTCTTGTGAGCGCGTCTTTAGTGTACGCGGCCGAAGAGGGCAGGTATGTCAACGAGCGCTATGGGTTCAGCATCGCCGCGCCCAAGGGCTGGTTCAGAATGAACCCGCAGGGCGATGAACGTTTTGTCGTGAAGTTCACTAAATATCAGAAAGAGAAGCGGGGGGTCTTCAACCCCGCGATGATCATAACCGCCGACGATGTCTCGGTCCTCCCGGTCACCAGACCGCTCGATTTCGCGAATTTCATCTTTCAGAGGATAGAAGAGCAATATGATGTCAAGGAATCGCCGAAAGAGCTCGAGATGAGCGGCCTGCCGTGCGCTGCGCTCTCAGTAGGCATGCCGCTTGAGATGATCGCTACCGGGGAGGCCTTCTACGGTGTCAATACCCTGTATTTCTTCCTCAAGGACAAGACGGCGATCACGCTGAGCATAATCGATCGGGGCGATACGCACAGCGAGAACATCCCGGTGTTCCAGGAGGCCGTTCAGAGCTTCCGGCTGGAAGGGGTCCCCGGGAAGACAGAGAGCGGCACTCAAGTCCAATAAAGCAGGGCTGATGGACGTTTATACACTGACACTGCGCGATGAGGCTTATCCGAAACGTCTGGCGACTATCTATGACCCTCCGCGGTCATTGCGGGTGAGAGGGGCGTTCTCGGAACAGGACGATATTGCGGTCGCTCTTGTAGGGTCTAGACGCGCGTCGCACTACGGCATGCAGTCGTGCGAGACGCTGGCGTATGAACTTGCGATCAGGGGGATAACGATCGTGAGCGGCCTGGCGCGGGGCATCGATACCGCGGCCCACCGGGGCGCGCTGAAGGCCCAAGGAAGGACGATAGCCGTGTTAGGGAGCGGGCACGCTAACATCTATCCGCCCGAGAACGCCGGACTCTACCAGGAGATAAGCGCGAGCGGAGCGGTCATCTCGGAGTTCGAGGACGATATGCCGCCGTTTCGGCAGAATTTTCCTCAAAGGAACAGGATCATCAGCGGTCTTTCGCTGGGCGTTGTTGTCGTTGAGGCTTCCCAGACGAGCGGGGCCCTTATCACCGCCAGCTATGCCCTTGAACAGGGACGCGAGGTCTTCGCGGTTCCCGGAAAGATAGATTCCCTGACAAGCAGGGGGACCCACGATCTTATAAAAGACGGCGCGAAACTGATCCAGTCCGCTCAGGATATCATCGATGAGCTCGGCCTGAAGCCGGTGGTGCCGCACGCGCGGGAAGAGACTTCGGGCGGGGAAATGAAGGAGACGCTTGACGAGCTGGAACAGAAAGTCTACGGGGTGCTTTCAGACGAACCGCTTCATCTGGACGATGTCTATTCAAGGACCGGCCTTGAGCTGGGCGAGCTGTCCAGGGTACTATTACAGTTGGAATTGAAGCGGCTGATCAAGGCGCTCCCGGGGAAGAGGTTTATCACACTATGAAAAAGGAGCATGAGGTAAAAAACATGGGAAAGGCATTGGTCATCGTCGAATCGCCCGCGAAGGCGAAGACGATCAATAAATATCTGGGAAAAGATTTCGAGGTCGTCTCCAGTATGGGGCACATCATCGACCTGCCGAAGAACACGATGGGTATCGAGATCGAGAATGATTTTAAGGCTGACTATATCGTCATCCCCGAAAGAAAGAAATATTTCGCGCAGCTGAAAAAACAGGCCCATGATAAGACGACGATCTACCTTGCCCCCGACCCCGACCGGGAGGGAGAGGCGATCAGCTGGCACCTCAGGAACGCCCTGGACGACAAAAAGAAGAAGTTCTACCGGGTCGTGTTCGATGAGATAACACAGCAGGCAATCAAAGAGGCGTTCAAGCATCCCCGGGATATCGATATGAACCTGGTGAATGCCCAGCAGGCGCGGCGGATACTCGATCGGCTCGTCGGCTACAGCATCAGCCCGATCCTCTGGAGAAAGGTGAGGAGGGGATTGAGCGCCGGCAGGGTCCAATCGGTCGCCGTGCGTCTGATCGTCGAGCGGGAGCGGGAGATCCAGGGTTTCAAGCTGCAGGAATACTGGGAGATCGACGCCGATCTCAAGCAGCCGCAGGACGCCGTCGAAGAGCGGTTTAAGGCGAAACTGGAAAAGCGCGACAACGTCCGCCTCGAGATCACGAAGAAAGACCAGACCGACGCCATCATCGAAGAGCTGAAGAGAGAGAACTTCATCGTCGATAACGTCAAGGAGTCGAAGAAGCGGAAAAATCCCCAGCCGCCCTTCACGACCAGCAAGCTGCAGCAGGAGTCCTTTAACCGGCTTCGTTTCTCCGCCACGAAGACGATGCGCGTGGCGCAGATGCTCTATGAAGGCATGGAGCTCGGCGAAGAGGGAAGTGTCGGTCTTATCACCTACATGAGAACTGATTCGGTCAGGATCTCCAACGAATCGCAGGCGGCCGCGAAGGAGTATATCCTGTCGGCGTACGGTAGCCGCTATTATCCGTCAACGCCCAACGTCTTCAAGTCGAAGAAGACCGCTCAGGAGGCGCACGAAGCGATACGGCCGACGCTCCCGCTGCGCAAACCCGAATCAGTCCGGGAATACCTCCAGCCCGATCAGTTCAAACTGTATGAGCTCATCTGGAAACGGTTCATCTCAAGCCAGATGACGCAGGCGGTCTATTCCGTGGTGAGCCTGGATATCAGAGCGGGACGATACCTCTTCAAGGCGTCGGATACCCAGGTTGTCTTTGACGGTTTTATGACGCTGTATGATGTCCAGGAACTTGAAGAGGCGAAAGCGAAGAACCGAATCCCCGCGTTGAAGCCGAAAGATCAGCTGGACCTTTTGAGTCTTATCCCCAGCCAGCATTTTACCAAGCCGCCCCCCCGGTATTCCGACGGATCGCTCGTCAAGGTCCTCGAGGAAAAGGGGATCGGCAGACCGTCGACCTACGCGCCCATCATCCAGACGATCGTCCTGAGGGACTATGTCGTGCGCGAATCCGGCTACCTGAAGCCGACAGAACTCGGTTTTATCGTTACCGATCTCCTGACGGAACATTTCGCCAAGATCATGGACGTTAAATTCACCGCCCGCATGGAGGATGAACTTGACGGCGTCGAAGCGGGCGAGATCGACTATCTGGTCCTTCTCAAGAGCTTCTACAGCCCTTTCATGCATTCGATCGAACAGGCCCAGCAGAACATGAGAAACCTCAAGAAGGAGGCGACGGCGACCAATGAGGTCTGCGACCGGTGCGGAAGACCGATGGTGATAAAATGGGGGAGGAAGGGGAAGTTCCTGAGCTGTTCCGGTTATCCCGAATGCACCAATTCAAAATCGATTACCAGCGGTGTCGCGTGTCCCCGCGAAGGATGCAGCGGCGAGCTGATCCTGAGACGCTCGCGGCGCGGACCGTTTTACGGATGCACCAAATATCCCGAATGCACGTATGTGTCGCGCAAGCTCCCGACAAAAGACGATACGGTAGAGAGCGTTTCCGAATGAGCCTCTAATTCCCTCGTGCCCTATGGACAGGTTCGTACAAAAGTTTATTACCTATCTGAAGATCGAAAAGAACGCGTCCGCCAATACCATCCTCAGTTATTCCAAAGACTTCAGGTTCTTCAGCGATTTTCTGCAGGGTAAAGACGCAACCGCCGTCACCCAGCTTGATATCCGGAGGTTTCTGGCGGACATGCGCGCGAAGAACATCTCAAAGAGGACGATGGCCAGGAGACTTTCGGCGCTCCGGAGCTTCTTCAAATTCCTTCACCGGGAAGGATATATTAAAAGCGACCCGACAGCGTCTATAGCTACCCCGAAACTGGATAAAAAATTACCCGTCTTTCTGGGGATCGAAAAGATGGAACGGCTTCTCTCGTCCCCCGACACCGCGACCCTCGCCGGTTCGCGCGATAAGGCGCTCCTCGAGACGCTTTATTCGACGGGCATCCGGGTCAGCGAACTGGTCGGTCTCGACATTGATGATATCGATTTTATAAGCGGGGTCATAACGGTGTTCGGGAAAGGCGCGAAGGAACGCGTCGTCCCCATCGGAGGCGTTGCGCTAGGCGCGATACGGCGATACCGCGACGCGCTGCGGGCCAATGGCGAAAAAAAGATGGACGCCGTCTTCCTGAACAAGTCGGGTTCGCGGCTTACCGACAGGAGCGTCCGGCGGATCATAGACCGGTACATCCGGAAATGCAAAATCCAGGAGAAGATATCATGCCACTCTCTGAGGCACTCGTTCGCGACGCATCTTCTGGATCGCGGGGCTGATCTGAGGAGCGTCCAGGAGCTCCTGGGGCATAAGAACCTATCGACGACGCAGATCTACACGCATGTAACGACCGAGCGACTCAAGTCCGTGTATGACAAGGCGCACCCGCGGGCATAGGCGATAGCAACCGATTATTACTATGACCATATTCTTCTATAACACGATCTTTATCATCTTCTCGATCATCTACCTGCCCACGCTTATCCTCAAAGGAAAGCTGCATAAGGATTTCTTTCAGCGGTTCGGGATCTTCGGCCGGGAGACGCTCGCGAGGCTCTCCTCTCTGAAGAGGACGGTCTGGATCCACGCTGTCAGCGTCGGAGAGGTCCGGGCTGCGAGCCCCCTGATCGAGTTCATCGAAAAAGAACTGCCCGGCCACAGCATCGTCATAACGACGACCACCAGGACGGGCAATACCCTTGCCCGGAGCATCTTCAAGGCCCGCGCTCTTGTTATCTATTATCCTCTCGACCTGAGTTTTATCACGGGACGGTTTGTGGAGCTGATCCGGCCGAGCGTCTTCGCGGCCATGGAGACAGAGATCTGGCCGAACCTGATCATGAGTCTTTCGCGCCGGGGGGTTCCCGCGATCATCCTGAACGGGAGGATCTCCGACCGGTCATTCGCCGGTTACCGGGCGGCGAGCGGTTTCTTCAAACCTCTTTTGCGCAGGATCACCGTCTTCTGCATGCAGTCCGAGGCGGACGCGGAGCGGATCAAGATCATCGGGGCCCCCGTTGAGAGAGTCGTCATCACCGGCAATATGAAATTCGACACAGGAACCGCCGTCTATCGCGGGGCATCGTTCCCGGGGGAGGGCGACCGCGCCCGGCTTAAGGTAAGATATTCGATGTATCCCGATGAAGAGGTTATCATCGCGGGAAGCACGCATCCGGGGGAAGAGGAGATCATCGTCGCCGTCTACCTGAGACTGCTTGCGGGGTTTCCCGGTTTACGGCTTATCATCGCTCCGCGTCATATCGAACGGGCCGCTGATATCGAGCGTCTGCTGGAGAAGAGCGGCCTGAGATCGGCGAGGATCTCGCGCTTCGAGGACAGCGGTTTCCACTCGCATGCGCGACCCGTCCTCATCCTGGACACGATCGGTCAGCTGAAAGACCTCTACGCGATCGCAACGATCGTCTTTATCGGAGGAAGCCTTGTCAGGAAAGGCGGACACAATCTTGTCGAACCGGCCCTCTTCGGGAAGCCGATACTCTGCGGCCCCTGCATGTCCAATTTCCGGGATATGGTCAGTCAGTTTGAACGATACCACGCGGTGCTCATCGTTGAGGACGAAGCTTCGCTTGAGAAGGCGATGCGGAAATTGCTCGGCAGCGCCCAAGAGCGGGCATTTCTGGGAGACAACGCCAGGAGGCTCATCGAGACGCAAAGCGGCGCATCGGTGAGGAACCTCCTCGTCCTGCAGAAGGTGCTGGAGGAGAATGCCGCTCAGGCGCATGAGGGGTTGTTCGCGGTCACATAGAGGGAAGGGCGTCATGCGTCAGTATATCTATTCAGTCATGGCAGGACACGCGACAGGGTTCGCGGCGACCGCGCTCAAGGGGGCGCTTTTGCCCTTTGCGTTCGTCTACGGCGCCGTCATCGCGCTCAGGGCCACGCTGTTTGGGGCGGGGTTGTTTCCGGTGGAGCGCGTCCGGGTCCCGGTCATCAGCGTCGGCAACCTCACGCTCGGCGGCACCGGCAAGACACCGTTCGTGATCATGCTTGCCGGGCTCCTGTCGGAGCGATTCGCCAGGAAGACCGTCGTGCTGATACGCGGTTACGGGATCGATGAACAGGAATTGCTGAAGGCGCGGCTTAAGGAGAGTCTCGTCCTGGTCGGGCGTGACCGGGCCAAGAGCGCCCGCGCCGCCCTGAACGCGGTCCCCGATGCCACGATCCTCCTGGACGACGGTTTTCAGCATCACCGGCTCCATCGCGATATGGACATTGTCCTCGTGGACACCAGGAACCCGTTCGGGAACGGCTGTCTGGTCCCGTGCGGGATCCTCCGGGAGCCGATCACGGGCATCCGGCGGGCGTCCGTCGTTGTTTTGACAAAGACCGACAAGAGCCTTGTTGACACCGACCAGTTACAACAAAGGCTCAAAAATATCCAAAGCGATCTAGTCTTCGCGGAAGCGGTCCACAGGCCGCTCTTCCTGTATGGCGTCGTTTCTCGGCAAACGGTCGAATTCGACCGCGTGAAGGACAGGAAGGTCCTTCTGGTCTCAAGCATCGGCGATCCGGCATACTTCGAAAAGACCGTCGAGGATCTGGGCCCGCGCATCCAGGGACACTCGGCTTATCCTGACCACCACAACTATCTCGAGCGCGATGTCGAGGCGATAATAAAAAGGCGATCGGAGACCGGCGCCGAATACATTATCACCACGGAAAAAGACGCCGTCAAATTGGAACGTTTGATACGCGGAATGCCGGCTCAGGAAGAGATCATCGCCCTCCGCGTCGAGCTTACGATCGTCAAAGGACTGGAGCATCTTCTTGATAGACTACATCGCCTCTATTCTCATTAGGATACTGAACTTCATTTTCAACTTTATACCGATCAGCGCCGGGCTGTGGCTTGGCAGGCGCATCGGGGGCGTCGTCTTTTTCTTCAATAAAAAGAGGCGGCTCATCGCCTACGCCAACCTGAAAGCCGCTTTCGGCAGGGAAAAGCCCCCTCATGAGCTGCGGATAATAGCGAAGCGCGTATATCAGAATATAGCGCAGACATTCATCGAGGTCTTGAATCTCACCAAGGTCAACGCAAAGTATGTCAGCGCCTATGTGGATGTCATCAATATAGAACGGGTCAGGCAGGCGGCGCAAAGCGGCCGGGGGGTGATCCTGTTGACCGGTCATTTCGGCAACTGGGAACTCTCCAATCTTGTCGGCGCCATCAT
>Ga0315294_10006355_pt1 | contig 12958 bp, 12 predicted proteins | sample YL17G13_40_MG_FD_203626 | JGI IMG/M metagenome (GOLD analysis project Ga0315294, IMG submission 203626) | Sediment microbial communities from Yellowstone Lake, YNP, Wyoming, USA - YL17G13_40 | ecosystem: Environmental > Aquatic > Freshwater > Lake > Sediment | place: USA: Wyoming | collected... | reverse complement strand
CGAAAAGGAGGGGGTCATAGCCCCTCGCAAACCCCTTATCCCTAGCTGCCTTCAGGGATACAGTTGGGGGTCTATGCTAAAATCGCCAAAGCGTTGGGCGTTTCAATTGGGGATTTGTTAAGGTGAAGAAATCAAAGTTGGCCGTTAGGAATCTGCATGAGGGAAAGATCGCCGAGCTTGCAAAGAAGACCGATCACAAGACGCTGGCAACATGGGCTCTCGATTGCGCCGAGCGTGTATTGCCTTACTTTGAGAGTAAACATCCAAAAGATGACCGTCCCAGAGTGGCAATTGAAACAGGACGAGCTTGGGTCAAGACGGGCGTGTTCAGGATGGCGGTTATGCGCAAGGCTGCGCTTGATTCTCACTCCGCAGCCCGTGAGGTGAAAGATGATGAAGTAGCCCGCTCAGCTGCCCGTGCTGCAGGACAGGCGGTGGCAACGGCACAGGTCCCTACACATGCTCTCGCCGCTGCAGTCTACGCAGCCACTGCTATTCGTGACGCTACCCACCCAGCCAATGCTGACGCTGCTACTACCAAAGAACGAGAATGGCAATATCGACATTTGATGAAACTTGGAAGAATGAAGGGAAGGGTATCGAAAAGGAGGGGTTAGTAGCCCCTCCACAAACCCCTTTTCCTTTCAAGAAGAGAGGATAAAAGGAGATTTGGAGCCACCCAAGTCACGGACAAGAAAAGATGAGAAAGGATGAAAATGAAAGAGGTTTGGATCAGGTTTGGCTCAGGCTTTGAGCAGACCGAATTTGTAGTTGGTTGGCCCAGCGTCGGATGATATGATGATGTATATCTCCTTATATCCCGAGTAACCCGCTAGGCTTTTGGTCACGATCTCGGTATCATCCGCCAGATTCAGGGTTTCCATCTTGTACGGCAACGAGATCTCATCGTTGCTATACGCTGGAGCGTAGAGAGTGACCGAGAAGTCAACCTCTACAGGCGGCTGCATCGACACGAAAGACCGTATGTCATCGCCATTATCAACGATCTTTCCATTGATGGCGATGTTGTCCACGAACCAACCCTGCTCTGTATACCCCCAATCGGTCATGTACCGGAACGCAATCATCACTTTGCCGCCAACATGATCGGACAGATCAAATGCCATGTTCCCAGAGCCAAATCCGGTGAATCCGGGCAAGTTTGCCTCGATATCAGGGTGACCTTCAGGAACGATGTCAGATCGGGTATAGGCGTTCGCCAGCGAGGTCCATGTATTCCCATCATCCGTCGATATCTGCACGAAGCCGAAGTCCCACTGTTCTTCAATCGCATAGTAGGTATCGAATGTGAGAGTTGCCTCGGTCATTCCGCTCAGGTCGACCGTTCCAACGATGGCGACGTCTCTGAGGTCGCTAGCACCTGAGTACCAGACCATGCCCGAGAATCCTGGAACAGCAGGGGCTGTGGTGAGCTTCCAACCCGGATCGTAGTAGTCATTGCCGTCGAATTTGAAGCCGAGCTTGAGTAGCTCTCCAGCTCTAACCCCTTTGATCTTCAAGTAGTCAGTACCGTAAGGTCCCAGCAGATAAGTCCCGGTATTGTATCCGTCATTGGTCCAGGTGTACTGGAAGGCATAGGACTGGGTAACGAAGCCCATTCCAGGCTTGATCTTGGAATGGATGGTGAGCTCCCCCGCCATGGGATCGTTTAGGTCAATCGACACGTAATTGTACAATCCATCACCGAAGTCATTGGTATGGATCAAGTTAGCCATTCTCCATGCTAAGAAGACCTCCTCGAAGTTCCAGTCCGGATAACCAGCAGCGGCAAGGGTCGCGGTCACGCCCTCTTCACCGTTGGCTGGATTAGCAGCCAGGGCAGAGATAAAGTCCGCTCCCCCGAAGTGATCATTAAGGTAGATGGCGAACAACGCAGCAGCGACGTAATCAGCGAGGCTGTTGATGTCACCCTGGTCGCCCCACTCGGTCAAGGAGTTGTCAGGAGTGTATAGGAATGCCGCAATGTGGGTCCATGGCGCTCCGTAGCCGCAAAGCATCTCCGAGTAATCTGAACAACCCTCGTTGACAAATGATACTTCATCCTCGTCGAGGTCGTCGTGCAGCAGGTGCTGGTACTCGTGAGCAACCACGGATTCGTATAGGAACGGTTTGGCGACGTCGGCGCCGATCCTGTCTGTCCAGTCCCAGCTATCGAGATGTATGACATTGCGATCATAGTAAGACTCAATAGACGGATCATAGTAACCGGCAACATACCACGGATAGGTCGGATCATAGTATCTTGCATCGACCATATTCCACACCATGATCATGAGCCTTCCTTCAGCATCGCTGAAGAAGGGATATCCATCCTTTTCATAAATGGAATCTGACCCATCGTGGGAATCAGGTGTGCCGAAGTAATCCGACTCAATGGGATAGATCACGGTATCGAATTGATCCATGATATACTCGACCTGCCAGTCATATATCGTGATCTGGTTCGGGTCGTCATTGCGAGGGTCTCCGGCCGGGAAGCTTAGGTCTGTTGCGATCCATACCTCCACTCGGCTGCCCTCTCCCCTCTTCTCAAACTCAATGAAATCATCCAGACCCATTCCGTTCACATAGTACAACTCTTTGTTGCCGACTTCGTATATGTCGGCCGAGCCATACCAACAGGATACCTCTGAGGCTGCAGCCAAGGCCTCGGCCTTGTTAGGCTGCAAGGCCCGGATTTCAGGCCCAATATCCTTCACCGCCACGTCGGCAATGCGTGGGACGCTCGAGACCATCGCTGCGCAGGGCACGACCAAAGTGGTGAAAGCTCCTACGACCATTAGCGTGACTAACGCTAAACATGCTATCTTTGTTGCTTTCAGTCAAACCCCCCCTATGATAAGACCCTCGAATAGGGTCCTAGCCTAGCGGAATATACCTAACAATAGTTAATTGTTCTGATTAGTCAGTACGATAATCTGAGGCGTGAGGTCGCATGTCGGGGGGAAATCTGAGGTCGCAAAATCCAATCGTGAAAATGATGTGATATCACGGACCTAAGAAAGTGTGTTGAATGTACCTTTTGTAACCGTGCCAAGAGTCTGAATGGACCGAAGGGGATTTCTACCCACATTTTCGACTGGCTCGGCTGAAGAAGGTACACCATCCTTCCAGGAAGGCATCTCGGGAAGGGTAACGAAAAGGAGGGGTTCATAGCCCCTCGCAAACCCTTCACCCCTTTTCCTTGTTCAACCGAGACCAAGCTGAGCCAGCATACCCAGGCGATCAAAGGACTCGTGGTACTCTACAATCTTGCCGCCTCGGATCTTGACGACAGCCACGATCTCGACTTGAACGCTCTTGTTCGTCGGGGGAATGGTCTTGCCGTCTGGACTCATGAGCGGCCCTTTGTTAGTCCCGGAAGCGACCATCTTAACGCAGATCCAATCACCTTGCCCAAAAGAACGAACCTTCTTGATTTGTCCATCCGGGAATACAGAGTGCACGGCTTCATAGCCCCTTAGAATGGCATCCCGCCCTCTGTAGGGTTTAACACCTGGTTCATAAAAGAGAGCTGATTCGGCATATATCTCTGCGAGTTTGCTCCAGTCCCGAGCATTGTAGCTCGCTATCATGCTGTCGATTAATCGTAGGTTCTCCTTCACGCTCACCTCACACCACCTCCTCCAAATTCGGTATCGCCTTTCCTCCCCTATGGGCTTTTCCGAGGCGCGGCAAAAAGAACCAAGTAGCTCATAAGTCATTTCCCTTTCCAGCCTCGAGTGGTGGTTCGAGGAGGAGGTGAACGCAAAGATGGACGCTCACGAGACAATTCGAAAGTGGAGAGACTCGATGAACGAGGGGCGATTCGAGGAATACCTTGGCGTGTACTCGCCGGACGCGGTGCTCGAGACCCCTATCGCACGAGTCCAGGGACGACAGGGCGTGAAGGAGTATGACGGCTCTCTTGGCTCAGCGATCAAGGACTCTGTTCTCAAGACGCCCTCCATAATCGTCAGCGGAGACACCGCAGCGGTGGAGTGGGTCTGGAGCGGTAAGCAGACAGGCGAAATAGTGGTCTCTGGCGCGAAGCTAGCTGCGACCAACCGTGCCTTCGCGCTGCACGGTACGAGCATTCTGCACTTCGACTCAGAAGGTCTCATAACGAAGGAGCGCAGGTACTACGACGTGCGCACCTGGTTGGAGCAACTCGGGCACAAGTGAGGATTGCTCCAACACTTTTACCCTTCTCTTTGTCTCCTGCTCAATTGCCCTCCCCTAAGGTCTTTTCCGAGGCGAGGATAGCTACTAAGCAACATTACCTCTTCTGAGACTGCTCTAGTAGCTCTCGTATCTTCTTCAATTCGTCGAGCATACTGGCATCCGTCGGCTTCTCCTCCTGAAAGGCCCCAACGACACCGACTGATTTCTGGCTCCGGACGAATTGCATTATCAACTCACGCAGTCCCTCATACTGTTTGACCCCTTCGATCTTGATCTCCGCAGAGCCTCGGTGGGAAGGTGCCGAATAGCCCGCGGTCTGTATCATCAGAGAGGCTATCCCGAGACGCCTTTGGAGGGGACCCTGTTTGATGTCGATATTGGTTATTCGATTGTAGAGAACGATGCCCATCCTCCTGAACCATACTCCCCTGCTCCATTCCATTTCTATCTCTGTGAGTTTGTAGGACATCCTCCTGTAGTAAAGCTGAATCCATATGACGGCGAGGAAAATGAAAACTATCAATCCGCATGATGCGACGATTATTACACCCTGCTCTGCGGTGAAGAGTAATGTCGGTACGTACCAGGGAAGAAAGGTGAAGAGGATGTACCCCAAGACATAGAAATAGAAGAGCGTCTTCAGTTCTGGGTCGGGCCTGAATGTCTCGCCCAATTTGATGCCTTGCAATTCTTTCATGAGGATACCACGACCACACGATGTATCGTTTCCCCTCCTAAGGTCTTTTCCGAGAGGAGTGGGTCCAACCGGGCCCACGCTTGTTGCGAGCCAGATGGTTGGTCTCGGATTTCAATTCCTGTGAGACAATACAAGGCCAGTTCTCAAAACCCTTTAACTTTTTCCTCAATCCCGGATTATAGCCCGGAATCTACCGGTGATTAATGCTGGAGTCTATACTTACCGGCAAGAAATGAGCGGGGTTCGGACTCCATTTTCTTACCGGTAGAAGATACAATCCGGGGTTTCTACGAGCAAGCTCTGCAAGCTAGATGGCTTTGTCGAGGCTTGGCGCGGTGCAATGATCCTCTGATTGATGGACAGCCAATCGTTCGAGTTAACACATGGCTCATCGGCCTGTACCTCATCGTGGCGGACCTCCTGCTGCTCGCGGGGCACGTTGTGGCACCCGGGCGTTGATTACCAGACCGACATGCACAAGGTGCGGACCGCGCTCGTCGATCACGGCTCGGCACTTAGTCGTCGGCAACTGAAGAAAGAGGGAACGCGGTAAGCCCTCGCGGACGGCAAAAAAGGTTTTGGGCTTCACAACGGTCCGTTGACCGTGGGCAGTATGGAGCCCACAATCATGGCGATCATCCACACCACGACAGCGACGCAATCCTAGGTCTTCATGATTCGTTTGCCTGCCGCGCGCTTTCGGACGGAACCGCATCCTCCAGGGGACTTGCTGGCCCGGCTCTTGGCTGCGGTCATTCTGCCGCCTCTGCTTTTCTTTGCCATGCTCAGATCACTCCTTCCTTTGCCATGTTATGATCGCCCCTTTGTTCTTTCTCTAATCGCCATTCCCACCTCAGGCGGGCTGTGTAACGGCATTGGCGTCCAGGGTAACCGCAGTCTGTGCCAATGCCCTGCCGTTCAGCGTTGCGCCGGTCTCCAGAACAATCTGCGTTTGACACAGTATGATCCCCTTGAAGTCGGACGTCGTTCCAAGGGTCGCTTGGCCAGAGACCTGCCAGAAGATGTTCTTGGCCTGTGCGCCGCCGCTCAGGGTAACAATGGCGCCGTTAGCCACGGTAAGATCTCCTGCTATCTGGAAGATCCAGACATCATTTGCGCCACCCGAGAGAGTGACACCAGTGGTTATTGTAAGTCCGGTCCCCCATTTGTAGAGGCCAGGAACGAGTGTCATCCCGGAAATATCTCCGGCGCCCAGTTCAGTAAAATCAGGTAATACTCGTCCGGCGGCATCAGTGAACGCGATTTGCATGTCGCCTATGGCCGTGGTCATATCAGTTGGAGTAGGAGGCGCCATGTCGGCTGCGTATAGCTTTCCGGTCACTAGACTCGATGTCGCAAATACATTAGTGGCATCACGCGTCTGGGAGAATCCGGTCAGGAAGGTCTCAGCGGCCGGACTGAGTCCGACATTTCCAACAATTGCGGTGGTTCCAGTGGTTGAGACTCCTGTTTTTGCCAGAATCACAAAATTGCCGGCCGTTCCAAGGAATACCGGCTGTGGGCCTGCCGCTGTAGTTGCACCTGTTGTAAAGGTCCATACGAAGTTGCTTGCCAGTGCATTACCTGCAAGGTCCTTGACCCCGGTGGTGATCGTGGCAGTGTAAGTGGCGCTGGCGGCGAGATTGCCTGACGGATCAAAGGTTGCGGTAAGGCCGGCGTAGGTCACTGCGCCTGATACAGCCGTTGTCCCTTGCTTGAGAGTGAAGGTCGACGCGGTGATCGTCGAGGGGTCCATCGCCTCGCTGAACGTTGCCGAGAGGTTACTGTTGAGTGCCGCAGAGACAACAGGGCTCTTGGAAATCACTAGGGGCGGAGCGGTGTCTGCGAGTAGACCCGTTGTAAAGTTCCATACGAAGTTGACCGCCAGTTTGTGGCCGGCGAGGTCCTTGGCCCCAGTGGTGATCGTGGCTGTGTACGCGGTGCTAGTAGCGAGATTGTCTGTTGCCGCAAAGGTCGCGGCTAGGCCAGTGTAGGTCACGACACCTGAAACGGATGTGGTACCGTGCTTTAGGGTGAAGGTCGACTTCGTGATCGTCGAGGGATTCATCGCCTTGCTAAACGTTGCGAGAATTTTCGAGTTGATCGCCGCACCGGTGGCGGCATTGACTGGGGATGTGAACGTCACCGTAGGCGCAGCTCCCGGTGGGGGCGTGGACTTCTTCGGCTTCATCAAGATGTACCCTCCCCCAATGGCCACAGCCACAAGGACAATCACAATAGCTATAGCAATCAACACTGTTCTTTTCATTGCCGGTTTCTTCGGCTTACTAGATTCCATAGACGACGGATATGCTAGCAGCCAATATACCGTTATTTCAACATCACTGACAATTTGCTGAAGGATTTGATGCAAATCTAGTCAGCTGTTTGCGGCTCCAGTTATCCCGCCCTTGTGGCTTGCATCGCACTCAACCACGCAGATTCCTGAAGGGACCTGATGCGCTTTTGGGGGTGTTGTTCTCCAATCGTTTGGGAGACCATACACTCTCCAGGACAACGAGTCTTCGCCCATGGCAGCATCCATTTCATCCATTCTTGATCTTGACAGTCAATCCCATACTAGAATCTAACTAGCGTGGCATGCATTATCGGAACCGAACCGTCCTCGCCGTTTTGGCATATCGACGGGGATTAAACCATTCCTAGAACTGGAATCTCTCGATGGAATGAAAAGAAAGGAGTTTAGCTCGTTGCAATAATCGCCTAATTGAAAATCAGCCAATCATTCGAGTTCACACACGGCTCGACGAAACGCTGGCACGCTATCAGGCATTTCGTTGATCGCAAGATTGGATAGACTCATCCTCGGCCCACATTGCCTTGTCACGTTTCTTGAGTAATCTCTCGTAGCGGTCGCGGAGTTCCAGCTTCTCGGCGATTTCGAGGTTCGTTCCGTTGTCATGGTTCTCAGTTCGGTACTGCATTATGGCCCGCTCGATAGGGTCGATTTTCGCATCAGTTTTGTCAAGATCCGAAGGGACCAGAAAGATGGACAAACCAGTAGGCCCGGCACTGGACTCAATAGGAGGCGGGCAGGATTCAGGAGGAACAAAAGGGAGCTTATGTCCTTCACCTGGTCAAATACCTGAAGTACAGAATCTTAGTGTTGTCCTTCAGGTGCGCTTTTTGTTTTCCTTCTCAACGACTGAGAGAAATGCAGATCGTCTGCTCTCACTTTTCGAAGTTGACATGACCGTTTCCTGAACGATAAAAACGATTTATGAAGCGCAAAACCTGCACATAAATCGAGCCAGTGTTGAGACGCTCAGATCCCGTTGCTCACCTGTCCCCCAAACCCTTTTCAAAACCGCTCTGCGCGACAAGGCGCCCCTGTTCGATTCTACGCGTTTCTAGGGCATAGTGCGGTCGGAGGCACGGAGACACCTGATCTCGCCCACTCTCGCTGACGTCGTGGCAAAGCGTGCTGACAATGGGCAGGAAACGGGCATGTCGGCAGCCGATGTGGTCCCAGCCCCGAACACCCCCGAGGAGTTGGTAAGTCGTAACTCGGAATCAATCGGCAGGGATTGACGGTTCGGTACAAACACCTTTCCTTCTTTCTTTCCTATGAGCTTCTCTCACATGGCTCAAACCGACTTTGACCTGCAGCTGGAGTGGCAACTTCCAAATACAATGCAACTCGATTCACCATTTTGCCTCGAGGGTGGTTCGAGGAGGAGGTGAAAGAATGGGAATGAAACAGAAGCTTGACGTCCTTGTAGTGACACTGATAGCCACTATTATGCTGGTCATACTGGGCCTGATCTACTTCAGCCTGACGCTATTGGTGATAAAAGTAGCGGCCAATGTACTGTTCACAGACGACCTCAGCGCCAGCATGGGTGCACTGGCCGCGGCTCTCGTCACTGGAGCCGTCATGATTGCCGGAGCCTTGGAGAAGAAGAAAGACTAGAGCGCCAATCTCCTCGGACTCCTTTTTTTCAATTCTCAGTTTACTTCCCAATGGGGCGGTTGAGCTCTTGTCTCTAGATCATAGCTTTGATTCCAGGTCCTTCCTCATTTCATCGACCAGAGTTCGGTTGGGTCCACTATCGGACTCATGGCATGGTCTCTGTCAGGCAGAATTGAAATCTCGAAGCAGGAGATTCCTAGCTTGCCTCATCATGGAGAATGCGACATCACTTCGGATCCGTCCATCGTTCATAGTACACCTCTTTGGTTCGAGTGCTCGCATACCGGAGAGGATTCTATATGGCTTCAATCGGAACACCGGCGTCCTTTGCCTTCTTTGCGAAGGTTGGTCTCAAATCTTTCCATGGGAACTTGACTCCTGTCGCCAGCCCAGTTGTTGCGGTGTGTCTTCCGAAGCGGATATCATCTCAGAATTATGCAGAGATATAAAAGGACAAAGAGGATTCATATATTCGCCTGCGAATTACCTTCTCATGCCTAGTCTAGTGCAAACACTCTCGCACCTGGTACTAGGGCAGAAAGGTGGAGAAAACAGAATCCTGATAATCGAGTTGCTGAAGGATCGTCCGTACAACATCAATCAGTTGGCAGAATGCCTGCAACTGAATTATCGAACGGTCAAGCACCACATAGACGTCCTCCGTGAGAACGGCTTGCTGACCCCGTCGTCTTCTGCGGGTTACGGCGAGGTCTATTTCTTATCACCCGAATTGGTACACGATTATGAGATTTTCAGAAACATCGCCAGCAAACTCAAAAGCCAAGCCTTCCACAATGCATTCTTTCGAAACGTCATCGAACAGACGCACGATGCAGTAATGATAGTCGACGAAGAAGGACTGGTCCTGTTCTGGAATAGGAGTGCTGAAAGACTGCTTGGATACTCTGACAATGAGGTTCTTGGGAGAACAATACCAATCTTCAATGATCCCGAATTCCTCAAACTGGCTGTCAAAGACGTAGCTGACAAGAATGAGGCAAGGGTCCAAGAAATAGTAGGAAAAGACAATTCAGGAAAACCGATCGATCTTGAGATCAATATCGGTGGCATAGCTGACGAAGAAGGGAAGATAATCGCATATTCTATTCTGGCGAGAGATATTGGAGTGAGAAAACGGACCGAGGAACGGCTGAGATACTTGAATGTGCTCCTTACTGCCATAAATGACGTAAATCAGTTGATAAACAGAGAGTCAGACATTGACACCCTCATACAGAATGCAGCTGACCGGCTCAATGATACACAGCTGTTCATCGAGGTTTCCATTGGTCTGCAACGTGATCCGGACAGCAACAGTATCGTCCTCATCGGGCATTGTGGATTGCATGGAACCGAATCTTGGAGAATAACGCTTGAAGGGAGTGGGGAAGGACCCAATTGCGTAAAATCAGTTGCAGAATCAATGAAGACAGCCATTGTCAATGGAGCCGGAGAAGAATGTGTGGAATGTCATCGCGATTGCAGTCATGAAGGGTACTCAAGCGTGATAATCCCGATGAAATATCGAGGCAGCCTCATAGGAATTTTCAGCGTTTCGTTCTCTCCTAGCCATGTGATTTACAAGGAGGAAATCAGTCTTCTTGAGGAAGTTGTGAGGGATCTTACGCTAGCTAGGGTCAAGATGTTGGCAGAAGATATATTGACTGAGAGCAAAGATCGATTTTCGTCGGCTCTTTTCGCTGCAAGGAGCGGCGCCTGGGATTGGGATCTCAAAACAGATGAGCTGGCATGGTCTGACGGTTTGGAGCGAATCTTCGGCTTTCGCCAGGGTGAGATCAAACTTACCCACGATGCACTTCTCAATCGCGTTCACATCAAGGACCGCCACAAAGTCGCCGATGCAACAGATGCATGTATGAAGGGCAAGAAAGAATATGACGTCGAATACCGCGTAGTATGGCCAGATGGTTCAGTTCATTGGATACGCGAAGCCGGAGACATCTTGCTGGACCAAAACAACGAACCATCCCGCATGCTGGCGGTCGTAAGCGACATTTCAAAAAGGAAAGTGCTAGAGAGCGAGATGCGCAAGGCTCTCGACAAGGCGCAAGTGCGTCAAATTGGAGCCGCAAACAGCTGACTAGATTTGCATCAAATCCTTCAGCAAATTGTCAGTGATGTTGAAATAACGGTATATTGGCTGCTAGCATATCCGTCGTCTATGGAAGCTAGTAAGCCGAAGAAACCGGCAATGAAAAGAACAGTGTTGATTGCCATAGCTATTGTGATTGCCCTCGTAGTCGTAGGACTTGGGGCAGGGTACATATGGCTGACAGGGAACGAGTCAGACGGAACTGGAGATCGCGGTGGCAGTGACGGATCAGGAGTTGGGCCAGCGACTCTAAACCTTCGATCGGCTGCCGATTTTGTGATTCTAGCAAAAACAGGAATCTCAACCACAGGAACCACCTCGATTGTTGGAGATGTTGGGATTAGTCCAGCCGCTGCATCTTTCATAACTGGATTTGGATTGGTATATGCTAGTGGGGCTACATACTCGACATCATCTCTAGTGACTGGACGTGTGTATGCATCCGACTACGCTCCTCCAACGCCTGCCAAAATGACTACAGCTGTAAGCGACATGGAGACCGCGTACACCGACGCAGCTGGACGGACAAACCCTGATCACACTGAACTGGGCGCAGGAGATATTACATCGATGACGCTCGCTCCTGGTCTTTACAAGTGGGGTACTGGAGTCATAATATCTGCTGCTGGTGTCACTCTTTCAGGTGGCGCAAGTGATGTCTGGATCTTCCAGATAGCGCAGAACCTAGAAGTGGCCGACGGTGCCCATGTCATTCTGAGCGGCGGCGCACTGGCCTCCCACGTCTTCTGGCAGGTCGCAGGCCAAGCCACCATTGGAACGACGGCAGTCATGCAGGGAATCATACTGTGTCAAACGGCGATTGTGCTCAATACCGGCGCAACGCTGGACGGCATGGCGTTGGCGCAATCAGCGGTTTCAATGGACGCTAATACCGTTAGGAAGTAGGAGGCGATGTGGAATGCCAATAACCGTGCAATGGTCTCACATTGGGTTGGGCTCAGTAGTCGCATTCTTGATAGGCTGGTTCATATTTGGCCCTCTTGGTGCGATAGCAATAGCCATCGTAGTCTTGATCCTAATGGGAGTCATAAAGATCAGATAGAATCGAAAAGAAACAGGAGGTGGCAACAAATGGCAAAGAAAAGCAGAGGCGGAAGAATGACAGCGGCAAAGAATCGCGCGAAGAAATCCGCCGGTGGACGCGGCCCTGTAAAGGGACGTGAGACCGGCAAGAAAATCATGAGGACCTGAGTGGTGATGGAAACATGTCCGTATCACTTGAGGAGGCCTTGATTTTCTTCCTCGTCGGGCTGATCGTCTCGACCATCATCATCTACGTGATCACGAAGCTGTTTGAAGAGAAAGAAGGGATAGGGACGGCCATATTGGCCGCCCTAGTTGGGGCTGTCATCTACGCCCTGGCATACTACTTCCTTGGTGAAGGGCTCCTAGCGGCATTGGTGGCCGGATTCGTTTGGCTGCTGGCACTGGGGAGCCTCTACAGCATGGGCTGGTGGAAAGCACTCGGCGTGGCAATCGTCGTGTGGATCGTCGCCTTCTTCGTGGGCTACATACTGCCTACGGTCGTGGGTCCTCTGTGACAAAAGATGTATTGGGCTCGACGAAAACCTTTTCTTCCCCTTTCCTTCCCTGAGATCTTTTCCTGGGTGAGACACAAAGGCATTGTTACTAATCGTCCTTCTGAGGAATCTCCTTTCCGCAGACGCTGCAAACCTTCGTGCCCTTGGGATACCTGACTAGGCATTTCGGGCAGACTACTGGATTCACAATGAGCATGTATGCGGCGAGCTGCTCTGGTGTGCCTGGATTCTGCATTCTCAAACCACCTGCTCCTTGTATCGCCTTTCCTTCCCTATGGGCTTTTCCCAATTAACATACCTCAGTAGCGAAAAATTCAATTATTTTTATAAAAAAGTCAAAATGGACCGAAGGGGATTTGAACCCCTGACCTCCTGCTTGCAAAGCAGGCGATCTTCCGCTGATCTATCGGCCCGCAACGAGCGATGAGAGAAGCTCATTGGAAATGGCCATTAAATAGCTTTCCTGA
>Ga0315294_10006354_pt1 | contig 12959 bp, 7 predicted proteins | sample YL17G13_40_MG_FD_203626 | JGI IMG/M metagenome (GOLD analysis project Ga0315294, IMG submission 203626) | Sediment microbial communities from Yellowstone Lake, YNP, Wyoming, USA - YL17G13_40 | ecosystem: Environmental > Aquatic > Freshwater > Lake > Sediment | place: USA: Wyoming | collected... | reverse complement strand
GTGCCGATCTCCAGGACCCGCTCGGCGCCTTCCAGGTGGAGGCTCTGGGTCATCAGAGCGACCATGTAGGGCTGGCTGATGGTCTGGCCGTGGCCGATGCCGAGCGGCCGGTCCTCGTAAGCCATGCCGCGCAGGTTGGCGGGCACGAAGCGGGCCCGGTCGATCGTGCGGAAGACCGCCAGGACGCGCGGGTCGCGAATGTCGCGGCTTTCGAGTTGCGTCCGCACCATCCAGTCGAGTTGTTCGCTGACGGCGCTCATGGGCGGTCTGGCATAGCGATTTGCGCGGCGGGTCTCCTGACCCGCCGCGCCCACGTGTTCTGCGGGCGTTCAGCGCCGCGGCTCAGGAGAGCCGCCGCCCTGACGTTCTCATGTGCCTTAAGTATCAACCTGCTGCACTGGTTCCCAGTCGGGTTCGATGGGCCTGCGGGCCTCGACGATCACTTGGCCGCGGGGGCCGCGATGCAGAACCAGGAACGTCTGCCACTCGGGATCCTTGCGCGGCAGCGGCCGAATCGAGTCGGGCGAATCGAAGAAGAGGTGCGGCCCCCGGCTCTCGGTCCGCGCCCCGCAGGCCGTCAGGACCATCTCGGCCACCAGGGCGATGCTCCGCGTCTCGGCCAGGAATCCCTCGCCTGCGTCGGCCGCAGCCCACGGCTGCTTCGCAAGTTCGTGCAGTTCCGCGAGGCCCTCGTTGATGCCCGCTGCCGTCCGCTTGATGCTCGCACGCATGGTCATCAGGTGCCGGATGGTGCGGCGGACCTCGCGGACGTCGATCGGTCTGCCCTTGGCGGCGGCCGTCGCCGGCCGGCCGGCCTTGGGCTTACCGGGTTTCGATGCCAGGGCCAGTGCCGCGGCCGACTCGCCGGCGATCTTGCCCATGACCTGGCCGTCCATAAGGGCGTTGCCGCCGGGACGGTTGGCCCCGTGCTGGCCTCCCGCGACTTCGCCGGCCGCAAAGAGGCCGGGCACGGTCGTGCCCGCCTGCTCGTTGATCTTGACGCCGCCCTGGAAGTGCTGGCACGCCGGGGCGAGTTCCAGCCGGTCGCCCGCCTCCAGGTCGATGCCGCGGTCTCTCAGCCACTTCACGCTCGGCGCGTTGATGGCCTTGAGCCGCGCCAGGGGCAGGTCGCGGTACGGCGGCTGCGCGAGCGGCAGGGTCTTGAGGTTCGGGTACCTGGCCCAGAGCGCCGGGTCCATCTTCGCCAGGTCCAGGCCTGCCGGGTTCCGCGAGAAGTCCATGAGAACCTTGCGGCCTTTCTGCATCTCGGAGAAGACGGCGATGTCGATGATGTGGCTGGGCTCTTCACGCGAGACCGGCCACGACGCCCCTTTGTGGAAGAGCACGGCGTAGACCGCTTCGGCGGGCGTGCCGCGAGGGAAGTAGTCGAAGAGGAACTCGCGGCCGTCGTCGGTCACGAGTCTCGGCCACGCCCGCATCATGCTGCCTGAACAGGCGAGTTTGGTCTTGGTGCTTGAGAGGCCGAACTGGATGAACTCGAGGTTCACGAGTTCCGCCCCGGCCCGATACGCCATTGCGTAACCGTCGCCGGTCATCCCCTCGGGGAACACGTTGACCTCGTACGCCTGGCCGGCGCCGCCGGTGGCCAGGATCACCGCGGCGGCCGGAATGGTCGGGCCGTCGGCCAGGCGCACACCGGCCGCGCGGCCAGAGGCATCGAGCGCCAGACCCGCGGCCATGGCGTTCTCGCGGATCGGCAGGCCGCGGCGCCGCAGCTCGCTGCGCAGCGCCTCGTGGATGTGGTTGGCGGTGAACGGGCCTGTGTAACACGCACGGGCATATTTCGACCCGTCGGTTACGAACTGCTCGGCCAGGCCGTCGGGCCGCCTGACGAACGGCACGCCCAGCCGGTCGAGGAAGTGGAACGCCTCGGCCGCGCCCTGGGCCAGGACGCGGGCCAGGCCGGCGTCGGACACGCCGCCGCCGATGCGGTAGATGTCCTCGGCGTGGTAGCGCCAGGCGTCCTTTCCCCCCGGGTCGGTGTGTTCGAGCGTGGCGTGGAAGGCCATGCGGTCGGAGCAGGAGAGGGCGGTGACGCCCGATTCGCCCAGCCGCCCCTTCGTGAGCACCAGGACGCGCGCGCCGCTGTCGTGAGCTGCCAGGGCCGCCCGCAGGGCCGCGCCGCCGCTCCCGATAATGACGATGTCCGCACCGCTTTCCTGCATCATCCTGCCGCGCTCTTTCCGTGTTACAGCGATCCGGCACAACTATAGTTCCCGGTGGCGGAGGCGTCAACCGCATGGGCGGCGTTCTCTGCATGGCGGGCCGGGAGACCGCCGCACACGTCCCTGCCAGTGGCAAACGGGAGCAACCGCGTGATTTGTGTCCGCGCTGGCCGGTCAATCCAAGTACAATCATCGCATCGAAAAGGAGGACGCCATGCGTGCGAACAGGATGCTCGCGATTCTGATGCTGGGGGCTATCCTGCTGGCGGCCCCGGCGCAGGTCTGGGCGGCGTGCACTGCCACCTTCACGGCCGACGACAAGGGCACGTTCCCCGGTACGCTCAAGTTCGATGCGAAAGCGAAGGTGCTGACGGTTGACCTCTCGGGCCTGCCGAAAGATGCCGCGGTTTTCCGGGCCGAACTGGTTCTGGGCGAGGCCCCGCCCCACGGCCCGGCCCCGATGGAGCCGACGACGGTGTATCCCGACGGCCGGCCCGAGGCGAGACTCAAGTTCGTGGCCCCGCGTTTTCGGACCCTCGACGCCCGCGAGGCAGTCGAGGCGTCCATCAAGGCCGGGCAGCCGCTGCGACTGAAGGTCGAGACTACGGCCGCGGGCGTGAGCCGCCTCGAAGTCTCTTCGGCGAGCGGCAGGCCCAAAGCCGCCGCCATCCCTCGCGTCGCGAACCTGAAAGTCACGCACCGCAAGGGCCAGTCGCTCATCGTCTTCACGGAGCCGGAACTCGAGGACTTCCCCGACTTTAAGACCGGCCGCGACGTGCAGGAGTTCAAGGCGGAGTTCCTGAAGAAGCACCCGGCGATGGCGCTGCGAATCTGGCGCGCGGCAGAGAAGATCACGCCGCAGACGATCGCCAAGGCGCGCCTGGTCGGCGAGTGCGGGTTCTTCACCGCGTGGAACTCCGGCTATCATCAGGATGAGACGGCCAGGCAGCCGCCGCTCCGGTATCGCGTGACCGACGGCGGCGAGCCCGCGGCGTGGGGCACCGGCATCTACGCGCACAATCCGGCCGAGGCCGGCCGGGCGTGGTACGCGGTCACGGTGGCGGTCGGCGGCGAGGAGGACCTCGATCATCTCGACGCCGGGAACACGACGGCCGAACCGGTCGACGAGGCGGTCGGCCTGGGCGAGCCGATCCTCCAATGGATGGAGCAGCCGAAGGAGTGGATGTACCGCCAGGGGCCGCTGGCGCGCCTGATCTATACGCGGTGGGAATCGTGGCCGCACTGCTCGACGCCAAGCACGCCGATCGATTACCTTGTGGCGATGGGCGACGAGCCGCCGCCCGCCGCGCCGCCCAAAGAGATTGGGAACCGCGCTTGGCGAGTCGAGCCGGCGCCCGTCGGGCTGCACCTGCACTGCTGGGGCGGCAGCCTCAACGGGGGGTACGGCTGGTGGTACTACGCTCACCACGGCGGCGTGCTTATCGCGTCGAACCAGATTCCGTACGACTGGTGGACCGGCTACCACGAGCGCCGCGGCACGGCCAAGACCTTCGGCGACGGCCACGTGCAACCGTTCTCGATGACGCGGATGCTGGGCTTCCTCGACTGGGCGGCAAAGCAGTGGCAGGAATCGCCGGAGCCGCAGCGCCGGCACTGGCGGAGACTGGACCTCACGCGGGTCTTCGCGGCGGGGAACTCGATGGGCGGGTCCGGCGCGCCGATGTTCGCGGTCCGCTGCGGCGGCCGCGTCGCCTGGTGCATGGCGTGGGTCGGCGTCCACGTGCCGGAACTCAGCCCGCAGTTCCGCGGCTCGTATGAGGGGTGCTATGGCCCGCGGAATGCCGCCATCACCATGCCCGACGGCAAGACCTCGCCGTGGGACTGGTTCTCCGATGTATGGTGGCTTCGCAATAACATCAAGGCCGAGACCGGCCTCATCATGGCCTCGAACGGCAAGGACGACGGCGGCATCGGCTGGAAGCAGGCGTGGGAGTTTGCCCGGGCCCTTCAGGAGACCCGCCGGCCGCACGTCTTCAACTGGGCCATGAGCGGCCACGGCACGCGCACCCTCTTCGGGCCGGACTTCGGCTGGGACGTGCGGACCGACCTGTCTCTGCCGGCGTTCGCGAACTGCACGCTCGACGGCAACCTCGGCACCGGCGTCCTCAAGACCAGGGAGGAGATGGAGGCCGAGAAGAAGCGGCTTGAGGAAGAAGCGGCCAGGGAAGGCAAGGACCCCAAGAAGGTCCGCGTGTGCCCGACCGACGGCGACCCCGAAGGGGTGCTTAACGCCCACCTCGCGTGGCAGAGCGACGGCATGGTCGACACCGCCGAGGTGTGGGAGATGACCGTGATCCTGAAGGACAGCGCCCCGAAGGATTCCTGCCGCGTGGACCTGACGCCGCGCCGCCTCCAGAAATTCCGCACGCCGGCTGGCGCCAGGTTCCAATACACGGTTGGCGGCCCGGCGGCCGGCAAGATCCTGGCGGAAGGTTCAGCCACGGCCGACCAGTACGACCTGGTGACGCTCAAGCAGATTCCGCTGGTCAAAGGCAAGAACCGCGTGCGTCTTGCGCCGGCGAAGTGAGGCGTCGCCTGCCTTGGCGCCGTGGCAGGCTGTGCCGCGGCCGGTCTTGCCCGGCCAAAGTCTGTGCGGCCACCCATCGCCGGGTGGCCATGCCACCCGGCAAGAGGCGCCGCCCTGAGACTGGCGCCGTACGGGCGCTGCCACTTTGGACCTTGAACTTCGGGTCCTAGACTCTAGACTGGTGAGGAGGAGGCTCTGGCATGCGGATCATCACACTCCTGACGGACTTCGGCGTCGAGAGCATTTTTCCGGCCCAGATGAAGGGGGTGATTCTGGAGCGGTGCCCGACGGCGGTCCTGGTGGATATGTCGCACGGGGTTCCGCGGCACGACGTGCGCACGGCGGCGTTCATGCTGGGGTCGGCGGCGCCGGCATTCCCGGCGGGCACGATCCACGTAGCCGTGGTTGACCCGCAGGTGGGAAGCCAGCGCCGGGTGCTGGCGGCGGAGGCGGGCGGGTATATTTACCTGGCCCCCGATAACGGTCTGCTGACGCTCGTGGCCCAGGGCCAGTTCCTGTTCGGTGCCGGCGTGGCCCCGGCCCGCGTGATCTCGGTCGAGAACCGGACGTTCTTCCGGGCCGACGTTTCGAGCACCTTCCACGGGCGCGACATCTTCGCCCCCGTGGCGGCGGCACTGGCCTTGGGCACGCCGGTCGATGCCCTGGGCCCGGAGGTCGATTCCATCGAGCGGTTCGATCTGCCCTTGCCCGACCGCGCCGAAAACGTCATCCGCGGCGAAGTCCTGTACGTGGACCCGTTCGGGAACCTCGTGACGAACATCGCCGGCAGGGCGCTCGCGGGCGCAGACCCGTCGGGCATCCAGGTGCGGATCGCGGGGGCCGTGATCCGCGGCCTGTCGCGGGCCTACAGCGACGTGCCGGCGGGCGCCTTGCTGGCGTACGTCGGCAGCGCGGGACTTCTGGAAGTCGCCATCAACCGGCAAAGCGCCGCCGTGCGCCTCGGGGCCGGCGTGGGCACGCCCCTGAGCGTCGATCTCCCCTCACCCCAATGAACCAACCGAGCGATGAGACGCGGCGGCTCCGACGGAGCGACAAGGCCTGCGTGTGGCACCCCTTCACCCAGATGGCCGAATGGGCGGCGGGGGCGCCGGTGGTCATCGCGTCGGGCGAGCGCGAGTTCCTCATCGACACCGACGGCAATCGATATATAGATGGCGTATCGAGCCTCTGGTGCAACGTGCACGGGCACCGGCGGCCGGAGATTGACGAGGCGATCCGCCGGCAACTCGACCGCGTCGCACACTCGACGCTGCTGGGGCTGGCGTCGGGGCCTTCCATCGAACTGGCCGAGCGGCTGGTCGCCCTGGCGCCGAAGGGCCTGACGCGGGTCTTCTACTCCGATTCCGGGGCGACCGCCGTCGAGATCGCCCTCAAGATGGCGTTCCAGTATTGGCGGCAGTGCCCGCGGCCGCAGCCCGCAAAGACACGCTTCGTAAGCCTTACGCTCGGCTATCACGGCGACACGCTAGGGGCGGTCAGCGTCGGCGGCATCGACCTGTTTCACGCCCTGTACCGGCCGCTCCTGTTCCAGACCCTCCAGGCGCCCGCGCCGTACTGTTACCGGTGCCCGCTCGGCGTGCAGCCGGAGACCTGCGGCATGGCCTGTGCCGCGCGGCTGGAGGAGATCCTCGAGACCCATGCGCACGAGGTGGCCGCCGTGATTCTGGAGCCGCTCGTGCAGGGGGCGGGGGGCATGATCGTGCATCCGGCCGGGTACCTGCGGCGAGCGGCCGAGGCCTGCCGCAGGCACGGCGTGCTGCTCGTCTGCGACGAGGTGGCGACGGGCTTTGGCCGAACAGGCCGCATGTTTGCCTGCGAGCACGAGGGCGTGCGGCCGGACCTTTTGTGCCTCGCCAAGGGAATCAGCGGCGGATACCTGCCGCTGGCCGCCACACTGGCTACTGAAGATATCTACAAAGCCTTCCTGGGCGATTGCGCCGAGCACCGGGCGTTCTTCCACGGGCACACGTATACCGGCAACGCGCTGGCCTGTGCGGCGGGAGTCGCCAGCCTGGACGTCTTCGAGCAAGACCGGGTGCTCGGCCGCGTGGGCGAGTTGGCCGAGATGCTGGGCCGGCGCCTGGCGCCTCTGGCCGAGATGCCGCACGTGGGCCAGGTCCGCCGGCGCGGCCTCATGGCGGGCGTCGAGTTGGCGGCCGACCGGCGGACCCGCCAGGCGTATCCGGCGGCCGAGCGTCGCGGCTGGAAGGTCTGCCTGGCGGCCCGCAAGCACGGCGTGTGGCTGCGGCCGCTCGGCGACGTGGTCGTCCTGATGCCGCCGTACTGTATCTGCGACGCGAGCCTGGCTCGCCTGGTTGAGGCGCTCGAGAAGTCCATCGCGGAGGTCACGCAGCCTTGAATCGCGGCCTGTTCATCACGGGAACCGACACCGGCGTCGGCAAGACGATCGTGACGGCGGCCATTGCCGTGCGCCTGCGAGAGCAGGGGGTCGACCTGGGCGTCATGAAACCGGTGTCGAGCGGGTGCGTGCGTCGGCGCGAGGGCCTTGTCTCCGAGGACGCCGAGTTCCTGGCCAAGGCCGCCGACGTGCCGGGGCCGCTCGAAGACATCTCGCCCATCCGCCTGGCCGAACCGCTCGCCCCCACGGTGGCGGCGGCCCGCGCCCGCGTCGAGTTGGACCTGGAACCGATGTGGGCGGCCTGGCGGCGCCTGCGCCGCGCTCACGACGTGATGCTCGTCGAGGGTATCGGCGGGCTCCTCTGCCCGGTGACGCCGAGGCAATCCGTGGCGGACCTGGCGAAGACGTTTGGCCTGCCGCTCCTCGTGGTCGCGCGGTCGGGCCTCGGCGCGATCAACCATACCGCCCTGACGGTCGAGGTGGCGCGGGCGAGGGGCCTGCGGGTGGCCGGCATTGTCATCAACCGGTACCATCACGAAACGGTTGACCTGGCCGAGATGACCAATCCCGATGAGATCCGGCGCGTGACGGGGGTCGACGTGCTCGGCCTGGTGCCCGACGACCCCACGACCAACTTTCGCGAGGGCATCGTTGGCGAGGACGTCCTTGCGGCCGCGCGGCAGTTGGCCCTCGGCAAGGCGCTTGGGTGAGAGGCGGGCGGCGACCCGGCGTGATCGGCGTGGGGGGCGCTGCATCCGCCCTTTCGCGCGGCGGCTCTCCGTGCCTGTTTGGCGAGACAACGTCCATTTGCAGGGTGGCATGCCCAGGCCGCCTTTGCCTGGGCATGTTCCCGGATGTCCGGCATTCATGCCACCCGGCCTTAGCGCACTTTAATGTCGGACTGTTGCGCGGTGGGTCTCCTGACCCACCGCGCTCCACCCGTTGCCGGGCACGCGCGCGGCGGGTCAGGAGACCCGCCGCGCACATCTCAAGGCAGTGCTGCCGCATTAGGCTTGCCGCATTAGGCCTTGACAGTCCCGCTGGGCCGGATATGCTTATGACGCTTACCCGTGGGCGATTAGCTCAGATGGATAGAGCGCCTGCTCGACACGCAGGAGGTCAGTGGTTCAAATCCACTATCGCCCACCATATTTGTATGTGCATTCGCGTATGATTCGGAATCCTCTGGGAATTCAGGGGTTTTCTGCCCGTCACCACCTTCCGCTTCCCGCTCGAGTAAGGCCGACTCCGCGACACTCTGCGCCGCTTTTTGCGCCGCCTGTCGGAAATGCTCATCCGTCACCTGGAGGTAGTGCTCCATGGCCACGGACTGAGAGTTGCCAAGCCAGGCGCATACGACGTGGATGGGGAAGCGATCCGTCAGTTCCGTCTGCCGGGCGCTGCGCAGGTTCTGGTACAATTTCGGCCACGGCGTCAGGCCCGCCTTACGGATGGTGCGCCGTAACTTGGTGCTGAGGTTCTGATACTGCCGTGCCGCCGCAGTTTTGCTCCGTCCTTTACAAATGGGCTGGTTTCGGCTGCTCCCATCCATGGCGTGGCCCTGTTGACGCCCTAAAGAGACCGCGTTTGGCGGCGCACTAGGATTTCGGCGCGAGGGCCTTCAATTGGGCCTCGAGTTCAGGGCGGCAGGCGATGCACTGCGATTTCGGCAGCTTGTGCTGCTCGCACCAGTCGCCCTTCTTCTTGAACTCGGCCACGAGCGCGGGGTTGCACCGCGTGCAGGCCGACTCCGGCACGCTGTGCTCCCTACACCAGTCGGCCACCTGCGCTTTCGGGACGAGGGGCACAACCGGCTGGGGCGCGGCGGCAGGCGAGCCCTCTGCCGCGGGCCCCTGGGCCTTATCGGCGTCAGATTTTCCGCAGCCGCCGGCCAGGACAAGCCCCGCGGCCAGCAGGCAGGCCGCCACGGTGATCATGTTGCCGAATCTGATATATCTCTCCTTATCTTGAGGCCCATTGGATCGCTGCATCGGCCCAGGCGCGGCCCCGCCGCGCCGGGGTTCAGTCGGAACGTTCCTTGCGCCTCCGTACCGGAGGCTCGAACCACGCATAGAGCACTGGCAGCACGAGCAGCGTCAGGGCGGTGCTGCTGAGGACGCCGCCGATCACCACCGTGGCCAGCGGCTTCTGAACCTCGGCGCCCATGCCGGTCGCCAGCGCCATCGGCACGAACCCAAGGGCCGCGACCAAGGCGGTCATCAGCACAGGACGCAGTCGCGTCAGGCTGCCGGTTGTGACCGCCTCGGCAGAGTCCAGACCCTGCTGCCGCAACTGCCGGATGAACGTGATCATGACCAGACCGTTCAGCACGGCCACCCCTGAGAGGGCGATGAAGCCCACGGCCGCCGAGATCGAGAGCGGCATCCCTCGCACCCACAGGGCGGCGACGCCGCCGGTCACCGCAAGGGGCACGCCGGTGAAGACGAGCAAGGCCAGTCGCGCCGACCCCATCGACATGCACAGAAGCGTGAAGATGAGTCCCAGTGCCGCCGGGACGACCACCAGCAGCCGCTCGCGGGCCCGCTCGAGGTTCTCGAACTGCCCGCCCCACTCTACGGAGTACCTCCCGGGCGGCAGTTGCACGCGCTCGCCGATCTTCCGCTGCGCCTCGGCGACGAACCCGCCAACGTCGCGGCCGCGGACATTGCACTGAACGGTGATCCTCCGGCGGCCAAGCAGCGCGAGGACGCCCATGGCGAGGAGCGCGAGCGTCGCCGGTTCGGGCACCTGCATGGCGGCGCCGCCATGGCTCGTGTCGATGGCGTCGAGCGACCCGGTCACGCTGAGGTAGTAAAGGTTGCGACCGCCCAGGTCGAGCGACGCGCCGGCGCCGAGGACGAGATCAATGACGTAGAGCGCCTCGTTCGCGTCGCCGTCGGCCTGGTTGTCGAACGCGTCGACGAGGCGAATCTGGCCGACATCGTCGCCGCCCAGGCGGAGCGCGGCCAGGGCGAAGTTGGCGTCGAACCCGCCCATGACGGCGCCTAGATCTTTGCCCGCGACTTCAAAGGAGTCCACGACGGCGTCGCCGCCCTGGAAGACTAGCGTCAGGTTACGCAGGCCGGCGCACGCGGCGGGGTCGGTTGATTGGTTGACGAACGTCGAGCCGGTCATCTGGATCTCGGCCCCCGGCACGGCCGTCAGGACGCCGTTGGGTCCGAGGACGAGTTCGTCCGACACATACACCTGGGCCGCCGGGTCCGTGATGGCGAACTCCCCGCCCACGTAGGGATAGGCGCTGTCTTCGACCACGCCGAGGACGAGCCGCTGCGCATCCACCCGGCCGGCGGAGATGCTGTAGAGGGCCGGGGCCACGTCGCCGTATGCATCGTAGTCGTTGCCTCCGATCCAGAGGGTCGGTGTCTCATGCGTGCCGCCGCTGTGGCGGAACGTGCCGTAAACATAGGTGCCCGTGGTTTCGAGTAGGCCCAAGGCGCTCAGGTCGTACTGGGAGTCGTAGATGTGGGTGATGCCCAGCGAGCGGGTGCCCGCGGCGTGATCCATCGAGGTCCGCCAGAGGCTGGTCCGGTTGGCCTGGACCCGGTGGTCCGACGTGAGCGTGCCGTCGATGTACAGGTAATTGGCCTCGATGTCGGAGGTGGCGATCATGTCGCCCTCCGCGTATAGGTATCCGCTCCCGGTGATGCCGCCGCGGACGTGGGTCGTGCCGTAGGCCATGAGCGAGCCATTGTTGACGACGGGCCCATCGAAGGTCCCGCCGGCATTGAGGATGAGAGTGCCGTAACGCGCAACCGTCACCGTGCCGTCGGATGTCAGGTCGCTGAAGCACTGGAGATAAAACAAACGGGTCACGGCGATGAGCCCGTGATTGACGACGGGCACGTGGATCTCGCTGCTGGTGTCGATGGGCACCTGGGCGGTCAGGGTACCGTGGTCCGCGCTGACCTCGATGGAACCGGCGCCCTGGACGTTTCCGCCCTTGAAGCAGAGCGTGCCGATGCCCTCGCCGCCCACGAGGAGCCGGCTGCCCACCGTGAGCGTGGCACTTGAGTTCAGGTTCATAGTGCCCGTGCCGCGATGGCCGACGCGGACATCGCCGCTGACGGTCAGCGTGGTGGCCTGGCCAGACAGGGTGCATGTGCCGGTGGCGGTGTCCTCGTAGCCGACGTAGAGGCTGCCGGCGACGCTGCCGGAGCCGCCGGTCTGCTCGAACGTCGAGTCGGTCGTGCCCTCGTACCCGACGTAGAGGTTCTCGTCGACGGTGAGGGAGCCCGTGGCCTGGGTGAAGGTCCCGCGCGACCCGTGGCCGACGTAGACGTTGGTGGCCTCGACGGTGCCGCCGGGGTCGGCCGGGTTGCCCGGCAGTTGGAGGCGGTACTCGCCGGGGCCGCCGTCGCCGACGTAGAGGGCGGTAACGTGGTGGGTGCCGCCGCTCTGGGTAAAGAGGCCATCGCCGCGGACGCCGACCCGGGTGAGCGGCGAACTGAGGCGGCCGCCGCTGAGGAAGTACTGGCTGGGCCGTTCGGGGGTGCCGCTGATGACCACTTCCTCCTCGACCTCGTGCCCGCCGCCGACCTGCGTGAACGCCCCCTGGCCCCACTGGCCGACCACCACCCGGTGGGTGGTTAGGGACGATTCCGGGATCGTGCCGCTCAGGTAGTACCGGCCGTAGGAGCCGGACTCGAGGCCGAGGATGACGTTGCCTGTCACGATGGCCGTGCCGCTGTCCTGCTGGTACCCGTTGAACACCGTGCTGCTGTGGATACCGATGGTGAGGCTGGCAGCGGTGAGCCGGCTGTCGCCGCTCTGGGTGAGTGTTCCGCTGCCGTTGTTGCCGAGGGTGATCTGGCCGGCGACGTCCAGGGTCCCGTCCGTGAGGTAGTAGCGTCCCTCTCCGTCGATGCCGAGCTCCAGGGCAAGCGAAGCGGTGGAGACCGTGCCGCCGTCCTGGTGGACTTCGCCCCGCTCGTTCTGGCCAACATAGAGGTCCGAGTTGACCACGACAGTGCAGTCGGCGAGGTCGAGCCGCCCGCGGCCCTCGGTGCCGACGTGCAGGTCCGTGTGGTGTAAGGTCTTGCCGGCGATGGCGAGGGTGACGTCGCTGCCGGCGTCGGCACCGAGTGCAAAGGTGTCGATCGTGTGGGTGGCGCCGCCGAGGGTCATCGTGCCGCCGTTGAGGATGAGCGTGCCCTGGTTGCTGTCGGAGATGATCTGGCCGTGGATGGTCAGCGTGCCGCCGTTCTGGGTGAACGTGCCCTGGCCGAGGCCGCTCAAGATCAGGTTCTCGACGGCGAGGGTGCCGGCGTTGAGGGTGTAGGACCCCTGGCCCGTGGTCTCGCGGCCCAGCGTCAGGTCAGGGTGAAAGGTGCAGGCCGGAGCGCGGCAGACGGTGCCGGCATCCTGGGTGACTTGGCCGGAGCCGGCCCAGCCGACGCACAGATGGCCGGTGGTCAGGAGTTGCGGGGCGACGCCGTCCTGGTTACGCAGGATCAGGGAGGCCGTGCTGCCGTCGGCCTGGCCCAGGTGGAGCCCCCTCAGCGTCACGGCTGCGCCGAGGACGTAGACCTCGGCGACGCCGTCGGTCCCGGCCGTGAGTGTTCCCTCGAGGGCGAGCGGCGACCGGTTGACCGAGAGGCTCCCGCTCCGGAGTTCCGCGTCGCCGGCGATGTTGACCTGAAGTTCGGGGCCCGTAAAGGTGAGGTAACAGCCGGTGCCGATCCGGATGGAGCCATCGACGGACCGTGCCGCCGCGCCCGACGGCCGCGGTGTCGGTGACGAAAAGGCGTCCGGCGGCGCCGCCGGAGTCGGGGGCGACGACGACGTCCCGGCCGAAGCGCACCGTGCCGCCGGCGTCGACGTCGAT
>Ga0315294_10006352_pt1 | contig 12961 bp, 8 predicted proteins | sample YL17G13_40_MG_FD_203626 | JGI IMG/M metagenome (GOLD analysis project Ga0315294, IMG submission 203626) | Sediment microbial communities from Yellowstone Lake, YNP, Wyoming, USA - YL17G13_40 | ecosystem: Environmental > Aquatic > Freshwater > Lake > Sediment | place: USA: Wyoming | collected... | reverse complement strand
AAATTATTCAAATCGTTTGTTTAACTCCTCGTCGATAAGACTAAATGCAATATCCTGGAATCTAAGAATTTTCGTGACTTCATTTGAAAGGAGCCTGTTCTTCTCATCAGTACCGAGAGTAAGAATAGAACGGGTACGTTGAAAATTAATTACAGAAAATACAAGTAAGGCCAACAGTGTTGGAATTGCAATATTAAATATCAGCTGCCGGAAGATTGTTGTCTTTCTTGAAGCCATTCTTAATCAGGTTATCCTTCGTTATTGTCTATATATTTTAATATCTCAAAAGAATTGTCAGGAAATTGATAATGGTACTCTTCCACGGCATTTAAAGGCAGAATGTAACAGGAATTATTTTCCCTTCCTCTAAACTTCTCATTCAGGCTTTTGATATCGTCATGATAATGCACATAAACTTCATTCCCCGTCTTATCAGCTGATAAAGACCATATAATACATCCATCAGGAAATAAGTTGAACCCCGCCCGGAAATCCTTAATATACTTCATGTCTCCGGCCAGTGTCAACAGTTCTTCTTCCGGGATCCCTGTAAAACATCCTGAGAGGAACAGTGTTTTTCCATAAAGCAATTCCTCCTCATCAGTCTCTCCGTTGACTATCTTATCGAGCCATTTTTTTGATGAATCAGGAATCCTCTGAGAAGCTGACCTGTATAGTTCCCGGCTTGATCGGGCAATCAGTTTTGCTGACTCTTCCTGCATAATTCCTTCGGGGCTGAATAGAAGAGCTACAACAGATTCCGCCATTTCATCCCCTTCGATCTCCTGTAGATTTCTTAATGTGCAAGCCTTGGTCCATAAACTCAGAAGGTTATAGTCGCGGTTAATAATATCTTCCAGAAGTTTATTATAATGAGGAACTTCACCCGGAAAGAAGTGATAAAGATTCTTCAGCTTCTCCTCGTCCGGAACAACATCGAGAAGAGAAATTAATTTTGGCTTTATTGAATCGTCAATAACAATGTCAATCATTTCGAGGGCATAATTAACACCCTCTACAGTTTCACTTTCGAGATTTTCCCTGATTTTGGTTATGGAACCTGAATCATAGGTAATTGAAAGAATATTGAAAAGGAATCTGTTCCACCTGTTAATCTCCTTCCTGATTACTTCGGTAAGGAAAGTATCATTACTTTTTTCGAGACAGATTTTTGCCAAAAGATTCCAGGTCATTAAACCGACAATATCAGAAACGAGCTGGTGAAGGCGGTCTTTATCCTCTCCAGATGGCTTGAATTCGCAGTCGATAAGGCATTTAAGAGCTGCTTCTTTCAGTTGCCTTGAGTTTGACCAGAGCCGTGAAAACAGGAATCCTATACTTTCCTTTGTGCATGTTTTTCCTAAAAGCCGCAGGACTGTCTTGCTGGTATTGGTATTTCCCGATGAGACAAGGTAAAACCTTACCAGCTCGTCCCCTGCATTGCTGCCAAAGGTTCGGAGCACAGCAGATGCATCTGTTTCCAGTCCCGGAATATTCAGGCATTCACACACTTCGGGTAACATGTCGGATAATTTGAATTTCCCGATCATGTAAATTGCCAGTCTCTTCGATTCAATTGAGCTATCCCTTAATAGCCGCAGGATTTCGGTTGTTTGTGGCTGTCTTGTTCCCAAAAGCATTTTTTTTGCATAAGTAATTTTCTCATCATCAAGATTAATTGAGGATGGAAGCTTTTCCAGAATCTCGACAATTTCTGTGGAGTGCTGGCGGATTCCCTCGTCAAGACCCGGATTGACAGCGATTTTTTTCAACACCGGTAAAAGGTTAATGTCCTTTTTTGAGCCCGAGTGATCAATTATCTTTTCAAAATACCACTTGTTCTTATTATTTTCCAATACAGAATAATCTCCTGAGATCAGACTGAAATAATCGGACTTGAAAGCTCTGTCAGCAGAAAATCTGTTTTTAAAAATACCCTGTTCTGTTAAAATATCTGCACCTGATCCGACATGAAAGGCTGTTTCAAGTGCTTTTCTGATCGATTTTCTGTACTCTGTATATAATCTGAATGCTACGAACACCCAAATTATAATGATAAAGAACAGAACCCATGAAAAGTGAATGAGCTTTATAAAGCTAAGAACTCCAAGTCCTGCAAGGATAAGTCCCGATGACAATGCAGCAATTTCATTTACAGTACCATCCATACCTGACTGGATCTCGTATCTTATTTTTTCATCAATGGTCTGATAAATAACTTTAAATGAAGGAGATTCAATTGAATCTTTCAGAGATTTTGAGAAGAGTCTGCAAAGTGCCAGAAGCAGGAAGAAGATAAGGAAGCCGCTTGCTGCTTCAGGGGTATAACCCATAAACATACCGATTGCTACTGCTATTGCTGTAAAAGCAGCAACCAGTACAGGAGAAATGGCCAGACAGGTTCGTAGTCCGTAGTTCCGTATGAGATATGAGAATACAAGCAATTTAACGAGCAGAGTGAATATCATCATACTACCTGTGAAGATACCCAGAAACCTGGCCATATCTTCCTCGGCAGGATATTGTTCCCTGGTAACAGCCATAAATGAATACTGGACAAAAAAAGCTGTTACAACAGAAAGAGCTATGAATATAGCCATAATTCTGGTGTAGGGATCTTCACGAAAAACTGTAAGAATAGATTTCTTTTCTGTGGGTTTTTCAGGTTGCTGTTCACTGCTCGCGGCAACCAGCCTGAACCGGGCACCTATCATTATCTGAATAATAGTAGCAACCAAAACAGAAGAAGCACTAACCAGTAATATATTATGTGATTCGAATTTAAAAGACAACAGGACCGGTATTGTGTAACAACTTATTATGATTCCGATAATCATACCGGCATCCACAATCCCGAACAACCTTTTTCCCTGCCTCAGTGTAAATAGCCTGCCTGTTGTTCCCCAGAATCCGAGCATGGCCAGAATATTTAGCGGCCCAAGCATAATAAACACAATGAATATCACCCATTTTTCCGGAGACAGAATCAATGCAACCCAAAGGACAAGTGTTAGTGAGGTAACAACAATCAGGTTTATTATTGCAAAGTTTTTGAACTGCATCCTGGTTTGAAACCAGGTATAAAGAGATGTAAGGATAATGCCGGCAATTCCGGAAACAACATATCCTCTTGCCATCATTTTTTCGTCAAAAATTGCCAGAAAAAGGGAGTGCGCGCTGATATCGAATGCCCCGAAAAAAATTCCCAGAAAAACCGATTGTGTTAAGAGCATCGATACCATGGATTTCTCTCCGGATTCAACTCCAAGCAGAGAAAACAGCCTATCTCTCATATATTTCCCAGTTATAAATTAAAGCACACTAAATTACTAATTTAATCTTAATAGAGAAGTTTATGAGTCATTTTTTTTCGAACAATGATTTACAAATTTGAATAAGGGTTGTTAAAAAGTCAAATTTATTTAACCGCAAAGGGGGCCGGGCGTAAAGATCAGATGTTCAGGCTGGATTTAACAAGGGAATGCAATAAACTGATATTAAGATTGATCCCCTCAACAGTTATTTCAGAACGGTTATACCATTTTTCACGGTAAGCAAGTTTCTCGTCAATGAAACCAAGCAACCCCTCATTGCTTAAATCTTTTATTAAAGGCCTTTCTCTCGTTGATTCAGAAAGACGGTTTTTCAGTTGGCCCGGTGTCAGTTTCAGGTAGAGGGTTAGTCCGGTTTCAAGCATATAATCCATATTATCACCATGGCAAGGGGTTCCTCCGCCAGTTGATATTACTGTGTTTGTCTGAGATTTGAGACTTTTGAGAACTTCTGCTTCAAGAATGCGAAAATAGCTTTCTCCATGTTGTGAAAAAATTTCAGGAATTGTCTTACCGGCATGTTCTTCAATTCTTCTGTCAAGATCGATGAACGACCAGCCAAGAACCGAAGCCAGTTTAATACCTGCGGTTGACTTACCGCTTCCCATAAAACCAATTATATATACTATATGGCTACTGAGCATCACAACTCAAGCTTCATCTGTGCAGGATCTTCATGAATAACAGGCTGTTGTGGTTCTTCTTCTGTCTTTTCTTCTATTGTAACCACTGCCTCTCTTTTGACAACAGGTTCAATTTCCCGGATGTTTTCTACCATATAACTCGTCATCCTTTTCCCTTTAGCCTTATAACTTTTTACTCCAATAAATTCGGCTACCTCAATTATCTCATTTTCCCTGGTTTTATGTTTACCCCCGAAATGAATTTCGAAACGCGGATATTCTACTTCAGTGATGCTGATAAGTTTCGATTCGGGATCTTCATTTATGAAACACTGTGGTTTCTCCGACTCCTCAATTGTGAACCGTTTAACATAATAAAACTTCTGTTCAGCATCCCAGTATATAACTGAATAGACTTTCCCGGGCCTGAATTTCTCAATTATCAGGATGTTGTCTTCAAAATGGTTCGACAGATCAAATCCAGCATTTCTGAAGAATCCGTTTTTCGTAATTACAAGTATCTTATCATCGGCACTGAACTCACCAAGAAAAAGTCCTCTTCCGTCAACATTAAGCCTGAATACTGCATCATCGAACCAGATTTTTCTTCCGCCAAGGGTTGAGAGCCCTTTTTCTTTCAGGCTTATCTTAAGAACTGCATTCTTTGTAAGAATATTACCCATCGAGGATTTCCCCTTAATATTCATCTGGCCGAAATCAAATTCAAAGAGGAGTTTCTTAAGCCGTGCCTTTGGTTTATGGTGAACCTTAATTACCTCAGCTTCACCATTCGGATTTGCACTGAAATATACTATTTTCGAACCCGGTGTTCCCCTGGTCAGATTATACTCTTTATCACGCGTGAGACCTGAGATAGCACACCTTTTGGCAAGGAGCGGACCATCTTTACCACCCTGGTATACTATATTATATATGGTACGTTCATCATTCTTCAGGAAAACCTGGGCATACAGAATGTCATTCCCGACAAACACTTTTTCGGCCACCTTTGTGATAAGATAAACACCATCTTTCCTGATAACTATTACATCATCAATATCTGAACAATCGCAGACAAACTCATCTTTTTTCAGACCTGTTCCAATAAAGCCTTCCTTATAATTTATATAGAGCTTGGCATTATTGGCAACAACTTTTGTTGCCTCAATAGTATCAAAGCTCCTGATCTCGGTCTTTCTTTCCTTTCCCTTACCGTACTTTTTCTTTATCTGCCTGAAATAGTTAATAGTGAAAGGAATTATATTACGAAGATGATTTTTTACCTCTTCCAACTCAGTCTCAATTCCTTTTATATGTTCGTCAGCTTTTTTAACATCAAACTTCGAGATTCTCTTGATCTTTATTTCCGTTAACTGAATAATATCTTCCCTTGTAACTTCCCTTAACAGCAGCTTTTTAAATGGAGAAAGCCCTTTGTCAATTGCCGCAATTACAGCTTCCCATGTTTCACACTCTTCAATATCGTGGTAAATCCTCTTCTCAATAAATATTTTTTCTAGCGACGACATATGCCACTCCTCCTGAAGTTCGCTCTGCCTGATTTCAAGTTCAGTTTTAAGAAGCTCAACAGTTTTACCGGCAGAATGGCGCAGTATGGCGTTAACCCCCATAAATGAAGGTTTATTGTCTGTTATAACACAGGTGTTGGGGGATATCGAATATTCACAATCAGTAAGAGCATAAAGTGCATCGATTGTCTTATCGGGCGAAACACCGGGGACCAGATGTACAACTATTTCGACACTTGCCGATGTATTATCATCGATCTTTCTGATCTTGATCTTTCCCTTCTCATTTGCCTTGATTATAGAGTCAATGAGGGTAGTGGTCGTTTTTCCAAATGGTATCTCAGTGATTATCAAAGCTTTTTTATCAACTTTCTCAATCTTTGCCCTTACTTTTATTACTCCTCCCCGTTGTCCGTCGTTATATTTCGAAACATCTACCATCCCTCCTGTCGGGAAATCAGGATAAAGCATAAAATCCTTTCCCTGCAGATAATCGATTGTAGCATCGATGAGTTCATTAAAGTTATGGGGAAGAATCTTTGATGCAAGACCGACTGCAATACCCTCAACACCAAGTGCAAGCAGCAGAGGAAATTTGACCGGGAGAGTAATTGGTTCTTTGTTTCGTCCGTCGTACGATAACTTCCACTCGGTTGTTTTGTGGTTAAATACCACTTCAAGCGCAAATTTTGAAAGCCTTGCCTCAATATATCTGGGAGCTGCAGCACCATCACCTGTAAGGAGGTTACCCCAGTTACCCTGTGCATCAATAAGCAGATCTTTTTGTCCGAGTTGAACCAGGGCATCACCTATTGAGGCATCACCATGAGGGTGGAACTGCATTGTATGGCCAATAATATTAGCCACTTTGTTATAACGCCCGTCATCCATCCGCTTCATTGAGTGGAGGATGCGCCGCTGAACAGGTTTCAGTCCGTCATGAAGATGTGGTACCGCCCTTTCGAGAATTACATATGATGCATAATCCAGGAACCAGTTTTGGTACATGCCCGATAAAGCTGTTACAGAATGAAGCGCAACCGGTCCCTGCGGAACCTCTTCTTTACCCCCGGTATTGCTAATATCAAGATCCTTTTCTTCCATAAATAAACCCACTCTTCCTGATAAAAATTCTTCTACCTTTCCTCTTCGATTATATCTTCTTCAATTCTCAGGTTTTCAATTATAAAATCCTGCCTGTCAGGTGTATTCTTGCCCATAAAAAACTCAAGGAACCCGTTTACTGAGTCGTTTTTCTTCATCCTGACCGGTTCAAGCCTCATATCTTTTCCGATAAAGTTCTTAAACTCATCCGGAGATATTTCTCCCAAACCTTTAAATCGTGTTATCTCGGGAGTTGGTCCCAGAGCGGCAATGGACTTTGCTTTCTCTTCCGGAGAATAACAATATCGTGTCTCTTTTTTATTCCTGACCCTGAAGAGAGGTGTCTGAAGAATGTAAACATGACCTTTTCTGACCAGGTCGGGAAAGAACTGAAGAAAAAATGTAAGAAGAAGGAGCCTGATATGCATACCATCGACATCGGCATCTGTGGCAACCACCACATTATTATATCTCAGGTTTTCGATTCCGTCCTCAATATTAAGTGCAGCCTGAAGAAGATTAAACTCCTCATTCTCATAAACGATCTTTTTTGTAAGACCAAAAGAGTTGAGAGGCTTTCCACGGAGGCTGAATACCGCCTGAGTTTCCACATTTCTCGATTTGGTAATTGAGCCGCTTGCCGAGTCTCCTTCTGTTATGAAAATTGTTGAATCAAGCTTGTTCGAATCATTGGTATTATAATGTGTCCGGCAATCCCTCAGCTTTTTATTATGCAGACTCACTTTTTTTGCTCTGTCGCGGGCCAGCTTCTGGATCGATGATATAGCTTTTCTCTCTTTCTCCGAGTCCTGTATTTTTTTCAGTATTATCCTGGCTGTCTCAGGGTTCTTATGCAGATAATCGTCTAACTGTTTTTTTATGAACTCAGTGATGAAATTTCTGACTGATGGCCCCCCGGGTCCCATATCTTTCGATCCCAGTTTTGTCTTTGTCTGCGATTCAAAGATCGGTTCTTCAACCTTTATGCTTATAGCTGCAATTATTGAAGATCGGATGTCGGAAGGGTCATAGTCTTTTTTATAGAAATCCCTTATTGTCTTTACTATCGCTTCTCTGAAAGCAAGCAGATGCATCCCCCCCTGGGAAGTATTCTGCCCATTTACAAAGCTGTAGCAATCTTCCCCATACTGTAATCCATGAGTAAATGCTACCTCAATATCTTCGCCTTCCAGGTGAACTATAGGGTAAAGACCCTCCTTGCTCATGTTCTCGTTAAGCAAATCGACCAGACCGTTGCGGGATAAGAATTTATTCCCGTTGAAGTTGATTACCAGTCCGGCATTAAGGTATACGTAGTTTTTCAGCATGGTATCTACGTATTCCGATATGAAAAAGTAATTACCGAACATCCCTTCATCGGGCTGAAAGATCACTTCAACTCCATTTTCTTCATTTACAGGTAATAAAGGGTAATCTTTAACTGTTATCCCATGTTCAAACTCACTCGCTTTAACCTGACCTTCACGTATTGATCTTATCACAAAACTGCTCGACAAGGCATTAACTGCTTTGACCCCGACCCCGTTAAGACCAACTGATTTTTTAAAGGCTTTTGAATCGTATTTTGCCCCGGTATTCATTTTGGATACAGCATCGAAGACCTTCCCCAGCGGGATACCACGACCATAGTCACGTACTCTCACCTCTTTGCCGTTTATAGTGACATCTATTTTCTTTCCGTAACCCATCATGTATTCGTCAACGGCATTATCCATGACCTCTTTGAGCAGAACATAAACACCATCATCCTGCGAAGACCCATCGCCAAGCTTCCCGATATACATACCAGGTCTGAGCCGGATATGTTCTCTCCACTCCAGGGTTTTTATATGCTCTTCCGAATATCCAACTGACATTTTTCAGAATTTTGCGCAAATATAACTAATTACAAGAGGCGTTTTTTGTCAATTTTTCAACAATCGGCCCGAATTTTACCATTGCAAAACTCACAAAAAGACCGGATATTAAATATTTATCTGATTAATTGATATTTACAATTTCAGGAAAAATGTTGATAAATGACAGCTTTCATTCCAAAATTCCCATTTGTTTCATAAGGAATGCCGCATTCATCTTATGAGTGATACCATTTTGAAGCTTATAATCAAATCTTATTGTTTCACCGTCAATTTCAATTTCAAAACACTTATTGATGATCACCCGGGGGTGGTCATTCTCCATTTCTCCAAGGGAGGTGTCATGTGTTGCAATTAAACCTGTCCCTCCCAGTTCAACCATTTTCTTCAGGAATAATTTTGATCCCAGACTCTTGTCTGCCGAATTAGTGCCCTTGAGTATTTCATCAAGAATAAAAAAAACCTGATCTCCTCCTTCAATCCTTGATTTCAGTATTTTAAGCCTCTTAAGCTCAGCATAGAAATAGGATTCATTATTAGAGAGGGAGTCTGTTGTACGCATGCTTGTAAATAATTTTAACGGGATAAAACTCATCTCATCTGCACAAACCGGGGCACCCGTCATTCCCAGTACATAGTTGACAGCTACTGTCCTCAGGAAAGTACTCTTACCTGCCATGTTGGCTCCCGAGATAATGCAAACTGTTCCGGGCTGGTCAAGTGTAAAATCATTACAGACTCTTTTACTCTCGTTAATCAGTTGATGACCAAGATTTTTGGCGGTAAAGACTACATTTTTGTCAGATACCACCGGGTAAACAAAGCCAGAATTATTGTATGCATAATTCCCGAGGCTGATATAAGCATCAACCTGACCCAGCATTTCAAGCCAGACAGGAAACAGGTTCTTATACTCAGATTTCCATTTCTCAAGCCTGTAAATGCTGTGATAATCCCATAGAAACAACCCATTTAATACAAAACCTGCAAGAATATTCAGCCTGCTGTCAAACACCTGAATAAGGCGACTCAGCTTATTTACAGAAATAGCGGCTGAGATTTTACTACCAGAGATATTTAATTTAATATCAGTTAATGTCTTTGATGTAAACGATTCATTATCAAATGCTTTAAGCAACTTATCCATAGAAGATAAATAATTATATTTCATGGATAAAACACTATGAATCTTATTGATCTTTTTTAATCCTGTAGTTATATAGAAAAGGTCTAATAGAAAGATAAACGTAAAAACAGAGTATGGCAAAATTCCCGCTACCAGGAGCAAAAGGGATATATTTGCTGCTACAGGGAGAAAATAAATCAGGAATTTTTTTACCGATGATGATCTAATGAGAGTGCTTTCTCCCAACCATCCTAAAAGACCAATAATATGACTCCTATCCAGGGGTTTCTTCATCCCTGCTGCCATAAACTCATGTCTCCATTTCTCTTTCATGGCAAGCTCTCTTATGGCTTCCTGCCTTGAGATCAGTTCCGGAGATAGGGACAAAGGATCGGATAGCCAGCCTGCAAGAATATCCCGGCCATAACCTGTTACGGTCCTGTTAAGGTATTGAAACAGAGAAGAATTACCGAACAGATCTACATCATATGAAAAATCGTGCCCTGCATCTGCATATGAACTGCCAGCTTCAAATGCCGAATGATCGCCCGAAACAGCATTCGCTTCATTCATGTTTATTAAAGCAAGGTTGCTCAGAAATTCCCTTTTTTCTGAATGGTCTGAATATATTTTTAACAGATAAAGAAAAAGCGCAGCTATTACCACAACCAATAAAAATCCGGCATAAATACAATATGTAAAACCAAACCAGATAACAATTAAACCACCTGTAAAGGAGATCAATCTTAAAACTGACAGAATTATCAGAATTCTTTCTTCCTTTCCTTCAAGGAGCCTGAAGTTTTCTGCAGAACTGAGATATTTTTCTTTAATCAGGTTTGTATTCATTTCATTATAATGCTAAAGCGATGACTTCGAGCAGACTTCTGCTGTTATAGTAATCAGACCCTGCCATGTCAAAATTCCAGGTCCATTTTTCACTGAACTGCCCCGGAGGAAGATCAGTTAACAAAGTGGGAATTGTTGTAATATTTCCTGATCTTTTAGTAGTAACCTCAGCATAATCTGTAATAAGCACTGACTGATATTTATTCAGAAAATCAATATGCTTTCCCTGTATTCCGGATCTGAAACGGAAAAACTCATCTTCCCTGATATTCGTCCTCTTTCTTAGAAAATCTATAAGCAGTGATTCAAGCTGGGTAAGTATATTAAGTGAGATTACCATTCCCGGATCATTATCAGGTTTATATTCCGGGATAGTAATATTTTCGAGCGACTGCAACTTTTTAAAAAAAGAATATTTCCCTGTTTTATGCCATATCTCCTCAATTAATCCGCCTGTGATATCCTGTTCTGCCAGTTCAACATTATTAAGACTCCCAGCCTGGCTTATCACCTCAGGAGGATGAACAATATCAACAAGGAAGATTTTTCCGGTTTTTTCAATCATCTCTGCCAGAGGCAGTTCAAGCAGCCAGCCGCTGCCAAGAACTGTTACCTTTTCAGGTTTATGAAAATCCAGTGTCTGAATAATAAAACTCCTGCAGCGCTCAAGATGACTCTCCCATCCGTCTTTCTGGTGCAGATGACGATATATCAGCCCATTCTGATAGTTATAATAACCCATTTTGTTCAGGATCCTCCGGTATGATATGCTATGCGTCATCAGGCATCAACTTTGTCTCTTAACTCTTTCAGCTCTGATGTCATTAATGAACTGAGTCTCCGTGCAAGATCCTCAGGATTGTCCGTATCAAATGATGCCGGCTGAACCGGATCCAGTACCCTGATCCTGATATTATAACCACTGCCGAAAATAAGACCATGTTTGGGAAGTATATCACCGGTGCCGTCAATCAGAACAGGCAGTATAGGTACTTCAGCCTGTAATGCAAGCTGGAAGGCTCCTCTCTTAAAGAAAGAAATCTCTTTATCAGGAGACCTGGTTCCTTCAGGAAAGATCATAATCGAGACCCCTTTTTTCAGAAACCTGAACGATGTCTCCAGCATTTCGGCCTTACTCTCTTCATTACCCCTGTCTACAGTAATATAATCAGCCATTTTCAGATACCAGCCAAGAACCGGGATTTTAGTATTTTCAACCTTCGATATCCATTTGTACCTGTAACGGAGACAGTTTAACAAAAGTATATCGAGCATAGACTGATGATTAGAAATGATCATGTATGTTGTTCCCCGCACAGCCTTTTCCCTGCCTTCAATGTCTATTTTCCAGATTGGTATCAGTCGCGACAGGATCAACCCCTGGTACACCAGCAACCAGTGAATAACAACCCTCTCCCTGTCGAATGGAAGAACCAGTAACCATATTATAAAGTTCAGAGGAAATAAGATTGCCGTATAGCATATTCCTATAATCCAGACTATTATCGATTTAAAAACATCCATATATTAAAGTCATTATATTAAATCAAATTATGAGTATTGGGAATTATGCATTTCTCTTTCCCTTTGTTTTTCATCGGGTTTCAGTTTCTTTCGATTGGAGATTCCTCACTTCTCCGCCTGATGGCGGATTCGTTCGGAATGACAATTCATTTGTGATTTTGGAGGGAAGCAGCGGCGATTCGCAGGGTGAATCGCCGCTGCTTCCCATATCACTGCTTCCCCACCACTGTCATTCCGAGCGATAGCGAGGAATCTCCTTCTCAATTATTACGATATTATATATAGCCAAAACTCATATAACAAATTAAAAGAAATTATAAATCTCCTCTTCAGTTATTCTAATATTTTCTTCACTTAAGATTTTCATGACATCAGAAACCATATGTCTGCTCCCTATCAGCTTTTTTGAAGCCGACACCATTTGGGCACTTCCTTCTATAGTACATTCCCTGATTATTCCATCTTTAATAAACAGGCTACAGGAATGAAGTTTCCCGTTTATCAGAAAGCTATTATTAAAGGTATATTCCGGACCGTATGCAAAATTCCACTCCCAGCTCTTATATTTTGAATCAGCTATCGATTTAGCTTCTTCTTTTTCTGAAAGAGAAAGTTTATAGGGAACTATATCAGAAAAGTTCTTGAGAAAATAATTCGCCATTTCTGACCTGAATTCCTTTATATCCTGAAGATCCGTCAGTTTTTCTTTCAGATTTATAACAGATGATGGGTTAGATTCAATAGCCCTGGAAGTATAACAGGATGTATCTATTCGCAAAGAATTTCTCAGCATATCAAGAGAAGTGCTGAATAGCAGGGTGCCATGATGAAGGACCCTGTTCCGATGAACATGTTCGGCATTTCCCGATATCTTTAACCCACCAACTTTCAGATTGTTTTTCCCCTCAAATTTTGCTACAACTCCTAATGATTTTAAAAAATCTATTACTGGTTGAGTGTACTTACGGAAATCAACCTGTTTGCCGGCTTCGCTTCG
>Ga0315294_10006350_pt1 | contig 12962 bp, 13 predicted proteins | sample YL17G13_40_MG_FD_203626 | JGI IMG/M metagenome (GOLD analysis project Ga0315294, IMG submission 203626) | Sediment microbial communities from Yellowstone Lake, YNP, Wyoming, USA - YL17G13_40 | ecosystem: Environmental > Aquatic > Freshwater > Lake > Sediment | place: USA: Wyoming | collected... | reverse complement strand
CGGCCAGCTCGTTTACTCCCCGTTTCCGGGCGAGTGCCTCAAGCGGCCATACCCTGGACACCCAGAGGGCCTCCCCTGCTCCCCCTCATCGAACCGTACATGAGGTTCTCCCTCATACGGCTCTCCGGTGCTCTTCATCCGGGGGCATGCACGGGATGCGCATACCGTCGGACGGTTCCACTCAGCTGGCAGAGCCCGTCATGCCGGAGGTCGATGTATCGCCATCGATCGGCCCAGCCCCGACCGGTTTTCTTGTGTTTCTTGCTCAAGAAGAGACATAGCTTCTCCTGCACGAAGCTGTCCACCATGTGCAGCTGTTTCGATGAGTTCCCTACCCGAAAGTAGTTCCCCCATCCTCGCAAGAGTGGGTTCAGCTCCTGGATAACCTCCTTGAGGTTCCGGTTGAGACCTTGCCTTCCACCGACAATGTTGTGTACTCTTCCCCGGATGGCTTGCATCGCCTTGCGCCCCGGCCAGCGCTGCAAATAGAACCGGTGATAGCGGCAGGAGCGGACCTTTCGGTGGTGGAACCCCAGGAAGTCGAAACCTTCTCGTCCCTCCCGCAGATCCACCATTCGGCTCTTGGTGGCATTGAGGTTGAGACTGAGATGCCCCAGGACAAGCCGAAGTTGCTTCAGGGCCTCTTCCTCGGCCGCCTCGCTCCGGCTCAGGATCACCAGATCATCCGCATACCGGACCAGGACGCCTAGTCGGGAACACCGCTGTCGCCAGACGGTATCCAGGTGGTTCAGGTAGATGTTCGCCAGCAGAGGGCTGAGTACACCTCCTTGGGGCGTACCCGCCGTAGCCGTTCGCACCTCACCATCTTCAAGGACCCCGGCTTCGAGAAACTTCCGGATCAGTTTCAGCATCCGCCGATCACTGATCCGCTTCGCTACCATCCCCATCAGTTTCCTGTGGTTGATGGTTTCAAAGTAGTTCTCGATGTCCGCATCCACCACCCAGTCGTGACCCCGGTTTGCTGTCTGCCGGATCAGTTCATTGGCATCATGGGCGGACCGTTTCGGACGAAACCCAAAGCTATATGGCTGAAAGTCCGCCTCGAAAATGGGCTCGATGACCATCTTCGCCGCCATCTGTACCACACGGTCTTGGATTGAAGGAATGCCGAGTGGCCGCTTCCGTCCGTCCGGCTTGAGGATATATGCCCTTCGCACCGGATGAGGCCGGTAGCGTCCCTTCTGCAATTCCTGCCCGATCTGGGTGAGGAACGCTGCAACGCCTCCTTCCTCGATGGTTTGGATGCTCTGACCGTCTACGCCAGCCGCTCCTCGGTTGGCTCTTACCAGTTCCCACGCTCGCCACAAGATGTCTTTTCGGCTCATCTTGTCGTAGAGCGCATGGAACCGCCGGGTAGCGCTCCGTTTGGCCGCCCGGTATAGCGCCCGCTGAAGTTCTCGAGCTTTGTCTATGGGGTCGTTAGCCTTTCGGCATTCCCTCGCTCTTACCTTCTTCAGACGCCTGAGCAAAGTGGGGCCCCTTCCCTCCGGCAAGGTTATGCTGCCTTGCCCTCCTCAGTACTATGGGCCCCTCCGACTCCCCTTCCCGGCTTCCCGTTGCATTTCACAGGAGTTCTGCTTATAGCAGCGGTTACTTCCGCTTCCAGCCAAAGACCGGGTGGGGTCTCCCCAGTTCCTGAACCAGCTTTCCTGACATTCCGCTCCCTCTACGCCGGAGGGTTCTTCGGCACTGCATCCCAGAATCTAAGTGCCTTCCATGGCCTTCGCCCAGCGCTGTCGGGCTCGGCTCCCTCTTGGCCCTCTCGGGTCTATGATGACGACGCAGCAGGATTCACTTGATGTTGCGGACTGCCAGGTTGCGATCACACCGCTTCGACGTTCGGATTGCTCCTGGCGCCGGGTGGTCGCTACAAGGCGGTCTGGCCCTTTCCTTGACCGGACTCCCACCGGCTAGTTGGTCCAAGCTTTGCTGGGCACACCAGCGCTTTCATAGATGTCAGATTGCCGCGGACGCAAGTTGACTAGAGTGGTCACGGAGGTCCTAGGTGATCCTACCAACTATGACCGTAGCATCGTCAGCCAATGGCCGGCCGTCAGTATGACCCTCCAGGTCCTCCCTGATACCACTGACCACTTCTCTCGGAGGGCTTTGATACATGCGTTCAACTACACCAGCAAGACGCTCACTCCCAAACATCTCGCCCTGTGGATTCGCGGCTTCCGTGACCCCGTCTGTATACATCACCAGGAGGTCCCCTTCATGAAGGCTCAGAGTTCTTTGTGCATACTCCGACTCTTCAACGAGACCGATTGCAGCTCCCGTTGGGTCCAACCAGACTATTGATGCCCTCCCAACAGCATTCTGTTGCAGAACGATTGGGGGATTGTGACCTGCATTGCAGTAGCTGAACGTCCTCGTTATTGAGTCAAAGATGCCAATGAAGAGCGTCACGAACGTCACAAAGTGCATGTTGTGAATGAAGAGCTTGTGTATTCGCTTCACCACCTCCGTGGGCGATCGACTCGTTGGCACCACGGACCGCAACATCGCTTGTATGCTGGCCATGTGCAGGCTCGCCGCAATGCCATGACCGGTGACGTCTGCGATAGCCAGGCAGTAGGTATCAACCCCGCACTCGACGAAATCAAAGTAGTCTCCTCCCAGGATGTGAGCTGGGCGGCTGTACGCCGCAATATTCATCCCAGGGATGTTTGGGGGTTCCTGAGGTAATAGTGTCTTCTGAACTCTTTGGGCAAGTTCAAGATCTAGCTCCAGGTTCCGAACCTCTTCATCGGAAAGGTGATCGATGCAGACGCAAGCCGCGTAGTCAATTTCGAGGAGATCCGAGTCGACGTAGTCTCGACAAACCTCGCATCGACCGAGTACGTCAGATTCGACCTCTCCAATAGATCTTTTGATCGTGTCAAGGTGAGCATGCACCGCCTGTTCGGTCGAAGAGCCTAGCAGGACTTCCTTCTTGTGTGCTGATGTAGTTCGGAGCCACTCGTCCAGTCCGACTTGCCTTTCCAGCAGGCTTGTACGGACACGTTCCAACACGATAGGCTTCATTGACTACACCTCGGTAGTTCTCGGAGTTCCAGCTCGTAGCCCACACCCCGAACATCTGCCCCTCGTTGCATCTTGACCTCACGGCTGCAGCCATGCTCAGAGGGCTGTACGGTACCTCTTGACCGGTTGATGAATGCCGAGTGGCAGGCAACCAGCCTGACAAGCGCTTCCCAGAATGTCGTGTTCTCCATCTCGCCCTCGTTGGCCTCCCGCCCCACGACCTGCTTGGGCGCCGCGATGCGTCTCGCGGGGGGTGGATCTTTCCGCTCGACCCCATCATGGGCTCGGTCCCCATGCCCCGTACCATCCACCCCAAAACCCTCGCCGATGGAGCCTTCCCGTCCCGTGTTCCGTGCGGCGTCTAGAGAGTCAGCCCCTCACAAGCCCCGTCCGGGAGACTCGGCCCCCGCCTGTCGCTCTCGCCTGACGATCGCAGGTCTACGGCACCCCGAAGAGGAAGTCCGCTTGACTCTCAGGGTACAGGAGTGTGACCTCGGCCGGCCCAATTGGCGCGTAAGGGACATCGTCTGGCAGTTCCATCCGCGCGACGACCGGCCATGCCTCCCGTGGCAAGGCTGCCGGAACCCCTGCAAACGCACAGCAACTCTCAGAGGTCTCAGCTCCGAAACCTGCCCCCCCTGCAAGTGTGACGACGAAGGTGAAGCCTCCCAGGCGTGCGTCCTCCGCGTCGATTTCGCCGTTGGAATTCACATCCAAGTAGGCACAGCCAGTGAAGAACGTATCACCAACCACCTGAGGGGGCGGAGTCATTGTCGCAAGCGGGACGGAAGGTGAAAGACTGCAGGCACCAAGGATCATTCCCAGGAAGCAGGATTGTGCGATAGTCCGTGGCATCTTCAAGTCCGGCTCTCTCCTCACGAGGGGCGGTTCTAGGCGGCCACCTTCAATGACACCTCTGCGGCGGTGGGCAGGCGCGGCCTGGCGGCCTCCAACCGGCACACCCAGGACGACTCAATGTGATGTCTCGCCACCCTACCCTCGTGCACGACGTCCATGGTCAGCCAGGCGATGGCTCAGGCTGGTCCGAGCCTCCTCAAACACCCGTCGTATGCGTGCGTGGTGTTCGGGACTTGCCGGAATCGACAGCGTATTCAACCAAGTCAGCCCACCGTCAATCAGCGTCAACATGTAGCTGGCATCGGATGGGCTAAACAACTCATTGTCGCCGCAGCGCACGTACACCGGGGAGGTGATAGCCGCGACTTGAATGGGCCAGCAATGCTGCAAACTCAACTGGCTGACGCAGCGCGCGCCAATCCAGGCGCTCCCCTCCAACTGCACCTTGGCATGCAGCCGTGTCTCCAGCACACCTTCCTCGGCCACCTCACGTGCCAGAACCCGCCCGTTGACAACGACCTGCAGCTCGTGGAACGGCAGGACCGACTGCGCCCATGCCTCGACTTCAAGGGTGCCTCCTCCGGCCGGCAGGAGAATCTCGTCCCCAGGTGGACGCCCGTCGACCAGCAGCCCAATTAGCGGCCCGCTGGTGGTGAAGGTACGGCCGGCTCGGACCGCCGCCGCCCAGCTTGCGAAGGTGAAGTCCTTGTCCCCAAGGAAAGCATAGGTACGTACCCCACCCACCGGCATCCTGGCCGACATCTTGTCCGTCCCACCCACAGCCCCCAGCCGATAGCCGCAGTTCAGGAAGCGATACCATTCGCGCACATTGAAGCTGTCGAGAGTGGGCGTGAAGTAGCGGATCTCGACCGCATCGACCTTGCCCAGCACGATGTCAGCCGTGGCCTCGCAGCACGGATTCGGGAAGTGCGGCAGCACCACCAGCCCCTGGCGCTCCCGACACTGGTCAGCCCACTCCGCCAAGCTCATCCACGTGGGATCACCCAAGTAGCTCTCCTCAGGGCCGCTGGCGCACATGGGAAAGACCGGCTCCCCGTTCACTCCCAGCAGACTGATGTGCCCCAGCATGTGCTGGCGGTTCTCGGTGCCCACCCAAATAATGGTGTCGTCACGGCTCACGCCAGATTGGTCACCCGTGATGTCAGCCACGTTGGTGAACAGGTCCCCCCACTGTGAGGCCAGCAAGTTGACGAGATTGACCCCCTCGGCCCTTGCCTCCAACCAGGCTGTCTGAGGGGATATGAAGTGGACGTGCGTGTCAGCGGTCACCCAGCCTTGCCGGCGCCAATCGAAGGCACGGTTGATGCGCAGCGTCAGTTCGCGTTGACCGGGCTGGATGATGAGGCGCTGGCGCACGGGCTGGTATTCCAAGCCTTTGGTGATCTCGACGTACACATCCCCTACCGGCAACTCGATCTGGAAGCGACCGTCCACGTAGGCATACTGCACCGAGCCCAGCTTCAAGTCACCGCCGTAGTCCTCGAACCAGTTGTCGTTGACCTCGTGCCGATGGCCATACGGCGGCAGGTAGCGGCCATCGGCGGCGCGAAAGTGGATGCGCACCGGCGTTGGCTGCCCGGTGACGCTGTCGGTCACCGTCACGCGCACCCATGTCTTGCGGGGGGTCAGGAGTTCGACGCGCACCTCGCCGTCGGGACTCTGTCCGAGGCCGTCCACGTAGACCGGGCCAAGGTCGACTTCACGCTTGTCCACCCGCAACGTAGCGTCGGGACTGGCCGTGACATCCAGCAGCAGTTGGGCGGTGGCCTTCAGCGGCGCGACCTCCTCTCCGCAGCCCAACGCCTGATCCTTGAGCCAGGGCTCCGATTCGAACGCCGGTATGGCATAGCGGCGGGCGATGACCCCCAGGTCAATGCCGATCTCCACATCATCGGGGAGAGCCGGCTCCGGCAACGTCACCCTGAGAGACTCCAAGCGGCGGTGTCGCAACGGGTGCTCGCCGCCAACATACAACGTGATCCCGGCCACCGCCAGCCGGTCGGCACCAGTGGGCTCCAAACGTAAGGCGGCCAATTCCTTTTCGGGATGCGGGTTCTCCAGGGCGTAGATCCAATACAGGAGAGGTCCCGAAGCCGCGGTTTCCCCCACCCCGGTCTGGTAGTGACCCCACCAGGCAGCCGGATGAGGCCCGCGCCAGTCGCGCGGCTCGTCTTGAACATGCGGCCGGGCGGCGAAGCTCAGGTGCCCCCAGCTTGTCAGTGCTTCGCCAACTTCGAAGCGCCGCCGGATTGCCTGAGTGTGCTCGCTAGCGTCGGCGTAGACTAAGACGTAGTTGGCCAGGTGTTCCCCCGGCCGGGTGACCACCCCGACTTTGTAGTCTGTCGGCTGTGCCTGCCCCTCAGGGTCATGCGACTCATCGCAGAAGTGAGCGATCAACAGGTAGCTGGCTGTCCCAGATAGTCTCAGGGTCACGTCATCGCGGCCACGGTCCAGCACGACCCAGCAGTTGTCTTGGTCCGCACCCATGTCAAAGGGGACGCCCCAGAAGGTCTGCCGTCCGGCGGGGAGCGACTTGAGCTCCCCGCCGACTTCGGGATGCCAGCCCTCGGGGGACCGGTCGCCGTTGCAGAAGGGCTTCAGATTGAAGGTGGTGAACTTAGACATGATTCCAACATCCCTTCCCAGTGCAGGACCCACACCTGAGCTCTGGCGGTGTTCGTTTCCAGGACCTCGCCGTGCATTTCACGCTCGTCATGCAAGGTTTCGACAGAGGGGATTGGAATACGATTGAGGCTCGGTGTTCGTCCGTCGGTGCCCCGGAAGTTGTGGATAGGATTCGCCCATGGGATCTCCCCGGATGCGAAGATGGCCCTTTCAAAAGCGAGCCTGGCCCTCGATAGACTGCAAGCCTCAGATCAATGTGCCACCAGGACGCACCATTCCAGGCTCGTCTCTGCCACTGGCAACGCGTCGATGCCGGCTCCCTCCAAGACCACACTCGCGGGGGTGGGGCACGCATCGCTCGTGCACTCAGCGGCGACTTCCACGTCGAAACCGACTTCTGCGAAGGCCGCCAGCGCCAGTCGGCGATAGAGCATCGACTGGAGTCCTGCCTGAAGGATGAGCGCTCTGTTGGGTTCGTCGTCTTCTGGAAAGAACTGTGCGACGGCGATCAGCATTCCCGAGACGATTCGTCGCAGCTCCCGTAGGAGAGTCCCTGACTCTTCGATATTGGACAACCCAAGGTACGAAGTCATGGTCCTGACAGCGCCGTCACCGAACGGTGTACGCCGTGCATCAAACGAGAGCAGGCTGACTCGGTCATGCAAGCCCAGTGAGCGCAGTCGTCCCCTGGCCCGTCGTAGCACTCGTGGGCTGAAGTCCGTCGCCGCAACAGGGATCTCAAGTCCGCGCAGCATCTCTTCGACAAGACGTCCACGCCCGGATGCCAGGTCCACGACGGGCCACTCGAGACCAGCCAGCCGGTCCATGACAACGCGGATCATGTTATCCGCACAGGCCAGGTACTCCCGGGTATAAAGGCCACTGCTGGCCAGCCTCATCACCGCCGCCGCCTGCACGTAATCTTCACGTTCCTCCAACATGAGTGAGCGAAAGAACAGGTCAGCCGGCGCCAGGGTATCAAGAGGCACATCCATCAATCGACGTTCGACGTCCGGGTGCTGACGGAGGTGACTGCTCAGCTGACTGTCGAGTTCCTCCCAAAGGTCATGTCGCGCCAATCCCGGGGTGAGAAAGAGCGCGATTCCTTCCTTCACGGGATAGGATGCTGGGCATGTTGCGCAAAACGCCTCGGCTGTCTCGATTCGATCCCCAAGGGCCTCCGCAATGGTCCATCTGAGGCCGCCGTGGCAGATCGGGCACACGAGCCTATCTAGAAGGAAACTCTGCATGGTCGGACCCCTTCCTCTGAACACCCCCGAATTCGCCCCGTGTCGCAAGGACCGCTCGGGGCTGTCTACCCTTGTGCCGCGCCGGCGGTTCGCTTGGCCGGCCTACCGGAACAGCGTGACAGTCGCCAGGGTGATGGCTAGAAGGCAGCCAACAAGAGCCGCAAGCGGTCCGCCTCTAGCAAGGGTGCTGCGGAAGAACACAAGTCCGACAATGAGTCCGACAATACCCACCATGAGCATCGCGTAGGCGTTCCCCCAAGCTGTCAAGAGTAGAACCAGAGCTACAGCAGCCGCAGCTGCCCAGTCAGACAGGCGTTTCTCTTTCACGGCGTTCTCCTCCTTGCGACTTGGCCGGATGGCCCTGGGTGCAGACCGACACGCGGGATGACGACCTCCGCCTTGGGCGGACTCTGACTCGCCCTGCACGCTTGGCCCAACCATCCCATCGGTCGCGTGTCGCATCTGCGACGTGATTTGACCGGGAGTACTCCCGCCGCCCAGGAACACTGGCGATGGCACGATCCGAGGGAGCTCTGCCCGCCGGGCTCCTGACTCCTCCACCAGCCATTCAGCCGATTCTGGCGTCGCCTCCCGTCAAGCGACGTTCGCCGAGAAGCCTCACCACTAGGCGTTGGGGAGTGGGTCATCCCAGCGAGAGCCTAGCTCGGTGGCTATCTGCCCGCATAGCAGGACCAACAGGTTGCGCGAAAGGATCGGCAGGTCGTCGCACATGTCGAGCTGGCGCAGCTTCTCGACGGTGCTGGCCGGAAGCTCCCCAACCGGTGCACACTCCATCAGAAGACGCGTTTCCTCTTCGGTGAATTCCTCCTTCTCCTCTACCCATGACAGGACAGCCTTGTTCTCCGGGCAGACATTCTGGCAGCACATGCACCCGAAGAGACAGTTGTGCCAATCAGGTCTAAGCCAAGCTGGGAATTCGCCACTCCTTTCATTGTGAAAGCTAATGCAGCGCTCCGCGTGGAGGAGAAGCCGGTCCTGGCCGATGGCCCCGGTTGGGCATGCTCGGAGGCAGGCCTCGCAAGACTTGCATCGTTCCATCATTCGGGGTCTCTCCCATGAATCCTCTGAACAGCGCAGATCTGAGAGGACACCGACCAACTGAAAGAAGCTTCCCAATCCCGGAAGGTACGAGATGTTGTTCCGGCCGTACTCGGCGAGCCCACTGCAAACCGCAAGCGTCTTCAGGGGAAGCTCCGCCCTTTCGACTTTGTAGCCTTCTTCCCCGAGGAGGGTACCGACGCCAACCCGGACGCGTTCGGATGTCGCACCATAACCCACGTAGGTGGGGGGAAGGATTGCGGGGAACCGTTCTCCCTTCCAGCGGAAGACCGTCCGGATCTGAGGCACGGGGATTGCCAGGACGATGATGGATTGGCAATCTTCAAGCCCTTGCGGAGACCGGAAGGAGAACCCGCTGAGCCGCTCTTGGTAGAACTCATCGTCGAAGAAGCCACGCCGTTGGGTCCCCAGAATCGCGTCTTCGAGATCAGAAAGGTGCTCGATGGGCACGATCCGCCCAAGCCACCCCTGCGCCGCGAGATGTTGCATGATCTCGGATGAGGTCTGGTTCATCCCAGGCAGCCCCCTGCCCTTGTGTCAAGCACCGGCTTCGCGCTGCCGGGAGCGTTGGTAGTGCCGGCGAGCCTTGGCCCGATTCCCACAATCCCCCATATCACACCAGCGCCGGCTGCGGTTCTTGCTGGTGTCCAGGAACAACCAGCCGCAGCCACGATCGTCGGCACATTGCCCGAGTCGTGCTCGCCTGTCCGAGGTAAGCAGATCCGCGGCAGAGTGCACAATGGGCCAGAGCATTTGCCGCAGGTCCTGGGGGCTGCCCGCCCATCGCCACTCAAGACCATCACCCTCGTGTTCCATCCGTAGATGGCGGAGCGCGTCGGAGTTCGTCTGATTGAGTCGTTCAAGGTCCGAGGCGTCTATCGGCCGTCCGTGGATGAGTGCAACGAAAACGCGGTAGAGCATCTCCCGCACGGCGATGGCCTGCTTCCAGGCCTTAACTGCCTGGGCAGGATGCGTGGCGGCCTCACGTCGGATCCGCCTCTCGCCTGCATCGTCCAGAACTCCGACTTCTCGGCTCCAGGACACCAGGCTGCCATAGTCTTTCAGGCGCTCCTGCGGGGATTCGCTGGCGTGCCACTCAGCCGTGTTGGCGAAATCGAGGCAAAGCTCGCCGGCTGCGAGTTTCAGGGCACTTGCAAAGCGAGCGCTGGCTGTCATACCCTTACCTCTGGCCAATAACTGGCATCTTCTGTTTCATAGGTTACAGGCTTCTGATCTGCGTGTCAACCCATTCTCGCCCGTTCGCCGGTTATGGACCCTGAACCAGGTATCAAGCCCAAGCCCACTGACGGCGCCGGTGCACGATGGCCTGGTGCAGCGCGCAGAAGGCTCTCCTCGTAAGTCCGAGTCCCGGAGAGACGGGCCGCCTCCTACGCTGTGCCTAAGGTCCCTTCGCAAGGTGGCATTCGGGAGCTCCGACAGGCTCCCAGTGGCAGCCCCTTCGCGGACCATCTGTCCCTTGACCGGGTGAAGCCCGCCGCAAGCCATGTCCCTTCAGGGACTGTGGACAAGGCGGGCTTGGAGTTGTCCGGGCCTGCCGAGGGCGGTATAGTTGTCCTGCAATACGACCGGGCGTACCAAGCGTCAGAAGGAGAATAGCCTCAGCGCAGGCCCGGTGCGGCTCTTTAACAACTTCAGTTTGCCGGTTGTGCGGGGAAGGCCCGCATGCAAAAACTGAACCGTGGATAAGAGAGAAACTCCTTTTCGGGTGGGACGCACCCGTTGGGGCGTAACGTGGCCGGTTGCGGCGAGCGTGCCCCAAGAAGCCGCTGGGCTTTAGCCCATGCGGAGCGTCACAGCTGGAGCGCATACGCCGATATCAGCCACGCGGGTTCGATCGCCGAGTCTGCGCCACTCCGGGCCTGGGATTCTTCAAGCCCGTTTCGAGTTTGTTCCTAACCTCGCGCATAACCCGTGGGGCCAGTCGATCCCCGTACTCCCCAAGGAACACCCTGACCGCCTTCGAGTCGTGGACGACGAGTTCCCGCAAGGCCCACGACATCGCTTTGACTACCATCTCATCGCGGTCGTCGACCAGCTGACGGCAAACCCTGAGTGTCCGAGCCGCATCCCCTGCCCCGCCCTCCGATCTGACATTCAGAGCCACAGTGCTGACGAGCGCGGCCCTTCGCCACCAACGATCGCCCGAACGCGCCCACCGGAGCATGAGCTCGTCTCCTACGGACCCCTGCCGCCACGCCGGTCCCGACAGAGTCCGGGCAAAGGAGTCGACCGACCACCAGGTGTCGATCCCGCGCCCGAACTCCTCAAGCTCGGGCTCTCCGACCCACTGCAGGGCATTCTGGTGATGGAAGATCAACTCATAGGCGACGCTGCGCCACCCGTACCGGTCGAGTAGTTCCCTGGCGATGGCCAGGACGAGGCTGGCGTTGGCCTCACCCAGCAAACGAGAGTATCGGCGCCGAATGGCGCGTAGGTTGGGGGTATTCTTGACCGTCAGGTCCTGGATCCGGGCGTTGATCTCGGCGGCTATCGCCGGAGGGGAGCGTCGCCAGAGTTCCTTCTCCATATCTCAGTCCTTGGGAGCGACCTCGGCGTACTGGTCAAGTTCTCCGCAGCACTCCTCTCGGCAGGTCTCCCGAGGGCCAGGCAACGGCCAGGCCTTTCTCGGCTCTCTTGGCCGGCAGAGGGCTAGCCTTCCTTCCCGCTCGCCCTCCCCACCCGCCAGCGTAAGCGTCCTGCAGACATCCCGAGGATCGCTAAGCGCGTTCCCTCTACAGCGACCGCTTCGCCGGACAGGATCCGACCATTCTCTGGTCTCGTCCTCTGGTGGCGCGTCTCATCTTGGGCCGCGATTCCCCAAGGTTGCACCTGCAGCCCGGTGGAGCCCCTGCATCAGGCTACCAAGCCCGCCGCACCCATGCCAGCGGCTGGAAAAGGGGATGTCGGGTCTGAACCCGGAAAGTCCGAAAGACTTCCCGGACAATCAAATCGCGATTGAGCAACAGGACCGCTAATGAGATCCCTTGAACGACATAGCGACTCACACCGAGGCCAACCGCGACGCCGATTGCATCGCCTTGATAGAAGAATGGTCCGACTCCCAGGTTGATGGGGTCGAGGACCATGAACATGACGGTCGCATAGTAGCCAAGGTCTTTGATGAAGGGTACCTGGATAGACGCGATTCGGCAGCGGACAGCAAAGAGAGCGTACCCAATTGACACGGTAAGGACATTGCTGAAGCCAGCAATGAATGCCCAATGGATCCCGTGTCTCTCGCCTACAGGGGTAGTGTATGTGACCTCGAGGCCGAAAGGTCTGACGTGGAACGCTTGGTACTCGCCCGCAAGCGTCGCCAGGACGGCGTGGGCGCCTTCGTGGACGATGGCAAAGACCATCACGACGAGCAGCATGCACAGGAGCTTCTTCACCATGCACTCTCATGCAATAGCCAGCGGGCACGGGCCCTGCAATACATCCGTGCGGTCGACGACCCTCCCCATTCGCCGGCCCCTCTCTCGCGCCCCGAGCCAATCTGGGAGCGTGACCGCCATTGGGCGGGATCGCTGGAGCTCCAATAGATTCGTCGGCAAGACGCAGGCAGAGCCCGCCGGCAGCAGAGTCCGAATTGCCCGCTCGGCGTCCGTTTGCTGCCTTGCCCTTCAATGGACAAAGGACCCACTCCCCTTCATAGACTACCCCAGGTCGACTCCAATGTCAACCCCCTTTCTGCTCTTAGCAGGTTACAACCGATGACGAGTGGCGATCTCGGACAGCCGACAGGCGACTCAATGCCGGCAGGAACGCCTCATCGAGGGCAGCCAGCGGAATGTCGAGGGCGCGGCCGCCATCGGAGGACAGTTGATCGCCTCGAGGTAGGTCCTTGACTTAGGGGCAAGCTGAGGGAGGGTTGGGGTGACCGATCTCAAGAGACGCGGGAAAACCTCGCCGACCCACCTTCGGGGCGCAGAGGTAAGCGGTGGCTCCGGTTGTTTGGACAGGATTTCGTAGGCGATAAGTGGTGAACCGCAGGTTGATGGGTTGTCCACAGGGTGGCGCGGGATCCCGCTCAGGGCGCAGCGCGTGGCACGGTGG
>Ga0315294_10006348_pt1 | contig 12966 bp, 11 predicted proteins | sample YL17G13_40_MG_FD_203626 | JGI IMG/M metagenome (GOLD analysis project Ga0315294, IMG submission 203626) | Sediment microbial communities from Yellowstone Lake, YNP, Wyoming, USA - YL17G13_40 | ecosystem: Environmental > Aquatic > Freshwater > Lake > Sediment | place: USA: Wyoming | collected... | reverse complement strand
ACCTCACGCTGGTCGGCGTCCTGGAGTCGCTGGGCGGAACGCTGGAGGACGCGGCCATGAACCTGGGGGCCACGCGCTGGAAGGCCTTCCGGCGCGTCACGCTGCCGCTCTGCGTCCCGGGGGTCGCGTCTGCCCTCCTGGTCCTCTTCATCGAGTCCATCGCCGACTTCGGCAACCCGCTTATCCTGGGGGGCAGCGGCTTCCCGGTCCTCTCGGTCCAGGTGTATCTGCAGGTAACGGGAATGTATGACCTCCCGGGCGGGGCCGCGCTGGCGGTGGTCCTGCTCATCCCGTCGGTCACCGCCTTCCTGGTCCAGCGCTACTGGATCGCGCGGAAGCGCTACGTCACGGTCACGGGCAAGCCCACCCGCGCCGTCATCCGGGCCGTGAGCCCAATCATGCAGTGGCTCCTGTTTGCGGCCTGCGCGGCCGTGGCCGCCTTCGTCCTCCTCTTCTACGCCACCATCCTGGTGGGCGCCTTCTCGCGCGCCTGGGGGGTCGACCACAGCTTCACCCTGCGGAACTTCGGCTACGTCTTCGGCGTCGGGGCCCAGGCCATCAAGGATACGCTGCTCATCGCCGTGACCTCGAGTCCCCTGGCGGGAGTCCTGGGGATGGCCATCGCCTTCCTGGTCATGCGCCGGCGCTTCCCCGGCCGGCAGGCCCTGGAGTTCATCTCGATCCTGAATTTTGCCGTGCCCGGCACCGTCATCGGCATCGGTTACATCCTGGCCTTCAACCAACGGCCGCTCCTCCTGACCGGGACGATGCTCATCCTGGTGGCCAATTTCCTGTTCCGCTACATCCCGGTGGGGATCCAGTCGGGGATGGCGGGGCTCCGGCAGATCGATCCGGCCATCGAGGAGGCCGCCACCAACCTGGGCGCCTCCACGCAGGTCACGTTCCGGCGGGTGACGCTGCCGCTCCTGGTCCCGGCCTTCTTCTCCGGCCTGGTCTTCTCCTTCGTCCGCGCCATGACCGCCATCAGCGCGGCCATCTTCCTGGTCTCGGCCGACTGGAACCTGATGACCGTCCAGATCCTCTCCCAGACCGAGGCGGGCCGCCTCGGGGCCGCGGCGGCCTTCAGTGTCCTCCTGATCCTGATCATCATGGTGGCCATCGGCCTCATCCGTCTGATCCTCGGCCAACTCTTCGAGTACCGCTACGAGGCCGCCTTCGGATGAGACACGACAGGATCCGCAGATTACGCAGATTCACGCAGAGTTCGCGGAGAGAGCCCGCGCCGAATTGATCTGCATAATCTGCGGATATTTTGGTTCTTTCTTTCGGGGGCGGGTGAGCGATGAGTGTGGTGCTGGAAGACGTGCGGAAGGTGTTCGCGAACCCGGAGCGGCCGGAGCGCGCCGTGACGGCCGTGGACGGGATCAGCCTGGAGATCAGGGACGGGGAGATGGTCACGCTCCTCGGCCCGTCGGGCTGCGGCAAGACGACGGCCCTGCGCATCATCGCCGGCTTCGAGACCCCGACCTCCGGCCGCGTCCTCATCGCCGGCGAGGACGTCAGCCATCTGCCGCCTCATGCCCGCAACACCGCCATGGTCTTCCAGAGTTATGCCATCTTCCCGCACCTTTCCGTGGCGGGGAACGTGGCCTTCGGCCTGGAGATGCGGGGCCTCCCGAAGGGCAAGATCGCCTCCCGCGTCGCGGAGATCCTGGATCTCGTGGAACTCGCCGGCCTGGAGCACCGGTCACCGGAGCAACTCTCCGGCGGGCAGCAGCAGCGGGTGGCCCTGGCGCGCGCCATCATCACGGAGCCGCGCGTCCTCCTCTTCGACGAGCCCCTCTCCAACCTGGACGCCAAGCTCCGCGAGCAGATGCGGGGCGAGGTGCGGAAGCTGCAGCGGCGGCTCCGCATCACCAGCGTGTACGTGACCCACGACCAGGCCGAGGCCATGGCCCTCTCGGATCGCATCGTGGTGATGCGGTCGGGCCGCGTCCAGCAGGTGGGCTCGCCTTTGGAGATCTACGCGCGCCCGGCCAACCGCTTCGTGGCCGACTTCATCGGGCGCGTCAACTTCCTGGAGGGGCGCGTGGCCTCGTGCGGGGCCGACCGGGTCCGCCTCACGGTTCGCGGACGCGTGCTGGAGCTGCCGTCGCCCGAGAGCGCCGGGTACCCACCTGCAGGTGGGTACCCGACCGCGGGCAGGTCCCCCAGCGGAGGTTGGCTGCGGCCCGGCGAGGCCGCGACGGCCGTGGTGCGACCGGAGACGATTCGCGTCGCGCCGCTGCTTCCCGGCGCCGATCCCCTGTTCACTGGAACGATCCGGCGGGTCGTCTACCTGGGGGCCACCGCGGAGTATGAGATCGACTGGGAGGGCACGACGCTCCTGGCCGTGATCGGGAGCCCGCTGGAGCAGGGCGTCCTGGCCGAGGGGACACGGGTGGGATGGGACTTCCCGACGGCCACCACGCACCTCTTGCCCGCAGAGTCGACGGCGTGACGTAGCGGCCGCCCCGGCCCCGGTCGGGGCAATTTCCTTTCCCGCGGTCCCAACGTGGACTAGAATACCGTTACAAGCGTCTCTCTATCTAGAAGTGGTGTCTTCCGCGCCCTTCATCCATCCCTCTCCCCCGATGAACCCGGGGTGCGGGGGAGAGGGGCTGGCGGGTGATCGGGTGAGCGAAGCAGCGAGACCTCGAACTGAGGGGGAACATGGCCAAGTCCAAAGAGCAACTCACCGAACTCTACCTCCCTGGGTGGGATAGCGAGGAGCACGTCCGCGTCAGCCGCAATCGGACGGGAGAGCTGGAGATCCACTTCACGGGGACGTGCGAGGGGTGTCGAGAATCCTTCGCCGACATGCAGCGCACCATCCAGGCCATCTCCCAGAAGACGTCCCTGACCATCCCCGAGGCCACCGCCTTCTACCTCGGCTTCACCGTGGGCGTGGACAGCGTGCGCCGCTACCACCGTCTGGGGGACTTCCTGGACGACGAGGAGATCCTGGAGGATTTCTTCGGTGGGAAGTCTACGGCGGGACGGTTTCATTGAGGAACAGCCGCTGGCTGCCAGCCTTCCGCGCAGGATTTGCAGGCCGCAGCACGTTTCTCGGGTTCGAGCCCGCTGGAGGCGGGCAGGACCCGCCCGTGCTGGGCCGTCGGCCCGTTCCCGGCAGCCAAGATCCGGTAACCCTCCTCGATGGATGCCACCAGCACGGCGTTCGACGGCGAGTCAGACGAATAGGAACAAAGCGCTGGCCAGCAACCGGTCACCCCTGGCGCGAACGGCCATGGGGTGACCGGTTTTTGGCGATGCACCTGAGCTTCCATCGTACAACCGAGGCGCAGACCTCTCGTCGGAGCGTCGCGGTTGATTGTCTTCCACCCGCTGCGTGGTCCGCCGATAGTCGCTGATTCGTGTTCCTGGAGGCGAACTTCACCTGCGCGGAACAGATCGGGCTGCGATGGATTCGGGCGGCTTGTGCGATTGGCTGGAGCCGGAGTCCCAGTGAGGCGGGGATTCTGCCGGGAATCTCAGGTGGCCCGCATGAAGGCGAGGCCCCGCTCTCTCCCTGACCCCGGCGCACGGCCTCTTTCGACCGAGAGAGCCGACAGCGAGATCCGACAGGATCTCTTCAATCCTTGTGGCTGTCCCTGTCAGGCCTCGGCTCGTGGCTCATCTGCCATGATCCGCTCGCCCGCCATCACGGGGACCACATCCGCCACGTCGAGTTGAGCGCAGATGTCGAGGTCGCGGCCCAGGCCGATGGCCAGGATCCGCCGCCCCCAGCCGGCCTCGTGGAGGAGTCTGGGGAGGTCAGCCGCATATTCCCTCCACAGAAGCCGACAGGCCCTCGCCCCATCCCCGAGCGTGAGCGGTCCACCCCGCCCCACCGCTCGCTCCACGATTCCCCCCGCGCAGACCGCGTCTTCGAGCGAGAAGATCCCTTCGTAACCGGAGCACACGATCAGGCAGTCTTCGCCGCGAGCCACGAGCCAGTCGGCGACCGCGCCGCGGTTCATGAGCGCCCCGATGGCCACCGCCGTCCCCGACCCCACGGCGCGCAGGGTCTTGGTCCCGTTGGAGGTGCACAGGATCACGTCCCGCCCCGCCACCGCCTCGCGCGTGAACTCGCGCGGGGAGTTGCCCAGGTCAAAGCCGGGGATGCGTTTCCCGCCGCGCTCCCCGGCGAGGATGGCAGCCGGTTCGGCCACCTTCGCGGCTTTCGCCTCTGCGGGGTCCGCCACGGGAAGGATGGACCGGCAGCCGTTTTGAAAGGCGGTCACGATCGTCGTTGACGCGCGAATCACGTCGATGACGATCGCCGCCCGTTCCGGGCGAGGACGGGCCGGGAGTTCGCAGGGGAGAAAGAGGACGTCGAGGTGCATGGATCTGGGGTCTCGGGATTGAGGACTCGGGGTTCGGGAACGCCCGGGCGTCCACGCACCCCGAGTCCCGAGCCCCGAATCCCTTGAGGGCTATCGTTCGAGCCGGAAGAGCAACTTTTGCTTGCCGATCTCGATCTCGTCCCCGTGCTTCAAGATGTGCTCCGTCACCTTCTCGCCGTTGACCCGAGTGCCCGCCATGCCGCTCAGGTGAAGGAGCTTGAACTGCCCCTCCTTGGTCCGTACGATCTTCGCGTGCTCCTTGCCCACAAACATCCCCGAGAGCTTGATCTGGCAGGAGGCGCCGCTCCCCAGCAGGATCTCTTCCTCTTCCAGGGGGAGCTTCTTCAGGTCCGGCAGGATCAGGCGCGGGCGCAGCGCGGGCGCGGCCGCCTCGGTCTTGCCCGTGGGGGCCTTGGCCCCCATCGCCTGGGCGAGGGCGGCCGAGTCGATGTACATCGTCTTCTGCCCGGTGTCCACGGCGGGTGCCGGCTTGGGAGCCGCCTCGCCCTCCTTGGGGATCCGGTAGACGAGCCGGTGCTTCACGATCACGATCTCGTCGCCGTCCTGTAGTTCGTGGCTCGTGACCTTCTGCCCGTGGACGAACGTGCCGTTGGCGCTGCCCAGGTCCTCGATGACGATCTGTTCGCCCTTGACGCGGATGGCGGCGTGGCGCCGAGAGACGCCGGCGTTCTCGATGACGATGCTGTTGCCCGTCGTCCGGCCGATCGTCAGCTCGCCGCTGGCCAGCGAGAAGACTCCCAGCTGTTTCTCCCCGAGGAAGAGGACGACCTCTGGGATGGGCCCCTTGAACATCGGTGTCCGCCTCAGTTCCGGCGCAGGCGCCGACGGCGTGGGCGGCGGCCCGGCCGGAGCAGCCTTGATGGTCACGGTCCGCGGGCTCATGACCTCGGCCGAGGGCCCTCTGGGGGCTTCAGGGTGCGCCGGCTTCGGCGCCTCGGGCGCTGCCATCTTGAGCGGTTCAGGCGGTTCCGGCCTCGGCGGCTCGGGGGGCGCCGGCGGGGGAGCCGTCGGGGGCGCCGGTGGCGCCTCGACCATGATGGACGCCTCGGCGGCGCTCTGCAGCTCCAGTTGCGGGATCGCCTCCTCTTCCTCGATCTTGGCCACCACCTTCAGGAAGACCTCGGAGAGCTTCCCCCGGGTCTCGGGCGTGACCAGGCTCATGTCGCCGGCGGGGAGGACGCGCGTCTCCTCGTAGACGGAGAGCTGCACCCCTCCGGGCGGCCGCGTGTAGCCGTACACCAAGAGCTGATCGCTCGGGGTCGCCTCCTTCAGGGCCTCGGCGCCGGACGGCGGGAAGAAGTTCGTGGCCGGCTTCCCCTTGCTGCAGATAGTCACCGCCCATTCCTCGCCAGAGCGGAGGCCCAGGATCGCGTCCACGCCCCGCTCGGCTACCTTCTGCAGGGTCCGCTCCATGTCCACCTGGTCCGTCTCCAAGGTGAGGGCGGGGTGGTGATGGAACAGGACCATCATCCCTAGGAGCAGCCTCTTGTCCGCCACGAAGAACGAGAGCGGTGAGGCAGGATGTCGGGCGTAGGCGGCGAAGAACTCGTGGATCTCCTGGAAGGAGAGCTTGTGCCCCACCACGCGCCCGGCCCCGTAGGGCGCCCCGTTCACCACGAAGAGGAGCCACGCTTCCTCGGGATGCGCCTGCAAGAAGTAGCCGTCGCCAATGTGGCGCTCCTGCGTGATCTTGACGAACAGCGCGTCAAACTTTGTCAGCGGCACTTCCTTGGCGTCCAGGGTGGTGGCCGTTGCAGGAAACTTGGGATTCGACATCGTGTCTCCTTGCGTGCGGGTGCGCCCGATCCACACCCTGGGTCCTCAGAGCACCCCCAGGCATCATCCGACCGACCGCGCGGCACCCCCCGACGTGGATCTGATCGCCGGGAGGTCCGCCGCGATGGCCCCCTCGGTGGGCCGACCTAGCGTGTCGCCTTGAGGGTCAGGATGTGCCTCCCGATGGAAATCCAGTCGTTGGGGCGAAGCTCCGTCCGGTCGATCCGATGGCCGTTCACGAAGGTCCCGTTCGTGCTCTGGAGGTCCGTCACGATGATCGATTGCCCCTCCAGCGCGACCTGCGCGTGCTTGCCCGAGACCCCCATGTGATCGATGACGATGTCGTTCTCCGCGTGCCGTCCGATCGTGAGGCTCGGACGGTCCAGCGGATACTCGCGAAGCTGCACTCCCTGGAAGCTCACCACCAGCTTCGTGCCCACGATCGCCCCCGACTCAACCGCGGAAGATGCGGGACAGCCACCCGAGCAGTCCCCGCCGGCTCGATCCCGCCCCGCGCGGGGCCGCCTGTGGTGGGCGCCCGCGGCGTGGGCGAGGCCCCTCGCCCGCATCGGCCCGCACGAGCATAACTGTGACGTTGTCGTCGCCCCCCTTGAAATTCGCGCGCTCCACCAGGCTCTGGCAGGCCTGCTCCATGTCGCCGGCGCGCTCCTGGAGGATGGCCAGGATCTCGTCGTCCTCCAGGAGATCCGACAGGCCGTCGGAGCAGAGGAGGAGGATGTCTCCCACCTGGGCCGGCTGCTCTGCCACGTCGATCTCGACGCTCTCCTTGAGGCCCAGGGCGCGCGTGATCATGTGGCGGTACTGCGACTCCTGCGCCTCCTCGGGCGTGATGATCCCCTTATCCACCTGCTGCTGGACAAAGGAGTGGTCGCGGGACACCTGCTCGATCGCCCCGCCGCGGACCCGGTAAATCCGGCTGTCCCCCACATGGGCGAAGGTCAACCGTTCGCCCACGGCGAGCACCGCCACCACCGTGGTGCCCATGCCCTGGTAGTCGCGCCGCTCCTTGGCCGCGTCGAAGATCAGGCGGTTGGCCAGCCGGATGCTGCTCAGCAGGAAGTTGGCCTCCGCCGAGCAGCCGGGATCCTCCGGGCCCACCACGGCCACCGGATCCCCCGCCAGATATTTCGCCATCCACTCGTGCATCGTCTCCACGGCCAGATGGCTGGCCACCTCCCCCGCGGCGTGTCCCCCCATCCCGTCCGCCACCACGAAGAGGCCAAGCTCCGGCGCGAGGCAGAAGCTGTCCTCGTTCCCCTGGCGCTTGCGTCCCACGTCCGTCTTGGCAGCCGCCGCGTATTGCATACGTCTCACCCCTCCGGGGTTCCGGGTGGGACCTCAAATCGCTGCGTGGCGCCGGCCGCCCCCGGAGAGCTCGCCCGCGGGGATGGCGGCGCCTCGAACCGTTGCGTGGCGCCGGCCGCAGACGGTGCGGCCTGCGTCCCGCCGGGAGCACCAGGCACGCCCGCTCGCGGCGGGGCACCTTTCCCCGTCTGGGCCATGGCCTTGTCCAGCCGCTCCCGCAGGGCCCGCAGCGTCTTGGCGAACTCTTCGCCGGTTTGGAAGCGCTGGGTCAGGTCCTTTGCCAGCGCCTTCTCGATGAGCTTCTGGAAGATGGGCGGCAGCTTGGGCACGAAGTCGGTCATGGGCGGCGGCGGGCTGCTGGTGATCTGGAACATGATGGTGGCGATGGATTCCCCCCGGAAGGGGCGCTCGCCGGTCAGCAGCTCGTACAGGACCACGCCCAGCGAAAACAGGTCGGAGCGCCCGTCCACCTTCTTGCCCGCGATCTGCTCGGGCGACATGTAGCTCGGGGAGCCCATCACCACGCCGGTCTTGGTCTGGGAGGAAGAGACGACCCGGGCGATCCCGAAATCGGTCACCTTCACCTCGCCGTTCTCGAGCAGCATGATGTTGGCCGGCTTGATGTCGCGGTGGACGATCCCGTTCTTGTGGGCGTAATCCAGGGCGTCGGCCGCCTTGGCGCAGATCTCCAGCACCCGCGGCCACGGCAGGAGGCCGTCCTTCTTGCAGTAGCTCTCCAGGTCCTTGCCCGACAGGTACTCCATGGCGATCCACGCCACGTCCATCTCTTCGCCGCTGTCGTAGATCGTGAGGATGTTGGGGTGGTTGAGGCCGCCCGCCGCCTGGGCCTCGCGGAAGAAGCGCTCCTTCACCTGGGGGAGCTGGGCCTCTTCCACGTCGTCGAAGTGCACCGTCTTGATGGCCACCGTCCGGTTGATCTTGGGGTCCAACCCCTGGTAGACGATCCCCATGGCCCCGCGGCCCAATTCTTTGACCAGCTCGTAGCGCCCCAGGGTCGGCCGCTCCACCCCTTCCAGGATGGCCGTGCCCTCCCCCCGCTTCGACCCACCCACCGGGCCGAGGCTGGGGGTCGTGGCCGCCGCCTTCACCTTGACCATCCGATCCTGGACGTCCCGGAAGCCCTTGCCCGCCGAGGCGATCCGTTCGTACACGGTGAGGGCCTTGGCGGGCTGGCGCTTGCGCTCGAAGTCCAGGGCCAGGTTATAGAGCACTCCCTTGATCTCGTCGTCCACGGGGATGCGGCAGAACTTCTCCCAGGCCAGGTCCAGCATCCCCTTCCCTTGGAAGGTGAGCCCCAGGAGTTTGTTGGCCTCGTCGCTCTGCTCCTCCACGATCTCCTTCTCCCGCTCGACCTTGAGGAAGCCCCGGGCGGTGATGGCCAGGTAGTTCAGCAGGACCAGCAGGGCCGGGTAGGCGACGGGCAGCCAGATGCCGCCCGTGGCGAAGGCCACGAGGCCCGCGGCGAGGACGCCGCCGAAGAGAACCGCCCCCACGGCCGACCCCAGGCCCGCGCCCAGGCGCGGCATGAGGAACGCGGTGAGGAGGCCGAGGACCAGGATCGTCAGCAGCTCGTACAACTCCACCCAGAAGGGCCGCGTGAGGAAGTGCCCCGCCTGGATGTTGGCGATCAGGTTGGCGTGTTTCTCCACCCCGGGGAAGATGGGCGCGAGGGGCGTGGGCTCCACGTCACCGATCCCCGGGGCCGTGGCTCCCACCAGGACAATCTTCCCCTGGAAGGCCGAGGCGGCGATCTTGTCGTTCAGGACGTCGAAGGCGGAGTAGTACGGGAAGGTCTTGGGCTGGCCGTAATAGTTGATCAGCAGCCGCATCTGCCCGTCGGTCGGAATCTGGGTCCCTCCCAGATTGACCCCTTCCCCGAAGACGACCTGGATGCGCTCGCGGGGCACCCCCATGGCCTTGGCCGCCACCGCCAGGGCAAAGTGGGGGAAGTACTGATTCCGGTACTCCACGACCAGGGGCTCCCAGCGGCTGATCCCGTCCCGGTCCGGCAGCCGGTTGATGTGGCCGACCCCCGCCGCGGCCTCGCCCAAGGCGGGCAGCGGCCATGTCATCTCCGTGGCGCGGGGCACGTGAATAACTGACGGATCCCCCTGGATGCCGAGGTTCGTGAAGGCGCTCCGCGCGGCGAATTCCGGAACGCCCTCGCTCTTGCCCGCGGGCGCCCCTCCACGGCTCCCCTCCAGGTCGCCGAACCCGGGCAGGAGGACCTTGCCCGCGCGCGCTATGGCGTCCTTGAGCTTCCCGTCGTTGTCCAGGGAGGTCCGGATGTCCTGCAGGGCCTGGAGAAACTCGGGGCCACCCTTGACGGCGCCCAGGGTGCGGAACCGCTCCTCCACCTTCGCGAGCGCGGCCAGGCCGCTCTGCTCTTCCGGCTCGGACAGGATCAGGCTGAGGCCGATGACCTTGGCCCCCTTCGCCGCGAGCGAATCCACCAGGGCGGTGATGCGCGAGCGCGGCCAGGGCCACCGCCCCAGCTTGGTGATCGACTCCTCGTCGATGGCGACGATGGCGATGTTCTGGACGTGCCCGCTCGCCCCGAACCACTTCAGGCGCAGGTCGAAGAGCTGGTACTCGAGGGTGTCGAGGAAGGCCGGACGCACCCAGCTCAGGACCAGCACCACGAACGTGATGGCCAGGCCGATCATCCATTCGGGAATCCGGCGGGTCTTCCGCCCTCGGGCCATGGCGGATCCGGCGGGAGGGGACATGCTACCGCCCCTCCGCCGCCTGTTATGGAAATGCCAGACGCGCGCGGCGCCGACGGCCCCGGAAGAGGCCGACCGCCGCAGTGAGCCTCACCGCATCACCAGCCAGGAATGGCACGCCGGGATCAGGGGTTCCTCGGAGCGAGGCGTATCCCGGCTTGCGCTTCCATCCAGCACCGGAGCTCCTGGAGCGAGCCCACGCATAGATTGGCGTGCGGCGACGTCCCGACCACCGCGCTCTTGAGCAGGACCGTGCGCGTCCCCGCGCGTCTCCCGGCCAGCATGTCGAACTCGAAGTCCCCCACGAAGAGGACGTCCGCGGGGGAAAGCCCCATCCGCTCGCAGGCCAGCCACACCGGATCCGGCGCCGGCTTGGGCGGGGCATCTTCCCGCGTCACCACGGCATCGAAGCGGAGGCCGAGTCGGGCCAGCACGAGGTCCACGCTCCTCCTGCTATTCCGCGTGACCAGCCCCCGGCACAGCCCTCGTTCCTCCATCCACGTCAGGAACGGGAAGATGCCGTCCATGGGCTCGGCCTCGAGGGCGGCGGCCGTCTCGTGCCGCTCCAGGATCGCCTCGGCCCGCAACCGCTCGGGCAACGGGAGCGCGGTCATGCGCTCCAGGACGAACCCGGTCGTGTCGCCGAAGATCTCCTGTTTGATGGCCGCGAAGTCCAACCGCTGGTGGACCACGACGCCATCCATGTCGAACAGGATCCCGCGAATCGGCGCGGCGGTACTCCGCCCCCTCTCGGCTCCCATGAGATCAGGCCAGGAGCGAGCGCACGCCAGCATACCCGAAATAGAGGCCGAACCCCAAGAGGAAGCTGGCGCACACTGCCACGAGTCCGCGATACACCGTGTCCGAAAGCAACCGGTGGCCCAGTGCCAGGCTCAAGCTCACGCCGCTGTACCAGACCAGGTCCGAGAGAATATGCCCGACGTAGAACGCCGTAAGCCCCAGGACGCCCAGTCGCATGGACAGGGCGATGTAGCCCAATCCGATGGTGGCCCACCACAGGGTCCAGTAGGGATTGGAAAGGCTGGTGAGGATGCCGGCCAGGACCGGGTGCTGTCGCCCCTCGGACGGCCCGGCCCCGCCTTGGAGCGAGAGCCCGTGGATGCCGCGGAACATCCCCCACGCCATCCACACGAGCACCGCACCGCCGAGGAGGCCGATGCTGCCGATGACCGGGGCGAGCGCCAGGAGCTTGCCCAGCCCCAGGACCACGGCCACGACCAGAGCGATCTCCAGGATCCCGTGGCCCAGCACGATCAGCGGCCCCGCCAGCGCCCCGCGCACCAGCGCCCGACGACCCGGCCCGGCGGCGGATCGCGCGCCAGCATGCCGGAGCCGCGTGGCGGTCTCGCCGATCGTCACGGTGAGGACCGGCCCAGGCATCATGGCCCCGGACAATCCCACCAAGAAGGACGTGACTGCAATCCCGACGGCTGTATCCACGTGCGTTCTCGATGGCCTGCCAGCGCCCCCGAGGCCCGGCTCAAGGCCGACCTATGTATAGCCTCAATCGCAACGTGGTGCAAGGAAATTCCCGGAGAAAAACCGGGAGAGAGGGACGCAGCCTGGCCGTCAATTCGCGGAGATGGCGAGGATCAGGACCCCGGGCTGAAGCGGAACCCCCACGACCACGGGTGCCCCCGCGCTCCGCAGGCGCACCTTGGTGTTCAGGAGGCCTTGCCCCGTCGGACCCAGGACGCGCACCGTGAGATCGTGCTGGCCGCTCTGGATGGCGGTGGGCACCACCTCCAGCGAACGATTCTCCGGGAGGGCCGTCCGCCACGTCTGATTCAGCCCGACCGATCCTTGCGGGGTGTCCAGCAACTTGTACATGGAGAACTTGAAGCCCCCCTTCTGGAGATCTCGCACCAGCGCTTGCAGTCGGGGATCCACCCCCCCCGGTTGATCGGCCGCACGGATGACCTGCACCTTGAGCGCCACCGCCCCCTGTGCCCAGCCGATCGAAGGAGGTACCAAGAAGGCGGCCGCAGCGAACAGCAGGAACATGAGCGAGACGGATCGGCTCGATGATCTCACTCGGTCACCCCCTACGAGGAAGCGGGAGGAGCTTCAGGAGCTTCCAGCACCCAGATGACCTTCAACAGGCTGCCGGGCAGTTCAAAGACCATCACCGAGGCGTCCTCTTCCACGTCGACCGAGATCACCTCGACGCCATTCGGCCCCGTCGTCCAGGCACCCCACAAGCCGAGCTGCCCCAGCGTCACGGCCGCGAGGAAGACGGCAGCCGTGGCCGCCGACGCCAGGCTCAGCCGGGGATGATCCCAGAGCATCTCGCGGAGGCCGGGCCGCGGACGCCGCGCCTTGGCGTCCTCCCCGTGCGCGATCCGTCGCGCCACGTCCGGCCAGAACCGGGCCGCCTCGTCGGCTGTCAAGGTCACGGCCGGAGCCTGCCGCAGGGTACCGATGGCCAGCCGATACGCCTCGGCCTCGCGTCGGCAGGTCGGACAGTCCCGCAGCCGGGATTCCGCCTGCGCCCGCTCCGCCGGGGGAAGCTCCCCTGCGGCGTAGGCGGCAAGCAGCCGCCCGCACCCCGCCAGCCGGTGCAGCCAATGCGCCATGTCCATCCCCTCATCTCACCGGAGATCGTCCCGGTGCGCCGCGAGCACCTGGGCCAGCCATCGCCGGGCGTAGAAGAGCCGGGACATCACCGTCCCCGGGTTGCATCCCACCGCGCGGGCGATCTCTTCGTAGGTCATCCATTCGATCTC
>Ga0315294_10006346_pt1 | contig 12967 bp, 7 predicted proteins | sample YL17G13_40_MG_FD_203626 | JGI IMG/M metagenome (GOLD analysis project Ga0315294, IMG submission 203626) | Sediment microbial communities from Yellowstone Lake, YNP, Wyoming, USA - YL17G13_40 | ecosystem: Environmental > Aquatic > Freshwater > Lake > Sediment | place: USA: Wyoming | collected... | reverse complement strand
AGGCCGTCGGAGAAGTTCGGATTGGTGTCGTTGGGGCAGCGAAGAACGTGGCCGGGGGGATAGTTGTGAAGCTGCGCCTGGACGTAGCCGCCCTCGATGACCGGCCGGTGCCACCTGTACTGGCCGCCCGGAGGGAAATCGTTGCCCCGCGGGTACGCCTGCCAATCGTCGGTGTAGAAGTTGATGCCGAAGAAGATGTTCCGCTCGTTGTTCGCGCAGGCGATGGTCCTCGCCCGCTCCCGCGCCTGCTCCAGCGCAGGCAGCAGGATCGCGGCCAGAATGGCGATAATCGCTATGACCACGAGCAACTCAATCAGCGTAAACGCTGATCGAGTTGTCCTTCGCCAAGTGGCCGACGCGCCAGGGCCGCTATGGCGACGCTGTGGCTTCGGATGGCAAGCCACAAGTAGCTCGATGAGAGTGAATCCTGCGCGCTTCATGGCCCACCCCTTTCTGCGAAACAGCCAGTGACTGATATTCTATCGAAAATGATTGCGCTAACACGGCTCTTACCACACCTTATCCTACTGCCCCGTCCGGGATTGTCAATCCCCTTGGGGGCGAAGCAGTCCGTGCTCCTTCAGGTAGGCGGCGATGATTCGCGCGCGTTCAACATTCCCTTCCTTCGTCATGTGCAGGCAGTCCGCGAAGTAATCCGACTTGTTCGACATCGGCACGGCCACGTCAATGACGTCCACCTTCAGCTCGGCCATGACCTGCCTCAGGGCGCACATTTGCTCGCCCATCGCCTGCGCCCAGACGTCGTTGCACCCCTCGACGGGGTGGTTCTGGAAGTCGGTCGCCTGTGTGCAGAACACCGGTGTTATGCCGTGCGCGCGGCAGATGCCGACGAGCGTGACGAGGTTGTTGCGGAACGGCTCGCCGGAGGAATTCTTCCAGTTCTCCACGGGGTCGCCTTTTAGGGGGTTCCAGCAGACCATGTGGACGTGGGGGTTGTACGGGGAGGGTGAGCCGAGCATCTCGGCGGCCCTGTCGAGCGCCCTGCTGCGCCTCCAGAGCGGCACGCGCGGCATCTCCCACGACTTCTGCGCGTGCGTGTAGTCCCACTTGAAGTCCGCGTAGTGGATGCGGTTGAAGGCGTCGTTGAACCCCACGTAGAAGATGGCGAGCTGTGGCTTCAGTTCGACGATTCGCAGCGAGAGCAGGGGAATGATGTTGGCGGTGCAGTAGCCGCCGAGGCCCGCGTTGATGACCTCCACGCCCTGGGGCAATTCCTTTGCCAACAGGCCCTCGAGCTGGCGCGGATAGCTGTCCGGCTCGCTGACCTGGGTGTCGTAGGTGCTTGACCCGCCGAGGCATACTATCCTGAACGCCTTGTGCTCGCGCCCATAGACCACGCTGCCCCTGAAGCCCTGCGGGGTGTGGCCGGGGTACTCCGGGTTGCCCACATAGGTGCAGTAGGGGTGCGGGATGAACATCGCGGCGCGATTGTATTGCTCTGACTCCCTGGCCTTGCGCTCCGCCTTCGACCAGTAGTAGATGCGCGCGGTTGCCTCGAGCAGCCCGAAGATGACGAGCCAGATGATGAGCGTGAACAGCAGTTTCTTCTTCGTGCTGATTGTCATCCGTTGCTGCTCCGGCAATCAGAACAGGGGGTAGATGAACGGGGCGGCTGCCGTGCCCCCAAGGATGATGAGCAGGCCGAGCAGTATCAGGATGATGACTATCGGCAGCAGCCAGAACTTCTTGTTGTGCATCAGGAAGTGCCAGAACTCTCCCAGCAGGCTTGAGCCGCGCTCGCCGCCCGCTTGCTCGAATTCGCTCTTCTGGCTTGTGGGCGACGAGCGGTCGCCGTCGTTGCGCTCCATAGTCCGTTTCCTTTCCGCCTCGGCCATCTGTCAGAACTGTCTGTAGTAACGCTTCACGTCAGACACCTTTTCGGCGTCACGCCAGTACGTCTTCGCGTTCCTGTCGAAGCCCTTGTTCACGGGCCGTCTGCCGCAGAGCCTCATCAGAAGCCCCAGTGGGGTTATTATCAGGAAAAAGAACGCGCCGAGCACAAGATTTCCGACGACAATGCCGATGCAGCATCCCACGAAGTACCACACCAGATAGAACGGTCTGGCGATGCCGGGCACGGCATAGAGGATGATGCCGACCGCGAGTCCCGCGCCGCCAAGGCAGACGAACGGGTACGCGTTCCATGCCCCGCTCTGGAGCCGGCTGAGCACCAGCAGGGCAGCGGCCAGGCACGGGAAGCCTATCATCAGGGTGAGCGCGAACTGACGCTTCTCTTTGAGCCCCGGGTTCCAGTTGACTTCTGCGAACGGGTTCATGGCATCACTCTTTCACCGCAGAGCCTGCTTCGCCCTCCGAAGCGGGCTTCGCAGCCCGCAAAGGAGGGGCGCTGAGGCGCAGAGAACGACAACAGCGACATCAACCGCCAAGGGCGCCAAGAACGCCGAGAACAGCATACGGTGCCCCAAAGGGCCAACGGCGAGAGACTGCGGATTCTGTTCATGTTCGGGCATTATCCTGTATCAGTGACATCCGTGTAATCCGTGGTCCGGTCTATTGTTTGTTCGCCGTTCTCTGTGATCTCTGTGTCTCTGTGGTTCGGTCGTTATCAGTCTAGCTCAAATCTATCGATGTAGTGCTTCTTTTCCGCGCGGTCAGCCTGGGGCTGCTCATCCTTGCGCAGCAGGCAGTTCTCCATCACGAGCACGTCCATCTCGGTGGCCATGAAGCAGCGGTAAGCGTCCGCCGGCGAGCAGACAATCGGCTCGCCGCGAATGTTGAAGCTCGTGTTGATGATGACGCCGCAGCCCGTGCGGCGCTTGAATTCCTTCATCAGCCGCCAGTAGCGCCCGTGCCGCTTCTCGTCCACCGTCTGGATGCGCGCGGACATGTCAATGTGGGTGATGGCCGGCAGCACGGACCGCTTCACGTTCACCCGCGTGCGCAGGTCGCCGCACTTGAGCAGTTTCTTCTGCTCTTCGCCCATGGCGCACCTCTTGTCCTCGCGCACGTCCGCCACGAGCAGCATGTAGGGCGAGCCCCTGTCAAGCTCGAAGTACTCGCCCACGTCCTCGATGAGCACGCTGGGGGCGAACGGGCGGAACGATTCGCGGTACTTTATGCGCAGGTTCATGATGGACTGCATCGTCTCGCTGCGCGCGTCGCCGATGATGCTCCGGGAGCCGAGTGCGCGCGGGCCGAACTCCATCCGCCCCTGGAACCACCCGACAACCTTCCCATCGAGCATCGCGTTCACCGTCGCGTCAATCACGTCGGATTCCTTCTCGACGAACGTGTAAGGAATCTTCTTCGAGTCGAGGAACTGGCGGATCTCTCCGTCGGCGAATCGCGGGCCGAGCAGCGAGCCATGTTGGGAGTCGTCCCTGCCCGCGCTGCGCGGGTTATCAAGAAGCTGGTAGTGGACAAAGAGCGCCGCGCCCAGCGCGCCCCCCGCGTCGCCCGCCGCAGGCTGAATCCAGATGTCGTCGAACACCCCGGCCCTGAGCAGCTTCCCGTTCGCGACGCAGTTGAGGGCCACGCCGCCCGCCAGGCAGAGGTATCTCGCGCCCGTCAGCTCCTTCGCAGTCCTGGCGATGCGCAGCACTATGTCCTCAGTGACGGCCTGAATGGATGCGGCCATGTCCATCTCGCGCTGCGTGAGGGGCGTCTCCGCCTTCCGGGGAGGCCCGCCAAAGAGCTTCTCGAACTCCGAGTTCGTCATCGTCAGCCCCTGGCAGTAATTGAAGTACCGCATGTTCATCGCGAAGGAGCCGTCCTGTTTGATGTCAAGGAGTTTCTCGCGGATGAGGTCTGCGTACTTCGGCTCGCCGTACGGGGCCAGTCCCATGAGCTTGTACTCGCCGGAGTTCACGCGGAAGCCGGTGAAGTACGTGAACGCGCTGTAAAGAAGCCCAAGGCTGTAAGGGAAGTGCAGGGCCTTGTGAAGCTCGATCCGGTTGCCCCTGCCGCGGCCGATGCTGGCCGTGTCCCACTCGCCCACGCCGTCCATGGTGACGATGGCGGCTTCGTCGAAGGGGGAGGGGAAGAACGCGCTGGCGGCGTGGGACTCATGGTGTCCGGTGAAGACGATGCGCTTGCGGAACTTGCCGCCGAGCGACTTGCGAATCTCACGCGGCAGGTGGAGCTTGGTCTTGAGCCACAAGGGCATCGCCTGCAGGAAAGACTTCAGCCCGGCAGGAGCAAACGCAAGGTATGTCTCGACCAGCCTGTCGAACTTCAGGAGCGGTTTGTCGTAGAAGACGACGTGGTCGAGCTCTTCCGGCTTGAGGCCTCCCTCCGTCAGGCAGTACTCGATGGCGTGGGAGGGGAATCGCGGGTCATGCTTCTTGCGGGTGAAGCGTTCTTCCTGTGCGGCGGCGACGATGTTGCCGTCAACGACGAGCGCAGCCGCGCTGTCGTGGTAGAACGCGGAGATTCCGAGGATCTTCACGGACATAAGCTCTTCACAGGCCGTCCCGCCGCATCGCGGGTCGGCTCTTCAAAGTAAGATGACTCCCGCATGCTGAAAGCACGCCAGCGCTCCGTTCAATGTTAGCCAAAACGGCTTGGGGCCTTCAACAAATTCCGGGCGCAGCAGGAAAACCTTCCCCCGATGGCTGCGGCGGCCTGGCCCTACTTGAAGTCTTCCTTCAATTCCTCGATGAATCTCTCGTCCTCCGGCTCCTTCTTTTCCTCGCCGGAGTCCACAAGGCTGCGGGCGGAGGTGTCGGATTTCTGGAGGCCGTGGAATCGAACGGCGCCCCAGAGGTCGGGGTGCAGCCGCGCCTCGCTCGGCGCATCCGCGATGATGTCCGTGGCCTTGTTCGCCCAGTAGACTCGGCGCGTCACGGCGTTCCCGTCCCTGTCTGCCACGAGCACTCCCCAGTCCATCTTCAGCCGCAGTCCCTCCTTCGGGGTGAGGCCAAGCGCCGCGAGCGGCACTGCCGCCTCGAACACATAGCCGCGCTCCGTGTCGCGGTGGGCCATCTGCACCTCCTCCAGCCGCCGCACCTCGTCGAAGGCTGCGCTGGCGACAGGGGAGGTGACGACCCAGCCCGAGCCGGGCGCAGTGCCAGGGACGACCGCGCGGTAGAGGACGGCCGCGTACTTGCCGCGCGCGAACGTCATGAGCAGGCGCAGGTCGCCGACAGTCGGCGCCTTGCGCTCCGGGTCAGCCTGCGGGTCAAGCCCGAGCTGCAGGTCCACGGCTGCGCCGGTCTTGAAGAGCCTGTCGTACTGCTCGCCCGAGTTCTTCATCGGCCCCATCCACTCGGTCGTGTAGAGCAGGTACAGGAACCGGTCGTCGCAGGCGATGCGCAGGGCGGCCTGCTGCCGGCCCGCGGCTTCAACCTGCGCCGCCTCAAGCTCCGGCCAGTCCTCGCCCGATGCGTCCGCCTTGATGCCGCCCTTGACGCGGAAGCAGTCAAGGACGGGCGCGCGGGCGTAAACCATCTCCTTCTCGCGCGTGCGCTCCCATTCCTGCACGCGCTGGAGGTCCTGCGGGGTGACGCGGACCTCCGCGTTGAGGCGCTTGAACTTCTCGATGCCCTGCACCTCGACAACGCTCGCGTGGTTGTGGCCTGCGACGATGTAGTACTTGTTGTCGGCGAAGCTGCGGCAGAAGTAGCCGGTGAAATGTTCCTGCCCGGCGGTGAGGTCCGTCAGGTCCATGCCGCGCTCGTGTTCGGGGAACGACCACCAGCGCTCGGCGCCGCGCCTGTAGTTGCGCAGGATGTCGCCCGCGAACAGCCCGTCCGCCGTCCAGATGGACCATGCGCCCACGTTGCTGTGGATGACGACGAACTCGCCCAGCTCGCCCGCGTGCGGCGTCTCGTGACCGATGATGCCGAACTGCGCCACCACCTGCCCGTCGAAGTAGGGGGGCGACTCAAACAGCCCCTGCACGCCCGAGCTTCCCGTCTTGTAGGACCACACCTTTCTGCCATCAGGCGTGAAGACCGCATTCTCCAGCGTGCGGTCGTCAGTCATGTGGAAGAAACCGCCGTTGTCCAGCCGCGTCACACACCGCCCGTGGACAGGGAACGTCTGCTCCTCGTAGACCGGCGCGCCATTGGGCAGGAACTCCTTCACCGCGTAGCGCAGCTCGCCGCCCTGCACCCCCAGGTCGCGGTTGAAGGTCGTCACGCCGCTCAGGTTCCCGCGCGGCGCGAGCCGCACCTCGCTCGCCTGCACCTCGCCGTCGCCATCGCGGTCGCACCAGATGAACCGCTTGTCGGGCAGGGTGACGTTGCGCAGCTCCTTCATGACGCGAGGGTCGCTGAGCGGGCTGAAGGCGGCCGCAAGCCCCACAGCGGCCACCATCCGCGTGTGGTCCCGCTCGTAGAGGTGGACGGCGCCGCACTGCTGCTCCGCGAACTCGGGCCGCGTCACGAGGTAAGTGCGCTCGCCGATGCGGATGGGCACCTCGCCCGGGTGCGGGCCGGTGGTGGTCAGGTTCTTCATCCGGACCTTGCCCGTCTCCCAGTCCAGCTCGAACTCGCAGCAGTCGAGGAACAGTCGCCTCTTATCGTACGGGTCGAGCACGCCGCTGCCGCCGTAGCGCGTGGGGCCGAAGATTTCCTTCAGGAACTCCCCGCCGGTGGTGAACTGCGCGATGCGCTTGGGGTAGTAGTTGTCCTCGACCACCCAGAGGTGGCCCTCCCTGTCAATGTCAATGTCCGCGACGCTGTTCAAGCGGTAGGGGTCCCAGGGGCCGGCCTTGTAGCCGCCGGTCTTGCATATCTCGCGCGTCATCTTGCCCGCCTTGTCGTAGACGCGGATGTTCCTGCGCTCCGGGCTGTGGTCGTAGACGTAGAGATTGCCGTCGGGGTCGAGTGCGAGCGCGCGCGGGTCCTCGAGGTCCGTCGCCACGTCCGCGTGCCTGCCGCCCGTCATGTCCACGCGCACGACCTTGCGCCCGCTCACGGCGTAGAGCTGCCCGTCCGGGCCGAACGCGATGGCGCCCGGCTGCGGCAGATAGGCCTCCTGCGTGACCTTGCGCTGCGCGGTGTCGAAGACCTCGATGCGCTCGGCGATGAGCGGGTCCACAGAGTCCTCGCCGCCCAGGTACTGGAGCGGCGCAACGCCGTAGACCTTGCAGCGTGTGAGGTTCAGCTCCTTGCCGCCGCGGTCCGGCCTCACGCCGAAGTCCGCGCGGTCGCCGTGGTCCGTCCACTGCTTCACCACTCGCAGGCGGACGGCCCGCGTCTCGTGCTCTGCGCCGAAGTCCACGTAGCCGTCCAGATAGCGCGCATCCGGATTGGCCGACTCGAAGCCCGTGTGCATGTCGCGCCGCGCCTGCAAGTAGGTGCCGACCTTGCGCCAGTTCTCGTCGCCCTCCAGGTTGACGGGCGCGCCAGGGGGGCCGGTGAAGACGTCCAGCTCCGTCACCTCGCCGTCAATCTCGCAGATGGCCGCGGCGCGCACCTTCTGCGGCTCGGCCCACTCCATCACGTAGATGCCGGGACTGGTGCGGCTGACAGGCTCCTTGCGCTGCGCGTCCCAGTAGCCGGTCTTGTCCACAAAGCCGGAGTTGACCCGCACCTTGGCGTCAGGGAACAGGTTGCGGTAGCGCCGCCGCAGGAGCTTCATGCCTTCCAGGCGCCCCTGCCAGGCCTTGTCCTCCAGGCCTCCTGCCTCCTGCTCGCCCTCGGCCGGTTCGGCCCCGGTTGCCCGCGTGCCCTCTTCCTGGACCTCGGTGAAGATGTCGTCCTCGCCGCGGTAGAACGTGATGCGCAGCGCGCGTGTCTTCGTCTGTGGCGGGAATGCCACACAATCCCAGGCGAGCTGCGGGTCGCGCTCCACCGGCAGCCACTGCGCCTTGTCGTCGGCGCTGGGGGGCAGGGGCGCGTCCGGCTTCAGCACGCTGAGCTTTATCTTGTAGTCCACGCCCTGCGGCACGGGCAGCACGGCGCTGCCGAGCGCCACCGGCTGGCGGAATGTGAGCACGATGTGCTGCTTCATCAAGGGCCCGCGCGTGGACTCCAGGTACGTGAGACCATGGCCGGAGCCGTAGCCGGACGGTGCGCCGGTGAGTCGGAACAGCCGCAGGAAGTCGTTCTGCGGGTCGGGCACCACTTCATATGCGCGCTTCGGTTTGCGCCTGGGCTTGTAGCGCGGGGAGCAGGCGTCCAGGTCAACGTCCGCCGGCTTGGCCGCATTGCTCATCCATGGGTCCTCGCCATGCACAGAGATGTAGATCTTGCCGTCGCGTGCCTCCATGCTCTGCGCGCCGCGCTTGCGCGAACTCGTCGGCTCCAGCCGCGCCACCGTCTTCTGCTCGTGAGTCTTCAGGTCAATCGCCCATATGGCCTCAGTGCTCGGGTCAACCTTCCACTCTGCGGCCGTGTTGCACGCGTTCGCGCCGATGTAGACGTACTTGTCGTCCGCGGCCAGCCACCAGACGCCCGTGAACCCTGCGAACGACGCCTCGCCCCACTGTTTCCTGCCGTCGAGCGTACACTCGACGAGCGAGACCCCGCTCTCCGCCACGGGCGAGCCGAACCACACACGGTCGCCCGCCACGGCCACCGCGCGAGGCGCCGAGTGGTCAGCCATCCACCCGTGCGGGCCGTTGTGCCCGGTGAGCCACGCCGCGCGGTCCGGGAACAGACTCGTCACGTTCGGGTAGGCCGTCATCTCGTAGCGCAGCCGGAGCGGCGGGTGGAAGATGGCCTTGTAGCCATAGGTGCCCGGCCCGACGTAGCGGCCGTCCTCGTCCTTCAGGTCCCAATGCTCTGTGCCGCCTCCGGCCTGCCGCTCGGTGTTGGCGACTATGTTCCGCACGCGCCGCCCCTGCGCGTCGTCAACGGCCATGGTCAGATAGCCGGCCTCGGGCAGCTCATACGCGAGCGTGAAGGGGGAGAGCACGGGCTTGCGCTCGGGAATCTTCGGCACCGGCGCATCGCCGAGGAAGGAAAGGACGTGGAACGTGCGGATCCACGCGACCTGCGGGTCCGGCTGCTGGGTGCGGCGTATCTGGAGCTTCACGCCGCGGGTGGAGACCGGCTTGTCAAGGATGAACCACAGCACTCCGCCCCCGAGCGCGGGGCCGCTCATCATCTGCGCGTCGCGCTGCCACTTCCACTCCTCGTCCGTGCCCATCGTCGGGTTGATGCCCGGCGGGCCGACGAAGGTGTAGATGCGTGCCTCGGCGACGTTCGAGTTGAGCGCGAGCGCCTGCACCTTCTGCGGCTCCTTCCACGACAGCACGAACCAGACGGGGTGGATGTCGCTGACGGGCGGCGTGGTGTTGTTGCCTTCCTTGTCCTTCCCCGAGTTCTGCCACTCGCCGCCGAAGATGACGTCGCGGGCCGCGTAGGTGTGCGGCGGCGCGGCCGCTGGCCACAGCGTGTACTCCGTCTGCGCGTTCGCCTGCGCAAGGGGGGTCGCGCTGCAGAGCCGCTCGCGGTAGAACGCCCATGTCGTTACCTGCGACCACCATTCCGTGCGCCGGTCCGTGCAGAGCACCGCCCGCGTGCGCACCCCCGGCGGCAGCGTCAGAAGCCGGGGGTCGCCGGCCCCGGTCAACACCGCGTCGTCCAGCCAATGGTCGGCGTTGTCCGGGTCGCCGGGGTAGGGGGCGTCCGCCTTCAGGTAGCGGAAGCGGCCGATGCCGCCTAGCACCGAGCCGACCTGCACCGGCTCCTTGAAGGCGATGCGGTAGTGGAAGGTCAGCGGCTTGCCGTTGTCCACGCGCCCGCCTGTCCACGGGCGCCATTCCCCCGGATAGCCGAGCACGAACCGCAGCGTCTCCACCGATGCCGGCGCCCCCTTGCCTTCACGGATGCACTGCGTGTTCGCGAGGTCAACTGCGTCGAAGTCGAACGCGCGCTCTGGCGCCTGCGCGCCGAACGCCTGCCCCGCAAGCGCACAAAACAGCGCGAGCGCCAGGGGCCTGAGCGCGTTCATGACATGTTGCCCACGAGGTCTCATTCTGCACTCATCTTATCCGATTCTCGCCGGGATGGCAGAAGAGTCTTCTCGTTCGTGGCCACCTTCGTGCCGTTCTCTGTGGCCTCTGTGTCTCTGTGGCGCAGTTTCTTCAGTACTTTCCGTACCTCTCGCCTGCCTCGACCATGCGGAAGATGTTCTCCTCAGGCGTGCCCGCTATGACGCCGTCCCCTGATGCGAGGATGAAGCCGCCGCCTGCTGCCGCCGCGCGGATGCACTCGGCCGCCTCGCGCTCCACGTCCTCCGGCGTCCCGCGCAGGAGCGTCTCGTGCGCGTGCATGGTCCCGCGGATGGCGATGCGCCAGCCGTAGGCGCGCTTTATCTCGCCCAGGTCCGGCGTATCGCCGGAGGGCGGCCGTTCGAACGGGTCCACGAGGTCCGCGCCCGCGGCCACTATCATGTCCATCAGCGCGCGGCACCGGCCGTGCTGGTGCAGGTGCAGCACCCGGCCTGCACCGAGCTGAGTCGAGGGGCCTGCCTTGTGCGTCACCTCCGCCACGGCCCTGATGACCGGCAGGTCCCACCGCGCATACAACGCGGGGCTGATGATGCCGGTGGTCGAGTAGCCGTTGTCGAGCAGCAGAATCTCCGGCCCCGCCTCGATGACACGACGCGCCACGGCCGTCAGGTGAGCGATGTATCTCGCCTGGAACTCCTCGAAGATGCGCGGCTCATCGAGCATCGCGAGAATGGCCGCTTCAGGCCCGCCTTCCATGTGCGCGGCGATGAAGCTGAAGAACAGGCTGCCCGCGTACGCCGTCACGATGCCGTCGCCGCCGACGCCTGAGAGCGCCTCGCGCACCTCGCTCACGTCCATGGTCGCGGGGTCGGGCATGAAGAGCGTTTCGAACGCCGGCAGGTCGCGCGCCATGTCCTTGATGGGCCGCTCGACGGGCCACGCGTCGAACGTTGCGTTCGAGCGCGAGCGCCACGTGAGTTCGCCCTTTGCGCAGCGGCCGCGGCAGCGGAGTTCCAACTCGCCCTCGGGCGTCACCGTTTCCTCGCGCACAATCTCGCCGCGCGCCGCGCCGCCTCTGGCAGCCGCGATGAGCCATGCAGCCGAGCCGAAGTGCCGGTGGGCCGCGAGTTGCGCACGCCACAGCGGGTAGCGGCCAAGGCACACGTCCTGCCACGTGCAGTCCGCGTCGAGCGCGACGGCGACGTCGTACCACAGCTCAGGCGAGACCGGCACGACGTCCGGCTGGCGGCGCCTGTACGCTGTGAGCATGCGCTCACGGTTGTTCATCGCCTGCCCCCGCGGGCGATCTTGAGAAGTTCGCGCGCCAGGTCTGGCGGGACGTAATCGCGTCTCTCGGCCATCAGCAGCGCCGCCCTGCGCGCAGCCCTGTCGTAGAGGTTCTTCTCGGGCGCGGCGCCTGCGAGCGCGCCTGCTGTGAAGAGGTCGTGCCGATACCGCGCGCGCCGGCACAGCCGCGCGGTCAGCGGATGCCCGAGGAATCGGAATCCCTCATACTGCGGGTCGCACACGACCTGCTCGACGGAGGCGGCCGCCTCGTCCATCCGCTCCATGCCCACGCCGCAGGCGAAGTCCAGCGCGTAACCCGCAATCTCATTGTCGAGCGCGCACTGCGCGAAGTCCGCCAGCGCCATGCCCGACATCTCGGCCGTCGCTCCCTGAATGAGCGAAGCGCCAGCCGCCACGCACACGGCCATCGAGAAGAACCGCTCGCCTGCGGCCTGCGCATCGGGCGCCATGGAATCCGTCGCCGCCAGCGCGTTCGTCACCATGCCGTAGCGCCTGCCCATCTGGATGGAGCCTGCGATGAGCTGCATCGCGAGCGGCGACATCGTGATGACGGACGCCGTGGCGAGGTCGCACGCGGCGCTCTGCGCGGAGAAATCGTACGGGCTTCCCGGCCGCACGGCCTGCGTGAGCACGAGTCCGCAGAGCACGCTGGCGGTGCGCTGGGCGAGCGCGGCCGCCACGTCCAGCGGCCCCGTCGCCCCCGCCATCAGGTACGAGCCGAGCGAACAGGGGATGCGCTCCCGCGCGGCGAGCATCAGCACCTCTGCGCCTTCGCGCGTGATGTGCAGAGGCGGCTCCTCGTTCGTGCCCGTCATGAAGATAGGCCGTTCGCGCAGACGCTTCCGGCCTCCCGCGACGAGCGAGGCCATGCGGATGATCTTCTGCAGGTCGCGCCGCCCGTTCGCCTGCAGCAGCAGGGGCTTGCCCGTATGGGCGAAGAGCAGCGCCGCCATCTCCGGGTAGAGGTCCGGCCCCGACATCTCGGGCGGCTCCACGACGTTAATCTGGATGTGGATGTTCTCCAGCGCGTCGTGCAGGGCGATCATGCTCACGAGGTCGTCGCGTGTGGCGTCGCGGTATCGTCCGCCGTCGCAGAGCCTGAGCGCCGCGCCTCCGCTGATGGTGTGCGTGGTGCTCGTGTTCACCTCCAGCCTGGCGGGTTGCCTGCCGCGGGCGTGGAGCGTGTATCCCTTCTGCACGCTTGCGAGCGCCTTGCCCACCGCCATCTCGTCCGGGTATGCGCGGCCCAGCTCGCACCGCACGCCGCAGGCCCGCAGCGCGCGCAGCGCCTCCGCGCAGTCAATCCTCACGCCCACGCCGTCCAGCAGCGCGAGCGCCGCGCGGTGGATTCTCTCCTCGGCCTCCTCCGACAGCACCTTCAGCGGACATTCGCAGAACGCGTTCCGGGGCATTATCGGACCTCTTCGTGGAAGTCATGCTGTGACAAACCACAAGAGTACTGCTTTCGCACTTTTCTCGCAATGCTCTCGGCCACGAGGTGCCCACGCCGGCAAGCCCGGGCATGGCTGGCGCAACCATACAGGGGTGCCCTTTCCATTCTTGCGGTGTTATAATGCAGGAGGAACGATCTTTCATGGCGAGGTTCGCCATGGCGTAGGCGCTGGTTCGTGGGCGATGCTGACGAATCATGAGGAGGGAGATATGTCCCGTAGATTCTCTGTGGCGAGCGTGCTCTTGTGCGCCTGTCTGTGGCTTGTGACTGCGGCTGCAGCGTCGTCCAAAGACATGGTGGACGAAACCTATGTCGAG
>Ga0315294_10006345_pt1 | contig 12967 bp, 6 predicted proteins | sample YL17G13_40_MG_FD_203626 | JGI IMG/M metagenome (GOLD analysis project Ga0315294, IMG submission 203626) | Sediment microbial communities from Yellowstone Lake, YNP, Wyoming, USA - YL17G13_40 | ecosystem: Environmental > Aquatic > Freshwater > Lake > Sediment | place: USA: Wyoming | collected... | reverse complement strand
TGACATCATCAACGGCATCCCCTTTTTCACTCCGATATTTTCCCGCAAACCCAAGGTCGGGCTCATCCATCATGTGCACCAGGATATGTTTTTAGTCGAGCTCGGCCAGGTCTTGGGCAGGTTCGGTAAGTCTGTTGAACGATTTGTAGTTCCTCTGTTGTACCGGGACGTACCAATAATCTGCGTATCGCAATCCACGGCACAATGTGTGGAAGATGTCTTTTATCGTGGAGAGAGAATAGACGTGACGGTTATTCACAATGGAATTGACCAGAGTTTCTATTCCATGGACGGTTATCGGAAGTTCGATAAGCCGACCGTCCTTTACCTCGGTCGACTCAAGAAATACAAGCGTCTCCCCAAGCTCATCTCTTTGATAACCGAAGCAAGAAAGAAGGTTCCAGACGCAGAGTTATTGATCGTAGGAGTCGGTGACGCAATCGGCGAGGCTGAAGAAGAGATCCGGCGATTGGGGGCGGACGAATTCGTGCATATGCTGGGCTACGTTTCTGATGACGAGAAAGCGAGATTATACAGGCAGGCGTGGGTAACTGCTACGGCATCCATGGTCGAGGGCTGGGGGTTGACGGTTATCGAAGCAAATGCGTGCGGAACGCCTTCGCTGGCATTCAACGTACCGGGTCTGAACGAGTCAATAGTGCATGGATCAACGGGGATGCTGGCCTCGGATGATAACGAGTTCGTGCGTTACCTCGTGGATGTATTGCAGAACCAGGATCTGCGGGGGGAGCTTTCCCAGGAATGTCAAAATTGGTCGCGCACGTTTTCTTGGGATGAAACTGCTGAGAAGACCCTCAGAATGTTTGAGAGGGTTACGGATAACTACTCGCCATAATGATCCGTGGGACAGACTCACTTTGATAAATTGTTTGAAAGTAGAATCAGCCACGGCCAGTGTCTTTTGGATATTGGGTACTTTAGTAAAAATCGATATAAAGACCTGGGCGACCCTTTCTGCTTATTGAAGCTACCCCTGGCGCAAGAATCTCGTGGGAAAGCCAGCACGGGAGGAACCCTTTGCCAATCGAACGTTTTCGTTTAGAAGATGGGATGAGATGTCCAACAATGTTGGCCTGACTGACTACAGTCCCTATAGACTCGATCGCAGTAAGCACTCCGCTCAAAATATTATAAGCAAGTGTATCGGTACGAACAAACGGGTCTTGGATCTCGGGTGTAATCGTGGGTTTCTTGGTATGCTAGCTGACAGTTCGAACGATTTCTATGGAGTCGACAACTCGGAAGCATGCATCAGGATAGCTAGGTCATTCTACAAAGAAGCCTCAGTAATGGACTTGAACCACGTCGAGGCCCTGCCCTGGGATATTACATTCGATGCGATCGTTTTTGCCGACGTGCTAGAGCACCTTGTCGATCCATACCTAGTGCTAAAATTCTACTTCGAAAGGTATCTTGAGGAGGGGGGAGAGGTTTTTATCTCGCTCCCCAACATTGCGAACTGGAGGATGAGGCTACGACTCATGCTCGGGCGGTTCGGATATTCTGAAACGGGTACACTCGACAAGACTCACCTCCACTTCTACACTTACAAGACTGCAAGAAACCTGGTTGAAGCAACCGGGCTTGAGGTAGTTTTGGAGATGGCCGGGTCGGGATCGAAGATCCTTGGCCGAATCATTGAAAGGGTTCCCCGGCTGAGGCAGCTGTTGGCATGGAACATCCTCATCATTGCAAGGAGACGGTGATCGGATGTGAAGAAGGTAAGCGTTTGTGTCCCCACCTACAACCGTCCTGAAATGGTTGGGCAGCTCATCAAGACGTATCTCTATCAGGACTATCCAAATCGCGAGCTGGTCATCTCGGATGATTCATCGAACGACTCCGTCGAAAGAGTCACTATGTCGTTCAACGACCCAAGCATCAAGTACTTCAAGAATAGTGAGAACCTCGGCTACTGCGAGAACCTGCTGGTGGCATTAGAGAGGGCGACTGGTGATTACATAGTAATCCTGGGAGACGACGATCTCTTGTTAAAGGAGAACACCCTTTCAAGGTACGCAAGGACCTTCGACGAGAACGATGAGACTTACTACATCTACTGTAACTCGGTTCAGATCTCAAACGATTTGAAAGTAGACTTGCTCAGGCACTACTTTAGCGAGGATACGTATATCAATAAAGGCAAGGAGGCTATGTGCAGCATATGGTTATACTCCACGTTTATCCCGGGGATGGGCTTACGTAACAAGATTCCTTTCCGAGCTCTCTATCCTGACCATACCATGTTGTATCCTCAAGTCGAAATGGTGGGGCATATCATCAACACTTACGACTCATACGGCCTCTCCGACTTCCTGGTGGCAGGAAGAGCCCACGATGAGCAACTCGGATTCAAGGCGGTTCTTGGGGAGAGGGTCAAAGGAGGAGAGCTGCACGGAAACGTGGAGATTTACCAGATATTTGAATACTTAAAAGACAAATATTCCCTCGACCTAGACGACACTTTTATATCCGTGCATCAAATCCGGGCATACATGGAAATCATGCTCAAGGAAAAGATGTTTCTGGGGAACAAGTACATCAAGCCGAACTACAGGAACTTCTGTGAGATGTCAGATGTCGCGCGCCGCTCCCTGAAACTTAAGGCTTCATATTATATCGCCCTGGTGTTACCGGGTTGGGCGATAGGGGTTATCAGGTTCTTCTATCTGAAGAAAAGGAGCTTTCGGGACAGAGAACTGATCAAGCAAGTCGACGCGGACCTTGCCAGGAAATTGCTTTGATTTCACAGCTGGAGGATACCTTCAAGGACTACGATTTCTGGCACCAAGACTTGCCGAAGTACGGTTCTATTGCCACCATAGCTGAGGAAATAGCGCCTGGCGAACGTGTGCTTGATGTTGGTTGTTCCGATGGCTGTCTCGCGAGATACCTTCCCGAAAACGAGGTCTGGGGGATCGACGTAAATCCGCAGGCGGTGGAAAAGGCAAGGCGGGTCTGTAAAGACGCAGAGGTATTCGACCTGAATCTCATCGATACCCGGCCTCTACCCTTTGGGCGGGAGTTTGATGTCATTGTGTGCGCCGATGTCCTCGAACATCTTCTTTATCCGGAGAAGGTGCTGCGGTACCTCGCTGACACGCTGAGGAATGGGGGGCGGGCCGTGATATCACTACCGAATATAGCCCTCTGGAGGGTGAGACTAAAACTGCTTTTCGGTCTATTCGACTACACTGAATACGGTGTGCTGGACAGCACTCATCTCCATTTCTATACATTCAAGACCGCAAAGGAACTCGTTGAATACTGCGGGTTCCGAGTACTGAAAATGAAGGGCTCAAACACGTATAGAATACTTGGCTTTTTTGCCCGACATATGCCCTGTCTAAAGAGACTGTTCAGCGTCAATATAATAACCGTTGCGGTGAAATTCTCTATCTCAACATGAATAAGACGCCCAAGCCCATAGGATGCTTCCACGTTTCTGAGAATCGACAGGCTAACTTGAGGCCAAAGTCCAGAGATTTGCCTTTGTTGCGAACAGGGCGCCTGCTTTGGTTGCGCCAGTGGTAGATGTCCTCTATCTTGGGGTCGGATTTCAAGGTTTTAACGACGCTGTCCGTTTTCCGGCCAGGGGCCAGCATGGCGTCAAGGGTCATACTGAGACCGGAAAGAAACCCTTTTCCACTATATGTGTACTGGTTATTCATTAAATGGAAGTGATCCGGAGATAAGGTGTTCATGATGAGCAGGGTCAAGGAATGGGCGAGCAGGTTCCTCCGTCGCTACTGGCTCCACCTGCTCTTTGTTGTAATCCTGCTTCTCGTCTACCGTGGGTTGCTTAACACGGGAACTATTACTTACGGAGACTGGGGCTACAACCCAGCGTCGATGCTCAGGCACTACCTTACCGTACCATTCACTTGGGAGCCAGTCTATAACCTCGGTCAACCGTATCTGTCAACCATGTACTGGTTGATTCCCCAAATGTTCCTCTACGGACTTCTCACAACGATAGGGGTACCTTTCTCCATCTCGGAGCGACTCATATGGATCTTCCCCTGCATCCTCTTAGGGGTGTTCGGCACCTACTACTTAGGCAAGACCCTCTTCCATGAAAGGAAGGCGGCCTTGGTCACCACCGCAGGCTTCATCTTGAGCACCTACTTTCTGAGGATCTCGACCCATGGGTTGTTCAACCTCGCAGCCTCCTTCGCGATGACGCCGCTCGTGTGCGCCCTGTTTATAAGGGCAAACCGGGAACGAGGGCTCCGCTACCCCGTCCTCGCCGGGCTGGTGCTGTGGCTGCAGGGGACCTTCGACATGAGATTCTGCTACCTCACAGTGCTTCTAGTCCTTTCGGGATGGGTCGTGCTCGCGGTTGGCAACCTCCGCCACAGCAGGCAGGGACTGCGGGATATTGCCCGCAGGTCCGGCTATGTCGCGCTCGCGCTCGCGATATTCGCTGGCGCGAACATGTTCTGGCTTCTGGCGAACGTTAAAGGGCCCGGGTTCAGGCTACCTTTGAACTACGGGCAGTCCTGGTGGATCTCGGACCTCAGCTTCGGGCAGATTATCCATGGTCTCACCATGCATGAGCCGGTATGGCCGCCCCTCACCTGGCTCGGGCTCACCCGCCATGGTGCCCAATCGGTAAACCCGTTTTTCGCGCTCGTCCCGATCATATGCTTCACAGCCGTCCTTGTTGCGATTCGAGGTATACGCCGCAACCCTGGTCGTGCGAGAATTGCCCTCGCTGGGAGTTCGATCGTGCTGGCGGGCGTTTTCCTCCAGAAGGGGCAGAATGCACCCTTCGGCGGAATATTTGTCTTCTTGTTCAACCACCTGCCCGGTTTCAACATGTTCCGAGACCCGAACAAGTTGTTCCTGTACGTCATACTGGGTTTCTCCGTCCTCTTCGGCCTGGCGACGGTCATTGTGTCCAGCTGGCTTAAGGAACGCCTGAAGGAGGGCGGCTGGAGGCGGGCAGTTAGGGAAAGCGCACCGCCGCTCGTTATCCTTCTCGTCATCTGCATGCTTGTGACACCCGCCCTCTCCGGGCACCTTGGGGGCAAGTACAGCGCTATAAGGCCGGTAAAGGTGCCCGAGGGATACCAGAAGATGGACAGGGTTCTCGAGGGTGACAATCAGTTCTACCGGACATTTTGGTACCCTGACGTTCAGCGCTTCGCACCAATTGGGCCAATCCATCCGGCGGTATCCGCAAAGGAGTTCTTCCAGGGACCGCTGGCGCCGCTGGCAGTATCCGAGGACTACCAGAGCGCGATAAAGAGCCCGCTTCTTCCAGGACTTCTCGACGCGATGTCGGTCGGGAAGATCGTGGTCCCGGAGGACGCGGACATGGCCGAGAAGAGGTTATTCCAGGGCTTTTACTGGTGGGAGCCAGGCTACCTGAAGCTCATAGCCGAGCTGGATGCCGGGTCTGTGGCCGGAAACGACGGCTCTGAGCGCTTCGGAAAGAGCAAGGTCATCACACGGAACGGCAGGAGCGGCCACGTCTTCGTGCCGGAGAGGAGCCTAAGCATCTTAGGCGGGTGGGACGTCGCCCTCGCGGCTAACGGCGCTCCCGGCCTCGACCTCAATAGATCCGCCTACATGCTCTCTCAGCAGGGCAGTCAAGTGGACCCCTCCTTCAAGAAAAGTTTCCCATCAGACGCAATCGTTTCGGGTGAGGCAAGCACATACGACGCCATCTTTCCATTCATGGACGGGAAAAGCTTTTACCCCTTGGTCGGCTCGGAGTTGGGAGAATTCAAGAACGACTGGATTACCTGCCCGACCGACCACTTCTCAGGGAGTCTGCAAGCCCACCTTGAAGCATGGCATATAGACTGTCGTGATCTCGACTTCGGCCTGGGAGGGGTTCTCAGCTTGGGCGGCTACGCGCACCCCCCGAAGGGCTGGCTCAGGCGTGCGAAACACCTGCTGACGCTGGACATGAGCAAGGACCCCCCTCCGATATCCTACGCTTGTGGAGGCTTTAATGTTAAGAGGGACACGGTGCGTACCTTCAGGGGAGTCCCTACGACGAGGGGGTCGCTAAAGACCGTTCGTGTCCGGAGGTCGGAAAGAATCTTTTACTCTGGGACGATACCCGCTGAGCCCTTTTACCCTTACGGCATCCGGTTCTGGTTATCGGGGGACAAAAGCGACGACCTCCAGTGCAAGATAGGCTTCTACAACTCGCTCGGGGAATGGATAGGGGAGCAGTTCCTCTTCACCGGTTCGGGGACTTTCAAGTTCACCGAGTTCTCCGACCAGTTCATAGCCCCTGCGAACACTGCCTTCTGCCGCTTCGAGGTGCTGGCCCGCGAGAACGGGACGTATCGATCATCCTGGAACCTCGGCAACATCGAGATCTTCGACCTCAAGGGGATCAGCAAGCACCCGAGAATCTCCGTCCCGGCGAATCTCGAGAAGGACGGCACCTACCGCCTCATGGCACGCTGCGTCGGCATAGACGGGGGGGCTAGCATCAGCGTTTCCGTGGACGGTGGTAAGGCCGTCCGTGCTGACACGTTCTCCTCCGAACACCGTCTCCATTGGGTTGACCTCGGGGAGCTCAAACTGAATTCCGGGAAGCACACAATAGAGTTCGTCAACCTCTCAGGCAGAAATCTTATCAACACCCTGGCGCTCGTCACGGACAAGGAGGTCGAAAGGGCCTTCTCGCAGCTCCAAGATGCCGCCTCGGGCAAGGATGTCTTCTGCGTCTTCGACCTCGGGCGCTATCCCCAGCAGATATCATACTCGCGCGGCAGGGTTACCAGAGTCGACACTGTCGTCTCCCCTGCCACCTCGGCGCTGGTTCCGGCGTTCACCGGGAAGCTTGACCCGTCAGGAATCGGCGCCAGGGTCAGGGCCGGGGGTGCAGACATCGACCTAAACCGCGCCACGAGGTTCGGGGCGTCCTGGTGGGCAGTTGACAGTGAGGTAACGATCCCGGCTGGCCCCTGTCCGCTCGAGACCAGCTACCCAGCTTCCTCTTTAGTAGACATCCCGACCTCGAGCGGCTCGCTCGCCGGCCCCGGTGCGGAATGGACGCGCGGGAAGGACGGCCCCGCCCTTTCCATAAAGCAAGCCCCTCCAGGTGGTGACACCGCACTTGTCGGTACCGTAGCCCCTGGGAATCAGGCACCCGAGAGGACGGCACGCTCTAGGTGGTTCCCTGTGGAAGGGAACACCGAGTACTCCGCTCTCTTCACCATCAATGGGACGGAGGCGCGGGGACTCTATGTCTCGTTTATCGTCCTCGACGAGCGCGGGAAGGTGATGGACAGGGTCGCCTTAACCGACGTGCTCTCCGGCACCTTTACATCCAGGACGATGCTGGAGAGGGTGAAGTTCCATTCAGGGGCTAGTAGAGCCGCTCTCGAGGTGGTGTGCCACGCAAACGCGGAGGTTCCCCAGGGCTGGAGCCTTTCAGGGCTCCTCGTGAACGAGACGAAAGCTGTCACCCCCATCGACTCTGTCGCGCTCGTCCCGAGGCCCCAGGCTTTCCCAGCCCCGGGGGAGGTGACCCCGACGCCCGCGGACGTAGAGGTAACTGCCTCCTCTTACACCCAGTATAAGGTCAAGGTCAAGGACGCGAAGCGGCCCTTCCTCCTCGTCTTCTCCGACAGCTACGCCCCCGACTGGGAGCTCGTGGGGCCGGACGGGGCCGAGAAACCTGTGCCCGCCTACACACTCCTCAATTCGTACCCTCTAGAGAGGAGGGGCACCTACGAGGTGACAATCAGGTACCGACCACAGCGCTGGGTGCTGCCCGGCCTGGTGGTGAGCATCCTCACCCTGCTCTCCTGCCTCGCCTTCCTCGTGGTCAACGGTTTCAGGCGAAGGAAAAGGCCCGGCCCGGAGGAGGGCTATTCTGAACCTCCAGCAAGTGAAATGTCGACGGAGGCCAGAGCGCCCGCTAAACCACCCTCTCTGCAGCGCCTCGCGTCAAGAGTCGTGGAGGCTGTGCACAGAGTCCTCGTCTCCAGGTGGTACTGGCTCCTCGCTCTCCTCGCCCTGTCTGTGCTCGTCTACTTCCTGCTCGGGATAACGCTCGCGGTGGCGATCCTAGTGCTGGGAGCGATAACCCTCACCAGCTTCGAGCCGGAGGCGTTCCTCGGCGCCGGTATCCTGGTTACCGTCCTAGTGGGGATCTTGCTCTCCGCCAGGGTCGAGGGGCTCACCCTGGGCGTCTCCACTGTGGCCTTCGCGCTCATGTGCGCTGGTACGTTGCTCAGTGCCTGGCGTATATGGACGACGCCTGAGAGTGTGGAAGGAAACAAGGGGGATGAGGGGGATAAGTAGTGACGAGCGCGACGGCGTAAAGCGCTACCGGCCAGTCCGCAGTGACAGGACCGGAGCCTGGTGGTCGGCCGAGGCCGAGAAGCGCGTCAGCGAAGAATCCCCAAGAACCGACTGGAGCAGTTCCCCGCTTGTCTTCAGGATAATCAATAGGAGAGTAGCCGGGACAGAGACACGCAACTGGCTAGGCTGGCTGAATGAGAAATATCTGGAAGAGCCTGCCGCGCTCGGACTCAGCATCGGCTGCGGGACAGGCCTTCTAGAGCGGGACGCGTTGGACCAGGGCCTTTGCCGCCGGATGGAGGGCGTCGACATCGCGGCGGGGGCGCTCGAGATTGCACGCGAAAGAGCAGTGGGACTGCCGGTTATTTACAGGCTGCTGGACCTTGAGTCAGACCCCCTACCGCCTGCCAGGTACGACATAGTCTTCTCGGCTGGAGCCCTCCACCACATCAACCAGCTCGATTTCTGCGTCGAGCAACTGCACGGCTGCCTCAAGGAAGATGGACTGCTGGTAATAAACGAGTACGTGGGACCGTGCAGGTTCCAGTGGGATGCTCGGCAACTGGAGTTGGTGTTCGAGGTTTACGGCTTTTTACCATGGCGCTACCGGTTCAACAGCCTGGTGCCTGGAACGGAGCCCTATCCCCGGCCGCCCGAGGTATGCTCGATGGTGATCAACAACCCGTCGGAAGCGGTACGCTCGTCGGAAATGCTTGGAGTCGTGGAAAGGTATTTCGAACGGATCGACAGGCGCGAAATTGGCGGCACGCTCTTGAATCCCATCCTTTCCGGCATCCTCGAGAACTTCGACGAAGATGATGAGCTGGACCGTTCTTTCATGGGGGTTGTTGCCTCGCTTGAAGAAGAACTCATACAGGGAGGCTTTATCGCATCCGATTTTGTGGTTGACGTCTATCGGCGAAGGTCGGCTCTTCTGGGCGGGGAGCAGGCGAAGAAGGCCGACCGCGCGCGGAGCGAGCTGGTATCAGACCAGGAGAGTGCCATCGAGCGAGCACTTGAGGGAATCAGCAAGGTTAGAGAGTCGATGGGGGCGCTCCGGGAGCGCATAGATGAAACAAGCCGGAAGGCGTTCGATGCAGGGGTCCAGGCTTCGAAGCTGCAGAGGGAGAACGCTTCCCTCAAGACCGGGCTCGTCTTCAGCGGGGTCAGGGCTTTGAAGTCGATTGCTGGAGTGGGGACCCCGGTCAACGAAGCTGCTCCGGACCTGGAAGCGGTCCCGCCACCGTCCTCGCTGGCCCGGGTCGATACTGCGTTCAGCATGACGACCCCCGAGACCAGGGCGATCAAAAGTTACGTCGAAGGCATCGGCAGGGGTAACGAGATATTCTGGCTCAGGTGGCTCAGGGAGGCGGCTGGACTGACCGGCGGCAAGGCCCTGATGGTGGGACTCGAGCTGAGCCATGCCGAAGTGGCTGTGCGCCTTGGCGTTTGCGGGTCGGTGGACATCATGGATATTCCAGCACTCAAGGCTGGTGTCCGGACCACGGAGCTCTACGACATTGTCTTCTTGGACCTTACTTCTGCGTATGAAAGCGAAACGATACTCGAACCGATAACCGGATTGCTCAAGGAAGAGGGACTGCTCATCGTTACCGCTGACCGGGTTACCGAATGTACCCGAGGATTCGAACGGGCGATTGCGGGTGAGTTTGTCCCGCAAAGGGTGAAGGGCTTCGGCTCTGTAACAGGCGCGGCACTCGCTGAGGTACTACCGCAGGTGCTTCAAAGAGACGAGTTGATGGCGCAAGCTTTGGCCGGCCTGCTCCTTTATTCCGAATTGGTCCGTATTGAACACGGTCTTCTTCCTCCCGCACTGGAACTTCGCATCTACAGGAAAGGGGACCGCAGCAGCATGGAAGAATCGGCGCCGCGCTTGGAACGCACTGACGACATAGCCCTGCTTCAAGAGCGCGAGATAGAGAGATTAAAAAGACTTGCCGAAAAAGAGAGGCTCGATGAGAGACGCCTCGAGAAGGAGTTGGAGGTCGAGCTTCAGAATATGGAGAGGGTGGCGGATGACCTCGACTGGCTCAGGACAGAGCGAAGCCTGCTGGAGAAACGGGGGCCTTTCAAATACGTGAGCATCTTATTGGTCAAGCGGCGATGGGCCAGATCCGGCGGGAGTGAGTCTTGAGAATCCTGGGCGCCGTCATCACCCTCCCACTGCTCTTCTTCATACCGGGGTATGTTTTCTTGAGAACCCGCTTGTTCTCCTCGAAGGACATGCATTGGATCGAGAAGATTCTCCTGGCTGTCGTCTTGAGCGTCTCGGCGGCATCGCTGATCGCCCTTTTTTTAGCTGAAGCAGGCTACTTAAGGATATGGCTGCTTGATCTCCTCCTCGCCACGCTAGCGGTCGCAGCCCGATTGCTTTTAGGTGACATAAAGACCCCTATCTTCACCCCGAGGCCCGTGCGCTGGGAGATAGTGGTCGTGGTGGTGCTGGTTCTGCTCTCCCTGCTCATGTTCTTCAGGCCCGCCGAGTTTGTGGCGGGCGAGGGCGACCCCGAGTATTACTTCAACAACGGGTACCACCTCGCTCATACCGGCTCGATGAGCGTGTACGACAGGTCGGTCCCGAAGATGAGCGAGTTCGAGATCGGTTCCTTTTACTATACGGGGATCGCCCAGTTCTTCCCCTTCCACCTCAGGAACCGCGCCACGGGAAGGATCCAGCCACTTCTGTATCACCTCCTCCCCACGTGGATAGCTCTGTTCATCATGCTCTTCGGGACATGGGGAGGCCTGTACGTCGTGCCGCTGTTCGCGTTACTCGGAATGCTCGCCCTGTTCGCTTTGGCGAGGAGGTTCTCGGGTCTGCTCGGCGCCGCCATCGCAACACTGCTCGGCACGCTCTTCTTCCTGCAGGTATGGTTCTCGCGCGCCCCAACCTCCGAGGTCTTCTGTCAGTTGTTCGTGCTTGCCGCCATCCTCTTCTTCTATGAGTTCCTTTCAACCGGGGATATCCTCATCGGAGTCGCGGCTGCAGCCAGCGCGACGGCCGCCTCAACGGCCAGGCCGGAAGCCCTCATCATAGTCATACCGATGCTCCTGGTAATGGCTGCGCGAATGTTCAGGGAGCGGTATCGAGCTGGTGATTACGCCTTCGTGAACGCCATTCTCTTGGGACAGATCTACGTGTGGTTTTACGTGAGGTTCTGCGAGTTCCAGTACGTGAGTTCGAATTTCGGCAAGGTCCTGAGGCTGTTCGGCCGAGAATCGAACATGAGCAGGTTCATGCTCGCGTGGGCCATCCTCATAGGGCTCGCTTTCATCTTCTATAACGTACCGGTGATCAACCGTTACCTGGTGAAGGTCGGCGAGCGCGTCTCGAACCGGTTCAAACAATACACGGCCGCCCTCAACAAGGGCCTGAGGGTAGCACTTTCGCTAGGCATCCTCGCCACCTTCGTCTACTTCTACATCGCTCCGAGAGCTTCAAATGCCTCCCAGAAGTTCTTCACGAACACCGCTCTTTTCTTTGGAGGGGTGACCGTCTTCATCTTCGTGCTATGCCTCTGCCTCTTCGTGTACGAACTCGACAGTCTCGGGGCGTCTTTCCTTATTGCCACTTTCTTGATGGCTAACATACTCTTCCTGCAGGAGTCTTCGCTCGCCCTCGGCCGGTTCCCCTGGGACTCCCGTCGGTTCATGCTGGTGGTGGTACCGATGCTCGCTGTCGGCTTCGGGTACCTCGCCAACAGGCTCTGGATGACCAGGCGGGTAGCGTTCCGCACACTGGTTATAATCGCATCCGCCTTTTTCCTCATCCTCTTCTGCTACCACCTCGCTCCCATCTTCAACCTCACCGAGTACAAAGGGGTGGACCGCCAGCTCACTGCCTATGCGAAGAAGATGGACAAGGACGTGGTGATTTTCACCGGCGGTTACCTGGGGGAGACCGTGGGGCTGCCGCTGCGTTATCAGCACGGTGTCGATGCCCGCAAGATCTTCACGCTCTCCGACCCCGCGCGCTTTGCGGAGCTGGTCGAGAAATACAACAGAGAGGGGAAGAAGGTCATGCTGGAGGCAAGCGGGATAGGGGCGAACGAGATTCCTTACAACCCGGCCGTCAGGGACCTGCTGGAATTCAAGAAAGCGTTCAAGATGCAGATAACGTATCCCCGTCTTTTCCCGGTCTCTTCCGGAAGGCCGAGCAAGACAGGCGTCGACAAACACGAGACCGAGTTCTATTACCTGGAGCCGAAGGGCGGCTCGCGTTGAATGACACCGCCGGTTTCCATGTGATATTTTCTCTACGTCTTCTTGGGAGTGGTGAGGTGAGATTTAATTGAGCAAAGTCTTGATCGTCGGGCATGCGCCCCTTCCGTGGGAGGATTTGACCAGGTCCTACGGGCCGGGGACACGGACCTGGCAGCTCGCGAAACCGCTTGTCGCCGACGGGCACGATGTAACGATCCTCGCCTCGCGGATCCCGTTCGTGTACTCCGATGAGGAGAAGGATGTGGTTCGAAGCGAGGAGAACGGGTGCGTAATATACCGCATCGACCAGGACGAATTCGAGATAGGTGGCTTCACCGACGAACTGATGCAGGAGCTGGACCCCGACTGCGTGGTCGGGGCGACGGCGTATCCCTCTTATGTCGCGGTGACATACGCGGGTGAGCGGCCGACCTGGGTCGAT
>Ga0315294_10006344_pt1 | contig 12967 bp, 12 predicted proteins | sample YL17G13_40_MG_FD_203626 | JGI IMG/M metagenome (GOLD analysis project Ga0315294, IMG submission 203626) | Sediment microbial communities from Yellowstone Lake, YNP, Wyoming, USA - YL17G13_40 | ecosystem: Environmental > Aquatic > Freshwater > Lake > Sediment | place: USA: Wyoming | collected... | reverse complement strand
GGCCCAGGACTCTCCCGCCTCTGGCGGGATCCCGAAGTAAGCGGGAGAAGTCCCGGTCTACTGTTGTGGAAAAAGCAGGCTGAAGCGAGCTCAGACGGTGCTCCGTGCTTGGTGCCTGGTGCGGCCGTCGCACGCGCTTTTCATTGACACTTAGAGGCAGATAGGGTATAATGACATTGTCCGTGCACGGAAAAATGACACGGACGTGACTCTCCTCTCCAACACCGCATCGTGGGGGCGATCGGAGTCGACAGAGAATGTAGCTTCATAAGTGGCGAGCCGAGGACCCGCTGGCCTCGTTAAAAGCGGGAAGCCTATAAATGGCACAACGAACTACGCACTGGCTGCTTAACTAAGCAACCCGTCCGCCCGGTCTAAGTCGGCGTGACCGGATCCGGGCGACACAAGAGCCGGCTTACCTCGGAGGAAGTGTTCGTAGCCTCCGCGGGACAGCTAACGAACTGGCGCGACGGTATCCCGCCTGTGGGAGACCTGAGCGCGAGAAATAAAACGCAGGCTACGCTCGTAGAAGCTTATGTGAGCTGTTCTTTGGACCCGGGTTCGAGTCCCGGCGCCTCCACCAGCCTTCGCTAAAGCTACGGCTGGCAAGCCGTGGTTTTAGCGAAGGCTGCCCGCCGAAGCTCGACGAAGAAGAGCGAAGGAGGGCTACCAGCGACGTTTCACAAGCTACGGCTGGCAAGCCATCGATCTCAAGTTGCCGACATGAAATACGTTTACCTTATCCAAAGCGTCAACCATCCTGGCCAGCGATATATAGGCATAGCGGATGATGTCAAGGCTCGGTCAGAAAAGCATAACGAGGGCGGCTCTCCTCACACATCGAAGTACAAACCCTGAAGATTGGTGGCATTCGTCTGCTTTGAAGACGTTTCGAAAGCCGCCGCCTTCGAGCAATACCTGAAGTCCGGCTCAGGAAGGGCCTTCGCCAATAAGCATCTCTGGTAGGATGGCCTCGGGTCTTTGAACTTGCCTCCCCGCCAAATTCACACATCAAGCCCCCGTTTTCCTTGCCCGCCGTAGCTTTAGCGAAGGAGGGTCTGCTGCCTTTGGACTTTTGCATTTTGGGTCCAAAGGCGGTTTTACGCTCACATTTGCGAGATTTCGCAACCTTTCCGCGCTCGAAGGACTGGAGTAGCGGGTGTTAGTCCACCGTCACCGCAAACCTCTGCGTCCTGGCCGGCTGGGCGGTCTTCTCCCACGGTTGCACGTATTCGAGCACTAGGGTCGCGTTTCCCTTGCCCACGGCCTGGAAAGACCATACCTCGGTCCCGCCCTGGCCCGGTATTCCGCCGGTTGGCGCATTGTATGTGGAACCAGAAGAACGCAGAATCTCCGTGCCGGGTGAGTTGGCCAGGCGCCACTCATAACCGGTCGTCCGATTTGAGGGGAGCGTGATCGTGAACGTGTTGCCAGTGCAGACTGCGATTGGAATCGGGGTCGTGTCCGACAACTGGCTCGTCACAGTTATGATCACAGCATTCTGACTGTCGCCCGCAGCGGGTTGTGCGTCGGTCGTGGCTTTCTTCAAGACCAATACACTCATGGCCGTGGCGAGTTCGGCGAGGCGCTTCGCACTTGCGTCATTCAGCCGGTAACCATCTTTGAAGCCGCCGTATGTTCCCCGGTACTCCTCATATGAGTTCAGCGCAATCCAGGTCACTAGTTGGTCTATCCTCCAATCAATGGACGGCACCTTAGTCCAGTCACTTGGCCCAAGACTGCTCGGCGGCGACGGGTCCGACCGACTCCATTCCGCGACAAGCAACTTGACTCCGTCGGTGAACTCGGTTTCGGCCAGCCAGCCGGATATCTTCGAATCCAGGTCGTTCTCATACTGGCTGTGCCAGTTGCCCAGGCAGCCTGCACCGTGATGTGGGATGCTGGCATCCTGAATGGCGTGCATTACGGGCGCGAGAGCCAGGGCGTCTCTGGTATCGGTGAAGCGGCCGTACCAGTATCTGGCCATGTTGTCCACAGGCATGAAGACGCTGTACGGTATCCCGTGACCCTTAGTTCCGGTCGCGTTGGCCAAAGGAAACCTGGCCGCGAGCTCGGCCTGCTTGCTCGCATAACGATTACTGTCTCCAAAGAAGGAGTAGCGGTCCATCGCCGGGGAGCACCCCTTGTACCACGGCTGGCCGGAGACGTGCACATACTCGTCGTTGAACCACCAGTTGACCGCCTCATCCACCTTGAAGCCGGAGATATCCGCGGCCAGTTTCTCTCCCCAGGACGATGCGACTTCACCAGCCTTCTGATACTGGTTCTTGCTTCCTGATCCCTGGCGGTAAGAGTAACCGTCATAGTCGTCGAAAACGCCCGGCCCCTTCCTGATGTCTACGAAATGGTTGAAAGCAGTGAAAGACATGCTGCCTCGCCCGGTGCTCGGCACATCATTGATGGCGTTGAATTCGGCTTTGTGCGGGTTGTCTCTTCCGCCATCACCGATCCCTCCCTTCACGTTGACGAACTCAATGTCCCTGTAGTCGTCTACCGCGGGGGTCTCGGCGATCACCATTTCGGGCGTTTTGAGTTGACGGAACGCGGACTCTCTCGTGCGAATATCCTGGATTTCGGCGCAGTAAGCGCCGGGGGTCAGGTAACTGTCGTAAGCAGCCCCGTCTGACGAAGCAAGTATTTGGAAGGCCTTCTGCGTAACTTGGCGGTGGCCGTCACCTCCATAGCCGTGTGCTGCCGCAGCCGTCAGCAGCACCAGGTTCACAATCCAGATCAACGGTTTGCTTGTCCCCATTGCACAACCCCTTTTGCGTGTCCGAATGGCAGATGCGCCATCTCGGTTGATTCTCCGAGCTTACCATCTTCAGGATGCTGACTCGTCGCTTCATCTTGCGCCGAAGTCTCAATCCCCGACCACCAAGCATTATAGCCGGGACTTCCGTAAGCGTCAAACCAGACCCACCTTCCGTTTTCCACGCGATTGATTCGTAATGCCTCTGAAGTTGACCAGGGAGGTAGTATGATACTGCTCACTGCGAATTCACGCATGCTCACGCTTAACCCCGCCCCCGGGCCATCCCTGGACTCGGGAACGCCTCTGTGATATACTGCTGTCAGGGATGACCGAAGGATCCGGGCCTTGTGCGTCAAACGGCCGGACTTGATCGTAACCAACGGATCCTCCGAGCCGATCTCCCCGCTGGCCATAGAAGTGATCGGGACTCTGAAAGGAGAGTAGATCGCCCGGTTCCAGGTACGGCCGGCTACCGTGAAAGCCCGGATCGAGAAGGTCCATCCGCAACTCAAGGGCTTTGGGGCAGGAGAAGAAGCGCGCCATTTGCCGGCCGCCGCCTTCGAGCAATACCTGAAGTCTGGCTCAGGAAGGGCCTCCGCCAACAAGCACCTCTGGTAGGATGGCCTCGGGTCTTTGAACTTGCCTCCCCGCCAAATTCACACATAAAGCCCCCATTTTCTCTCTCAGCGCCGGTTTTCTCTGTTTCCTTTGAACTTTTCATTTTGGGTCCAAAGGACTTTTGAGCGTGGATCTGCAGGTCTTGCAGGTGTTTGCTTGTGTGGTGACTGGAGTAGCGAGTGCTACTTGATGGCACATAGAGGAGATGGATGCCGCGTGCACAACAGTAAACTAGTGGTGCTGGATCACTTGTTCGGGAAAGGGCTTCCCGGAACACACCGCAACACAGACCGAGCAAAGGGTTGAAAGTATGGGACTTCATCAAGAGGTATATGATGCAGGCCAGGAGATCGCTTCTGCCACGGGAGCAAACCTCCCTGTGAGTCTTGGTAGCATTCTCGGGCGTTTCCTTGGCTGGCCGTTTGAAGTCATTTCAGGGAAAGTTGTTGACCTTGAAGGTAATAAGACAGACACTTTCGCTTCCGTGGTCTATGCCAAATCTGAAGGTGCAGTCGCCACAGATCTAGATGCCATTCCTGCCGATGCCACTGCCGCCATCATTGAAGCCTGCGAGAACATGGATCTGGAAGGCTTTCGTGCCGCCTACCGACAGGTTGCCAAGGCAAAGAGGTTGAAAAAAAGAGCGGTACCCCATTTGAAGGAGACCCCCAGGACGACAGTGACCCTGGGGATCATCTTCGCCCTGCGTTCAGCTATACCACTGGAAGACCTCGCGGAGGAACTCGTGCGATTGAACAGTGAAACTCCCAGCCGAGAGTGGCCGGATATGGTAGTGGTTATGTCCGCCGGCGTGATCAATTACGAAGCTCAGTTCCCAGGAGAATCCCTTTGCGGTGATTACCTTCCTCCAGCTGAGGGCGCTCTTGCCACTTTTATACCACCTATATACGTCGTGATTGTGGTGAGGCCCACGATAGACTACACACTGAACAAGATGCTGTCGTTCCTAATCGCTCACCTGACCGTCTTTTGCCTTGAAGCAAAGCTGCCAGATTGGACCCAAATACTTGAAGGAGTCCCCAAGAAAGCCTTGACGATCTCAGGATTTCAGTACAACCTGGGTGGCGACCTTTTGCCAGTGCCGCGGCAATTCTACAATGATCGCTATATGCCGCCGTTGCCGATGCGCGTTGAAGACCAAGGGGGGAACCTTCTGTGCACTCTTCAATTCCTGCCATGGCAGGATGGCGGCACTATCCTGCTGAGAGGCAGGCTGCCACTTGACGGGATCCTCATCTTTCTAGGCGAAAAGGTATCTGGGAGGATACATGTGTTCAAGCGTCCCGACCTGCAACTCTCTAGCGTTTTGCCGATCACGCAGGAGCATTTCCACGGAATGCTCAAGAATCTTCAACGGCGCTCGAATATGATTGTGCGCCCTGACCAGACGAACTGGGTGGTCCAGAAACTTGCGGACGAAGGCTCACAATCGCCCTTCATGGCCCGGCTGTTCATGGGGATACTACGTCTAAGAGATGCGGTCTACCCTGATCCTGCCGAGCGGGAGAATTTCGATAAGTCACATGAGCTTGTCACCTCAAATCTGCTGAATGCCCGTATAGCGGCGGACGAAATAGCTCAACTATTGGAGGAGCATTTCCGCAAAGTCACCTTGGGTGAAGCAGCCCGACTAGAGGGAAAGACGATTCATATCGATGAGAGTATTGACAAGGAACTCAGAAAGGAGGTGGAGAGTTTCCTTAACGCTGCAGTGCGTACATTAAAGCAGGGAATGCAGGGCTTTACTAAAGGGTTGCAGGTGAATATCGGCTTTCTGTTTAGTAAGCAGGCCGCGTTCGATAAGGGCGTCGCTTCTCTTGAGCCCACGGACTTCATACTGGCGGACTATCTGCGAGAAGCCCGTGTGTGGTCAGAACGTTTGACACAGTGCCGCAACGCTATTGAGCACGAAGGTTGGATGTTGCCGCGCATTTCATACTCACGCACGAGCAATGGCATCAAGGTGGGTGAGCCTTCTATATCAGGGCAACCCGTCTCGAAATTCGTCAGGTTCATGCTGGACCGTCTTTGCTGCTTCGTTGAGGAGGTTACCGTACACTGCTTGCAGAGGAAGTTGCCGCCGGGGATTACCATTACGGAGATTCCGCTTGCCCAACGATCAAGAGAAGTCCCGGAGCGATTCAAGATGACGGTGGCGTGTGGGGGGCAGCCCGCATGGCAAATGGTCTTCCATAGCTTCCCATTCGAAGAGACATGAGGTAGCCGCATGGCTCAAGCTCCAATTGACTTTTCAGGTATCCGCTGTCCATCATTTCGGGAAACCGCTTTCCCGAAATGATGGGGGGTAGACGATTGGAGGGCATAAGATGGTTTCTATGAGTAGAATGCCATCACAACGGAGCCTCTCCATCTCCCCCAGTTGCTCCTCCCACGCCGTTGGCGACCGCTTCGTCAACATCGTCAGCCACAACCCGCTCGGCTCTTCCCCCATCAGAATCGCCTCGACGATATCCGGCGCGCTCGTATCCGCGCCACCGTGCCCGGACCCCATCCCTGGACTCACGAACGCCTCTGTGATATACTGCTGTCAGGGATGACCGAAGGACCCGGGCCTTGTGCGTCGAACGGCCGCCGGTCCGGTCTGCGCGCGGTTTTCGCCTGATCGGAACAGCGGAACCGAATACCCTCACCATTTTGAGCCCATTGACGTATAATTAGTACGGGGCCTTGCTTTCGGTTCGAATGCGCCCGGTCACTCTAGGCTTTGGAGAGAACTTTGCGATACGGGATGGGATTCATCCTGCTGATAACGCTCGCTGTAGGTAGGCCGGCTGTCGGTTCGACTGAGCCGGTCGCGCTCATCGTGGGCGGGCAGAAGATATTCCTGCACACGCCGCCCGTCCTGATGGACGGAGCTGTCTACGTCCCGATCGCGGCATTGAACGCTGTGGGGGCGAAGGGCGAAACGGACAAGAAACAGAAGCGGGACGGCCAGAAAGTCGAGATCACTTCGTGCGACGGCCGCAAGTTCTCGTGCCGCGCCCGTCTGATAGACGGGGAGCTCATGCTCCCGGTTTCCGATATCTGCCCGGAGCTCGACGCGGAGTCGGAGTGGAACGAGGCGGCCAGGACGCTCAGCATTCGGGCGCGTGTGAAGAAGGTGGAGTTCGACGGCTCGGAGCTGCGCGTCGTCACCTCGTACCCCATCACCTATGAGATCGCCTGGTGGAAGGCGGCAAACAAGCTCATCCTCGACATGTACGGCGTCCATCTTCCCGTCAAGCAATCGGATTTGCCGATCGAGAACACGACTCCCGTGTCAATTCGAACCGGCGTCCAGACGGACGGCGAGACAGGCAGGGTCGTGCTCGACATGCCCAATGCAGTCAAGTATCGAGGGGTGAGCGGGCCGAAGACGTCGAAAATCGTCGTTGTCATTTCCGGATTTCGACTCGCGCCGGAGCCGTCGAATCTGGCTCCGAGCGGACGAACAGCCGAATCCGAGCAGGAAGCACGACCTGCGGAGGGGACACCAGCGGAGACGGCTGAGCCGCCGAAGCCTGAACTTCCTCCTGTGAGCATTACTGACGTTGACTATCGGAAGTTGAGCTCGCGCCGCGTCGAAGTGTACATAGCAGCGAGCGGCCCGGTGAAGTACGTCACTTCCTTGTCTCGGCAGCCCGACCAGCTATCGGTGGATATCGCCAACGCGATACTCGCACGCGCCTTCGATGATATGCCCGTCGGCCACGGAATCCTGCAGGGCATTCGGGTCGGCCAGGTCGGCGAGAAGAGAGTCCGCGTCACGATGGATCTCACCAGGGTGGCCGGCTTTGACGACCGGCAGGATGAGGCGCCGAACAGGCTGGTGATAACTTTGGAGATGCCGAAGGGCGCCGGCGGCCTGCTCTCGGATAAGATAGTTGTCATTGATCCCGGCCACGGCGGATCGGATACGGGGGCCAGAGGATGCGACGGCGCGCTGGAGAAGCACCTCAACCTCACGGTGGCAGCGCGGGTGCAGAAGCTGTTGAAGGACGCAGGCGCGACGGCCCTGATGACCCGGACATCGGATACGGCGCTCGGGCTGGCGGATCGAGCGGATTATGCAAGACGGCATTCCGCGGACCTGTTCGTGAGCATTCATCACAATGCGTCCAACCCTGCCCGCTCGGGCACCGAAACCTATTACCACGGCCGGGAAATGAGCAGCCGGGCGCTCGCGTACTGCGTGCACTCGGAAGTCGTCAAAGTCGTGGGCCTTCCCGACCGCTCGGTCAAGTCCGATTTTGCCATGTACAAGACGGGCTTCGGCGTGCTCCGCCGCGCAACGGAGTCAGGCATTCCGGCAGTGCTTCTCGAAGTCGGCTTCATCAACCATCCCGTGGATTGGGTGAAGATAAAGGACTCCGAGCTTCAGGGGCACGTCGCGGAGGCCGTTGTGAGAGGATTGAAAAGCTACATCGAGGGCAACCATCAACCGATCAGGCGAACGGACAAAGCCGAGCCACAGGTAGATGAGGACTCGGAGAAGCCCGCCAGCAAGCCCAAGGTGGATACGCCTCGCGAAACCGAGGCAAAGCCGGGTGCCGAGTCATCCTCCGCGCCCCAGCAGGTTGACACACCCAAACCTCAGCCGGAGAAACCAGCATCAACGACAGGCCCCCGCAGGCCGGGAGAAAGATTGAGATGAAAAAAGGAGTACGAGCGTTTATCATTGTGGCTGTGTTGGTGGTATGCGTAGGGTTCGGCATCTACGTCGGCATCAGCCGGCGCCCGGCCGTGATCCCGGAGAAGCCTCCTCCTGCTCCTCCCCGTGCTGAAGTTCCAGCCGAAGCCGTCAAGGTGAAGGTCTATCGGGTGGCGATCGAAGACAACCTGCCCGTGCTTCGCGCCATCGAAAGGGTTGTTCCGGCAGGGGAAGACCCCGTTGAGTTCGCGCTCCGATGCCTGATCGAACAGGGAGACAAGGCCGACCTGGCGAATCCTATCCCTGAGGGCAGCCGGCTGCTCGGCCTCAAGATCGAAGGCAATCTGGCAACTGTAGACCTGAGCCGTGAATTCAGGGACAATTTCGCGGGCGGCTCGGAAGCAGAAGGGCTGACAATCGGAGCGATCCTGCGAACGCTCGGGCAGTTCCCGACGGTCAAGCGCGTCCAGCTCCTCGTCGAGGGCCGGCCTCTCGAAACCCTGGGGCACCTCGAGCTTTCCGGCCCGCAGGACGTGACCTGGGTGGGTACGCAATTTGGTGGTGGCAATTGAGCATTAACTCGCCGATCGGCATCTTCGACTCGGGACTCGGCGGCTTGACCGTTGCGAAGCGAATACTGGACGAACTACCGCACGAAAGCATCGCATACTTGGGCGACCAGATACACGCCCCCTACGGCGAGCGGCTGCCTCGCGAGATTCGGAGCTTCGCTCTGGGAATCACCGATTTTCTTATCCGCCAAAACGCCAAGCTAGTCATCATGGCCTGCAACATGTCCTCCGCCACCGCTCTTTCGTCAGCGCACGAGCTGTTCCCGGGAACACCGATGGTCGGGGTGATAGAGACGGGCGTGCGAGCGGCGGTTCGTGCCGGCGGAATATCCGGAGGGCCGATAGGAGTGCTCGCCACCGCAGGCACCGTGGGCACGCAGGCATATACGGAAACGATTCTCCGACTGCTGCCCGAAGCCGTGGTGATCGAGCAGGCGTGTCCGCGGCTCGTACCTCTGGTGGAAGCAGGGCTCTGCGATTCGCCGGCGGCGGAAGAGGCGACACGAGAGTACGTCGCGCCCCTGCTTTCGGCGGGCTGCCGCACGTTGATACTCGGATGCACACATTACCCGTTTGTGATGGAGAGTATCAGGGGAATCGCCGGGCCCGATGCGATCATCATTGACCCGGCGGAGGAAACGGCCATGGAGGCCGCCAACATACTCTTTGACGCCGGCATGCTGAGTCCCCCGCATGTCGAGCCGGCGCATGTGTACTTCACTACAGATCGTCCCGAGCGGTTTGCCGAACTCGGCGGGCGATTTCTCGGCAGGACGATCAGTGGAGTTCGGAAGATCACGTGGGGGTTAGAACTGCGAGCAATCGAATGGCAAGAGAAGACGGGCGTGGGAACGACGAAATCCGGCCTGTAAGGATCACGCGGGGATTTGTCAAGTACGCGGAAGGCTCGTGTCTCATAGAGATGGGAGATACGCGGGTAATCTGCACCGCGAGCGTCGAGGACAAAACGCCCCCATTTCTCAAAGGCTCCGGCACAGGATGGGTCACTGCCGAGTACGGAATGATCCCACGCTCCTGCCGGACGAGGAACGCGCGCGAGGCGACGAGAGGCCAGCTCAGCGGCCGGACGATGGAGATCCAGCGGCTGGTGGGCCGCGCCCTGCGCTCCGTGTTCGATATGAAAGCAATCGGGGAGCGCACTGTCTGGATGGACTGCGACGTTGTCCAGGCGGATGGAGGAACGCGCACTGCCGCCATGACCGGGGCTTTCGTCGCGCTGGCGGAGGCCGGCGACTGGCTGAAGCGCGAGGGCCTGGTGAAGAAGAACCCGGTCACTGATCTCCTGGCGGCGATAAGCGTGGGCATCGTGGGCGGCGACGACTTGCTCGATCTCTGCTATTCCGAGGACTCGACAGCCGCCGTTGATATGAACGTGGCCATGACCGGAAGCGGGAAGTTCGTGGAGATCCAGGGCACCGCCGAGGGCATGCCCTTCACCCGCGAGCGGTTCAACAAGCTGCTCGACCTGGCCCGGAAGGGCATCGCCCAGGTTTTCGCCGCCCAGAAGGAGACCCTCGAAGGGCTTCTTTAACCGCCGGGCCGCATTGCGCTGTGCCTCGACTTCCCTCTCCCTCCGAGGGAGAGGGCCAGGGTGAGGGTGAGGCTCTCCCGGATCCCTTGAATCCTTGAATCCTAATGAACGACCTCGTTCTCGCAACCAGAAATCCAAAAAAGGTAGAGGAACTCAAGGCGCTTCTCGCCGATGTCCCGGTGAACGTTCTTTCCCTCCGAGACTTCCCTGAGATCCCGGAGACTCCGGAGACCGGCGCAACCTTCGCCGAGAATGCCGAGCTCAAGGCCAGGGCCGCCGCACGCTCGACCGGCAGGATCGCCCTCGCGGACGACTCCGGGCTGGAGGCAGACGCGCTCGGCGGTCAGCCGGGCGTGCTCTCGAACCGCTTCGCCGGCCCCCATGCGTCCGACAGGGACAAGTACATGCGCGTGCTCGAACTACTGAAGGGCGTCGCGGACGAGAAGCGCACGGCCAGGTTCCGCGCGGCGGTTGCCGTTGCCAGCCCTGAGGGCAAGGTGACTGTTGTCGAAGGCGCCTGTGAGGGCCGCATCGCACACGAACCGAAGGGCGAGCACGGCTTCGGCTACGACCCCATCTTCTACCTCCCCGAGCTGGGCAAGACCATGGCCGAGCTTCCCCCGGAGCAGAAAAACCGCATCAGCCACCGCGCCAAAGCCCTCCACGCCGCGAAGGACGTGCTTCTCAGGATACTCGGCCCCGAGCGCTGAGTTCTCTTCCCCTCTTGCACCGCGCTCCAGCCCAGGAATTCACCCGGATTATCCCCGAACGGCCCTCCTTTCCTGCCCGTGCGGTTATCCCGATAAACCGGGATCTCCCGCTTGCTTCGGGATCCCGCTGGAGGCGGGACCGCCCGGCGGGAAAACCACGGCTACGAGTGCGCGAAGTCCCCCTACGGGGACTATATCCACAGTGTCCGGAGGGACACTTTGTGCCTTCGTTGCCGTGAATTCATTCGCACGGGGAGAGAACACTTCGTGCGGGGTGCGGCTGATCTTGCCTGTTTCGTCAGGTTCAAGCGGCTGGGAATAAACTCCGCGTGTGGAAACCCGATGCCGCGGAGGTCTTCCGATCTCGGTACGGACGGAGGCCCTGTGATGCCGCGAACCCGGGCACATGCCGAGGCGCCCCGATGGGCTGGTTGTCATCCCTGTTCAAGCCGAACATTCGCACGATCCAGGACGCGGAACGAGTCACTTTTCGCTGGTTTTACGTTGGGTTCCTGGCGATAGGGATCGGCCTGGTGCTGACTCTGACGCTTCTGCTCTCGCCCATCGGCGTTACCGTGATGGGCATGGGCGGTGCGATCGTGCTGCTGACCATCATCTGGCTGGCGCTGGCCTCAAAGCGGAGCACGGTGACGAAGAGCTGCCCTCGGTGCGGGAAGCAGAACTCCATCTTCCGGGAGGAACCCTACTTCAAGTGCATATCCTGCGGTTACTTCGCGATACTGCGGGAGATCTGACCGCGCCGGATCCGCTGCGCCGAGCTCGTCCCGCGTCCCTCTCGTCTGCCCTTTGGATGGGCTTTTTCTCGTAGGTTGCCAGGCCGGTGACCTGCGACACCCGATCCAGTCCGGGGGCGATATGCCTGACGCCCATCGCGGGGTCCTGAGAAAGGAACTAGGACTCTTTCCGAGCTCCCTCTGCGGCTTCTTCCCCAGCAGCAGCCGCTTCCGCAGCCTCCTCGATTTCCTCTTCCACGGGCACAACTTCCTCGATATGGACGATTGGCATGCGGACGCTCGCGACCACGTTCTCCGGCACCGGGCCAAGCACTTCCACGTCCTCGGGCACCTTGACCTCCCTCACGTGTATGCTGTGGCCGAGCTCCAGATGCGACACATCAACGTCAATGTGCCTGGGCATGTGGTCGGGAAGCGCCTTGATGTCCAGCTCCCTCGTAAACTGCTCCAGGATACCGCCTTGCCGCGTACCGGGGGCCGCGCCGACGAGGATTATGGGCACGGCGGCGTGCACGGGCTCGTTCATCGAAACGCGGTGGAAGTCAACGTGCACTACTGTGCTGGTGACCGGGTTTCTCTGGATCTCCTGGATCATGACCGGGTGGGCTTTCGATGCCTTGCCGTCCACCTTCAAATCTATGAGCGAGAGCCGGCCGCCGGGCGTCTTAAGGACCTGGCCGAAGTCGGCAGCCGAGACCGCGATAGCCTTCGATTCCTCGCCCCTGCCGTAGACGGTAGCGGGTATCTGGCCTTCGCGTCGGAGCCTCTTCGTCTCGCTTTTTCTGAAGTCGGTTCTCGTCGTGGACGAGAGTTGCAGCCTCATAATGTCAGCCCTCCTGAGTGCGGGTCGTGCATGCTTCACAGTAAGGCGCGGCCCACGTCCGAGCCGCGCCGGAATGTAGTATACCCGACATCCGCCCGTGAAGTCAAGTTTGGCTCGGGGGTCTGCGCAGAGATCGAGCGAGAGCTCACCATCATTGATAGCCAAGCCCCAATGTCGTCATTCTGAGCAGAGCGAAGAATCTCGCACGGCCGTAAGTAGATGCTTCACTTCGTTCAGCATGACATCGCTGTCATCGCTGGTGGCCGAGCAGCCGAGGGGGTACGGCGACGGTAGACGTGGACGCGTTTACCACCACATCGGCGGCCCTGCAGAGGCAGACAGGTGTAAGCAGAAACACACAGCACACCAGCACAACAACTGCGCTCTTTCGCATCTTTCTCTCCTCCTTCTATGAGGTACGTGGCTTTCACTACTGATACTTACTCGTACTGCCACTCCCCTGTCCTCAGATCATAGGCCCGCCTCCTCCCC
>Ga0315294_10006342_pt1 | contig 12970 bp, 6 predicted proteins | sample YL17G13_40_MG_FD_203626 | JGI IMG/M metagenome (GOLD analysis project Ga0315294, IMG submission 203626) | Sediment microbial communities from Yellowstone Lake, YNP, Wyoming, USA - YL17G13_40 | ecosystem: Environmental > Aquatic > Freshwater > Lake > Sediment | place: USA: Wyoming | collected... | reverse complement strand
ATAGTCGGCGTCCATGTATGAATCGCCGTAGATGAGGAGGAAATCATCGTTGAGGAGGGGCGCGGCTTTTTTGAGGGCACCCGCGGTCCCCAGAGGCATATCGCCGTCTTCCGAATAGCGTATCCTTACCCCAAACTTGTCGCCGGAACCGAAATGCTTCCTTACCGCGTCACCGCGAAAACCGGTGAGGAAGAGAAAGTCTCTGAATCCGTGCCATCTCATGAGCTCGAGCTGATACTGGAAGAACGGCTTCCCATGCACGTCGGTCATGGATTTGGGAACACCGGACTTGTCGCTTCCAAGCCTGGTGCCGGACCCGCCGAGGAGCGCGACGACCTGCGTATCGTATGTGAGGAACATGCGGTTAGCGCACGGGTCCGAGATGCGGAATATGGCCGAGGGCCTCCCTGACCTTCTCGGCCGGATACTCAAAGTCCTTGAGCTTCCCGTCAATATATGCGTCATACGCCGACAGGTCGAAGTGGCCGTGGCCCGAATAGTTGAAGACGATGCACTTCTCTTCGTTCTTCTTCGCCTCGTCGATCGCGCACCGGATCGCATGCGCCGTCTCCGGCGCGGGGAGATACCCTTCGGTCCGCGCAAAAAGGAGCGCGGCCTCAAATACCGGGTTCTGCGGATACGCCCTTGCCTCACAGACACCCGCCTTCGCCAGTAATGAAACGAGGGGCGCCATCCCGTGATACCGAAGGCCGCCGGCATGGATACCCGGCGGGACGAAGCTGTGGCCGAGCGTGTACATCTTGACAAGCGGCGTGAGCTCCGCGGTATCGCCGAAGTCGTAGGTGTACACCCCTTTCGTAAGGGTCGGGCAGGCGGTCGGTTCGACGGCGATCATGCGTATAGCCTTGCCCTTGAGCTTTCCCGGCACGAACGGAAAACAGAACCCGCCGAAGTTGCTGCCGCCACCTACGCAGGCGATCATGACGTCGGGATCTTTTTCGCCCGCTATCTCGAGCTGTTTCTTCGTCTCGAGCCCCACGATCGTCTGATGCAAGAGCACGTGGTTCAAGACGCTCCCCAGAGAGTACTTTGCATCGTCGTGTTTGACCGCATCCTCGACCGCCTCGGATATCGCTATTCCCAAACTGCCCGGCGAATCAGGGTCTTCTTTAAGTATCTTCCGTCCTGAATCGGTGAGGTTCGTCGGCGAAGCATACACATCGCCGCCCCATACGTGCATAAGGCTCCTGCGGTACGGCTTCTGCTGGTAACTTACCTTCACCATATAGACGGTGCATTTGAGCCCGTAGTGGTTGCAGGCGAATGCCAGCGCCGATCCCCATTGGCCCGCCCCCGTTTCGGTGCACAGGCGCGTAACACCCGCCTGTTTATTGTAATAGGCCTGCGCAACAGCGGTGTTTGGTTTATGGCTCCCCGCAGGACTTACGCTCTCATCCTTGTAATAGATACGCGATTTCGTCTTGAGCGCCTTTTCAAGCCGGACCGCCCTGCGCAGCGGTGTCGGCCTCCATATCTTATACACGTCAAGGATATCGCCCGGTATGTCGACCCAGCGCTCGGGGCTCATCTCCTGCTGTATAAGTGACATCGGAAATATCGGCGCGAGGTCTTCGGGTCCAAGCGGTTTCCCCGTCCCGGGATGGAGCGGCGGCGGAAGGGGAGAAGGGAGATCGGGGATGATGTTATACCATGCCTTCGGAATATCTTTCAGGGAAAGCAATATCCTCTCTTCGGCCATGCGTTTCTTCTCCTATGGCTTTATTATTGAAGCCGTATCCTTTCTTTCTGAGCCGTTTGTGACGTTGCGGGTCTTATCTCCACTATCGAGGGAGCCACCTGTATGGTATCGGAAAGATCCTGCGTACCTGTCATGGGTGACATGAGAGGATTTTTGCCATTCTTCGCCGCACTATTCTTTCCTGCCCCTGCACGTTTCTCAAGTTCTTCCAGCTTCGCCTTCTGGCTGACAACTATATCTTCATATGAAGCGCTCTTCGCTTGCGCGGCTGACAACATCTTCTCGAAGGCCTCTCTATCGGCCTGAGCGTTTTGCGCCATCTCTTCAAGAGACGAGAGCTTCTCTTTATAATTAACGCTCGCGGTCACAAGCTCCTCATTCCTCGTCTTCAGGCTTTGTATCAGCTCTCCGGAAGAGACGATGCGCGAGTTCAGTCCTGAGAGCTCATATGCGAAGAATACCATGATCGCGATGGCAATGAAGGCGCATAGTATGACAATGGCGCCTTTTACGTTCACTTTCTTCCCGGACAATATTTTGTTTAACCATGTAAGGCGAAATCCGAAAAGAGAGGGCCCCTTAGGCTCGGGAGGGTTTGTGTTCTTCGGCACAACGGACAGTTCATCGCCGTTAATGAGCTTGAGGAGCTTTTCCCTGTCCGTATTTGTAACCGTATGCATTTTTTTCTCTCTACTCTCTACTCGCTACTCTCTACTCTATTTCATGATACCCGACTCTTCCACCATGATATCCTGGATCACCTCGCGGTCAACGGTACCCATATCGCGCATGACGATCATCTCGAGGGCATCATGGCAAAGATGGCAGATCCTTCTGGGACACCCTTGCGTATAATGGTAAATGGCATCCAGCGCCCCGATGTCGAAGAGGGGGGCGACGGAGCAATATCCTGCTTGTTTCAGCCGAAATTCGATCATCTCCTGCGCCTCGTCCCTGCTCAAGGGATTGATCACATACCGCATGGCGATCCTCTCCCAAAAATTCTTTACCTGGCTCACCATGGGCAGGAGCTCCATCTGTCCCAGGAGAACGAGCTGGAGGAGCTTGAACTTATTCGTTTCATAATTGAGGAGGGTCCTCAAGCTCTCTATCGTGCAAAAATCGAGTTTCTGCGCTTCGTCGATCAAGAGCATGACCGTCTTCCCTTCGTCAACACCTTTCTGAAACAGGTAACTCTCGATAGCCTTCCGGTAGCCAAACGCGGTCGTCGCGCCTGCCTGGATGCCGAACGCGTTCGCCACAGCCGACAGGAACTCCGCCTCCTGCGTCGGCGACGGATCAAGAATTATGCCGAACTCATAACGCGATTTATCGGAGAAGATGCCGCAGAGCTTCCTCGCCAACGTCGTCTTGCCGGAGCCCACATCGCCCAGGATAACGCTTAAACCCCTTTTGAGCTTGATCGCGATCTCCATCCGCAGCAGCGCTTCCTTATGCTCGGACGATTCGTAGAAGAGCTCGGGGTCAGGGCTTGTTGAAAACGGCTCTTCTTTCAACCCGAATATTCTATAGTAGCTCAAGGGTACCGGCCTCCTTTACGCCAAAACTACTCATGTATATGGACAACCTTTGCAGGAGGAAAACCGTTAAAATATGTCGACGAGGCGATGCTGTACGCGCCGATGTTCTTCGCGTACAGAAGGTCCCCCATCTCAAGCTCCGGGAGCTCCTCCGCGACAGAGATGGTATCGAGGGCGTCGCACGTCGGCCCGAAAACTGCAGAGACCTTCGCCTCCCCTGCTTTGAATGCCTTGAGCGGGTACTGGCAGTGGTCGAAGATGATACCCGAAAAGGTATGATAGACGCCGTCATCGAGATAATAGCATGTCTTTCCGTCGCGGACGGCCTTGCCGATGACCTTGGTCACGAGCGTCCCGGCATTGGCGACCATGAACCTGCCCGGCTCGGCGAGAAGCTCCATCGTCTCGGGAAAGAGCCGTTTGAACTCCGCGTTCAACTTGCGCGCAAGGGTCTTGAATGCCTTGACCTTGCTGTGGTATTTGACGGGAAAACCGCCGCCGATGTCGAGGATATTGATTGCGTGGCCCCGCGACTCCGATTCCTTGAGTATCGAGGCGGCGAGCTGGATCGCCTGCATGTAATTTTCGAAATTATTACACTGGCTCCCGACGTGGAAGCTCAAACCCTCCACCACGAGGCCCGCCTTGAACGACTCGTCGATCAGGTCGACCGCCTCGCCGGGGTGAATACCGAACTTCGACGAGAGCTCGACCATCGAACCGGTGTTCGGGACCTTTATCCTGAGGCAGAGCCCGGCATGCGGACAATGTTCCTTGATCTTCCCGAGCTCGTAGATATTGTCGTACGTGACGAGCGGTTTATACTGGTCGAGCTCGCGGAGCGCGGCGATCTGCTTGATCGTATTGGCGTAGATGATCTTATCCCAGATGAAGTCCTGCCGCTCTTTTGCCGGCAGGCCCTTGATGTTTTCGTAGACGATCTTGAATTCGGGCAGGGACGCGACGTCAAAACTCGCGCCGAGTTTGTAGAGCGTCCTGACGATCTCCGGCGAGGGGTTCGCCTTGACCGCATAATAGGCCTGGACCCTCGGAAGGTTCTCCCGGAACTCCCGGTAATTCTCCCTGATCTTTTCGTGGTCGATGACGAGGACGGGCGTGCCGTGCTTCCCGGCTATCGCCTGGAGCTCGTCAAGATTATCCTGTTCGCCGTTATCTGTCTCTTTTTCGTTTATCCTCTGCTCCGCAATTGCCATCACTGCCTCCGGCTTTTTCCACTCCGCAATCCATCGTAGCCCCCACTTAAGTGGGGGCTACCGATACACTGCGCTGATAAGGAGCTCATTTTACTAATCCTTAAAGAAGAAGTTTTTGAATGCCCAGGTGTTCTTCTTGTCGAGATAATCGCCGGCGTTCTCTTTGAAGAAGACCTTGTAATTTTTAAACGGCGTCCAATCAGACGCCTCGGACACGAGCCTCCCCAGATACGGCTTCGCGATCCTGATGATATACTCATGCGGAAGGTCGTCGGGCACGCACAGCCCCTTCTCCGGGTTCTCGATCATCCACATCGTCGCGGCGACGACACCGATCGCCACCTGCATCGTGGTCGCGTTCTGGTGCGGGACGAGCCTGCGCGACTCGTCGATACCTAAGATGCTTCCCGTCCACCACGAATGGTACTTATGGCCCATGATGAGGGCGCCCAGGATGTCCTCGCCCTTGGTGATCTCGTCGCTCATGATGCGGCACTTTGGCTGCAATTCATAATTCCTGCACCGGAGCTCATGCAATGATGAGAGGGTTTCATGGCAGGGCATATACGCGTAATGGACGGTGGGCCGGTAGATGGCTCTCCCTTTTTTCCATACGGTCAGCTCTTCCGAGATGGTGAACGCTTCGCCGTGGCGTATCACCATCCCCACGATCTCCTGGTAGGGTATCCACGACCGCACCCACGTATTCATCCCCATCTGGGAGAGGAAGATCTGATTCTTCGGGCCGTAGTCGGGGGTGTTGGCTTTCGGCGGTAACTCTTTTTCGTGGGTGCCCCATCCCATCTCTGCCGGGGCGACGCCCTCTTCCCGCAAACCCTCGATGCTCCACGTGCCGACGAACTCATCGATCTCTTTCGGCCTGCGCGTGATCTGCGTATCCCGTTCGCTGACATGGATCACTTTAACACCGAGCTCCATGGCAAGGTGCGCGTATCTCTTCTCATGAAGAATGCGCGAGAGGGCCTTCGCTTCTTTTTTCGACGTGGCCTTGTCGCCTATCGCCTTCTGCGCGATATCGACGAGCCCCTTCTTCGTGAAGTGCGATATGAGGCCGGGGTTGGCGCCGTGGTCGACAACCGCGGTCGTGCCGTCGCCCCAATTCGCGGTCACTTTGCGCAGGCCCATATGCCGGTAATAGAGCGATTTTTCAAACGGCGTCTTCTTGTCCATATTGGCGTACGGGTCCCACTCCTCGACGGAGGTGTTGACGTAGAGGACCTTGTTGTCGTGGCACCAGCACAGGATGTCCCTGCAGTCGATGTTCCAGGCAAGGTCTATGACGAGCCCGCCCGCGCAGGTATATTTTGAAAGGACGCGGGCGATATTGATCGGGGTGATCTTCTCCTGGAAATAGCGCACCCCCTTCTTCGTCCAGGATTTGAGCTCGGCGGCCTTATCGACGAAGTCGATGACGGTGATATTCTTATAGGGGATCTTGATGTGTTTGAGGAGGATGGGAAGCGTGCATTTCGAAACGGAGCCGTAGCCGATGATGAGGACTTTGTTCTTAAAGGTCATTAACTGTTGCTTCTCCTTTTGGTTATGATTATATACGATAATGAGGCCCCGTAGCAAGATTTTTCTCTGCAAAAAAATCCCAAACAAAAAAAGGGACAGGTCTCGCCTGGACCTGTCCCTTTTCATTTTGACGCGATGCTTCTTCTATTATCTACACCGTTTATTTCTCGAACTGGATCCTGTCAACGTAGAGATCACCGGACTTAGCTCCGCCATAATCCCCTATCGTCCCATTCTCGAAGACAAAATTCATCTGTTTGATGGTTGCCTTATTCAGGCCGCTGAAATTGGATAAAGGTACGAGCCAAAATTGCCAGGTATTCGTTATACCGGTCAGATAATAGGGCCTCCTCCCGGCGCTATCGACCAACTCTATCTTCACCACTTTTGGATTATTCACATCCCCGCCCCGCATGTCAAGCCTTATATAATTGAACGCGCTGAAATCGTGCGGTACGGCGGTCCATCCGTTATCGCCGCCGCCGAACAGCATAAATACACCGCTCCATGCTTCGGAAGAGGCATTGACATTATAGGTCATTTGCAGGGAGTATTTGCTGCCCACGTAATGTGCGGATGTAAAACCGTACAGGCATGTCCCGCTTTTATCGAACATGGTCCCCATGTTGCCGCCGAGCGCGCAGAGCCCTAATTGATCGCCAAAATGGTCTACCCTCACCACGTTTATTACCGGATTCACCAGCGCGACATTGTCGATGTATACCTGTCCTTTCTCCGGGCCTCGGTCGATCGGCTTTGGGAAGCCGTCGAAATTCTCAAACGTAAATACGCATTCTCTCGAGGCGGTCCAGTCGTCTATGTTGGCAAAGTTATGGAGCGGGATGGTCACCTGCTGCCAGGAGGTGGTAACGCCTCCCTCAAGGTAGTCGGTAATATAGACCGCGGCCTGTCTGTGGTTTACGTCGGCGTCGCTACTCTTGAGCTCAACCTTAAAGAACTCTCCGTTGACGGCTCCTTTCACATAGAAAGAGAGCGCGGTATACGCGCGTATGTCATGCGACTGCAGCCTGCTGTAATACCCGCTATACCCGTTCGTGTTAATCACGTCGAAGTCCAACCTGAGGCTATACGCGCCCTCCTGTGGCGCGGAAGCGCTGTTACTCATGACGCAATCCCCGGTGTGGCGGCCGTCGAAAAATGCGCCCGTTTCCCCTCCCCAGATATTCAACAGACCGTTATCATTGAAATTATCGATGACGGCGCTTGCGGCGTTCATGTCTTCGACCTTCGCGCCGGAGCCTCCCACTGATACGCTCCTGTCGGGGGCGCTGACACACAGATTGGTACTGGGATCTCCGAACCACTTCACCCCCTCCTCAAGCATCCGCCACTGGAAGTTCTGGTACGGGCCTTTTGATGGAGGAAAGGTGATCGTAAAAGTAAAGGTTTTTGGCTGTCCGAACGCGATGGAATCTCCTGCGGCAAGCTCAACGCGATTAAAACCCCAGATCAAATTATCGTGCGGGTTCTGGGAACCGAGTTTGTAATTTGCCGCCTTGGTCCATGTGTTCGAGCCGATATTCTTCATCGTGACGGAGACGCTTTGGGGCTGGCCAGCAACCATATTCGCGGGGACGGATTGGGAGACGAAGAGCGCGTCATGGGTAACGGTGCTGACCACTTGTGCGCGATTTGTGCTGTAAGCGCCGAACCAGGCGCCGCCGACGCCGTCTTTGACCATCTGCCACTGGAAGTTGTATGTCCCGGGGGTGCCGGGGGCGGTGACAGTGAATGTAAAGGTCTTCGATTCCCCGGGGCAAACGGTGGCGGTACTTGAAAGCGGCACCCTCGAGAGGCCCCAGGTCCAATTATCGTACGGGTTATAGGAACCTAAGTTGTAGCCGCCGGCTTGAGTCCATGTCGTCGTGCCCGTATTCTTCATCGTGACGGAGACTGTGTAATTTCGGAAACAGGTCATGGTATCAGGGACGGACTGTGAGTCGAACTGGCTGTTGTCGGCCGCCTCCGCGCGGGAAGACGCGGCACATGCCATCAGACAGAAAAAGATGGCGGCGCTGAACCGCAGCATTGCGAATCTTTCTTTATAACCACCATTTTTTGCCATCATAAGCAACCTTCCTGTGTTCATTCGCAACAAATCGGTTATCGGAAGAATTTCCGCTGTAAGGGACATTTAAATGTCCCTTACAACCTCGACGAAACACTTATAATAACTGAACTACTACTCTCATTCTACCCTTACTCATGTGTAATATCAAAATAGGCGGTCGTGGCGTAATCTCCGACGCTCGCATCCTTGAATATGCCGCCGACATACACGCGGAAGGTCGCATCGACCGGATCGCGCTCACCCGAGCCCGGCGGCACCACCGAAAGGTGCGCCCACGTGTCGCCGCCGTAACAGACCACCGAATATTCCGCGCCCTTCTGGTTGGCCGCATACCAGTCGATATCGTTCCTGTCTTTCAGGTAGCTCCATGTCAGGCTGTCGCCGTTATACACGTCGGAACGGGTGCTGCACGCAACACCACCCTGCTGGACATCGGGGTACACCCTCCATAGGACCGGGATCCTGTTCCGGCCGTTGGAGCTTATCAGGCCGCCATATTGTTCCGTCATGTAATCCGGGTCGACGTTGGTGTTCTTCGTATATATCCATATCTTCCAATCAGTGGCGCTGATCCCATAGGTGACCTCGAGGTATTGGCCTGCCGGCGCGTAGTCAGCGCCCGAAGGGTTGTCGAAGTTGACACCGGTCGACCGTGAATTGTCGGAGATAGATTTTGCGACCACCGTAAGGGATGCGGCCGATGAGGCCTCTCTGATAAAGACGATATCGTCCAAGGCAATGCCGATGATCGCCGGTGAAGTCGACCGTATATACAAGCGGTCGAGGCCGCTCTTTGAGACGCCGCTGAAGTCTGACAGATTTATGCGCAGGTTCTGCCAGCCGCTCGCGGCAGTAACGTTCACCGAGGCCTCGTGTGACGCGCTGTCGCGCAGCCCGATATCGATCTTTTCCGAGCCCGTGCCGTCGATCCAGAGGGACAATACGCTCGCCTGGCTCATATCCGCGTTATTCAGGCCGATCCAGCCGGTCTCGGAGGGGTTAAGGGCGATCGCCCTCACCGCCCCGTAGGTCAGGTCGTGCCTGTTCGTCGGCAGGTAGCGGAATGATGCGCCCGCGCCTCCGCCGAACGCGTTCGGGTCCTTGCCGTCACGGTAATCGACGGCATAATCCCCGGTCGCGACAGTCACCTCGTTGGAATACGTGCTCTCATTTGACGGCGCGGCCGCTTTGAATGACGTGACCACATAATAATAGGAAGTCCTGTCCTGCAACCCGTTATCCTGGTATGTTGTAGTGGAGATGTCGGTCGCGTTTACTTTTACGTAAGGCCCGCCTTTCGACTGGCTGCGGTACAGGTTATACCGGATATCCGCTCCTTGCGAAAGCTCCCATCTGATATTGACTTTGTCGGGGCCGTACGGAGCCGCCGATACCGACCGCGGCGCGAGAGGATTCGCCTCGTCGCCAAATTGCAGCGAGACCGTGTCCCATATGATCCACTCGCCTCCCGTTTTATTCAGCTGAAGGCGTATGCAGTTCCATCCGACGTCGAGGTGGTCGGCGGATATCGCGATAGGCTGGCCGGTCCCCATGGCGATATTGCCTGCAACGACTTCGCCGTTAACGATGACATCGCCGTAGACCACACCGTCGCTCTGGAAGGTGGTCATCACAAGGTTCCGGTCATAGGTCAGGTCATCCATATAGAAGAGTATCTCGGTATACGGGTCGGTTACCGCGTTCAGCGCCTGCTCAAATGTCTTGTAGGCGTCGGCGCCGTACTTTGACGCGTCTGCGTGACCCGGGTAATACGTATCGTCGGTCCGGTACTCGTTTCCGTGGAGTGACCTGACGACCCTCCAGGTATTCGTCATGGTCGGCGACGAGACCTCGAGGTTCTTCCAGGCGAGCCAGCTCGCGCCGCCCTGCCGGGTCAGCGTTACGATATTCTCCCCCACTTTCATGAATTCCGCCGGGAGCTCGAGGTAGATGATCTCGTCTTCCTTATCCTTGATATGCGAAAATGTGACGTCCCAGGCGGTGTCACCATTGAGATTGGCGGTGACGCCTACATCATAACTGCCGGCGCTGTTATTCATGAACGTATGGATTGCAAGGATATGCGGACGGCCGGGCGTCACGCTCTCAAGGGTGAATTTGATCTTCGCTTCCGGATGCCCGGCGTCGATCAGGCCGTACATGAACTGGCTCTTCGGGCTTATGTCATCGGTCGTGACGTAATAGGCGCTGTCGGCGTTGTCCTTAAACGCGAGTTCTGTCAGGACGTCGCGCATCGTGCCGTACCGGGTCGGGCCGTCCATGAAATGGCCCCTGACCACGCCCCCGTCGGTCTCATTGGCGACCATCGCGAGTGCCGAGCCGAGCGAGATGCCGACGAAGAAGTCTGCATAGAGCCGCGGGTCGGCGTTCTTGAACGAATCGACAAAACCGTACTTATCCTCGTGCCAGATCTCCTGGTCCGTCTTCATCGACGTAACGGTCTGGAGCGCTTCCTGCGGGAGCATGCCGGCCGCGCATGCCACGACGCTCGGGTTCACAAATCCGTTATGCGTGGCACCGCCCGGATTCTTGAGCGGGGGCGCGCCGAAATTTCCCGCATAGACAGCGCCCTGCTCGTAAACGGAGCTCAACCCCCATACGTTCTGATTGTAACCGTAGCTAGAGTCCTGGTCGATGCAGAACTGCCTGTTCGCTTTCGTCGCGTCGACCGTATTCTGCCACCACGAAACGTGCTGGGCGTCATGGACATCGCGCAGATCGAAGAAGGCGTGCACGAACTGGTAGGCGAAGAGCGACCCGAACCACGTCTGGACGAGCGCCTTTCCGTCGGCACCGTACTGCCCGAGTTCGCGTATCGCGCTGTAATAGAAGTCCGGGTCGACCGCATATGTTTCCGTGGGCGAACCGACGCCGAGGAAATAGAGGAGTATCGATTCGTCGATATAGTCCCAGTGGCCGTCATAGTGGCCCGGGTTATTCGGCACCCATGCCTTATAGAACTGCCCGTAGTTCGGGCCGGGCGTCATGTCGAGAAAAGACTTCCAGTCGACATTGGCGTAGAGCTGCCGCGCTTTTGTCTGCACGTCGGGATTGATATCCTTGAAATACTCTCCCGCGGCGATCGCCCCCGCGATGAGAAGCGCGGTGTCGACGGATGAGACCTCGCTCGCGGTCCATCGCATCCCGTCGTTGATATTGACAAAGTGGTAGAAGAAACCGCTCTTGCCCCATATGCCGTCGCCGCCCGCTGCCTGATTACCCTGGATCATAAGGAGCGTGTCGAGCGTCGTCTCCGCGCGGTCGGCCAGCGCCTGAGGCGTTGTCTGCCAGTCGGGATCTGAGCCGTCGCCGTATTTCTCCGCCGCGACGCACAACGCGGTAAAACCGAATCCGGTCGCGGCGACGCTCGCCTTGCTGTAGTTGGCGTCGATCGACGGGTCCTCGGCATCCGCAAGGATCCTGTCGCGGACGAGCCCCGTGCTGCTGTCCGCCTCATTCCAGAAAAATTGGAATGCATGTTTTACGATATCTTCCAGCGCCGAGGGAGGCGGTGGCGGCTCCTGGACGGTCACCGTCCATTGGCGCGTCACCGCGGTATTGTGGCCGTCATAGACAGCAACCGCGATGCTGTGCTGACCCGGCTGGCTTGAAGTGAAGATGTATGAATCCGTTGAAGAACCCACAAGGAAACCGTCGACCGTCCAGGTGTAAGAGAGCTTATCTCCCGCATCGGGGTCTGACGCGACAATACTGAAGCTCTGCGCGTCACCGGTAATGACGCCGACGGTATCTAACGGCGGCACGCTCGTCTCTATGACCGGCGCGAGATTCTGCTGCGAGATCGTGACGGTCCATTGACGTATGGCCGGAGATGTCACTCCGTCCGATACAATGACCGCGACGATATATTGACCAGGCTGGGTTTCCGTTAGGGTAAATGCGCTCGTCGATGACCCTACCGGATTGCCGTTCACCATCCAGCTGTAAGTGATGATATCGCCTGCGTCAGGATCTGAGGCGACGACGCTGAAGTCCTGCGCGGCGCCTGACAGGAGGCTCACGGTCTCCTGCGCAGGAAGATACGTCTCGATGACCGGCTGATGGTTGACGGGTATGGGCGTGACGGTCACTGTCCATGCGCGGGTGACGGGGGCGCTGTGGCCGTCGGTGACAGAGACTAAGACGGTGTATTGGCCTGTTTCGGCCGCGGTGAACGTATGCGCGTTCGTCGCGGAGCCGACGGGATTCCCGTTAACGGTCCAGGCGTATGCCGGGGTGTCGCCTGCATCAGGGTCGGAGGCGTCCACGCTGAAGGCCTGGCTTTCCGCAACCATGAGACTAACGGCAGCAGCGCTCGGCGAGGAGCTATTGATGACCGGCGGATGGTTGACGACGGGCGTTTGCGTCACAATTACTGTCCATTGGTGTGTCACGGGGTCATTCACGCCGTCTGACACGGAGACCTCCATGATATGCGTCCCTACGGTGGCGCGGCCCGCATAGGCGCTCGCGCTCAAGGAAGCGTTCGTGGAGATAACGACGCCGTCGAACTTCCAGACATAGGCAAGCTCGTCTCCGGCGTCAGGATCGGAAGCGGTGATGCCGAAGTTGATTGCGCCGCCCACATCAAGATCGATATTCACGCTAGGCTGGGTTGGGACGTATGAGGTGATGACCGGCTGATGGTTGACGACGGGCGTTTGCGTCACAATTACTGTCCATTGGTGTGTCACGGGGTCATTCACGCCGTCTGATACGGAGACCTCCATGATATGCGTCCCTACGGTGGCGCGGCCCGCATAGGCGCTCGCGCTCAAGGAAGCGTTCGTGGAGATAACGACGCCGTCGAACTTCCAGACATAGGCAAGCTCGTCTCCGGCGT
>Ga0315294_10006341_pt1 | contig 12970 bp, 7 predicted proteins | sample YL17G13_40_MG_FD_203626 | JGI IMG/M metagenome (GOLD analysis project Ga0315294, IMG submission 203626) | Sediment microbial communities from Yellowstone Lake, YNP, Wyoming, USA - YL17G13_40 | ecosystem: Environmental > Aquatic > Freshwater > Lake > Sediment | place: USA: Wyoming | collected... | reverse complement strand
GTTCGATATGGTAAAGTCACCTTCCCTCGCTGTCTGACGGTCGCCGGCGTGTGCGGGATGATTCGTCACCTCTATGTTCGGAAAGCGTGTCTGCAACTTTGCTCCTACAAGATGCTGCTCGACGATGCCGGATGAGCGAGGCTGAGCGCCTTCAAGAATGACACTGATCCACGAGGCGGGCCCTTGTCTCCTATCAAGCTCCAACTTGAGGCTCTGGCGTTGCAGCCACTCCTTCGCTTTCTCCGCTAGAACCCCGATAAGCTCTACGAGCAGTCGGTCTCGCTCTTCCTTGGCAATGCCCGCCAGAACCCGACCCCAGTTGAGCGACTCCAAGAGCCGCTGAGCGTCCTGGTGCCCCTGACGTGTGGTCACTTCCTTGAGATAGCTGGCCGGGATGTTGTACCTCGCGAGAATGCTCCGCAAGCCGGAGCGCGCCCCCCTCAGTTCGCCTCCTGGCGATAGGATGTTGTCCTTCGATGCGGGGCATGCCCGACGCAGGTGATCGAGGCTGACTATGCCCACGGCCACGGTGTTACGGGATAAAGTGCCTCGGCGAGTACAGGAAGCAAGCCATTGATCGAGAAGTCGGCGACTCTCTTGCCTTATCTCTTCGGGTAGTGGCGTCACGATGTCATCGCTCTTTGCTCAAGGCGCTTCGGATTCCTGCCTTGAAGCCAAACCTGGCGCTGGGATCGCGAAGTTCATGCTCCCAGCATCTGACGACGAGCCAGCCTTCGCAGCGCAGCTTCCGATTGGCCTTCCGAGCCAGGCGGACGTTTCGCTCAAGCTTTCGCTCCCAGTACTGACGGTTTGTGTCCGGCAGCTTCCGGTTGCAGACGGGGCATCGGTGCCAGAAGCACCCATCAACGAAGATTGCCACTCTTTCCCGGTCAAACACCACGTCTGGCTTGCCAAGGAGATCGACCGCGTTCTTCCTCCAACCCCTCAGGCCCATGCCCGCGAGCATCGCGAAGAGGCGTCTCTCGAGCCCCGTCCTCGCGCCTTTGACCGCCTGCATTGTTCTGCGGCGATCCTCTGGGGAGAGATTATCTGGCATGCGGGCTGCGCCTATCGCTCCTTTGCGGAATAACGCATCTGCGTAAGCGGATTCAGAACATTCGCGGCGATCCACCCGATCGCAGGTACACACACTGCATCGCCGAAACCGGTGAGCGCTTGCACCCCATCAGCAGCAATCGAGTACTCATCGGGAACGCCTTGCAGGCGCGCATACTCCCTTGGCGTCATCGCGCGCATCGCTACCGTTCCCTTGCCAGCTCGAATGAGGAATTGCTTGCCGCTGCCTCCTACAGCGGTGCGGAGACAGCCGGCCAGATCATCATGGCGGACTTCGGCGCGCTGTTCGCCCTTGCGGCGCCTGCGGAAGAAGGTCCGATAGGTGAAGCGCTGGCCCTTGGAGAGCTGCTCCACGCGCCGGCGGTGCGACGCTTCCATCATTGCAAGGTGACGTTTGACTTCGTGTTCCGGCCACCAGCGAGAGTCGGCATCGCCCATTTGTTCTACGATATCGGACAATCCTCCTGCCAGCAGATACGGCGGCGACGGGACCTCGGAGCAAAACCAGCTTAGGAGGCCGTTCGTCACTACGCTTTGTCTCAGCCGGCTGGACAGGAGGGTCGATGGCCGTGTGAGAATCTTGGTGAAGCCCCCTTTCGGAACGGGAGGCTTGGCGGCAACCAGGAAGACTCGTGGTCGACTCTGCGGCGTGAAGTGCAGAGCGTCGAGTGTGAAAACGTCGCATGAGTAGCCCAGTTTGTTGATCGCCTGTACTGTGAGCTTGAAGTCGGCACCGTTGTTAGAGTGCAGCCAGCCGGGAACGTTCTCGACTAGGAGCAGAGGAGGCATGTTCCGACCTTGCCCCCTCAGCATCCTGACGAAGCCCCAGAACGCGCATGAATCCTTCCCGTTGATGCCGCCCATATTACCCGCAAGCGAGAGATCAATGCATGGGAACGAACACGTGGCAAGGTCGGTTGCGGGTACCTGAGTAGGGTCAAGCTTGAAGATGTCGTCCACAACATAGTGATCGGCTGCGTCTGGAAAGAAACCCCGGTACATTTCGTATTTGCGCTGTGAGATGTCGTTGGCGAATACGACCTTCCACCCACAAGACTCCAGGCCCATCCTCACTAGGCCTATGCCCGCGAAATACTCGGCGACTGTAAGAGCCGCCCAGGGTTCTGGGTTGGGCTGACGCATGCCGCCCCGCCGCCCAGTCACGAGCGCCGCAGGTGCGGTCGCGGCGCGGTACGGATCTCGCGTTTCGTCAACTCTTGAAACGTGATTCATCGTGTAGTCAGCCTCTGGTCAGTACGCAGTTGGATTATACCACTAAGTTCAACGGTGGCAATCGCTTAGACGTGAGCGCCATTGGCTCCTTCAATAGGCTCCCCTACACGGCCCGCGGCTCTCACCGCCCCCAGAAGCTGTAAGTCGGTATGCCGAGCGCGATGCCGATGAGGCTCCACCCGCAGCCGACCACCGTTTCCCCGAGGATGAGGCCCAGGAAGAACGGCAGCGCCCGGCGGTATAGGCTCAGCCCGCCGTAGCGCAGGATGGTGATCTTCGCCACCCACGCGATGAAGATCGGCGTCCACACCAGGTTGATGCTCCAGCTTCCCGAGATGGCGTAGCCGACGGGGTGGAACGGCCACCAGAAGAACTGGGACCGCATGAGCATGAGGAACGCGGCGACCGCGAAGCCGAAGCCGATTGCGCCAGCGGCCTTGAAATTGGGCCCCTCGGGGGTGGTGAGCCAGGTTTCGAGCTGACCGAACGCTTCGCCGCCGTAGCCGTAGCCGCTCCAGAACTTTCCCGCCACACCCAGCTTGTACGCCAGGTGGGTGTAGGCCCAGAAGGTTGACACCGCCGCCACCGGCACCGCCGCCATGACGCACCACATGAACGCGCGCGCGTTGGCGCGGGTGCGGCGGGCCAGGTACAGCCCCTCGATCTCGTGCGGCATGGGATGGCTGCGATACGCCCGGTTGAACCACCAGAACAGGGCGAACATGGACAGGTCGCGCCGCCCGATGTTTTCGCTGCCGAGCACCAGCGGCAGAATGCGGTCGGGCCCCGTCATGTGGAAATCGTGCACCGCCGCGCCGAACTCCGCCCGCACGCGGGAGACGGCTATCGCAAGCGCCAGGTAGATGGCAAAGAAAGCGGCGATGATACCGATGGACATGCCGGCATGCAGGCAGAATAGATACAGCGCGATGAGGCCGAGTGCCAGGCCCACCGCGGCCTCGCGGTATGACAGGCCCTCGGCGGAGTCGTCCAGCTCCGACGGCCGGCCGAGGATCTTGCGCCCGACCTCGCGCAGATAGCGCCGGCCGATCCACAGCAGCCCGGCGACGATCCCCATGTAGGCGCCGAAGCCCTGCTGGTCAATGAACGGGAACTGCGGGATGGCGTCCCACGCCATCGCCCGGCTCATCACGCGCTGCAGCTTCCAGTAGAAATAGAAAAACCAGCACGAGAACAGCAAGTCCACCGGCAGCAGGAAGCTGAGCCCGATCACGGCCGGGTAGAAGGTCAGGGGCATCCAGTCGATGGCGGTCCACGGGTGAGCGGTGATGTAGGTGCGCAAGTTGATGTTGGCGACATTGATGGTCGGCAGCGCCGGATAGAAGTAGGCCAGGCCGTTGACCACATCGACCGCGGCGGCAACAGCGAACCCGAGCCACAGCAGCCTGCCGCGGAACAGCTCCAGGTGCGGCCGCGTCATCTCCAGCGGAAGCTGCACGATGGGGAACGTCAGGCGCTCGTGATCCATCCACTGCCGGCGCAGCAGGACGCTGAGACACATGAACGCAAACAGCAGCGCGATGATGAACCCGATCCACCAGGCGGCCGGCCCCAGCCAGGCGCGGATGATGTCCCAACGATACAATGTCGAGTGGCCCTGGTAGTAACCCTCGAGCACCGACCGGTCGCGGATCAGCAGCCACTGCGGGGGATATTCGGCGAACATGCCGGCCCAGTTGTTCTCCGGCGTGGCGAACCAGGTGGAGTGGGTCATGACCATGAGCAGCCCCTGCATCATGTCCATGCCGCTCAGGGCCGAGGCGACGGCGAGCATGGTGTAGATGGTGATCAGTTCGGGCTGCGTCAGGGCCCAGCGCGGCGCCCACCGGCGAACGAGGCCGTTGAGGAGAGTGATGGCCAGCACGATGAATACGACATTCAAGAAAAGGGATATGCTCGTGACGTAGGGCCCCTGGCGCGCGCGCTCCATCTGGATTATCCAGTAGGCGTTGGGGGGAATGAGGAGCAGCGCGATGAGGGTCGGCCGCCACCAGCGAAATGTGGACTCGGGATCGTCAGGTGCAACGCGCAAGTTCCGCAACCCTCGTCCGGAAGTATAGCTTGCGCGTGGGCGCCGGTCAATCGCACCGGAGAGGCACCCGAGGAGCGCGCCACCATGGCTCGCGAGAGGAAACGCCCGGGCCGCTGGGGAAAGCCACAGTGCTTGCCTTACACCAGTGCTTCTTTGCGAGACTGTTGTTCCATTGGAGCCGCGACCCTCACCCGGCCCGCCTTCGCCAAGGCTTCGGCGGGACGACCTCTCCGCCCGAGGCGGACAAGTCCCTGAGAGGGAGAGGCGCGGATCAACGTTGGGGCACATGGTTGGAGCGCCTCCTCTCCCTTCCAGGGCAACTTCGCCCGACGAAGCTGGGCTTCGATGCCCGCGAAGGCGGGAGAGGATTGAGGTGAGGGTGAACGTAACAGGAGATTGGACCAGGGAGATCGGGATGAGAAAGAACTGCTTCGCAACGTTCGCCATTGCGTGCTTGGTAAGCACAATGGCCATCTCGGCCGGAGCGGCGCCGCCGGGCTACGACGGCGCAGCGGTGGGACGGCAGGCCGATGGGCGCGTCGTCGTGCCGACGAACCAGATACTCGACCCGGCAGGCTTCCAGGTCGAGTTCCCGGGGCGGCCGACGGACCTTGCGCTCAGCCCCGACGGCAGCCTGCTGGCGGTGATGAACAGCAACTCGTTGGTGCTGATCCGGGTGGGCGACCGGGCCATCATGCAGACGCTGCCTTTACGGGAGGGCGGTCACACCTTTGCGGGCATCGCCTGGGCGCGGGACGGAAACACCATTTTCACGTCGGGCACCAAGGGCCAGGTCAACCGGATCAGCCTCAGCAATGGCGTCGCCACCTTGGGGCCGCCCATTGCTCTGCCCGGCCCCGCCGGCAGAGATAACCCGGTGCCGGGCGGGCTCGCCCTGAGCCCGGACGGCGCGACGCTGTACGTCTGCCTGAGCCGCAATAACACCTTGGGCGTGGTGGATGTCGCAAGCGGCAAGCTGACCAGCGAAATACCGGTCGGAGTGGCCCCCTATGGCGTCATCCTGTACGGGGGCCTCGCTTATGTCAGCAATTGGGGCGGACGCCATCCGGGTGCGGGCGATGCCACAGGAATCACCTCGGGCACACCGATGATCGTGGATGCCGTGACCGGCGTAGCCAGCAGCGGCACGGTGTCGGTCGTGGACCTCGCGCAGCAAAAGGAGGTAGCCTCCGTCGCGGTGGGGCTGCATCCGTGCGGGCTGGCGCTGCGGGGCGATGGGAGCCGGCTCTTCGTCGCCAACGCCAACAGCGACACCGTGACCGTTATCAACACCGCGACCAACTCCGTGACCGAGAACATCAAGGTCGCGCCGGCGCACGCGCTGCCTTTCGGCAGCGCGCCGAACGCGGTCGCGCTAAGCCCGGATGGTCGCACGCTCTACGTCGCCAACGGAGGCAACAATGCGGTGGCGGTCGTTCGGCTGGACGTGCCCGCGGGCGGGCCGGGAAACCCGCAGGTAGGTGTCGTCGAGGGCTTTATCCCCACCGCATGGTATCCGGGAAGCGTGAAGGTGAGCGGCGACGGCAAGGTATTGTTTGTCGCCAACGTCAAAGGGGTGGGTTCCCTCAACACGCCGACGGGCCGCGCGGGCCCGGTGCAAGAGGTGCTGCGCTATCACGGGTTGTCGGAGAGCGAGCGCTTGCCTCGCAGTCCGTATGCGCCGCAGCACGTTTACGACGCGCGCGGTTCCGTCTCCATTGTGCCGATCCCGGACGCGAGCGAACTCGCGCGCTTCAGCGCGCGCGTCGAGGGCGCCAGCAGCTACGCGGCGGCGCTTGCCGGGCTCGCGCCCACCGAGCCGGCCCAGGAGTCGGCGTCGGCGCCGGTGCCCCTGCGCCCGGGGCAGCATTCCGTGTTCGAGCACGTGATCTACGTCATCAAGGAGAACCGCACCTACGACCAGGTGTTGGGCGACATGCCGGAGGGCAACGGCGACCCGTCGCTGGTGCATTTCGGGGAGGAGGTCACGCCCAACCACCACAAGCTGGCGCGGGAGTTCGTGCTGCTCGACAACTTCTACTGCAGCGGCGTGCTGAGCGCCGACGGCCACCAGTGGACCGACGAGGCCTATGTCACCGACTACCTGGAGAAAGCGTTCGGCGGCTTCGAGCGCAGCTACCCCTATGACGGCGACGACGCGCTCGCCTACGCCAGCTCGGGCTTCCTGTGGGATAACGCATTGGCGCACGGGTTGACCTTCCGCGATTACGGCGAGTTCGTTCAGGCCGAGATCGACCCGCCGGATGCAACCTGGGCCGACATCTACGCCGATTACCTGGCCGACACGAGCGAGCCGAAGGTCAAGGTCCGCGCCACCACGATGCTCGATTCCCTGCGCCCTCACCTGTGCCCGACGTACGTCGGCTTCCCAGGCAAGGTGCAGGACGTTTACCGGGCGCGGGAGTTCATCAAGGAGCTGCGCCGGTTCGAGGCCGAGGGTGAGCTGCCGAACCTGATCATGATGCTGCTGCCCAACAACCACACAGTCGGGACGCGGCCCGGGTATCCGACGCCGCGCGCAGCCGTGGCGGACAATGACCTCGCGCTGGGGCGGATAGTTGAGGCCGTGTCGCACAGCCGCTTCTGGCCCAAGACCTGCATCTTCGTGGTCGAGGACGATCCTCAGGCGGGCCTGGATCACGTGGACGGCCACCGCACCGTCGCTTTCGTCATCAGCCCATATACCAAGCGCGCCGCGGTGGACAGCACCAACTACAACCAGACCAGCATGGTGCGCACCATTGAGCTGATTCTGGGTTTGCCGCCCATGAACCAGTTCGACCTCACCGCCACGCCGATGGCCTCGTGCTTCACCGCCGCGCTGGACTTCACGCCCTACGACGCCGTGCCGAATCGCATCCCGCTCGACGAGATGAACCCAGCGCTGGCCGCCCTGTCCGGGGCGCAGCTCTACTGGGCGTTGAAGTCGGTGGAGCTGCCGCTGGACGACATAGACGAGGCCGACGAGGATACGCTCAACCGCATCCTGTGGCACGCGGTGAAGGGGTACGACACGGCCTACCCGCGGGTGGCGGCGGCGGTAAATTGAACCGCAGAGGACGCGGAGACTACTGAGGCAGGATTTTGCCGCGGATGAGCGCGGATAGATGCGGATCACGTGGAGGGGAGTTGGAAGTGGGGTCAAAGATTTGTAGGGGCGGCCCTCTGTGGCCGCCCGCCCACGACCGAGGGCGGCCGTGCCACATCCAGGTGCGCGGCATGCCCACCCACTAAAGCTTGTCCTGAGCCTGTCGAATGGATCGAACACACCCCCGGCCCAACTGGCGGCCGCTCAGGTTCCCCGCCATGCTATCAGCCCCTCGTTTCCCTCGAGCGGGCGGAAACCCGCCTTCTGTGCAGCGTGGCGGCTGCGCTCGTTATCGGGCCGGACGGCTCACTCCTCGGGCGGCATTATTATCCACCCCTCCTCGTTCCTCACCTGATGGTCCTCCTCAGTAGTGAGACAGGCGGGCCGCTTGAATACTTCGTCGAGGCGGTCTTGCTGATCGCGGCTTGCGCACAATTTGACCAGGTGAAGGACTTGCGCGGCATCTTTGACGGAGTGAAGCTCGTTTTCCATCGAGAAGGCCCCGGGCCAAATCTCGGCGTGAAGAACGAGGGGACGACGTCCACTTAAGAGCGCATCCCACCCGGTCTCGAAAGGCCACACCCGCGAATGCGGCGAGAGTGCCGGGTCGTTCCGCAGTTGTTCCAGTCGCGGTATTCCTGTCAAGGCCTGGCTCCCGACGGCACCCCGGTAGAAAAGCTGCCAGACCGACTTTGGCTGCTTGCCCTTGGCCCGTAAGTGGCAATCGACGACTCTGCACTGCGCCAGACTCGTCTCACCAACTGGGTACGGATAGGTGGGTTTCGTCGCGGCGAGATTCGGCAGTGCCAGATTCTTTGGCGCGCCCCAGAACGGCCCGTAAGTGGGCGGGCACAGCCGCCTGTTGATCTCTGCCGCGACCTCGAAGCGGTTGTTCATATTGTCCGGCCCGTCATGCACACGAGCACTGAGGTATTGCCACACCCCTCGCCAGGGCTGTGGTTCCTGGATGCCGAGCGCTCGCGCGACACCAGTCGGATAGCCATAGTTAAAGTCAAAGCCGATCAGGACTCGCTGATTAGCTTGCGTGTGCTGGCGCAACAGATTCGCGACCTCCCGCGTCGCTTCATCTCGGGTGGGCGGATTGGACAGGGTCACCAGTTCGAAGTGCCCTTGAATCCAGCAGCCGCTCGCGATCCAGATGCTGTCCTTGCCGGTCTTGGGAGCCTTCGCAGCGCACCAGTCAACGAAGACGTACGCATCGAACAGGAGAACCGTGTTCACAGGCAAGGCCTCTACGTCCAGACGCACCAAGGCCATTCTCACAACCTCTGACAAAAGCGATGCCAGGACACGCAAAGGGCGGAAAACCGTAGATTCGTAGGGCAGAAGCTCGTCTTCTGCCCCCTTTGCCACGCTCTGGGCAGGATGCAAGCTGCTTGCCCTACGGGCCTGTGATTCCGGGGCGGTATGCGCCCGGCAGGGTCGCGCCGTTACTGCTCCGCCTCGTGATTCGACACCACCGCCGGCGCGCGCCCCGGGAGGGCGCCGGCGAGCAGCATGCTGAGGTAGGCGTGCAGGAAGGCGATGGTGGACTCCGCCCCCTGGTTCCAGTTGACGCCTTCTTCGATCAGGGCGTCGGAGCATCCGCCGGTGGCGGGATCGTGCAGCGACGTGCCGGTCGCGTTCTTGCCCAGGAACCAGTCCAACCCCATGACCGCCGACTCGCGGTAGTGATCCTCGCCGGTGGCGCGCCAGGCGGCGAGGCAGCAGTCCACGAACGAGGCGGCGTCAACCGGCTGCTGATCGAAGCGTGCCCGCTCCTCCCCGCGTACCCACCACCCGTGATTGCCCACGAGGTCGACGTGGCCGTTGGCGACCGTCGTCTGGTATAGGAAATCGAACGACTCCCGCGCGACCTGCAGCCATTCTTCTTCGCCCAGCAGCTCGTACGCCTGAAACAGCGTGGCGGGCAGCGCGGCGTTGGTGTAGCACAGGATGGGTTCAAACCAGCGCCAGTCGGGGGCGCTCTCCGAGCGATAGGAGTCCAGGTAGAACTCGCAGATGGAACGCACCGGGCCCTGGACGTGCTGGACCGTGCCGTCGGCGCGCGCTATGAAGTAGAGGGCGGACATGAGGTGGGCGTTGCCGCGCAGGGAGTCGAGCCGGGTGAACCAGGGCTGCGCGCGGCTGAGGAGATGGCGCGCGGTGCGCTTGACGTTGTCGTGCACCGGCGAGCAAAGGGTGTAGGCGCAGGCGGCGACGGACCGCCCGAAGCAGTCCCCTGACCCCTCGTCGTCGATGAAGCTCTGCTCGTAGTTCATGAAGTTGCGGAACTTGCCGTTAGTGCGCTGCGCGAAGTGCAGGAAGGAGAGATAGGTGGAAACCAGGCGCAGGCTGGTGCGCCCCTCCATGTACTGATGGTACTGGAGGGCGACCTCCAGGGCGCGGGCGTTATCATCGGTGGTGTAGCCGGTCTTGCGGTTGGGGATGGAGAAGATGGCGTGCTGAATCACGCCCGTGGTGTCGGTAAGCGTCCGCAGGTGGTCGAGATTGAGCGGCGGGTATTCGTGCATGACGCGCTATTTCCGCCCATCCGCAGGGATGGGAACGGCCGTCGCCTGCGCTACGCCGTACGCGGGCACGGGGTGGGCTGCGCGCTTCGACTGCGCGCACCCGGCGACTACATCGCGGAAGTAGGCCGTGTGCTCGGCGCCAATGCGGTCCCACACCAGGCGGCGGCCGAAGTCGTAGGTGCGGGCGGCCATGAGCTGACGCAAGGTGGAGGAGTCGAGCAGCAGGTTGATGCACTCCGCGATGCCGACGGGATCCCTGAAATCAACGATCATGCCGCGGCCGTTGCCGAGCATCTCAAAGCCGTACAGGTAGGGCGTGCTGACGATCGGCAGGCCGCAGGCAACGGCGTAGCACAGAGCGCCGCTGACCATCTGCTCCGGGTTGAGGTAGGGCGTGACGTAGACGTCTGTCGCTTCCAGATACGAGATAAGTTGCGGCTTGGTAAGATAGCGGTTATCGAATCGAACGTGCTCCTGCATTCCCAGTTCGGCGATGGTGCGCTCCAGCATCTCGCGGTAGCTCTCACCCGAGTGGCGACGCACGCCGGGATGGGTTTCACCCAGGATCAGATACAGCGCATCGGGGTGGCGCTCCACCACCTGGGGCATCGCCTGGATTGCGTACTCGATGCCCTTGTCGGGGTTGATGAGGCCGAAGGTGGATATCACCCTGCGCCCGGTAAGCTTGAGCTGCGCTTTCTTCTTCGGCGCCAGCTCGGGGCTGAACTTGGGCGCGCCGTGGTGGATGTGGCGAATCTTGGTCGCCGCCACCCCGTAGGTCTCCTCCAGCACGTGGGCGGCGATACTGTTCATCACCACCACCGAGCGGCACAGGTGACACAGTTGCTGGGTGATCTCTTTCGTCTCCGGCTCGGGCCTGCGCAGCACCGTGTGCAGCGTGGCCACCGCCGGCTTCTCCAGCGCCTTGAGGAAGGGGATCACGTCGTAGCCCCAGGTGCCGCCGAAGATGCCGTACTCGTGCTGGATGCAGACCAGATCAATGGCGGAGCGGTTGATGAAGTCCGCCGCCTGCAGGTAGTCGGCATGGTTGTTCTTGGAGATCACGAACTTCACGTGGGACGGATACTCGTTGTCCTTTTCGTCCGGGTTGATGGCGATGACCACCGAGTGGGGCAGCGCGCGCTGCCGATCCACGGCGCGCGTAATGTCCTCGGTGAAGGTCGCGATGCCGCACTCGGTGGGGGGAAATGTCGCGACGTATGCGACCAGAGGGTCAGCCCCGGAACGGGAATCGCCCCTGGAAAGGCGGATCCTTCCGACCATGCTCCAGCTCCTTTCCGCAGGGACCGCGCCGGTTCGATCCCGACCATGTGGCACAGCCGCCCTCGGCTGTGCCCCTCTCGCGATGTCACGAGCCCTCGGGCAGTTTCACCGAGGGGTACTCCGACAGCTTCTTATAGACCACTTCCTTCTCCTTAGCCAGTCCCTCCGGCGTCTTGGCCTCGAAGCGCAGCGTCAGGTACGGGTTGGTGTTGGACGCCCGCACCAGGGCCCAGCCCTCGGGGAAGGAAATCCGCACCCCGTCGATCTCGACCACGGGGTAGTGTTGCGCGAAGTACTCCTTGACTTCCTGCACTACACGGAACTTATCGGTTTCCGGCGTCGGCGCCTTTAGCTCCGGCGTGTGGTAGGTCTGGGGCACGCCGTCCCACATCTGCGACAGCGGCCGATTGTCGTGGGAGATCACGCTCAGGAATCGCACCGCCGAGTACAGGCCGTCGTCGAAGCCATAGTACTCGTCGGCGAAGAACATGTGTCCGCTCACCTCGCCCGCCATGAGGATGCCGTCCTCCTTCATCTTGCGCTTGATGAGCGAATGTCCTGTCTTGTACATCACCGGTTCGCCGCCGTGCGCCTTGATGTCGTCGATCAGCGTCTGCGAGCTCTTGACGTCCATCATGACCCGCTCGCCGGGGTGTTTGCGCAGGAAATCCCGCGCCAGGAGGATCATCAACTCGTCCGCCTCGTGGCGCTTCGCCTGCTCATCGATTATCCCGACGCGATCGCAGTCGCCGTCGAAGGCGACGCCGAGATCGGCCTTCTCCTTGAGCACCAGCTCCTGGAGGTCGCGCAGCGTGTCCTCCACCTCGGGGTCGGGCAGGTGGTGGGGAAAGGTGCCGTCCGACACGCAGTACAGCTCCACGACCTCGCACCCGATCCGCCGCAGCACCTGCGGCGCGAAGGGGCTGGCGGTGCCATTGCCGCAGTCCACGCAGATCTTGAGCCGGCGCTGCAGGTTGCCGCGTTCCACGAGCGCCGCCACGTAATCGTCCACCACCGATCGCCGCTCCAGCTCGCCTTTGCCGTGAGCGAACTCGCCGGAGTCGGCGATCCTCCATATCTGCTGAATCTCGTCCTCCGCGATCGCGCGCGCCGCGCGTCCGGTCATCTTGATCCCGTTGTACTCGACGGGGTTGTGGCTCCCCGTGATGTTGACCCCGCCGTCCGCCCCCAGGCGATGGACCGCAAAGTAGAGCATGGGGGAGGTCGCCAGGCCGATATCGGTGACGCCGCATCCGGTCGAGCGCGCGCCCTCGATGAACGCGTGATGCAAACACGGCGAGGAGGTGCGGTTGTCATACCCGACTGCCAGCCGCGGTCCGTCCTTGGCCTGGATGTAGGTGCCGAAGGCCTTGCCGATAATCTCCGCCGCCTCCGGGGTCAGCTCTTCGTCAACTTTGCCGCGGATGTCGTAGGCACGGAACATGACCTTGCTGAGAACGGGCATCTCGATGCTCCCCTAAGCCGCTTGCGTTGTCACTTCCTCTTGGTCGGCGATGGCCTCCCCGGACAGGTGGCTGCCGGCGGGAACCGCGACGCCGCTGCCCAGAATGCAGCGGTCCACCGCCGCGCCGGCCCCAACCGAGGCGCCCCGCCACAGGACGCTGTTGCTGACGCTGGCATCCTCGCGGATGTGCACCTCGTCCCCCAGCACCGCGTAAG
>Ga0315294_10006340_pt1 | contig 12970 bp, 16 predicted proteins | sample YL17G13_40_MG_FD_203626 | JGI IMG/M metagenome (GOLD analysis project Ga0315294, IMG submission 203626) | Sediment microbial communities from Yellowstone Lake, YNP, Wyoming, USA - YL17G13_40 | ecosystem: Environmental > Aquatic > Freshwater > Lake > Sediment | place: USA: Wyoming | collected... | reverse complement strand
CGAAGCCTGCGCCAGGCGGCGGCCGGCCGCGCCCGCAGGTGCCGGCGCGCACGTGGCGGAGAGCGACGAAAGGGCCGAGAGTGGGGGCGTCAACGGCACAGGGACGCCCGCGACCGTGCCGCAGGTGACGACGTTGGTCGGCACCAGCGACGACTTGGATTCGACCGTAAACAGCATTTGGCCCACCAGGCCCGTCTTGGGGTCGACCGCGACCTTCACGGTGGACACGTAAGAGTCGGCGGCGACGGAAAAAGCGCGCGGCGCGCCCGCCGTCGAGCACAGCGCGGGCGCCGCCCCCAGCTGCAAGCCCGCCACCAGGCCTGTCGCGTCGTCCACGTAGCAAGTGATCGAGCCCGTGAATTTGGGCGCCGCCGGGTCAACGACAACCGCGCCTGAGAGCTTGGACAGGTCGACCGCGGCCGCGACCGCAGTCGCCGTCGCGTTGAGCTTGGCGGCGACCTCTTCGAGTGTGGCGTGCGCGCGGGGGAGCTTCGGGTTGGTGCGAGGGGGGAGGAGAGGCGTCGGCACGCGCTGCGAGCCATCGTGGTGCCTGCTTTGTGTCGAAAGCTCGAGCACGGCAAGCCTCGCTGCCGCCACCCCTCGGTGACGGTTGGCGAGTAATCGGTGCCCGCAACGGAGGCCCGTTCGAGGTCGCCGGTCGGCGCGCGCGCCGACCGGGGCGCGCGCGCGCCGCCATGCTGGGCCGCGGTCCGCGCCCGCCTGCCGCGCCCCCCACCTCGGCCACGAAGGCGACCGCCGCCAGGAGCGCGAGCAGGGCAATTTGGGGGAGGCGCATGGTGGGGGAAAGGGGCGGGAGAGAGTGCTCTGGTGGCACCCCCGTGCGCGGCACGACGCCACTGCCACGCACGCGGCGCCGCTGCCCGCGCGACGCCGACGGCGAACACCAACGACCCCGTCCGTCTCGTACGCGTATGTGATCGACAACGGCGGCGCCGTGTCCACGGGCACCGGGACGCTGACGTACGCCGTCGCGGCGTCAGGTTTCTCGACCCCGTTCGGGATTGCCGTGTCTTGATCGGCGAACCGGTCTCCGCTGTGGCCGCGCGAAAGGTTAAATATCGCGCACCTCCCGGCGTAATAAAACTTGTCATGTTGTAAATATGGATGTTCTGCCTGGGTTTTTTATTTTTACGGTGCCCGTCGCCCACTCCTGTGGGTGAAGAAGAGGTGGGACAACCTCGAGCCGCAGTGCCCGCCACGACTTCGGCCAGGGTGGGTCAGTGAGGGCGCTGTGCGCGGCGGCATGAAAAAGCACACAGGCACACATTCCACGCGCGCGCCGCTTGCCTGCTTCCCCTTCCCCACCCCCCTCCATCCGCTCCCACGGACCCACTCACACGTTGACCGCGCGCCCGTGGTTCACTCGCCCGCCCCCCTTGTCAGTGCAGCGTCGGCGGCGGCGGCGCCGCCTCCCCGCCCCCGTCACCCCCGCGGCCACCGCCGCCGTCGTCGAGCGGCACGAGCTGCAGCCCGTCGAGCGCCGCCGTCGCAAACGGATATGACGCGGCGTCGCCGCCATCGTCATCGCTCTCCTCACCGCCACCCTCTGCCACCACCGCCACAAACTCGCGCACGTGCTCCGGCGCCGCGCCCGCGACCGCGCCCCACTCGGCCGTCGGCGCCGTCACGCACGGGCCCGAGCGTGGCACCCGCGCCCCCTGGGCCAACGCGGCCCGCGCAAAGGGCGCCCACTGGGCGGTGGACGAAAAATCGCGCACGCCCATGCCGCCCGCGAGGCCGCGCAGCATCTGGACCACGCGCAGCACGAAGAAAACGTCGGGCGGGAACCGCTCGATGGAGACCGACTTGATCGGGGAGTCGGCGGCGAACGGGTCGACTCTGTGAGAAGAGGAGAGGAGAGAGGAGGTGGTGGGTTCGGCCGACGCGATCCTCGCCCTCTCTCCCTCCATCCTCTCCTCCCCTCCCACTTTCTTACTTGAAGCTCGTCCGGGTGTCAAACATGCCAAACGCCATCTTGCGCAGCACGTGCGGGTCGTCCTTGGAGAAGCGCAGGCCGAGGTCGTGCAGCGCGGCCGCGGTGGCGGCGGGGTCGGCTTTGTCGTAGCTAAAGGAAAAGGGGGTGGAGGAGGGGTGTGGGCGAGTGGCGCAGAGGGGCGGAAGGAGGGGGGTGGGCGAGCGGCGCAGTCGGCGGCGGCCGACCACCGCTCCCGCCGCGCCACCCCTCTTCCCAGCGGCGACGTGGGCGGCCGACCGCCACCACCACCGCCCCGCCCCAACCTCTCCCCCTCTCACCCGTGCTCCATGCGCAGCACGAGCCGCGCAAACGCGAGCCGGTCCTCCTCGGGTAACTGCTTCGACTGGCCGTAATCCAGCAGCGCCACCTTGCCGCCGCGCCGCACGAAGATGTTGCCAGGGTGGCTGTCAGCCTGGAAGAGCCCTTCCCCAAGGATCATGCGCCCATATGCGCGGCACACGCGGGCGAGCACCTTTTTGGCGGCGGCACGGCGGGCGGCGGCGGGCATGCGCGAGACCCGGTCGCCGGCTAAGAAGAGGAGGAGGAGGGTGGGTCGGCATGCCACACGACGCACGCACGACGGGCGCACGCCCAGCCCACCTCACCCCCCCCTCTCCTCTCCTCTCCCCTCACCTCGCGCAATGCTCTCGCCCTCGACGAAGCCCATGGTGAGCACCCGCCGCGACACGAGACCGGGCACGGAGCGCGGCACCTGAGGAAAGAGGAGAGGAGAAGGGCGTTGGGAGGAGAGCGCCGCGCCGCCCGGCGCGCGGCCGCCGGCCCCCCACCCAACCTCCTCTCCTACCTCGACCTCGCCGCGCATGTCGACCAGGTGGGATGAGATGGCGTCCATGACGCGCGCCTCGCGCTCAAAGTCAAACTCGAGCGCGACCTAGAGAGAGAAAAGAAGAGGACGGGTTGGCGCAGCAGCCCCACCATGCCACCCCACCCTCCACCTCCTGCCCTCTCTCCTCCACACCTGTCCATCGAGTTCGTCGACCGCGGACACGAGGTCGAACGCGATCTCCGTCTTGGACAGAAACCGTGCCCACGTGCGCACGTGCGTGATGTCGTGCGCCATGAGGGCGGCCGCGCCGGGGTACTGCACCTTGACCGCGACCAGGCCGTCGGGCGCGGGGGAGGCGGGGCCCGCGGCGGCGGCCGCGAGCGCGGCGGCGGCGGCGGGGGAGTCGGCGGCAGCAGACGACGGTTGCAGCTTTTCCACGCCGGGGGGGGGGGCGCGGCGGGCGTCGCGAGAGCTGGAAGAAGAGGGGGTGGTGGGGTGGGCGTGGACGGGTGAGTGGTGGGGTGGGCGTGAACGGGTGGGCGGTGGGAGCGCCTGTGCGCGGCCGCCGCTGCGGGCGGCCACAGGTCGGGGCCCGCGCGTGGTCGCCGCGGCGGGCGGCCACAGGTCGAGGGCCCGCGCGCGGCCGCCGCGGCGGGCGCCAACGGCCGGCCGACGCTCGCGCGCGGTCGCCGCAACCAGCGGTCGACCGCGCCACCCTCCCAGCCCCCCACCCACCCCCCGCCATCCCTCACCGCATCCAGCGCCGCACCGGGCTGAGCCGGCACCGGGCCAACCCCCCAACGACCGTCCTCCTGGACGCCGCGCCGCGCAGCCGCGCTTTGTGCACCTGCGCCACCGACGCCGACCCCAGCGGGCTCTCCAAGTCGATCCACTGAAACACGTCGCCCAGCGGCGCCCCCCCCAGGCCGTCCTCGATGACGGCGCGAGCTTTGGCGGCCGGCATCGGCGGCACGCGGTCGTGCAGTTTTTGGAGTTCGGCGCAGATGCCGGGGGGGACGAATTCCGAGCGGGCGGCAAAGAATTGGCCGACCTGAGAGACGTATAGAGCGAAGGGGTGGGAGGAGGGGGGGGGGGCAGAGGCTCGACTCGACCGCGCGCGCCCTCTCCCGTCGCTCTCTCCTCGTCGCCACCCCCTCTCTCTCGTCGCTCTTTCCTCCTCTCCCCCCCCTCCCCCCCCACACCTTGAGGTAGAAGCCGCGCACGCCGACGGCCAGGTCGTACATTTGGCGCCCCGCCCACTCATGGTGCGGCGCCCAGAGGTCGTCGCGCAGCCGGTCTTCCGACCACCCCGCCAAACGGCACGCGGCATCTTGCACCTGCTTCACTTTGTAGCTCGAGTAGATGTAGGACGCCCTCCGCCAAAAGTCGGCGGTGCGCAGCGCAAGCACGGCGCGGTCGGGAGGGGGGTCGCAGCTGGAGGCGGGGGTGCGCGCAAAAGAGTGTCGACCTGCGGTCGGCCGACGGCGCCTCCGCGCCGCCAAACACCCTCCCTCAAGCTCGCACCTCTGCGTCCCCACGGGCACGGCGGCACCAGCCGGCTGGCCGGCGTAGTTCGCGCGCGCGCGCGCGTCCGCCGCGGCGTCGTCCCTCGTCCGCGCGTCGACTGGTGGCGGCACATGCACCATGGCGGCGATGCTCGAGGAGTGGGGAGGGGGATGGGGCGCGGGCGCACGCCCGACGCAGAGTGAGCGGCGTCGGGCGGCGCGTCGACCCCGCCACTCACACGGCCCGCCCCCCGCGGCCGCCCGCCAATCCAGACTTGGCCCCGAGCCCCGTCTGAGGTCGCCGCCGCGGCGTCCAGCCCCCCATGCGCGTCAGCGCGCCGCGCCCCGGCCGCCTGACGCGCGCGCGCACGGTCGCCTGTGCCGCCGCGCCAAAGCCTGGAGCTGCAGGTGCGCCCCGGGGGGTGGAGTGGGTGCGAGCGAGGCCAGTGCCTCCCCTCCACGGTCGCGGCGCATGGGGCGCACCGCGTGCGCGCCCCGCACGCCCTCGTTGCACGCGCGCACATTCTCGACGCGCTTCAGAGCGTGTGGGGCATCGACAGCGGGGCGGAGGAGGGCAGGCTTGACGCGGGCGCGCTGCGCCGGGCCCGCGCGCGGTCGGCGCCGACCGGGCCCCCCTCCAACCCACCAACAGCCGCCCGCGACCCGCTCACCGGTCTCCGCCGGCGCGCGGCCGCCCTGGCGGCGGCTGCCGTCGTCGCGTTGGGGGCTGGGCCCGTGGCGGCCGCCCCACCCCCTCCCCCTCCCCTCGCCGCCGCCGACCCCGCCCGCCTCGCCGTGCAACGCACCATGGTGCAAGCCTGGGACGCCGTCGCGCGCGGCTTTGTCGACGCTCGCCCCGCGGGGGGGGCGTGGGGCGCGGCGCTGGAGACGGGCCTGGCCGCGGCCGCGGCCGCCGCCGACGCGCCTTCTGCCTACCGCGAGATTGGCGCCATGCTGGCCCGCCTGGGCGACCCCTACACCCGCATCGTCTCGCCCGAGTAGGACGGAGGAGAGGGAGAGAGAGGGGAGGGAGGGCCACTCCACCGCCCGCCACCCACGCTCTCCCCCCTTCCCAGCGAATACGCCACCTTTCTGCTCTCGGCCGAAGGCGAACTGCAGGGCGTCGGCCTTTTGATCGCGTCCGACCCCTCCTCTTCGTTCCCCACCATCGTCGCGCCGATCGACGGCTCCCCCGCCGCCCGCGCCGGCATCCGCCCCGGGGATCGGCTGGTGGCGATCGACGGCACCCCGACTCAAGGCTGGGGCCGGGAGCAGGCGGCCGCGAGGCTACGCGGCGCGCGCGGGTCGACGGTCGTGCTGCGGCTCGTGGCCCCCGGCGACGCCCCCCCCCCCCCGCGCGCCGTGCGCCTCACGCGGGAGCTGGTCGAGCTGAGCCCGGTCACATCGACGTTGGTGCACGCGCCAGGTAGGGAGGGGAAAAGGGAAAAGGGGGGGGGGGGGCGGGGCCGCCCACCCCCCGGCCCCCCCCCCCCCCCCCCCCCCGGGGGGGGGGGGGGGGGGCCGCCCCCGGGCGCGGGTGGTCCGCCCCCCGGCCACATCGTGTGGGGGCCCCGGCGCGCGTGGGGCGTTTTAACCGCACCCGGGGGGGGGGGGGGCGCGTCCGCCCTCCACCCGTCCCACGCCCCCCCCTCCCCGCTTCGGGGGCGGGGCGTGTCCGCCCTCCACCCGTCCCGCTCCCCCCCCCCTCCCTTCTCCAGGCAACCACAGCGTGGGCTACGTCCGCCTCGCCGCCTTCACCGCGCGCGCCCCCGGCGACGTGCGCGCCGCGGTCGCGTCGCTCGCGCGCGGCGGCGCGCGCGCGTTTGTGCTCGACCTCCGCGGCAACCCCGGCGGCCTCGTCGCGGCCGGGGTGGACGTCGCGTCCATCTGGCTGGATGGCGGCGCCCCCGTCTTCAGCGTGGCGAGCCGCGAGTCGCCGTCCCAAACCGTCGCGCTCGACCCGGCTCGCGGTGGCGCGCTCGCGCCCGACGCGCCGCTCGCCGTCCTGGTCGATGCCGGCTCGGCGTCCGCGTCCGAGATCGTCGCCGGCGCCCTGCACGACAACCGGCGCGCCACGCTGGTGGGCAAGCGGGTAGGGCAAAAGTGGGGGGTGGGTCCCCACCCCAAAGCGGGCAAAGGCGGCGCGCGCGCGAGAGACTCGCGCGCGCTGTCGCCCACCACCTCTCCCCACCCCCAGACGTACGGCAAAGGCAAGATCCAGCACGTGACGACCATGGGTGAGAGAAACAGACGGAGAGAGGCGGGCAAGGACGCGCGCGCCACCATTTCCACTGCCCACCCTCCCCGCCCCCTCACTCCCAGCCGACGGCTCTGCCCTCTTCCTCACCGTCGCCCGCTACCTGACGCCCGACCACCACGCCATCGACGGCGTGGGCATCCCGCCCGACGCGGCGTGCGCGCCAGGGGGGGGGGGGGGCGCGCTGCCGCCCCCTCTCGCCGCGGCTTTCCCGGGCTCCGACGACGCGCTGCGTCGCACCCTGGGCGACGACCCGTGCGTGCAGGCGGCCGAGCGGCTGCTGGTGGCCAAGTTGAGGGGAACCGAGGCGTGAAGAGGGGGGGGTGAGAGGGGGGGCTGCACCCTGCGCCTCCTCGGCCGCACGCCAACCACGCACGCGGCAACATTTACGCCGCTGTACCAACACGACGACGACAGACGACAATAAACTATCCCCCCGCGCGGGCGTGGCGAGTGCGGCCGGCGCTCCGGGCGCCCGCCCGCCGCCCCCGCACGTAAGACATGTAAGACTAGCACATTGCACGGTGGAAAGCAGAGCAGCATAGCGAGGGAGAAGAAAGGAAGGACGAGGACAGCGCGCGCCCCAGCCGCTCGCCCTCTTCTCACTCTCACGCGGGCCGAAACCGCCGCGCCTCGCGCAGGGCGGCGACCCGCTTCTTGTCCTCCTCAAACTTGGCCCGCAGGTCGGCCAGTTCTGTGGGGAAGGGGGGGGGGGGGGGGCGTTGGCGGGGTGGGTGGTAAAGGACGACAAATTCTGGGTGTGCTTTTGTCCTGCGTCCTCAACAATCCCTCCGAAACCCTGCCCTACCTCCGCGCCGCACTTCCCGCCGCTGAAACCGGTAGAAATCGGCCTCCCGCCGATTCTGCTTGGCCTCCAGGGCGGCGGCGGCGGCCGCCGGCGCCACCGCGCCGACCGACGCGCCCGCGGCGCCGCTCTTTTTGCGGCCGCCCGACCGGACGACCACCGTCCACCCATCGCCCTCGGCGGCCGCCGCGGCAGCGGCCTTGCGGCGGGCGTCTTCGGTCTCGTAGGCCGCGACCCAGGCGTCGAGCTGAGAGGGTGGAGAGGGAGGTTTGGGGGGTTGGCGCACCCCTGTAAAAACGCCCTCTCCTCTCCCCTCTCCCCTCTCCCTCCTCCCACCTCTGCTTGCAGCACGTCATTGCCGGGGAACGCGGCCTTGTGCGCCTCGACCCAGGCTTTCAGGCCAAAGGGCGCGCCGTGCGGCGGCAGGTCGACGGCGAGAGGGCGGCCGGAGGTCGCCTTGTCCAGCAGGGAGGCGAGGCCGGCGGGGGAGGCGAACGAGACGATGGCGGATGCCTAGAAAGGAGTGAGGGCGGGGTCGGAATGCGGCCGCCGCGGGCGCGGCGGTCGCGGGCAGCCGTCGCCGCCCCCTTTTCCACCATCCCTCACCTCGTCTTTGGCGACGACGACCGTCTCCACATCGCCGCACGCCGCCATCAACGCCCGGAGCACGTCCGCGAGCGGCCTCCACGCCGGGGGCAGCCCCGTGACAAAGGCAGCCCGCGGCCGCCCTCCCCCCTCCTCCACATGCACTTTGACGTACACGTGCCGCGGCCAAGGCGCGTCGCCGGCGACATCGACGCGCAGCGCGCGGAAAGAGGTGTCCAAGGTCTCGGATGGCGGCTCCCGCGCCCGCCGCTTGGCCGAGGGGCGAGAGGGACCGGCGTCGGCGCCGCGTTTGGGGGCGGGCATGGGGCGCGAGCGGCGGCGGGCGGCCCTGCGCGGAGACTGCGCGGAGACGCGCGGTTGCCGCCGCCCGCCCACTCCCGCAGACCGCGCCCCCGCGCCGCGGGGCCCCGCCGCCCCTCTTTGCTTGCCGCCATGGACCCGGCGTCGCCCGTGGGCCTAGGCCTCTCGCCCTTGGTCGCCACCGCCCCCCTCAACACGACCGCGTCTGACGAGTCAGCCTCCGACGCCGCCCCCGCCACCACGGCCGACATCGAGACCGACACCGCCCTGCTGCCCCGGCACACGGTGGTGCGGGTGCAGGGCAACGCGCGCACCAAGCCCGCGCTCGTCGGCATGCGCGGCCGCGTGCGGCGCGCGGTGGGGCTGGGGGGGTGGCACTGGCTGGTAGGTGGATGGGAGGCAGTGATTCAGGGATCGTGGAGGGGTGGGTTGACGCGTGGAGGCTCGCACGGCCTCGCGGCGGCCTCCGCTGGCGGGGCGCCAGCTTGATGGGCGGCGCGCAAGCGCGCGGGACCCTGGCCGATTGAGGCGTGCCTTGCGGCCACCTCCAAGACCTCCCGTGATCGCTCCGAGCCCGACTAGGGCGACGGCCGCGGTTCCGGGAGCGCGGGGCGCCCGGATGCGGGCCGCGCAGGCGTCGCCGCCAGCGCGCCGACCTCACCCCCCCCCCCCTCTCCTTTTCAGGTCCTCGAGTCGGGCGAAGAGGTGCGCCTGCAGCGCAACGCTCTTACCGTACTGGAGCCTCCCACCGGGGACGAGTCCGATTTCTCGGACGAAGGCCCCGACGAGGGCGCCGACGAGCGCGAGCGCGAGCGCGACGACGGCGGCCTCCCGCGCGTGCGCGCGCGGCGCCCGCCGCGCCCGCTCGCCCACTCGCCCGAGCCGCCGCCCAGCTCGCACACCGGGGGGGCGGTGCACACGCCGGGGCGGCGGTCGGGCGTGCGCCAGCCGTCGGCGGCGGCGGCGCAGCCGGTAGGAAGAGGAGACAGGGAGAGGTGGTTTGCGGGACGCGCGCCCTGCGCCCCTCCTCCCACCCTCCCCCCCCACCTCCAGCGTATCAACTTCTCCCGCCTGGAAACGGCGGCCCTGAAACGGTACCGCCGCTTTTACAAACTGCCCGACCCTGGCCCCAACCCTTCCAAAGAAGCTCTCACCGCCGCCGTGCGCGCCCACTTTGCGTCGGTGACGGTGGACGAGACCAAGGTGATCACCATGTTTGTGGCGGCCGCGCGCCGGGCGGCGTCGTCGGTCGAGGCAGGCGGCGAGTGATTAGAGTGAGGGGAGGTGGGTTCGGGGCGCCGCAAGCGCCGCCCTCCCGCTCCCCCGCCATTCTTTTCCTTGGCCACCGTGGGTTTTACTGCGCGTTTGTGGTGGCGGCGGGGTTTGTTGTCGGCGGCGCCGCTCGCGCGCGCGGGGCCGCGTACTGCGCTGGGCCCCGCGTGCGCCCTCTGGCGCGCCCCATTTTTTGTGGGGGATACGGTGCATGGGGCGTTGGTGTGCAAAACGAACGCTCCTAGAGGTCGAAAATGAGAGAGAGAGGGACGGGAGAGAGGGCAGGAGAGAGACATCTCGGCCGCTGTCGTCGTGCGGTTTACTAGTCTTCCCTCTCCCTCTCTCTCTACACCATCCCGACCCCGCGCGAATACACCGCCGCGCTCAGCGCGTCGACCGCGGGGTCGGCCCCCGCGCGCGCGACCGCGGCCGTGCCGAGCGGCGTGCCGGCGTCGAGCAGGGCGTTGCCGGCGCGCGCGGCGCGCGGGATGATGCGGGCGAGGGGGAGCGGGTCGCCGGCTAGAGCTTCGGCCAGGGAGGCGGCGAGGGCGCCCGCGGCGGCGGCGGCCGCGCTGCGCACCGCGGCTGCAAATGGCGGCGACTCGACGACCGCGGCCAGCTCGGCCGCCAGCGCGCGGGCCAGAGAATCAATGGCCGCTCCTGCCGCACCGTCGCCGGTAGCGCTGGGGCCGCCGCCGGCCGCCTCGGCGGCCCTGAAAAAGCTGTCGGCCGCCGCGGCGGGCGGCAGCAGCAACCCTCCCCACCCAGCCGCCACGACGCCGCGCTCCACGGACGCGGCCGCCGATGACAGCGCATCCAGCAGCGCCGGCGCGGGCGTGAGGGCGGCCAGGTCGGACAGCGGCGCGCACGCGCGCGCGCACGCGGCGGCGACCACGTCGCGCAGGCCGGCCGGCGCGCGGCAGGTCACCGTTTGACCAAACTCCAGGAACCGCTCCTGGGCGGCCTTGGGGATGGGGGGGAGGGTGGACGAGGGCGACGGCGACAGCGCCGCCGCCCCAGCGCCTCCACCATTCCCCAATTGCGCCCCGACGAACAAGTGCCGCCCCAGCACGTTGACCTGGGCCCGGGTGCAGGCGAGCGACACGGCGAGGAGCCAGGGGGCGGCCACGGCGCGCTCGAGCGCGGCGGCGCGCAGCTCGCCCCAAGCCGCGACCTTGGCCGCTCCCGTTTCGCGGCCGGCCTTGATCCTGGCAGCCAACGCGTCGATGTCGGCCTCTTCCCGCGCCGCGGTCGCCACGGCCTTCAGCGCCTGGGGCAGGGTCACAGTGTCGGCGATCGCCTGCACGGACGCAAAGTGGCGCTCCAGGTCGGCGGCGGTGCGGGCGATCAAGGAATCGGCGTCAGAGGCGGGGGCGGGGGCAGCAGATGCGTCGAAAGGGTCTGCTTCGGCGAGCTCGACCTCGCCGTCGGTCGGCGCGCGCGCGTCCTGCCGCTCCTGGCCCGCTTCCTCGGCTTCCAGATCGCGCCACGCGGCGACGCCGTACCTGGAAAGAGGGGGGAGCGTCGGCCGGCGCGCTCGCGGTCGGCCTGTCGCCCGCCGCCTGCCAGCCTCTTTTCCCCTCTCTTCCTCCTCACCACCACTGGTACGCGTAGTACGCCACGCCCGCGCCGGCCGCCACCGCGGCCGCGGCGGCGAGCACGCGGCGCGCGCGGCCGGGAGGCATTGGGTCGGCGGGGGGCGCTCTTGGGCGCGGCGAGCGTGGCACTCTGGCTCGCGGCCTCAGCGACGCCGCGCCAGGGGCGAGACGGCGCGGCGCCGAGGCCGGGCAGTGTGCCGCCGCCCGCCGCCGGCTGAGCCCACAGCCGGCGCCCCCCCGGGACCCGCGTCGCGGGCCCTTAGTTGGCACCACGTCGCCTGTTCGTCCCCGCTACGCCATCGGGGAGCCCGGCATGCTGCTGGCGGCCGCGATGCGGGGTGCGGCGCGGCGGGCGCGGGCTGCGCAGACGCGCGCCGCGTCTTCCTCGGCCAACTGCCGCGACAGGCGACCAGCATCAACCGCGCCCGAGCGTGCGGCGGCGCCCGCCGCCTCGCGTCGCGCGCCGGCGCGGCCGCCGCCGCGCGCGCGCGATGGCTGGCTCACGCTGGCGCCCGGTCAGGTGTGTGAGGGGAGTGGAATGCCGGCCGACTCATGCCCTGGATCGGCGGGCAGCGCGAGGGCGGGCCCGACCTTTGTGCAAACGCTGGCCGACCAGTCCCCCCTCCCCCACCTATCTATCAGCACCCGATCAAGGCGCGCCACGTGCCCAAGCACACAGCCGATATCCTGAAAACGCTGCAGAGCGCAGGTGTGTGGAGAGGCAAGGGCTGGAGACTGCGGGGTGCGGCCACCGCGCCTCGCTCCCCACCCGTCCTCCCCTCCCCCCCAATCCCGCAGGCCACGCCACCTACATCGTGGGCGGCGCCGTGCGGGACGCCCTGCTGTGCGCCCGCCCCAAGGATTGGGACGTCGTGACGGGCGCCGACGGGGCCGCCGTTGCGGCGCTCTTCCCGCGCCGCGCGCTGTGCGTCGGCGCGCGCCACCCGGTCGTCCTCGTGCGCCCGCCCACCGGTCGCGCGTTTGGGCCACGCACGACCGAGGTCAGCTTTCTGGGGGGGGCGGGGGCTGCCGCCGCCGGCCTCGCCGCCGGCGCCGGCGTCCCCGCCGCCGCCGCGCTCGCGGCCTCCGCGGCCGGCCGCGATTTCACGGTCAACGCCCTCTTCTACGACCCGATCACCAAGGGCGTGCACGACCCGCTGGGCGTGGGCGTGGCCGACGCGCGCGCGCGCGTGCTGCGCTCGGTCGGGCGGGCGCGCGCGTCGTTGGACGCGGACCCGGGGCGGGTGTTGAGGGCGGCCAGGCTTGCTGCCCGATGCAAGCTCACCCTGGACCCCGACCTGGACCGCGCGGCGGCCGGCGCGGCGGCCGGCGTCGCGGCGCTCAATCGGGGGCGCGTCTCGGCCGAGGTCGCCGCCTCGCTCGCGCACGGCGCCGCGCGCCCCACCCTGGCCCTCTACGCACGCTGGGGCCTGCTCGACGTGCTGCTGCCGCCCCTGGCGCGCGTCGGGGGCGCCCCGGCGTGGCGCGGCCGCCGTGCAGAGCCCGGGGCCGGCCCCGGCTGGGCGGCCATCGACGCCCTGGACGCGGCCGCGACCCTGCCCGCGCCCGCACCGACGGCGGTGTGGGCGTTTGCGGTGGCCGCGCCCCTGGTGGCGGCGCGGGTCGCGGACGCAGTCGCGCGCGGTCCGTCCCCTTCCGACCTCCCCGCCGACGCGTTTGTCATTGGCGCCGTACGCACCGCCCTCGACGAGGTCGGCGGCCCCATGGCCGTCGTCCCGCGCGCCGCGCGCGGCGCGGCCGCCGCGCGCGCGGCGTCCCACCTGCGCCGCGCGGCGGGCGACGATCGGTGGACGCCCGTGTTTGACGGTGTGCACCAGTGGCGA
>Ga0315294_10006338_pt1 | contig 12972 bp, 8 predicted proteins | sample YL17G13_40_MG_FD_203626 | JGI IMG/M metagenome (GOLD analysis project Ga0315294, IMG submission 203626) | Sediment microbial communities from Yellowstone Lake, YNP, Wyoming, USA - YL17G13_40 | ecosystem: Environmental > Aquatic > Freshwater > Lake > Sediment | place: USA: Wyoming | collected... | reverse complement strand
TACCCGCCGTCGATCATTTTGGCTATTGTCCGGATCTCATTTTTCGGGGCGATACCGGGGACCGCGTCCGCGCCGAACAACCGGCATAGATAACCGACGGCGATCCGATAGGGTTTCCGGATGCTGGCCTCGCCGCCTGGCAAAGGTAGGTATTCCAGGTGGCCGACCCGTCGCAAGTCTTGGTATCCGCCGTAGAAGAATTCACCGCCCCAGATCCGGCCGTCGAGACCGTAACCTGTACCGTCGAAAGCGATTCCGATGACCTTGCCGCGGAGCCGGTTCTCGCCCATGCAGGCCGCGATGTGCGCGCAGTGGTGCTGAACACCGATCTTGCGGCCGGGCATGATCCGGGCGAGCCGGGTCGAGAGGTAGTCGGGATGCAGGTCATGGGCGATGATCCGCGGATCGGTCCGGAACCAGCGGCGGTATCGGGCGGTCATTTCCCGGAAAAATTCCAGGGTCTTTCGGTCATTCAGGTCGCCGATGTGCGGCGAGACATAAGCTTCGGTATTATGGGCCAGGGTGAAAGTGTTCTTGAGCAGGGGACCGACGGCCAGGGTCGGTATCACGGAAAAAGGCAGTTCCACCGGATTCGGCGCGTAGCCCCGCGCCCGGCGGATAACAGAAAAGCCCCGTTTCGGCCGGACATACCCGACCGAGTCATCCGCGCGGTTCAGGATATCGCGGTCGTGGGTCAAATAATGGCTGACGATGGAACCGAGCTTACTTTTTATTTCCCGGTCATTCCGGAGAAGCGGTTCGTCCTTGACGTTGGCGCTCGTCATGACCAGGAACGGGACTTTCTCCAGCAGGCGGTAATGGACCGGTGCGTAAGGCAGCATGACGCCCAGGTAGGGATTTGACGGCGCGACCGCGGAACATAGCGACCGCCCTTTTTTCCGAAGTAGTACTACCGGCGCGGCCGGCTCGGCGATGACTTCCAATTCCCCAACCGAGACCTGCGCGATCCGGGGGAGGTCGTTCAAGCCGGCCATCACCGCGAACGGTTTGGTAGGTCGATGCTTGAATTTCCTTAAACGCGCGACCGCGGCCTTATTCCGGGCGTCGCAGGCGATGTGAAAACCGCCGATGCCCTTGACCGCGACGATGCAGCCTTGCCGGATCAGGTCGGACGCTTTTTTTATCGGGTCCGCGGACGGGATTTTTTTGCCGCGGATCGAATAGAGCGTAAACTGCGGGCCGCAGACCGGACAGCAGTTGGGCTGGGCGTGGAACCGGCGGTCGCGGACCTGCGCGAATTCCCGCCCGCACTCCGGGCACATGATATATTTTTTCATCGCGGTCCGCCGGCGGTCGTAGGGCGTGTTCTCAATGATCGAATAACGGGGTCCGCAATTGGTGCAGTTGATAAAGGGATAAAGGTAACGCCGGTCACGGGGTTCGTAAAATTCGCGGCGGCAGTCTGGGCAGAGCGCGATATCCGGCGACAGCCGGGTGAAGCCCCGGGCTGCATGGCTTTCCTTAATAACGAAAAGCCGGGTATTCCGCGGCGCCAAGTCGCGCACCGCGATCCGGTCGATCCGGCTGGCCGCAGGTTTTTCCCAACCCAGTTTTTTTATGAACATATTTGTTTTACGGGCCGGCCCTTCGATCTCGATCTCCACGCCTTCCGAAGTGTTGCGGACGTATCCGGTCAGACCAAGTTCTCCGGCCAGCCGGTATACGAAAGGGCGGAAACCTACTCCCTGGACGATACCCTTGACCTTCAGCGCTTTGCGAACCATGGCGTGTTCGGTATCCCGGGATGCTATCGTTTTTTTCTCAATTCCTTTTTCATGAATTCGACGAACGGGTCGAACCCCGCGCCGGTCTTGGCCGAGACTTCGAAGATCACGGCCCGGGGATTCCTCTTCCGGATCTCCTTTTTAGCCCGCCGCGGATCAAAATCGACGTGCGGGAGAAGGTCGCGCTTGTTGATCACCGCGACCCGGGCCAGATGGAAGAGCAGGGGATATTTGAGCGGTTTGTCATCGCCTTCGGCCGTGGAAAGGATCGCGAGCTTGAAATCCTCGCCGATCTCGAACTCGGCCGGGCAGACGAGGTTGCCGACGTTCTCGATCAAGATCAGGTCGTACTTTTTCCGGATCCGGGGCAAGACCTTGCCGATCATGAACGCGTCGAGATGGCAGGCGGTCACGGTGTTGATCTGGATGGCGTCGATCTTCAGCTTTTTTATCCGCGCGCTGTCCAGGGATCCCCGGATGTCGCCCTCGATGACCAGGATCTTGTATTCGGATTTCAAGCGCCGGCCTAAGGATTCGATGACCGATGTCTTGCCGGCACCGGGCGCGGCGATGACATTGATCACGAGGCTGCCCAGCCGGTCAAAGAATTTCCGGTTTTCCCGCGCCCGTTCCTGGTTGGAGACCAGGACGGGTTTCAAAATCGAGATCTTTTTCATACATTATCCTTTGTCATTTGACATTTGATATTTGTAATTTGACATTAATTAATTACCTTCGATCGATTCAATATAGAATTCCCGGCCGCTCACGAGGTCGAGCCGTTCGCCCTTGCATTCAGGGCAGACGAAAATGGGTTCCTCGATCTGGCCCTCAAACCCGCATTTTGGGCATTTGATCCGAATCGGTATTTCCACGAACACGAGCCGGGCGCCCGCGCAAACGGTGCCGGCTTCTAGGCTGGTGAAATAAAAACTGATCGCCTCGGCTGAGAAACCGGTGAACTTGCCCAGTTTGACGATGATCTTTTTGACCCGTTTCAGGCCGTTCTTCCGTGCTTCCTGGACGCAGAGATCGAGGATCGATTTGGTCACCGAGAATTCGTGCATTTGGGAAAAGGTGTTAACCAGCCTACCGGACCACGGCGAATTTAGCGATCCGCTTGCCGCGGCCGGTCTTGACCAGGGCGAAATAAAGGCCGCTGGGCGTACCCTCCGGTATTCGCCAGGTGGCTTCGCCGAAAGACGGATCCGGAGCGATGTCCTTGGCCAGGCAGCGGCCGGATATGGAATAAACGCTGATCGCGGCGTCCGGGGGTAGATTTTTTATGCGGACGACCTGTCCTCCGACCGCCGGGTTCGGATAAACGACCAGGCTGCCCAGGGGTAGGGAATCGTTATGGACGATCTCGAGTTTGAGCAGGCCGTTGTTCCCGCCGATCCAGAAGCAATCACGCCGGGTGTCGAAAGTGAATCCCTGGATCTGGATCACCTCTTTGGATTCGGTGATGAATTCCAGGTTGATGTTCAATTCGCTGAACCGCCAGCCCTGGATCGTTTTATAGAACGGGTCCATGTAAAATATTCCGCTCCGGCTGAGGATCCAGATCCGGCCGGTCGGATCCCGGGCGACATCGAGCAATTCGGCGTCCGTGAATCCGGTGTACTTTTCAAAATTCTGGCCGTTATAGACCGACAAGCCGGCGTCGGTCGCGAGATAGAGGCGGTTGTCGTCGTCGAGCACGCAGCCCCGGATGTAGTTTGACAGGAGGCCGTCGTTCATGGAAAAGATATAATAATCGTCGTCGCTGGTATTGAAAATTGTTTTGCGCGTATCGGTCATGACCAGGCCGCCGGGATCGTCGACGATCGATCGCCAGATTCTGCCGGCGGTATCGATCGCGATCTCGTCGTAAAATCCGGGTTGGATCGGCTCGACGGCGTAGACATGGGTCAGGGGCGAGTCGATGATCCACAGCCGGTTGGAAGGGCGGCCGATCTCGAGATAAAGGTTGCCATCGGGGTCGAATTTGAAATCCCATACTGCGTCGGTGTTGTCCATGCCCAGGTAGCGGGTGGGCAGGTACCGCCAGCTGCCGGTCGCGGGGTCGAACGAGAAACAAAGGACGGTATCCGAGCCCGAATTGCTGATCGGATTCATCGCGAACCAGGCCTTTCCATCCGGCGCGGTTTCGCAGCGGTGGATATCATTGGAAGGCAATACCGAATCCTGGGTGAAAGTTATCCACTCACCGTCGTCTTTAAGCCAGCCGATCCCTTTGGAAACATTGTCCCGCGCGCCGAGCGCGACGAAGACGCCCGAGTCACCGGCGCAGATGTCGGCGATATGATTGGAGGGCAGGCAGGAGCTCTTCCGGATCGACCACGCCGGCGTGCCGCCGGAAAATACGATCTCGGCCAGACCTTCGCCGAAATAATTTTCGTCGTAAGTGTTGCCCAGTCCCGCGAGCCAGGAATCGCCGATCTTGACCAGGTCGTTGACCCGGACCAGCCAGGGCAGGCCGGGATTATAGATCTGCAGGCTGCCGGCGTAATAAATACCGACCTGACGCAGGGAATCCATGCCGAGCAGGACCGTATCGCCGGAAATCTCGATATCCCGGATCGCGAAACCGGTCAGGAGTGTATCGAACCGTCCGGCATGATAACGGTTCAGTCCGTTCTCGGTTCCGACGAGGACCAGGGTATCCCGCGCCGCCACGCAGTTGATATAATTATCGAGCAGGCCCTGGGCGGTCGTGTAGACATCGATCTGGAGAAAATCCCGGGAGCAGCGGGCGAGCCCGGCGTCGGTCCCGACCCAGAAACAGTCGTTGGCGGCCAGGGCCGTGGTATTGTTCGAAGGCAGGCCGTCCGTGTCGTATATTTCCAGCTGCCTGTCGTCGTTGAAATCGTCGGCCGTGCCGAGAGTTTCCAGGCGCAGGATGCCGTTGCCCGTGCCGAAGAGGACGGTATCTTTCCGGCAGAGCAGGGCGTGGATGCGGCTGCAGGGTACGCAATCGACCGGGTAAATTCTGATTTGCTGAAAGTCTCGGTCAACGAGGGCGATTCCGTTTTCGCTGCCGGTCCAGATTGCGCCCGAGCTGTCCAAACCCACGCAGTTCAACCGGTTCGTGGGCAGGCCATCGGCATTGTTCAGCGAACGAAAAACGCCGGTCGAGACGTTATATTTAACCAAGCCGCCGTTGGTCGCGCCGTATACGAACGGGTAGTGGCCGGATATTTTATAGAAATAATTATGGTTGGTATAAAAAACGGGGTGGACCGCGAGCGCGGCGAGCAGCGCTAAAGTTATCGTCATGTGATTCCTTTTTTTGCAAACTCCGTCCCGAGAAGATAACCGAGCCGCAGGAACAATGATAATTTAAGAAGCGCACGGGGCAGCGCCCCGGGCCGGCGGTGCTTCAGAAAAAATTTATAAATACCCTGGGAATGGTGGCGCATGGGCCGGATGTTGTCTTTCCGGAAATTTTCACCCCGGAAATGAATCGCGTAAGCCTTGGGTAACCACCAGGTTTCCCAACCGCGCTTCGCCATCCGCAGGCAGAGATCCGCGTCTTCCATATAAAGGAAAAAATCCTCGTCGAGCAATCCGGTATCGGCAAGCGCCCGGCGGCGGATCATCATCAGAGAGCCTTCGAGAAAATCGACTTTTTGCGGTTTTTTCCGGTCCAGGTCCAGGTACAGGTATTGGCGGGTAACGGGATTGTTCGGTAAAAGGCGCCGAAAGATTGAGCGCCGGCCGAAGACCATGTTGTAATAGGTCGGAAACCGGCGGCAGGTGGGCTGGGTAATGCCGTCGGCGTTCAGGATCTCCGCGCCCAGGATCCCGCAGGAGCTGTTTTTCTCCATGAAGTCATGCATCCGGTCGATCGTCCCGGGCAGGACGACGACATCGGGGTTCACGAGCAGGGCATAAGGGGCGTCGGTCCGTTTCAAAACATAGTTCACGGCCCGGGCAAAACCCAGGTTTGTCGGGCTGCTTTCGAAATCCGCGTCGGGATAGAACCGGCGGGCGCGGGCCAGACTGCCGTCCGCGGACGCGTTGTCGAAAACCGTTACGCGGTAATCGCGGGAGTTGTCCTGTTGGTAAATGGATTTCAGGCAGGATAGAATGTATTCGCCCGAGTTGTAATTGACGACGATTATGTCCAGAGCCACTTTTTATGGAAAATCGTGAAGAGCCGTAATCTCCAAACCAGCCAGAAAGCTTCCCAGATGATATTCTTGTGCATCTTGGACGTCCCTTCGCGGCGTTCGACGAAAATAATGGGTATCTCCCGGAGCGGCAGCCGCGCCTTGTTGACCGCGTACACGCTCTGGATCTGAAAACCGTAACCGTCGACCTTGAAGCGCTTCCAGTTGACGGCCTGCAGAGCCTTGCGTGAATAGCACTTGAATCCGCTCGTCAGGTCCTTGACCGGCACCCCGGTTACGACCCGCGCGAACAGACATGCAAAGTAAGAAAGGAGCAGCCTTTTCATGGGCCAATTGACGACACTGACGCCGTTAATGTAACGGGAGCCGATGACCAGGTCGTATTTGTCGGTGAGTTCGATGAAGCGCAGCAGGTCGTTCGGATCGTGGGAAAAGTCCGCGTCCATCTCGAAGGCGAAGTCATAGTCGTGTTCCAGGACGAACCCAAAACCCGTCACGTAGGCCGTGCCAAGGCCCATTTTCCGGGGTCGTTTCAGAATATGCAGCCGGCGGTTGGATTTTATCATGTCCTCAACGATCGCGGCGGTGTGGTCCGGCGAATTGTCGTCGATGACGAGGATCTCGAGCTGTTCCGAGACGCCAAGAATAGTGGTGATGATCTTTTTGATATTAACCGCTTCGTTGTAGGTTGGAATTATCACCAGCCCTTTTTTCATTGAAAAAGTATAGTTAGATTTCTCGGGCTGTCAATCCCCCGGGCTCGGTCGGGCTCATCCGCCGCCGGATTTTTCTATTGACTTTCCCCTCATTTATTATATATTCAACTATGCACGTCTATATCGAGGATATCGGCCGGTACGAAGGGCGGGAAGTCGAGATCAAGGGCTGGGTTTACAACACCCGATCGTCGGGCAAAGTGCGTTTTCTCCTTGTCCGCGACGGCACGGGGATCATCCAGACCGTGGTCAGCTCGGACGAAGTGGCGCCGGAGCTCTTCACGGTCGCGGACAAGCTGACCCAAGAATCTTCCCTGATCCTCAAAGGTACGGTACGGGCCGAACCGCGCGCGCCGGGCGGCTACGAGGTCTTGCCCGTGAGCATCAAGGTCATCCAGTTCGCGCAGGATTACCCGATAACGCCCAAAGAGCATTCGGTCGAATTCCTCCAACCGATCCGCCACCTCTGGCTGCGGTCGAAAAAACAGAACGCGATCCTCCGCGTCCGCCACGAGATCATCAAGGCGATCCGGGATTTCTTCGATAACCGGGGATTCATAAACTGCGATACGCCGATCCTGACCCCGGCCGCGGTGGAAGGAACGACAACGCTCTTCCCGGTCGATTACTTCGGCGATACGGTATACCTTACGCAGAGCGGCCAGCTTTACAACGAAGCCACGGCCGCGGCCCTGGGCAAGGTGTATTGCTTCGGGCCCACCTTTCGCGCGGAAAAATCCAAGACCCGCCGCCACCTGTCGGAATTCTGGATGGTGGAACCCGAGGTTGCGTACCTCGAGCTGGACGGGGTCATGGACCTGGAGGAGGACCTGGTCGTTTATATCGTCGAGCGGGTCCTCGAAAAACGGCGACCGGAGTTAAAGGTCCTGGAACGGGATCTGGCGAAGCTGGAAGGCATGAAAAAACCTTTTCCCCGGATCACGTACAAGGAAGCGGTGGAACTGATCCACAAGAAAGACAAGGAGTTCAAGGCGGGCGATGATTTCGGCGCGCCCCAGGAAACGATCCTCTCGGAAAGTTTTGAACGGCCGGTGATGATCCACCGCTATCCGGCCGCGGTGAAGGCCTTTTACATGAAGCGCGATTCCCAGGACGACGCCCTTTCGCTCAGCGTCGATATGATCGCGCCCGAGGGATACGGCGAGATCGTCGGCGGCGGCCAGCGCGAAGACGATTACGACCTTCTGGTGAAGCGGATCAAGGAACACCGGCTGCCGCTGAACGCCTATAAATGGTTCCTCGACCTGCGGCTCTTTGGCACCTGCCCGCACGGCGGATTCGGATTGGGTTTGGAACGGGTCGTAGCCTGGATATGCAAGATCCCTCACGTCCGCGAGACCATACCCTTCCCGCGCATGCTGGATAAGATCTATCCCTAAATTCTTCAATCTTTTTCAGTAACTATCATGGCCCAACCCGATAGCCCATCGCGGAAATTAATATTATGGACTTTGCTCTTTCTCGTTCTGGTCAGCGCGATCCCGTTCCTGCCCATGTTCCAGAACCAATTCGTCTGGGACGACCATGAGTTTATCGTAAACAATCCGTCGATCCGGAACATCTTTCCCCTCGCCCGTTTTTTTAAATCCCAAGGCCTGATCGTCCGGGGTAAGATCCATCCAATATCCGGTTCCCGCCCTTTGATGGCCCTATCCATCGCCTTGGATTACGCGGTTTGGAAACTTAACCCTTTCGGGTATCATCTGACAAATTTGATCCTGCACATCTTGTGCGTTATCGTCGGATTTTTCATGATCCGGGAAATAACCCGTGAATTCATCGCCGCCGCATTCGCCGCTGCTCTCTTCGCGGTTTTACCCGGCCACGCCGAAGCGGTGATTGCCTTGCTCGGACGATCCGACCTCCTGGCCACTTTGTTCGTTTTGATCGGCTTTAACGCTTATTTAAGATCCCAGGCCAGACCCGAACGGTCATCGGTCAGCCCGGCCGCATCGGGTTTAAAGCTGTTATCCGTAATCCGCTATCGGTCATCTTTTCCCTGGTATCTCATATCGGTCATCTGTTTTTTCCTGGCGTGTTTGTCCAAGGAAACCGGTTTGGTGTTGCTGGTTCTGATCGGCGTCTACGAAATATTCAAACGGGTTAAGCGCCCTTTTAATAAAGCGGTTTCCAGGATCCTGCCCTTTGCCGCGGTGGCCGTATTTTACTTGATTTATCGCGGCGCCGTTCTGCATGGCAATACCGACGGTTCCGCGTGGTGGGGGGGAGGTCCGGTACAGAATTTCCTGATGATGTTCGAGGTTTATGCCCGGTACCTGAGGATTTTGCTGGTCCCCGTGGTTTTAAGCCCTTTGCACCTTGTGCAAGTGCCGGCCGGGCTTTTTGAATGGCCGGTGTTCATTGGTTTTATCCTGTGGGCCGGGTCCCTGGTCCTCGTTGCGATCGCGTTACGGCGCCGGCCGGTCCCCGGGTTTTTCGGCGGCTGGTTCCTCATCGCCCTGATCCCGGTGGCGAACATCGTACCGATCCCGGGCATGTACATGGCCGAACGCTGGCTTTATCTGCCTTCGTTCGGGCTTTGCGGTTTGGCCGGCTACCTGCTGGTCCGTTTGTTATCCAGGAACGCGCGGGTCGCGTCCGTGATCTTCGGGGTCGCGGCGATCCTTTTCAGCGTCCGGACTTTTTATTGGAACCGGGTCTGGCATGACGAAGGCAGCCTGAGCCGTGCGATCCTCCGCACCTCGCCGGACAGTTACCTGGGCCGCAACATGTACGGCAAGGATTTGCTCGACCACGGACGCAACCGGGAGGCCGAGCAGGAATTCCGGAAAGTGATCGCGCTCAAACCCGGTTATTATCTCGCGCACAGCAACCTGGCCATGGCCCTCAATTATCAGAACCGCTATCCGGAGGCGGAGGAAGAGTACCGCGTGACGATCCGCCTCAATCCCGATTACGCCGAGGCGCATAGCAATCTGGGTGTGGTTCTCTGGCTGACCAAGCGGAACAATGAGGCGATCGCCGAGCTGCGGACCGCGGTGCGCATGGATTCGGCCAATCCTTTTTTTCATTACAACCTGGCATCGATCCTAAAAAAAGATGGTCAAATCATGGAGGCTCTGGCCGAGTATCAAAAAACCGCCGCGCTGGATCCGAACCATATCGATGCCCAGATAAACATCGGGATCATTTTGGGGATGACCGGCCGTTTACCCGAGGCGGAGGAATTTTTCCGTTCGATCTTGGGTCGGGATCCGAATAACCCAGACATCCGGTTCAACCTGGCCCTGGCCCTTGATTCCCAGGGCAAGGTTAAAGAGGCGATAGAGCAGTACTGGGCGTATCTCGGGCTTACACCCAACAGCCCGCTCCGGTCGCGCATCGAAGAACGGATCCACATGTTGCAGTTGGAAAAATGAAAAGCCGCAGGGTTTTTTTGGCGCTCGGGTTGGCCGGATTGACTCTGCTCGCGATTTTACCGTTCTTACCCGCGCTCCAAAACGGTTTTGTCTGGGACGATCCGGAGTTCATCGTGAATAACAAAACCATCCGCGAAATATTCCCACTCGCGCGTTTTTTCCAAAGACAGGGTTTGGTCACAAGCGGCGACATTTATCCCGCGACCGGCAGCCGACCCCTGACGACCCTGTCGCTCGCTCTCGATTACCATACGTGGAAATTGGATCCAACCGGTTATCACCTGACCAACCTGATTCTGCACCTGCTATGCGTGTGGGCGACGGGTTTGCTGGCCTTTCAGTTAACCCGCTCATGGACCGCCTCGGGAATAGCCGCGGCCTTTTTTTCTGTTTTACCGGCTCATGCCGAAGCCGTGATCGCTTTGCTCGGACGATCCGACCTCCTGGCGACCCTATTCGTCATAATCGGTTTCGTCGTTTATCTAAAATCCGCGGCCCATTCCGGTCCGTCATCAATCATCAACGATCGGTTATCTTTGCCACCGGTTATCCGCTATCGGTCATATTTTATCTGGTATCTCTCATCGGTCATCTGTTTTCTCTTGGCCTGCTTATCCAAAGAAACCGGTATGGTCCTTTTCGGTTTGATCGTCGGTTACGAGCTGTTTTTCAACCCGCCCCGCATTTGGCGCAGGATCATTCCCCGCCTTGTGCCATTCCTCCTCATCGGGTTATTTTACTGGTTGTACCGGGGCCAGGTCCTTAAGGGGAATACTGCCGGCCTGGAATGGTGGGGCGGTACGCCGTTCAATAATTATCTTATGTCCTTCCAGGCTTACGCTAAGTACGTGTGGTTGATACTGTTCCCCGCGGTGTTAAGCCCGATGCATATGGTCCCGATCCCGGCCGGTATTTTTTTCAGCTTGCTGGGTTTGCTGTTCGCACTCGGTACCGTCGTCCTCGTCGCGGCCGCGGTCAAGAAAGACCGGGTGCTGGGGGTCGGCGCGCTTTGGTTCGCGATCGCGATGCTCCCCATCGCCAACATCCTGCCCATTCCGGGTATGATCATGGCCGAACGCTGGTTATATATGCCGACCGCCGGTTTGTGCCTGGCCGCCGGGTTCGCCGCGTTTCGTTATTCACGAAAGATATCGGGTATTGCCCGGGTTCTGGTATGGATTTCATTATTATTAATATTATTCATCTATTCGACGCGGATCTTTTTCTGGTGCCCGGCCTGGAAAACCGACGAGTCGGTCGCCCGGGCTGTCCTCAAAACGAGCCCGGAAAGCCATATGGCGCTGAATAACCTGGGCAAAGTGCTTCTGGAAAGGGGACAGGCTCGGGAAGCCGAGGTCCTTTTTCGCAAAGCCCTGGAACAAAAGCCCCGCTACGGTGTCGCCCATTTGAACCTGGCCATGGTGCTTCGGGACCAAGACCGGTTGGAGGAAGCCAAGGCCGAATGCCTGAAAGCGGTCGAGTTCAGCCCCGGCGACCCGGATGCCCAGAACAACCTGGGCGTCGTGCTCTGGCGGCTGGGTGACCTGCCGACCGCGCTGGAGCATTTTCAGGAGGCCATACACCTAAACCCCAGGTCTGGAACTTACCATTTTAACCTGGGCCTGGCATTGAACCAGCTTGGCCTGATCGAGGAAGCTCTGGCCGAATTCCGGATCGTCGTTTATATCGATCCGAACAATATTGACGCGCGGCTTTATATTGGATATGCTTTAGGTAAGTTAGGCAAGAACCAGGAGGCCGAAACGGAATTGCGCGCGCTAATCAAAATGAAGAAAAATTTGCCGGAAGCCCATTATAATCTGGCCGGCGCCCTCGAAGCGCAGGGTCGGTATGCGGAAGCGGCCGAGGAATATAAAATATATTTATCCGGCGCACCCGACGCGGGTAACCGGAATTTCGTCGAGGGAAAAATAAAGAAATTATATGACCAAAAATAGCCTTGGGTCGATCTTCTTCCCGCTGGTTTTATTGGTTCTTATCGCTGCCGTATCCGACGCGAAGCCGGTCATGGTCGCGGTCCGCCTGGGCAATACCCAACAAATCCGGGTCTGGCAAAACCTCGCGATCCCGACCTACGCGTTCGTTTCCGGTTTGGCGATCGCGGAACTGGACGACATGCTATTACCCGGCCTGGGCCGTCGGGGCTTTGACTGCGCGGTCTGGGATGATCGTCCCTGGACGGCCGATTATTATTATGGCCGGAATCACGACGCTCGGCTCCACGAGCCGTCGGGCAAGGTCGTTTACCAGGACGGGGATTTTTATATTTTAAAAGCCGGACCGGATAAGAAGAACGAAATCCTCGCATCAACGTTACGCCCGGTCAGGCTGGACCGAAGGCCGCTGACCGCGCGTTTCTGGGAACAGGCGACCCGTAGGATCATCGGTCTAAATTCTCTGCCCTGGGATCCGGTCATCCAGAACCTTGTCGACCAGGTGAATCCGGATTCGATCACAGCCAATATCCAGCGCCTTCAGGATTTCAAATCCCGGCTGTTCCTTCTCGACAGCTGCTACGCCGCCGAAGAGTGGCTTTACCAGCGGTTTAACGGCTGGGGGTACCCTGTCGAATTCGACAGCTTTTACCTGGCCCTTTCCTGGCCCCGCTCGGGTTGGGACCGTAACGTGATCGCGACCAAAACCGGGAATTTAATTCCTACCCGGCTCGTCATTGTCTGCGGCCATCACGACTGCATTGTCTGGCCGGATTCGGCGACAGCCCGGATCAACGCGCCAGGCGCCGACGACAACGCCACGGGCATCGCCGGGACCATGGAGATCGCGCGCATTTTCCGGAATTGCGGCTGGGAACCGACTTTCAAATTCGTTGGTTGGGCCGCTGAGGAAATGGGCCTTTACGGCAGCCATCACTACGCGGCCTGGGCCGACAGCCAGAACCTGGATATCCAGGCGGTAATAAATCTGGATATGATCGGTTTCATGAACGACACGA
>Ga0315294_10006335_pt1 | contig 12973 bp, 7 predicted proteins | sample YL17G13_40_MG_FD_203626 | JGI IMG/M metagenome (GOLD analysis project Ga0315294, IMG submission 203626) | Sediment microbial communities from Yellowstone Lake, YNP, Wyoming, USA - YL17G13_40 | ecosystem: Environmental > Aquatic > Freshwater > Lake > Sediment | place: USA: Wyoming | collected... | reverse complement strand
TCTGAGTATCTCAACGGCTTTATTCATATCCCCGTTGGATTCTCCAAGGGCGGCTTTGCAGTCCATCATACCCTGCCCGCTCATTTTCCGCAGTTTCATTACCGTCGCAGCTGAAATCTCCACCATCTTAAAAACTCCAAAAGTAAAATAAAAAATTTACCCCTAAGGGGTGAAAATTAAAAATTCGTTCATAGTTTCAAGACTGCTCTGTCTGGCTTTGTGAAGGGCCCGGCTCCGCTGCGGTTTCCGCTTCGTCCCTCACTGAAGTCTCTTCCTTGGATTTTTCGCCTCTGACACGCGCCAATGTCGGCCTATTCGAGCGGATGCGCCTGGGCCTTTGCTGCTTCACCATCATCTCCTGACGAGCAGGAGCCATCGTTTTACCCTCCGCCACCGCATCTGCCAGCTCATTAAGAAGCAAAACTACTGCCCTGATGGAATCATCATTGGCCGGAATAACCACATCAACACTGTCTGGGTCCGAATCGGTATCGATAATCCCGACTGTTGAAATGCCGAGCTTCTTGGCCTCTGCCAAAGCAAGGTATTCCTTTCTCGCATCAACCACCACAATAGCACCAGGCAGGCGGGACATCTTGCGCACGCCTTCGAGGTTGCTCTTTATTTTCTTCAACTCTCGTTTGAGCCGAGATGCCTGCTTCTTGCTTTCTTTCTCAAGGGTTCCGCCAGCCTGCATTGCCTCGAGCTCTTCGAGTCTCTGCAAACGGGACCGTATGGTTCTAAAGTTTGTAAGCATTCCGCCAAGCCATCTTTGGGATACATAGTGCATACCGCATTTTTCCGCCACCTTCTCAACGGCTTTTTGTGCCTGGCGCTTGGTGCCTACGAACACAACGTCCTTGCCGGATGCAACCACATCCGAAAGAAGCTTCTTGGCTATAAGCATACCTGCCAAGGTTTTCCTGATGTCAATAATATGGATTTTCCCACGTTTGGCGAAAATAAATGGAGCCATTTTGGGATTCCAACGACTTGCGCCATGACCGAAATGCACACCGGCATTGATTAGTTCACGAGCTAACTCTTTAGCCACAAAAAACCTCCAAACTTTTTCCAATACACTATTTCTGCCTGCAACATACAGACAGCCAAACCGTAGAAAGTAATGCAAATCAAACAATATGTCAAGGGTTTTTGCCAAATATAGCAATATTTAGACCCACGTCAAGCTTGTAGGTAGTTTTTTGCTGTTTTTTCTCCTGCTTGCCCTGCGACTCGTCCACCGTAGCCTTGGCTAAGGTGGAAGCTCCGCCGTTTAGAGCGAAGCAGGGTCGTCATTGCCATTTCAGGATGATTACTTGATTACTTTGACGGTGTCGCAGCCGTAGAAATATTGCCCGGATTTGAGTTTCCCAGCGACTTTTAATTCGATATTGCCGTCTGCCGGCACAGCGTTCATCAATGCGTCCTTGTTAAAATTGGCAGAGATTCCATTGCCTGCCGCAAGCGACTGCTTTGTTGCCTTAATTCCGCCCGGATAGAGCACCAGCGGTTCGCTGAGGTCAACATCACTTTTGGTGATATTGCCGGGCAGCTTGATAGAGGCGCGTATGTCCGGCTGATTGCTTTTTCTGTTGATGGTCTGCGGTGTGATTTTCAAATTACCTTCCAGCGGTGCGACGACCGTTACATTCACATCATCCGGCGCAGAATCCACATAGCCGTCATTGACCACTAATTGAATCGTATGCACCCCAATCGGCAGTTCAATCGTCGGACTTACACCATTTGCCTCGTATGTATTAGCATCGATTGTCCACGTCCATTTGTAAGTAAGCATATCCCCGTCTGCGTCATTTGAATCAGAACCATCAAGCGTAACTTCCGCTATGCCGTCTATCCACGCATAAACGGTCTGGTCGGGATCTGCATTCGCAACCGGCGGTATTTTCACAATAATGTTCACATCATCCAGCGCAGAATCCGCATAGCCGTCATTGACTACTAATTGAATCGTATGCACCCCAATCGGCAATTCGATTGTCGGACTAACGCTATTTGCTTCATACGTATTAGCATCGATTGTCCACGTCCATTTGTAGGTAAGTTCATCGCCGTCCTCATCATTCGAATCAGAGCCATCGAGCGTTACATCAGCGAATCCATCAATCCATGCATAAACAGTCTGGTTCTCGCCCGCATCCGCGGCAGGCGGCCGATTTGTTACTGTTCGTCGCAGCGCAAGACTGTGATCCCCGCCTGCGGCAACGGCTATGAAATTATTTCCTGCCGGAGGCGTTGCCTGACCAGAACCATTGTACCCCCAGCCGACGATACTGCCGTCTGACTTCAGGGCAAGACTATGTTCATATCCTGCGGCAACGGCGATAAAATCGTTCCCTGCCGGAGGCGTTGCTTCACCATTGCCATTCCACCCCCAGCCGACGATACTGCCGTCGGACTTAAGGGCAAGACTATGATACGCGCTTGCGGTAATGGCTATGAAATTATTCCCTGCCGGAGGCGTCGCCCGACCATAGGAATTGTCCCCCCAGCCAGCGATACTGCCGTCGGACTTGAGGGCAAGACTGTACACCCCGCCTGCGGCAATGGCTATGAAATTATTCCCTGCCGGAGGCGTCGCCTGACCATAGGAATTGTCTCCCCAGCCAACGATACTGCCATCGGACTTAAGGGCAAGACTATGCCCATAGCCTGCGGCAACGGCGATAAAATCGTTCCCTGCCGGAGGCGTCTCTGTAATACCCCAGCCGACGATACTGCCGTCGGACTTAAGGGCAAGACTATGAAGATGGCCTGCAGAAACGGCGATGAAATTATTATTATCCATCGGCGGCGCCGCCTGACCAAAGCCATTGTAACCCCAGCCGACGATGGTGCCGTCGGATTTCAGGGCAAGACTATGAAAAAAGCCTGCGGCAACGGCTATGAAATCATTCCCCGCCGGAGGCGTCGCCTGACCAACGCTATTGTCCCCCCAGCCGACGATTTCTTGCCCATAAGCAGGCAAAGTGAATACAGCCTGTACGGCAAGACAGACAAGAACCGCCGTTAAAACCGCCAAACATCTTAAACCCCTCGTATCGCTTTTCATAACATTCGCCTCCTGTAATATCAACTTACATTTCTCCATATTTATCCGCCTATGGCTGATTAAATGTCTCGCTACGCAGACAAGCCTTTTAATTGCACCATTATACCAAAATCTTCCTCGAATTACAATAATCTGAAGTATTTTTCACGAATTTTATTGCCTTATCTGCCAAAATCAGCGTCTAAATCTCTTTTTCTGCCTCTTCAAATAATCAATAATCAGTCATCAATGATCAATCTTTTGCCTTGTGCTCTTCTGTCTGCTGAACGCTGCACGCTGTTCGCTGTCTTTCGCCCAAACGCGCAGGTATCCAAAAGGCAAAAACGGAAATTTTAAGATTTTTTTAACTTTTCTTTACTCTTTACCCAACAACGACTTATCTCTTCTCTGCGTTCTCGGCGTTCTCTGCGGTTAACATTTTTTTTGTACCAAACGCGCAGCTTCGCCCCTTTATAGAGAGACGCTGTTTTTCTGTCCTTAGTTTTTAACTTTGAGTTTTGGTTTTGAGTTTTTAGTTTTAACTTTTTAGTTTCTAAATCCGTGCTTTCGTTGTAGGACCATTCTTTGACAATTGAATGTGTCTATGCGGTATTCGTTTGCGCCTCCCGCTCGGAGTACAGGTTTTAACCAGTCTTCTCTGTATGGAGTTTTGTTTTAAACATTTAGATTTTAAAAATTCGAATTTATTTAGGATTTCGTGCTTCGGATTTCGAGTTTAACCTTATATATGAAAAGAACTTATGAAAAAAATATGACCTCAACTCTGGTGTCTTCTGACATACTTTGGAGTGCGTTGGACATACTTTGGACATACGTTGGAGTGCTTTGGACATACGTTGGACATACTTTGGATGACCTTGGATGACCTTGGATAACATCTGGATATGGGACACAAGGTCTCACTATCCCCTGGCGGCGGACAATGGCATTGTCGGGCCAATTGTATCGCGAAGGTAATCCCGTTGAAAATTTTCTTTGGCTTTAATACCAAACCGTAATTATAAGGTTAGGCTCTGTCACTTTGCTGACAACCATTCCTGTCGTTGTATTAGTATGCTTGATTACAATGCCGGGATTTTCCTTGAGCCAACTGCTGACTTGTTCGTCGACAAACTCCATACTGCCCACGTGCAATTTTGCAAAAAAAGTTTTCATGCCTGTAGTTCGGTCCGGAGAAGAAACCATCTTGGCACCAACCTTCTTTATTGTTGGTGATGTTATAGGTACAGGTGTAGGTGCAGGTGTTGGAGCGGACGGCCTGGAGCCACCTAAATTCAAAGGCGAATGCGAGACACCTGCATTGGCGTTGTCCCATGGTATCGGTTCATTGGGGTCTTTCTCAGAAGCGGGTTTATTGACGTTCAAATTGTCCATATACTGCCCTCCAAATCAGGCTAAACAATAAAAAACCAACACCGCCAACAGGATACATCCGGCTGGCTGGTACAAACAAAATAACGCTTAACTTGTTTATCAGCAAGAATATTATAATAAAATTACCCCTTTTGACAACCTGCCGGGATTAAAATTTCAGCCCGCATTATCAATATTCAGCCCGGCCGCATCCTGCAAATCCTCCCAGCTCTTAAGGTCTTTTGCGCCCCTGAGTCTGTACATCCATTTACACTTGTGAACCGCCATTCCATCGAGGTCGATTAACTTTGGTCCGCTCTCTGCAATTATTATATTCGAAAGTTTTAAATCGCCATGGCTGATTCGAAATTTATTTAACTTATCAAGCAGTTCGCCGACCCGCCTGCATGTCTTTGCCTTCTGTTCTTTGGCGATATTCTCATCTCTTAAAAAATAGTGAAGATTTTGTCCCTGCACAAATTCCGTCACAATATATGAACTCCATACGAGCAGTCCTTTATATTTCTCAATATACGCTACCGGTTTCGGCGTATCTATATTCAGCATTTCAAGACGATGTCCGTGCAGCCAGTTTCGCCTTGCCCTTGACCGTCTTATGGTATGACACAGCGAATGAATGAACCCCTTATGGTTGTACCGCTTGACAACAACATCCTTATTGTTCCACATAACGCGGGATACATAACATGTATTGCCTTTTTTAAGAATCTGCCCCTCATCCATAAGGGCATTTATTCGTCTTAAAAACTCCACCGCCTGCTCTGTCTGGCAAAAACTCCTGTCAAATACACAAACGCATCCGTCGGCTTTTATTCTCAGGTAATTTTTGCTTGTTCGCAGAGATTTTCGCAGGGCGTTTTTGATTCCACGTTTTCTAAGCAGAACCATCTGCTTTTTGAAAAATGCAATATCGGATTGCTCAAGAGTCCAGCTGCGATAACCGGCATATTCCCGACAAAGAGCAACCGCGGACTCGTCTGGAATTCCAGACAGACTGCACGCCAGCAAAGCCGCCTGTGAAAGTGATTTGTTTTTTCCAATCTCGCCGGCGAAAAAACAAACCTGCCCGGGGTCAATCGTAAAAATCCTTTCTCCTTTAATCAGAAAATTACCAAGATGCAAATCTTTCTGAATTATTCCATTGCGGTGCTGATTAGACAACTCCCTGCAAACAGCCATAAGCAAATCAAATTGCTGTGCAGGATTTTTAGCTCTCTTAAAAACATCCAGCACCACAGTGGCATCGGCAATTTTTTCTGCAACAACTGCCTGTTGGCCGTCACTGGTTTTCCCGAAAAATAACGCCTTTGGCGAATTGATGCCCCTCTCCTGCAGCAGATTCAATCCCCGCCATTCCCTCTTAAAATGCCGCCTCGCATTAATTTTATGCGAAAAAATCTTTACAATCACTGCCCTTTTATTCCACAGGGCATCGTAAACCTCCCGTGAGCCGGGGACAACCCGCAATAGTGCCGTGCAGGTTAAAATTTCCGTTTGCCCAGCCGATAAACCCGATTTAATTTGAAGTTGAAATGGAAATTCAGCCATAGATTAAACACGAACATAAGTCACAATGGCACAAGTTGTAACTAAAAAAGCATCATTTATCCGCAACGATTAACTGCGTTTCATAAAGACTCTGGTATAGGCGGCAGCTTTTTATAAGCTCCTCGTGCTGACCCTGAGCGATAATTCGGCCGTCATCCATTACCACTATCACATCCGCATTGATGATAGTGCTGAATCTGTGGGCGATTATAAAAGTTGTCCTGTTCTTCATAATCTCCTCAATGGCGTTGTGGATTTTCGCCTCGCTGTCGGCATCAACCTGGCTCGTTGCCTCGTCGAATATCAAAATCGCCGGATTCTTCAAAATCGCTCTTGCGATAATAATTCTCTGAAGTTGTCCCCCGCTAAGCCCCGCCCCCTGCTCGCCGATTATCGCATCATAACCGTCGGCCAGCAGTTCAATAAACTCGTGTGCAAATGCACGTTTTGACGCTGTGATTATCTCTTCTCTGCCTGCACCCGGCTTGCCGTAAGCAATATTTGCCGCCACCGTATCATTGAATGTCACCACGTTCTGCGTCACCATCGCAATCTGGTTGCGAAGACTCACAAGCGTCACATCGCGAATGTCCTGACCGTCTATACGAATACCGCCGCTGTCGGGGTCGTAGAACCTCGGCAGCAGATTTGCCAGTGTCGTTTTTCCAGAACCGTTGGGACCTACAATCGCAACATTACCGCCGGCCTTGACCGTCAGACTTACATGATTTAGTACAGGCCTTTCAGTCCCGGGATAAGTGAAAACAATATCCTGAAATTCGATTTTGTATTTCAGGGGCGAAATGTCAATCGCACCGCTTTTTTCCTCCTCCAGCGGCTCATCCATCATCGTAAATACTCTTTCAGATGCCGCATCCGCCTCCTGAATCTTGTTCCAGATATCGCTTGTCTTTCGCACCGACTCCGCAGCCGAACCAAGCAGAATCAGCAGTCCCAAAAACTCCGCACCATCCAACTGCTTTCGTGCCACCCAGCTTGCCCCGAACAACAGGGCTGTGGAACCTGCCACCATTCCGAGAACCTCCAGAACAGGCCTGGTAGCTGCATCAACTTTTGAAATTTTTAGTGATTGCTTCAACAGCCGCTGGTTTATCACCTCGAAAGTATCGCTCTCATATTTTTGCTGATTATAAACCTTTACTACCTTAAGCCCTGCCATCGTTTCCTGCAGCTTCGCCAGCATCTGTGACCACGCCATAAGCGATTTCTTCGAGGCTTTTTTCATTTTCTTGCCTAATAACGCTGCACAATAAACTGTCGGCGGCCCACCGCATAAAAATATAAGCGTCAGTTGCCAGTTTAACCATGCAGCACCGGTAAGCAGGAACAACACGGTCATCGGCTCGAGCAGTGCCTTACCGAGCATAATTTTTATCCCATTACCCATAGCACCTGTGTCACGAACGAGCCGGCTGACCGCATCGCTGGGTTTTTCATCGGCAAAATGCTTCATCGGCATATTCATAACGTGGATAAACGCATCACGTCGCAAATGATTTATCCCGATTTGAACCACTTTTTCTGCTATGTAGCTTTGATAAAACTTCGCCACGCAGCGGATTATCGTAACAATTCCAACGCCTACGATAATAAAAATGATGGCCTTTGTCTGGCCTGCACCGCCCTGCTCCCTGGGCAATATGTTGATTGCCGCCTCTGCGCGTTCAATTACAACTGTTTTTGCCGACTGCTTAAAACGCTTAAACGCACCCAGTTTCAGTCCCTCGATGTAAGCTTTGTTTTTGGGACTGTTCAGTTGAATCACAAGAAACTCCAGGGACCCATTGGCATTTAGCCGTTTAACCTCAACTGTAATCACACTTTCGTTTGTAGTAGCAAGTTCCCGAAGCAATCTGGCACAAGTTACTTGTTCAGTATTCTCCCCATTCAAAATCTTGCCTGCACCAACGATTCTGTCGGCATTTTTTAAACCCGCCTTCTGAGCAATTCCCCCCTTTTTAACATTGGTTACCAGCAAACTATCATAATCATCAGAATTTCCGCCGGCCGACTCTGCACCGGGCACATAAAAATCGATTCCATAAAGCCAGTCGCACGCCTTCCTGTCGACCCAGCCGTGCAGCCCCTCCTTATTCATCATCACATTCAACAGCGGTATGACTGTCATGAAGCTTACTGCCAGAAGCGATGTCGCCAATATCGCACAGAGAACCACAACCACTATCCGCGGCCACTGCGGCCAGATATACTTCGATATTCGCTTAAACGATTTCATTCAAAATTATCTCCAGCTTTTCCTGCAGGCAAAAAAGCAATGCTCTATGAGGGATTTTCTTCCACTTCTTCAGGCGCTATTTTTTCCACGGCAACCAGTTTATCCTCCGGCTTTAGTTTGATTAGCCGAACGCCCTGTGTGTTTCTGCCGATCGGACGGATCTGGTCAAGACCCGTACGGATAATTATGCCGTTGGCCGTTACCATCATTAACTCATCCTTCAAATCCACAACCTTCAGCGCTACAACCTTGCCGTTTCGCTCTGTTGTCTTTATGTTTATAAGGCCCACCCCGCCTCTGCTCTGAGAGCGGTAGTTCTCAAGCCCCGTCCGCTTCCCGTATCCGTTTTCACACACTGTCAGCAAAGATGACTTTTCCTCCGCAATAACCATTGCGACCACCGCATCTTTCGGCCGAAGCTTAATGCCCTTGACGCCTCGCGATACCCTGCCCATCGAGCGGGCCTGGCTTTCCTTAAAACGGATAACCATCCCGTCCCTGGTGCCAAGGACAATCTGGTTATTGCCTGTCGTCATTGCCACGCCGATTAAGTCGTCGTTGGGGTCAAGCTTTATAGCCGTAACGCCCGTAGACCTCGGATGGCTGTAGGCAATAAGCTTGGTCTTTTTTATCACCCCGTTGCTTGTCGCCATAACAAGCTCGCGGTTATCTTTCTTGTCATCCTCCTCGCCCATCCCGCCAACTGGTATGATTGATGCAATCTTCTGGTCGCCCATCTGCAGCAGGTTCACAATATTTCTGCCCTTGCTCTGCCTGGACATGCTCGGAATATCGTAAACCTTCAGCCAGTAGCATTTCCCGCGGTTGGTGAATATCAGCAGGCAGTCGTGCGTCGAGGCGGTGAACAGATGTTTTATGAAATCACCCTCTTTGGTGTCCGACCCGATAATCCCCGTGCCGCCCCTGCCCTGCTTGCGGTAGGTGTCTGTCGGCATCCGTTTCACATAACCGTCATGACTGACGATGACTATCACTTCCTCTTGAGCAATCAAATCTTCAATTTCTATCTGCTCATTCTTTGCGACGATTTTCGTCCGCCTTTTATCGCCGTATTTTTCCTTCATTTCGCGGATATCCCCGCGAATGATGTCGAGCAGAATCTTTTCACTTGCCAGTATCGCCTCATAGCCTTCTATCTCTTTGACAAGCTCGGCATATTCTTTGGCAAGTTTTTCTATTTCCAGTCCCGTCAACCTCTGAAGCTGCATCGTCAAAATAGCATCCGCCTGGGGCCCCGTCAGGAACTGGTCGTTCTTGCTCTTCTCCTTTATGAATTCAGCAGACAGAATCTTCTTCAGCGTCGCCGTTTCGCTCAGCCGAAGCGGCTTTTTCATCAGGTTTATCTTCGCTGTCGGCGTATCGGGCGATTTCTTTATCAATTCGATTATTTCATCTATATCGCTGACCGCTAAGATAAGACCCTCAAGTACATGTGCCCTGTTCTGGCATCTGGTCAAAAGAAATTTACATCGTCTGCGTATAACAACCTTTCGGTGTTCAACAAAGTAACTAAGCATCTGCTTGATATTCAGAGTTTCAGGCCTGTTGTTCACCAAAGCAATATTGGCAATCGCAAACGTCGTCTCCATCTGCGTATAACGGTATATCTTGTTTAACGCAATTTCTGCATCGGCATCCTTTTTCAGTTCCACTACAATCCTCATCCCCTCCCTGTCCGACTCATCCCTTACATCCGATATTTCCGCAATCTGGTTATCATGAACGCATTCAGCAATCTTGGAAACAATGGATGTCTTGACAACCATATAAGGTATCTCAGTAATTACAATTCTACTCCTGCCCTTTTTCCCTTCCTCAATATCTGCCTGCCCTCTAACCTTTAAATGTCCCCTTCCAGTCAAATACGCCTCCGCTATCCCCTGTTTCCCGCAAATCATTCCGCCCGTCGGAAAATCCGGCCCGGGCAGCACCTTCATAATATCCTTAAATCCGCAGTTAGGGTCGTCTATTACCATCAGCAGTGCATCGCATACCTCCGACAGATTGTGCGGCGGTATATTCGTTGCCATTCCAACCGCTATACCAGTTGACCCATTCACTAATAAATTCGGAAACTTCGAAGGCAGCACCGTCGGCTCCTCTCGCGTTTCGTCATAGTTCGGCACAAAATCCACCGTGTCGTACCTGATGTCTTCGAGCATCTCCATCGCAGGCGCAGCCATTCTCGCCTCGGTATACCTCATCGCTGCTGGCGGGTCGTTGTCGATACTCCCGAAGTTGCCCTGCGGGTCGACAAGACAATACCTCATATTCCAGTCCTGACCCATACGAACAAGCGTCCCGTATGTCGCCTGGTCGCCGTGCGGATGGTAGTTGCCGCCCGTATCGCCGACGATTTTTGCGCACTTACGATGTTTGCTCCGCGGCCCCAGGTTCAAATCATGCATCGCCGCCAGTATTCGCCTTTGTGACGGCTTCAAACCATCCCGAACATCGGGCAGCGCTCGCGAAACTATAACGCTCATCGCGTAATTAAGGTAAGAATTCTTGAGCTCATCAAGAATCCGAATATCTTCAATATGTTCCTTTGGTTTCTTAACTTCGTCCATAAAGTTTTCCGTTTTTCCTTCGTATTACCAGCCGCCTTTCCGAGCGACAAGCCCCGAGCGACTAATTACGGCCACAATACCTGCAATCCTCTCAAAAGTCAAGAATTGAACTTGCGTGTTTATAAGGAAAGTTTAAAGACCAAAAAAACCGTATGACCGGGGCTTTTTAAGCATTTCCTATTTTCCCGGCGCAATCGGCTCCCAGCTTACCTTTTATAGGCAGGGCAAACCCTACATCGAAGCTCAGGCACCTCTCGATATCAACAAACCGGAAAAGAAAAGGGGGTCAGGAACGAACGGCGGCTCCTTAAGCCGCATAGGTTTTCCTTTGGAGTTCTTGTGCAGCTTTCAATTTTGGGTAATGTTTGCCCGCCTTCGCGGAAAGCCGTTGGACTTCACGTTTTCGTGTTACGACTTAAGGTTCATTACTGTCAGGTTTTTTAGGGGCAAGATTGGAATCCATGCCGGCATTAGCGGACACAAACTGTGCTGTCTTGTCGCGCAAAATATCGAGATACAACGTGCCGTAGCCGTTATAATAAAGACCGCGAGTAAAACCATTAGTACTATTGCTGTCATCAACGTTAGTCGGCGGAGCAACTGCGGTTGGCTCAATCTGTGTGTCTTCATACCATTCGTTCCAGGATGTAACTATTATCATATTTCTGTCAGCAGTTGATTTGGCCCTGTCGAGAAGGCCGGCAAAAAGCGTGCCGAAAGCATTACCGTCATTATTGAGCTTTCTTGATTTTGGTTCGTGGCCATCTCTGACGGCCTTATCATTGAAGCCCGGCGTTACAGCGGGAATGAAATCCCTGCCGACACTATGTGCCTCGGCTCGCCACGAGTCATTTACGGATTTCCACTTGTCCAAATTGGCAGTTGTAACGTACTGGCCTGATGCGCCGAGTTCACCCAGATTGCCGTACACGTCATAATTGGTGATGGCGTCCAGGAGTTTTACTCTTTTATCGCTGAAACGGTCTGCACCGCCGAACACCTCATCGCCGACGATGTAAACTTCACCGACGCCTTTATTACGAGCGGCTGTGCGGATACTGTTGGTATATGCAGCCAGATTCACATCGCTCATCACCCTGGTCAGGTAGACAAAAATAACGGGTTTTTTATCAATTCGGAGATAGCCGGGGCGGTTGAAATAGTTGTCGCAGAGGTAATTTGTCTGACTGGTTACATTTTCCAGATTTATTCCGGGTTCAAAAAACACAGCCAATTTAATATCGCCGCGGTCGGGATTATCGAACATGCAGTTCCTGATGACGTTGTCTTCATTTTTGCCCTGACCCCAGTAGCTGGTTACAAAAAAGTCGATACCTGCGTATTTAGCCCATTTGTAATGTTGGCTTATTACCTCCGGGTGTGTTTGACTGTACCATCCTAATTTGGGCGTCTGCTGCGGATTTAAATGGTATATCAGGGTATGGTTGCGTGCGAGGTCGCCGTTTTGAAATTTCTCGTCGGTGTACCAGGGATAATAATAGGCTCCGACAAAATAGTTTTTATCTGCTGCGGCAAACAAGTAATTGCAGCAGGACAAGATAAATAACGACGCTATTGCGACCATCCACAGCTTCCGTGTCATTTTTTTCTCCTTATAGCATAATAAAATGAATTCCAAATCGGCATTTATTATGACAAGGTAAATGCAAATCTCAAGGAAATATTATCAGGTTTGCATAAAAATCGGGTTTATCTATTGGCCGGTCCAGTCTTTGGCGCAGCGGACAAAGTCGGCAAAATCAACTGTGCCGTCCGTGGTAAAGTCTGCCTCGATGCAGTTTATTGCGGCCAAGTGCCGTTTTCCAGCCAATGCTCTGTCAGAATACCGACATCGCCAAAATCCACAATTCCGTCGCCGTTATAATCGCCCAGCGCGAGCATTGTTTTATCCCGCAGGATATTGAGATACAGCATTCCGTAACCGTTATAATAAAGGCCCTGTGTGTAATTCTGAGTAGTATTGCTGTCATCGATGTTTATCGGCGGCGCACTTATAGTAGGCTCTATCTGCGTATCCTCGTGCCACTCGTTCCAGGATGTAACCATTATCATATTCATATCGGCGGCGGCTTTGGCTCTGTCGAGCATACCGGAAAAAAGCGTGCC